>JGI24891J29808_1000054_pt1 | contig 158175 bp, 162 predicted proteins | sample FreactcultuFSWF8_FD_29808 | JGI IMG/M metagenome (IMG submission 29808) | reverse complement strand
GGCGCCCCCACCGCCCAACCCTCCATCGGCAGCACCATCACCGCCGGCGGCCGCCGCGACAAATCCGCCCGCGAACGCAGGGAAGAAGCCGAACGCACCGCCTACGAAGAAAGTAATCTCGTGCGTTTGCCCAAGGAGTCCAAGAAGGAAAGAGCAAAGAAAGACGGCAGAAACAACAGGGGTGGATTCGGTGGTGAGGAGTTTGATCTGCTGGGGCAGGGAATTTCGAGAATTGAGAGATTGACCAAGAAGGGAGAGAGGAGTGGAGCTGGTGGTGTGGGTGGTGCTCTGGAGAGAAGTAGGAAGAGAAAAGTTGATGATAACGATGGTGGTAGGGGTGGTGCTGGTGGTGATATCGGTAGAGAGTTTGAGCGTAGGAAGAAGAGGGCTATGCGTAGGAACTGATAGGGAACTGCATCTCGCTCTCTTCAAGACACGCATTCGCAATTCGAACATGTTTTCCGTTACAAACTTCATCTCTTCTTGTGCAGTATACATGCAAACGCAAATGCACAAAGTCCTACCAGAACAGCTCTCTCAGCCTGCCGACGTCCCCTCCAAACCAATCCATCAAAATGCAAGATGTTTTTTGATAATCAACTAGTCGTCCTTCGAGAGCATGTTACTCTCCACACTCTCACTGGACAAACATCTGCAACCCAAAATGATCTTGCCTTTTGACAGCATCAAAATACTCCTCTAAGGGGGGTGAAGAGATCTAATAGGGCTTGTCGAGGAAAACAAAAGGGTACCAGGGGTTGCGTAGGCAGACCGAGCTCTCAGACTGCAGAGAGGGTCTTTTGAAACATACATCAAAAGGCAGGATGATTTTGATGACCGTGTGAATGTCCAAAGAGAGCATGTAGGGTAGTCGAATCTCAGTGGACGACGACGTAGATCTCAAAAACTACCGTGCCTTTTCACAGTATAAAAGCAACCTTGCGAGGGCCAAGGAAAGGAAGAGAGGGGGCTTGTATTCGGTGACCCGGGCTGTAGAAAAAGTGAAGTGAAGATCGAGTATTTGATACTACTGCTATTTCTACTTGATTACTTCTGTCTTGTTCTCGATATCTCACTATCTTACAATACTGTCTTCTTCCCTATGACCATTCTTCCTGATGATTCTCCTGCTCTCTGACCCAATGATATCTTTCCTTCTCGCCCTCTCTCATCCTTTTATGCAATCGCACTAGTTTTGCTGGGCGTCGAGCTCAGCGACCTGTCTGCTCATAGCGCCAACGTCAAAATCGTAGTTGGCGTCGTCGAAGTCGTCGACTGGTTCCAACATCACTGCTTCTCCGAGACCATTGAGCATGTCGGAACGACGCATAGGCGAGAGGTCACGGCCGTTGTCTTGCTGGCCTCCAACCTCCATAGACGCAAGGACCATCTCCTGTGCGAGCGGGCTCGTCTGATAGTGAGGAGTCGATGTCTTTCCGTTTCTGATGCTGCCGTATGGAGGGGTGTTGTAACGACCGTTGCGGTTGACTTGAGGAGATACAGATATGTAGGTGTTGTGAGAAGACATCTTAGGCGAGGCTGCCAAAGGTTGCTTGTTGGACCTGTTGGATGCAGTTCTAGAATTAGGTTGGATGATAGGTTTCTCCAAGTAAGACCATCCATGGCCCTGACCTGGAGACTTGTACTGTCTGTAGCTTTTCTCGGGGCTTTGTTCGCCATAATGATCGAAGTCACTGTGTCTTGCATCCTGGTAGGCTGTGGTGTTCTGGCGTTTGAGAAGTCGTGGATCTCTTGGTGGAGAGGTCGCGGCACGCTTCGTAGTCCAGCGTTCTTGCTGAGCAGGAGGCACATCGATATCCATGTCATCTTCTCCCATGCCATCATTGCCTTGCCAATCGCCATCGTTTCTTGCATCGTAGCGATCATCCTCCTCATCGGGAGTGTACACTTCTTCTTCGTAATATCTCTTGTTGCTTGGGACTCTGCCAACTCGTGTTGGTCTTCCAGGCTCGTTGACAGCTGCGGACTCCATTCCAGCATCAAATCGCTCAGGGAGAGGGCGTTCGGGGGAGGAGGTGGGAGATTCAGCATAGCTGATTTTCTGCTTAACACGACCGCTACGGCGTGTGCCTGATGATGGCAACTTCTGAGCAGGTGACACGTTGGCTTTGGCAGTCTTTGTCGCTCTGCGCTTTCTGCTCTCGTATTCGGCAGTAGACTTTCCAGTGGTATTGACAGAGGTGGGTGAGCCCTGGTAAGAGTATCCAGGTGCAGAGGCGTCGGGCTTAATCTTGGGTGGTCTTCCACGTCTCTTCTTAGGTGGTGAGGGGTTGCGCTCAACAGTCGCCTGTTGGTTCGTGAATGAGAAGGCCGGTGCCAAGGTCGGAGGACTGTAGTCCATTTGTGCTTGGAAGGGCTTGTTCGACGTAGGCTTGGTCGGAGAGATGGCATTGGTGGTAGTGCGACAGGGAGTACCAGATAAGTCTCCACCCTCCCAAAGGCCAGAATCTGCGCGACTGAGCATTCTTCTTGGCACCAAGTTGTCGGTTCTGGGAGCGGCTTGTGGTGAAATGAGAGGGGGAGGTTGCATTGCCTGTCCCTCGACATACTGTTCCACTCTACGCATCTTGGCCTCCTTGAGAGCTTGAGCTTGTTTGCACATGTCGAAGACACGTTGTTTCGTGTCTTGCTGCTTCTGTCTGGCTGTCTTGATACCTCCTACGATAAGGAGACGTCTGTTTTTGATCTCTCCGTTTGTTTCTCTCAATTGAGCGTACTCTTGGTCCTTACCTTGTGCATTCTCGGTGAAGTTCTCCATCAATATGCCCCAAGCATCTCTTCGAACTTGAATATCTTCAAGCTCTCGATAGAGGTCCTTAAGGCGATTCTGATTGTCTTGGAGATCTTCATCGCAAGCTTCCAGCAAGGCCGATCCGTTCTCGATCCAATTGGCAGTTTCCTGGTCCTTTTTGCAGTAGGTTCCACCACAGAGCCAGATGGAGGACTCTTTCAAGACTTGGTAGTGGTCGCAGAAGGGGGCCATGCTGGCCAGTGTCTCTCGATCGCATGTTTTGACCAACATGCTCTTGTGGCGACACAAGTGTAGGGTATACTTATGAAAACACATCTTGTTCGAGGGTCCGTAGGGGGCGAGCACGAGTACGGGGTGAGTACGGGACGAGTACGGGGAAGTACTGGGAGAGTACTGGGAGAGTACTGGGAGAGTACTGGGAGAGTACGGGGCAAGTACTGGGCGAGTACTGGGCAAGTACAGGGCGAGTACGTGGAAGTATGGGGCGAGTACGGGGCGAGTACTGGGCAAGTATTTGGCGAGTACGGGGCAAGTACTTGGACGAGTACTGGGCGAGTACGGAGCAAGTACGGGGCGTTAGGGGGCGAGCACGAGTACGGGGCGAGCACGAGATAGTCGTCTCCGTGTCTTGAGGTGGCAGGTAAGTGTTTAGTAGCGGCCAAGTACGGGGCGAGTACGGGGCGAGCACCGGACCACGGACGAGTAGGCGAAAGGGGCGAGCACGAGATGGTTGTCTCTGTGTGTTGAGGAAGCAGATAAGTGTTTAGTAGTGGCCAAGTACGGGGCAAGTACGGGGCGAGTACGGGGCAAGCACCGGACCACGGACGAGTAGGCGAAAGGGGCGAGCACGAGATGGTTGTCTCTGCGTGTTGAGGAAGCAGATAAGTGTTTAGTAGTGGCCAAGTACGGGGCAAGCACCGGACCACGGACGAGTAGGCGAAAGGGGCGAGCGCGAGATGGTTGTCTCTGTGTGTTGAGGAAGCAGATAAGTTTGTGGTGACGGCCAAGTTAGAAGAAGTGGTATGGGACGGGCACGGGGCGAACACCGAATGACGGACGAGTCCGCGAAAGGGGCGAGCACGGGATGAATACGGGATGGATGTCTCCGTGTGTTGAGGTGCCAGATAGGTGTATAGTAGCGGCCAAGTTTGAAGAAGTGGTTCGGGGCGGGCACGGGGCGAGCACCGGATAACGGACAAGAACGCGAAAGGGACGAGCACGGGATGGATGTCTCCGTGTGTTGAGGTGGCAGATAGTGTGTATAGTAGCCTCCAAGTTTGAACAAGTGACGGCCAGGTTTGAACAAGTGACGGCCAGGTTTGGAGAAGTGACGGCCAGGTTTGGAGAAGTGACGGCCAGGTCTGAAGAAGTGACGGCCAGGTCTGAAGTGACGGCCAGGTACGAGTAGGTTGATGTGAAGGCGCGAGAGATACAACGACGCAGTGACGGCAAAGAACAAGATCTTGCAGGGCAAGTGGAAGAAGAGTGAAGTACGCGCGCAAAGCAAACTGAGATGCGCGCGGAAGGAATGAGAAGAACGCGCAGAATCGGACAGAGCGTTCACAGAGTAGACAGATGGAAGGAGCGGTTTCTGTCAGTCATCGACATTTGTCTTTGCGACGCCTTCACTAAAGCGCAACGACAAGAAGCAGGTGGATCATTGCTATTCGGAACCTGAAGGCAAGAACTCCATCGGACGATCCAGACGACTGGCTCCTTGACGTGCAGCACATCGAGTAAGCCAGCCCAATGCTTATCGAGAGAGCAATGATGTTTGTGTTTCGTCGTGAACCCTTTGGAAACTTAGCATGTCTGTCCATTCCATCGCGTCTGTCTTGGAGTGGGTTCTGAAATCTCGCAGCACCCATGCTGCTAAGTGGGGGAGAGGACACAATGAGATATCTTACTGAGTAGAACAAGGGCTTCTGTTTGTCAGGTTGATATACTTGCCTTTGTGTTCACTCTGCCCAGTCCGGGTTCCCAATGCCAGTCTCCTTAGGCTCATCTCTGCGCATGCATACAAAGAAACGCATCCACTGCAGAGACACACATATCACACAACACAGCTTAAATCAACACCGCCCTCTGGTCGATGAGTCGCAACGCAGGATGCCGTGGAGAACTCTTCCAAAGACTGTCCAGGGCCAGGAAAAGGCACGGCACATCTGAGAAACAGGACCATACTTGGTGAGAGCATGAGCAGTGGTCGCCCTCAATGCGTGGTCGTGGTGGTCTTGGAAGTATCGTGCGTTCGAACATCCCACTTCATGGCCCCATCTGCTCGTGAGATGAATTTTCACCTGCATCTAGGTTACAGCATCGTCTCATCAAGTGTTGTGGTAGGTTGGCTTCATGGGCGGCAGATCTACAAGGCCTCTTTCGATGGCCGAGCGATGTCATGATTGTCAAGATTCTAGAAAAAAGAACCCCACGTTTCACCAACAGGCTGAAAGACAAACAAACCTTGCCAAGTTGCGGAGAGAGCTGTAAGGGACTTTGAGCCAAGATTCTTGACATGTCCTGATGAAACCGATGCTTAGCTCTGAGGGAGCAGGTCATACCCAGAGGCTATTGTCTGAAAACCCACCTGCATACACCTTCTGTTCACTCTGGCCTCGGTATTCGGCACTGCGCCATGCGGTGCTTTGAAATCTCTAAGAACAAGTAGAGGAAAGCGTCCTCGGAGATGTCGGCCGAGATGGACGGAGACGGACACGGGTTTTAAATGGCTGGCCGAGATGCCGTAGAGGGGGGCGCGTTTGACGCCATTTACGCATCCTCTGCAAAACAAAATCAAAGAGTCATGCTGCTCTATTTCCATGCTCCTCCTTTGACACCTGGAATACTCAGTCGCCTTCCGACATAACCACTCAATCCTGTGTCACCATGAGCGACGCAGCCCGACGTGACGAGGTCACCCGAGAAGAAGCAGCCGCAGAGGCTGGCCCTGGAGCCGCAACCACGAATAATGTACCGGCCAACCAACTCTCTGAAGACATCGAAAACAACAGCACGTCTTCAGTATCGACCAAACACGACGATGTACCCACGCAAGATAGACCACAATTGGAGCGCAAGGACTCGACACCATTGGAAGAGAGATCAAAGGGCAAGATTGCTCTCATCATGACTGCGCTGGGAATGGCCGTTTTCCTCGCCGCTCTCGATGTCACCATTATCACGACCGCTCTACCTACCATTTCCGAATACTTCCATTCAGCCGCTGGATACACATGGATTGGTTCAGCATATCTATTAGGAAATGCTTCAAGTGTGCCATTGTGGGGCAAGATTTCCGACATCTTTGGGCGAAAGCCTATCTTGATCGTCGCAAACTTGATGTTCCTTATTGGATCACTCATTGCTGCTCTGGCCAACAGTATCGGCATGCTCATCGCCGCTCGAGCCATTCAAGGTGTCGGTGGTGGTGGTCTGGTCACCCTCGTCAATATCTGCATCAGTGACCTGTTCAGTCTGAGGAGAAGAGGTGCGTACTTTGGTATCATCGGAGGTGTATGGGCATTGGCATCGGCTATTGGACCTGTCATTGGTGGTGTGTTTACTGAGAAGGTATCTTGGCGATGGTGTTTCTACATCAACCTACCTCTTGATGGAGCCGCTCTGGTTATCATCTTCTTCTTCCTCGACTTGAAGACTCCCAAGACTCCTCTGTGGGAAGGTCTGAAGGCCATTGACTGGATCGGAGCCTTGCTCGTTATTGGTGGCGTACTCATGTTCTTGTTCGGTCTTGAATACGGTGGTGTCACCTATCCTTGGGACTCTGCTACCGTCCTCTGCCTGATCATCATGGGTGTCTTCACCATGTGTCTGTTCATCATCAACGAGTGGAAGTTCGCCAAATCGCCTGTCATGCCGCTTCGCATCTTCCAGAATCAGAGCAACATCGCTGTTCTCGGTGTATGTGCCATTCACGGTATGGTCTTCATCTCGGCTTCATACTACTTGCCTCTGTACTTCCAGGCTGCACGCGGAGCCACACCTCTCTTGTCAGGTGTCTACATCCTTCCACAGGCCCTGTCTCTTTCATTCGCCTCCATGGCCACCGGTATCTTCATTCGCAAGACTGGTCAATACCTACCCGCAATCTGGTTCGGCATGGTCTTCCTTGTACTAGGCTTCGGTCTCTTTGTCGACTTTACAGCCGACAGCGGATGGGCAAAACTGATCATCTACCAGATCATTGCAGGAATAGGAATTGGTAAACACCATATTTCTTCACCGCTCCTAACAATCATTGCTAACATTACACCTCAGGTCCCAACTTCCAAGCCCCCCTCATCGCACTCCAAACAAACGTCCAGCCTAGAGATATCGCCACTGCCACGGCAACCTTCGGCTTCGTCCGCCAAATCTTCACCTCAATCTCCGTAGTAATCGGCCAAGTCGTATACCAAAACCAAATGAACACGAAAACCGCCCGCCTGGTCGCCGCCCTAGGTCCACAAACCGCCTCCCAACTCACAGGAGGAGGTGCAGGCGCTAATGTCGAGTTGGTGGATAACCTCCCTTCTGGACAAAAGCAGGTCGCACAGACGGCATTCGCGCAGAGTCTGCATCCCATGTGGATCATGTATGTGTGTTTTGCGGCCGTGGGGTTGGTGGTGAGTGCGTTTATCAAGAAGAAGGAGTTGAGTAAGAAGCATACGGAGACAAAGACTGGACTTGATGTTCAAAGGGCGAATGCTGAGGCGCAGAAGATGGAGGATGCGGAAAAGAAGGCTGCGAAGGGGAGGAAGGTGCAAGATCCTGAGAAGGGTGAAGCGTAAGAAGGACCTTTACGAAGGAGAGAGAGAAAAGGAGTTTTGGTTTTTCTTGCATTTTCCGGCGGCGCATCAACTGCGTATACCTTTCTTTTGATACCACAGCGATGTCTGGCATGGCGGGACGTAAAATCGTGTTTCCTTGATTTTAGCAGGGGTGCTAGCAAACTTCCTCTGCATCTTTTAGAAGTTTCCTAATTAATCACATCTTCACTTTCAGACAACACCACTCTTCCACATATGTTTAGACGATATGAACAGATTTCCAATTTCGAATGTATGGGTATCAAAGGGCGTCCAATTCAAGCAAGCCTCTTGACCCTCTCTTCCAACTCTTTGACCCATGTTTCCACAGCAGCACTATTTTCGAGCATACCGCTTTCCGCTTTCGCGACTGCTTCTTCCACTTTCTTCAGACCGTCCCGCCATTCGCGGATTTCCTTGTCTGCTTCGTCTTGTTTTCGCTCTACTTCGTCTAGTGTTTGACTCGCTGTTACGGCATTGGCGTGTAAGGTGCGTAAAGATATGAGACGGGTGAGTAGTGGTGGTACAGTCGGGCTGAGTGATGTCAAAGTAGGCAATAGAGCGTAGAGAGCGCGCAATTTTGCCATGTCTTCGGGGGTGTGTAGTTCGTGGAGGCCATCGGTGGTGCCGGAGGGTTTTGGCGTTTGTTGTTGTTGGAGTTTTTGGGCCAAGGTGTCGATGTGAGTTTGTGAGGTTGAAGAGGTGAGGAGGGCTAGTTGGCGGTCTAGTAGCGAAAGGGCGGGGATGATGGGAGTGAAAGAGGTGGCGGTGGAGGCTTCAGGTGCGTCGAGAGATGTGATGCCGAGTTGACGTTCCAGGATTGCAAGACGAGCGTCGAAGTCGGCGACTTTGTTTAGAGCTTGTGTGTCGACAGTCTCTTTCGTCGCTTCCTCTGTACGTGTTGAGTCTGGTATTGTGACAGCTTCTGCTTTTGAGGGTGCTGTGGTCGCCAGTTGTCTGCTCAGACGCGACTGTGCTGATTGCGATTGGCGCATACCATCCAGTGCCGTGCTCAATTGAGCCAGTTGTGCGGCCACGTCTTCATCCTCGGTGTGTGCCTCTGTGCCATTTGCCTCGCTTTTCCTCTTGTCCAATTCATTCTGAACCTCCTGCATCTCCCTATTCAGTCTTGCCAGCTTTCTTTGCAGACTCTCATTCTCGTCCTCGCTGTCGTAGTCCTCGCCATCATCTTGCTCCCTGTTGCTGACAACATATGCCCTTCTCTTACTGCTCACACGGTCTGAGAAGTCGGTTTCCCTCGCATCGACCCGCGATGATTGGAATTGTGATCGTGCTTCGTTTGGGTGTAATTTACTTCGGCTGATGCTGGGATTTGCTTCCGTATCCGAGGTTTCTGACCATGCTGTTGATGTCGGTAGTGTGGATGCGTCGTCTGTCAGATCTGGTGTCTCGTATGTGTCTGGCGATTCGTCCTGAGGTTGTTGTTAGTATTATGCATCTTAGTATTCAGCTTGTTAGAATCATTCACCAAGTCGGGCAGAGCGGCATACTTGCGCACTTGGGCCATGCTGCGATAGCTCTACGGTCGAATATTGGAATATTGATGGACAAGTGGTGGGTAAGGTGGTGTCGAAATTACAGCTTCGGAGATGGGCTTGGACGTCACTTTGGGTCTCAGGGACGTGGGACAATTGAAACAGGGTGGAGTTGGAAACGAGTCAATCAAAACACCATGTTTCAACACCGCCATTCTGCGCCATCACGTGACGGGCATGATCAATCTATCATCCATCAATACATGTATGCTTCCACTCTACTCCTTGGCATCTCGAGCAAGACATGTCGCGTTTCTTTGTTTGCTGTCTAAGGACCAAATCGCGCCAAGTTCACCGGGCGTCTCTCCGCCGTGTAGCTTCGTTGGACTTTGGCTGTACAAATGCACCATGTCGGGCAAGCTGGACAAGGCTTATTGAGAGTAATCGTATTTATGCCGTTCATCCTTTTCACGAGTTTCTACTCCTGCGCATCCATATGACTTCCTGAACCACGACCCCGTGTGTGTTGAAACACTAGGTTTGGTGCTGGGTGAATGCCCTTATATATGGTCCCCATCACCGACATAGTATAGGTAACCTTTTCCCAGCACTTCGACTGGATCGATTCTTGCTTGCTTTGCCTCATCGTCTTTGGTATCCATGGTCTCGCCCATCTGAATAAGCGAACAAAATCTTCTCCGATGGTCAAGCGCTCTATGCAATATTGATCCATTGTTGGTGGACATTCCCGAGCGCATGTCCTCAATCGCTGGCTCCAACCACAAATCCGTAAGGCGTGGTTTTCGATATACGGAGAGTGTCGTTGGGGCATTTTAACACTTCGAGGCGCCCTGGGTGAAAATGGATCGATCTAGCGGAGTCGGTCGTGATACGTCTGGGAATATACATCAGCAAGGGGAATATTTTGGAGGAGAGCTATGCAAATATTCGGTAGTCGAGCTTGATGCGGTGTTGAAATACATCAGCAAGATTGGGCTGCGAAAAGGAAATACGTGGTTCTGCGCAATCATGATACGTGCGCCCTGTCGAAACCTATGCCCGACTGATGTGTGGCAGAATCTGAGTCGCGAGATCGATAGGGAAAACTCCAAGGGAGTGAGGAGTGGCGTGCTGATGATAATGGCGAGTATGCGCAAGATTACTGAGTAGACAGGGTAGGACGTGCAACAGATTCGGAGATGACAGTCGCAGCGCCATGTCGATCTTCGCCAACGCGCCGATATCTGATTGTACGATCATGCAGATTTTGCCTGGTCGATGATATGGGTCCAGCGATAGAAATGCACAGAAGCAAGCTCGCTGTGCAGACAGGCATGATGCGTGGTGCAAAGGATATGGGACATATCGAGTCGAGGTGAGGTTGAAGCAAAGTTGTCGCGGGAAAAACGCCGAGGGCACACCGGCTGCCACAAGGGCCATCACCACCAAACTGGAGACATATCGTCCTCTTGGTCCAGCCTCACGAGCGCAACCAGACTTGAAGCTTCATCACTACTTAAAAAATATTTGCTCTCTTCGCTTCGGAATGATAACATCCAACATGCTCTAGACTCGAACAGAGAAGCGATGCACCAACATATTGGCCGCCCTTCATTCGCCTCCATATCCTGATATTGCCAACATGGACCCGTCCAGCAATACCAATACTCCCGCGGACGACTTGAAAAATTTCCCCAATACAATCATGGAAGGAGTCGAGGGTATCTTGGCCGCAAATACGGCCTCGGGTGCTGCGACCACGGTGCAAAACCAGGTCCGACCAAAGCCATCAGGCCAATATACCACACACGACAGTCCCGAAGATTCGAGCTCCGGCCTATCTTCTGTCGAAAGCGAGCCATTGAGTTCTGTCCCCGATGCTCAGGGGGCCAGTCTGAGCAAGGTCGATGTTAATGGTATTCTCCGTTATGGCTCATTGGATGCCGATGAAACTGGTTTATCATCAGTGACTTCCGGCCCTTCGACTAACAAACGACCATTCCAAGAACTTCACAGCTATCCTGAAAGTCAGGTATCTGATGATGACAGAGCAGCCAAGAGACCTGCTTTCTCTTCTCAATTTGCCCCTCTTCCAAATCACGCTACACCTAGCAGTCGTTCATCACTCTTGTCGAATATCCACGTCGAAGCTCGCCCAGACCCATCAGTCGCTACTTCCCTGAGGGATAATCGTATACAGTCGGCGCCGAAAGCCCCAACACCAAGGGCCAAGAAATTCTCGAAAGTCTCCAGACTGACGACTAATGCTCGTCCAAGATCGTCAATCCCCATGCACATGTCTTGGGAAGAATATGGAAGACAATGCATCTCAGCAGCTCACTCATCGCGACTCAACCCATACGCTCTTCACCCAGGCGAATACAGACTCTTGCGAGACCACATTACGCAAGCTCAAGTCACCACATATCTGAACATCCGTAATGGCATCCTTCGTCTTTGGGTTCGAAACCCTCTAGTCAGCGTCTCTAAGGAAGAAGCAGCCGGCTGCGCAAAAGATGTGCGGTTCTTTGACCTGGCACATACATCATACCGATGGTTGGTCAGAAATGGCTACATCAATTTTGGCTGTGTCGAGGTTCCTCACGCTGGGGTTCTCAGTACCAAGCGAAAATCAGTACCTAGACAAAGAACGATCGTCGTCGTAGGTTCAGGCATGGCTGGTCTGGGCTGTGCAAGACAACTTGAGGGGCTCTTCGCGCAACTTGGTGATCACTGGACCGACACTGGAGAATTACCCCCGAAAGTCGTTGTTTTGGAGGGGCGGAAAAGAGTTGGCGGTCGCGTCTATTCACATCCACTCCGGGACCAGGTCCCAGACAGTCTGCCGAACGGCTTGCGAAACACTGCTGAGATGGGTGCTCAAATCATCACAGGCTTCAACCACGGAAACCCCCTCAACGCCATTGTTCGCGGACAACTTGCGCTCCGTTATCATCTTATGTGGGACGAGATAACGATGTATGATTCTGATGGACTCGCGGTCAATCATGAACGCGACATGATGGTCAACAAAATCCACAACGACCTCTTGGAGAGAGCCAGCGATTTCCGCGTAAAGCCGACGCCCATAGAGACGCTAGAGGGTCTTCCAGACTATGTTGAAGTTTGTCAAGACCCCATAGAAATCAAGACGGACAAGACCAATGCTCCAACCCTCAACAAAGAAAGGCAGGCCGTGCCGCCCGGCTTCGCTAAGCTTCAAGGAAGAACTCAAGTCGTTGCTGGTAACAGTTCGAGTCGCACAGCTGCACAGGCTGTGAAGTCAGCAGGCTGGCAACTAAGACCTGGTATAACGAAAAGACACTCTCTTGCCCTTGACGCAATAGCTACAGAATCCGACAAGCCAACTCTCGGCGCAACCATGGATGAAGCTGTTCGCCAGTACCAAGAGCTTGTAGAATTGACACCCCAAGACATGCGTCTTCTCAACTGGCACTACGCAGATCTGGAGTACGCAAACGCTGCCACAGTCTCGACCCTCAGCTTGGGCGGTCATGACCAAGACAGTGGTAATGAGTTCGAAGGTCGACATTCTGAAGTGGTAGGTGGCTACATACAAGTCCCTCGCGGTCTAATGATGCTGCCTTATCCTCTTGACGTTCGCTTCGAGTCCACAGTGGAGAAGATCACCTACAACGCGAATGACGATGATTCGGACGGCTCAGCAACAGTATTGTGCTCAAACGGAGAAGTCTTTGAGGCCGATCAGGTTGTTCTCACCTCCCCACTAGGTGTGCTCAAGGCGCAGACTATAGGCTTCGAACCACCTCTGCCGGATTGGAAGCTGGGTGCCATTGACCGCATGGGCTTTGGGCTTCTCAACAAGGTAACATCATCACTCTCCACTTGAAGTTTGGAAGCTAAATGTTTAGGTGGTAATGGTCTTCGAACACGCATTCTGGGATAGCCAATACGACATGTTCGGATTCTTGAATGACGCCGAGAATAAAAACAGCCTCAATCCTGATGACTATGCCGCTCGCCGCGGTCGTTTCTACATGATGTGGAATTGCGAGAAAAATAGTGGCAGACCCGTGCTGAGTGCTCTTATGTCTGGTCGAGCAGCTCATGAGGTGGAAACCACGGACAATGACACATTGCTCCAAGAGGCTCTGGACAAGCTCAGACGTACCTTTGGAGCTGAGAACGTTCCTACACCCGTCGAAGTCATTGTTACACGGTGGAAGAAGGATCCATTCGCAAGGGGAACATACTCCTTCGTTGGACCAGCCACCAGCCCTTTGGATTACGACATCATGGCGGCTCCTGTTGGCAATCTCCATTTCGCTGGAGAAGCTACTTGTGGTACCCATCCTGCCACTGTTCATGGCGCGTATCTGTCTGGACTCAGGGCAGCTGCTGATGTTGTCGACACTATGATCGGCCAGATGGCAGTCCCCGAACCCCTAGTACTGCCTCGACAGAACAACCTAGCTGCTGGCTTCGAAGAGGCCTCTGAACTGGCTGTTACACAATCACCACTAGGAGAAGCCTTTACGGGCACGCCTCTTGGAGTTGTAAAGCGACCCCCGGGTAGGCCTCCAGGCCGACCGCCTGGTAGACCACCAGGCAGACCAAAGAAGGTAGTTGAGCCGATACAGTCTCTACCCGCCGTAACGCCAAATCCCACAGTGCTTCAAAATCCTTACAGGTCATCGACTAACAGCAAGTCTGTCGAAGACGAGGCATACGAGGCAGCGATCATTGACGCTATTCTTTCCGAACTTGGGCCTCGACCTCTGAAGCCCGCCAGACCTGGCGCAAGTGTCAACCCATACCTTCTGTTCACGAACGACTATTGGGCACGATGCAAAGAGGAGCTAAGTCAAGCAAAACAGAAAGCGAGTGGTGACAGCGATGCGAAGGCATTACGAGAAGAGATTCGCAGTGAGGTAGGTCGACAATGGCGAATGTCAAGTGACGAGGTCAAGCGACCCTACATCGAGCAAACACAAGCGGCACAGCAAGCGGTAAAAGAGGTTCGAGCACAATATGAGATAGCGGCAGCCAGGTGGGATCAGGATGCTCGACGAATCAGACTTGACTATCAGAAGGAGCATCCGCCTGCCAATGGAAACGAATGGACAGGCGGGACAAGTATTGAAGTGGCCTCCTCGGCTCCTGCCAGACGAAAGCAAGCAGTCAACTACCTGGAAGACTCGGAGTAAAGTGCAGACTAGATGCTTTTTGGCGTTGGCTGCACGCGTCCGAGTGGTGGAAAGTTTCTAGTCAGCGTGTATGAATTATTACTGTACAACCAACGTTCTAGGCGGAGGCTCCAGGGCAGGTGATGATTTGCAGAGGGTCCGACCGGCGGCTATCCTACGCGCAAGGATCGCTCTTGGCTGCACGCGTGACGGCCGCGTGGGAGCGCCAAAGTCAAATTGAGGTGTTTGGACGGTATGGAAGCCCATGCTCGATATTCATAGATAGCCGATCGATTTGATATCCAACGAACAGGATTAGGAGCTTCAGCTTGCTTTTAGCACAAGAACAACCGTGTGTTTACAATCAGACAACAAGAGACCTTCCTGATGGTGTCCTGTCATGACGACACGGGCCTCTGCGCTATGGCGCATAGAAGCGTCTCGCCCCAAAGCGGCGTTTGGAAGGTTTGATCGAGCGACATGCTGGGGGTCAGCGTCGGGCGTGCTTACCGATTGAACCGAAGCCGGGTCTGCTATCAGCGAGCTCAAGGCACGGCGGGTCTCGGTGATGTCAAGGAGCGAAATCCTCCCCCGGAAAGGCTGAGACCCGCTGATATGGCTCGTGTAACAGCGAGGACTTGACAAAAACCGAATGCAACCCAAAGCCTGGCAACAAGCAAGCAGTTGAATTAGAAGAATAGAAGGCTCCGGAGGTGTTGGGGAGGTATTCAAGCCACCGAAGCGATTGTCGGAAGGTCAGAATCCTTTTTCCCCGCCATCGATCCCCAGAAACCGCTCGGGTAGTAGTGTAGGCGAGACCAGCACTTAGCCGTTGCATTGCCTCTACACTCTGCGCAACTCTCGAGTCTCTTCCTCTCGGCGCTCGTAGTTGTCTCTCCCTCCTGTCTCCCCGTCCTGTCGCTGTCGCATTCCAACGTGCACGTACATTCAGACTCTGTCGATATCCATCTTCCCAGACGGACTTGTTGATATTGGCCAATTGCTTGCCCGAGGACAGGAACGCAGTCGCGCCTGCCCCGACTTTGATGTACGCATCCCTCGTGGAACTGTAGAATGTCTTTCTTCGGCAAGCTCAAAGGAAGCGCAGTGAGTAGTCTTGTTTCTCCTTGCCTTTGCGCCACGTTTGACTGACGATCGCGACCATCTCAGACACCAGCGAGTCCGACCACCGGCAGTGCCCCTCCAAAGAAAGATGCCACCGCCCCCCAACCGACCCCACTAGAGAAGCACCTGGCCGATCTGGCTGGCCCTGTACGGCCGGATGGTAGCGACAAGTTCTTTGGTTTCGAAAATGTACGTAAATTCGTCCCCTCCCATCTCGACAGCGACACAGACTAATCGCGGCTCGACCAACAGTACGGAAGCACATGGTACGTGTCTATTAGCAGACATCACAAGTGACCTTCTCTGACCTTTGCGCAACAGCTATGCGAACTCGATCATACAATGTCTCTACTATTCGACAACCTTCCGCGAGAATGTCCTCAACTTTCCTCCACTTCCGCCGTCGCCCGAGCCTTCAGAGACAGATGCAGACAGGAGCATGAGCCTACAGAATGGCCTACCTTCTCCGGGAAACCACCTGCTAACTGCAGCGACCAACAACCTCACATCCAGCTCGCCTGCGAGAAGGCCTATCATTCTACCAAACTCGCCCGAAGCACAAACGACCAAACCTGATGACAAGGACTCTCCGGACTACAAGAAAAAGGTGGCTATGAAGTCGGGTCCCGTCTTGGAGATGCAAATGAGCAACTCCAACGCATACGGCATGTCCGAGTCTCTCTTTACCTCGTTGAAGGACATATTCGAGTCCATCATTGGTCACCAGTCACGCACAGGAATCATCAGTCCCCTCAAGTTTCTGGAGATTCTGAGAAAGGAAAACGAGATGTTCCGCTCTGCCATGCATCAAGACGCCCACGAGTTCTTGAATCTGCTGTTGAATCAAGTCGTTGACAATGTAGAGATGTACTCGAAGATGCTGCCAGCCATCAACGGAACCCTCAACGGCAACGGCCATGCAGAACCGAGCATGGCAGGCGCCATGTCCGCTATGGCGAAAGCTCACAACACTGCTGGCATGAGTGGCGCTGGCTGGGTACACGACCTTTTCGAGGGCCTTCTCACATCAGAAACACGTTGCTTGAGCTGCGAGAATACGTCACAAAGAGATGAGGCCTTCATGGACTTGTCTGTCGACCTCGAGGCACACTCTTCGGTGACGGCATGTCTGCGGAAATTTTCCGAGGAGGAGATGTTGTGCGAACGGAACAAATTCCACTGCGACAACTGCGGTGGCTTGCAGGAAGCCGAGAAGAGAATGAAGATCAAACGACTACCACGCATTCTGGCACTCCACCTAAAACGATTCAAGTACACTGAGGACCTCCAGCGACTCCAAAAGCTTTTCCATCGTGTTGTATACCCTTATCATTTGCGACTTTTTAATACCACCGACGACGCAGAGGACCCAGACCGACTTTACGAACTTTACGCTGTTGTTGTGCATATCGGTGGTGGCCCATACCATGGACATTATGTGTCTATAATCAAGACCCAGGATCGTGGGTGGCTGATGTTTGACGACGAGTTGGTTGAACCTGTCGACAAGAGCTTCGTCAGGAACTTCTTCGGTGGTGAGCCAAAGCCTGGAGTTCAGGACGCCAGACAGCTTGCTTGCGCCTACGTTCTTTTCTATCAGGAAACGACTCTGGAAGCCATGCAACGAGAACAGGAACAGGAAGCAAGACAGGCTGCAGCTGCCGCCAGCATGCCGAACAGAGATTCGGTCTCGAGGGAGACCCATCAAGGTGGCTTGATGATCAACGGTCTACGCAACACACACACTGTACAGTCACCGATTGAAGAAGAGCCCAACGCCTTTGCCAATCTTGCTCACGCCTCTACTGCTCCTGCCCTGTCTCAGCAACGATCGACCTTCAGCAGTCTGTCCACATCGCCTTTCCTCGGATCCGGCTTCGGATCTCTCGACAAGAAGGCGGCAAAACAAGCGGAAAAGGAACGCAAGGCACAAGAGAAGGAAGCTAGGAAGCTGGCAGATGCTAAGAGGAAGGAGGCGGCCGAAGCCACAAGAAATGCCTGGAAGAAACAGAACGAGGACTATCTGGCAGCGATCGAGCTCAGCAAGCAAACAGCTGCGGAAGAGGCAACTCGCTCAGGAAACACGGCTTTGGATACACCAGCACCTTCAGCGCCAACGACTAGTTCTGCAGCAGATGGAAAAGACCGACCAGGACTCAGCAGATTCAGACACAGCTCGATGAGTCTGCGGCAGAAACCAAAGTTCTGGGCGTCAGGCAAAGAGAAGGAAGCAGGCAGCCCCATGCCGACACAAGCTGAAGAGCCAAGCAGCACAGGTGGAGGAGAAAAGGAGATCAAGAAGAACCGGTTCAGTCTGAGTAGAAAGAAGTCGACGGTGCTTTGAGGATCTGTGTACATAGTACTACACTTTGTTCCGCGCAGTTGGTGTAATGCATAGGGCAAATTTTGGACATATACAAAAGGACTGTCTGGCGGCGTTTCATTATTGCAGACGATGTTGGTGGGTGGCAGACAATACCCAGGTTGCTAGGCATTGGCAGCTTGATTTTCATGTTGAGGCTTTCTGTTCGATTATCGTGTATGTATTGGAAGTGTCTTCGTCTACTCCCGCTCATGAACTGTACCCTGCCGTGTCATTTTCCATGTCTCGTGTCGTTCATGGTAGCCTTGTGCCCTTGAACAGCTGGCTTGTACAGCCGACGATGCACACCGTCTTCCAGAGTCGCACATATGGCCACGAGGTCTTCTCGACCGCTGGCCCCTCGCGTTTTGATGACGGCTGATCCGGATAGGGATGGAAGTCATGTTGTAATTTTCATTTCTTGTTCTATGCGCAAGCTCTTGTATAGTCCTTCATCCCAGTATAAGTTCGTAGACGATGATGAGAGTGTTGATGACGATAAGCGGTACTGTAGGGACTGAAGTCAGCACATGATATCCGGCAGACGCAGGAAGAGCACGTACTTCTCATAAGAGTGCGGACTGAAGAGATCAGGTTGATGACTTTCGACTTGACGCTGGTGTTGTCTGAAGGGCCGCCGAATGCGGGCTCTTGCTGTGTGGATCCCCAGCCAACTGTTTGTATACTGTCAGTCGCGATTTCTCGACAGTAAAGGTGTAGATGCGTACTTCTAGCGAGGAAGCGGTCTTCGGAGAGAATGGCTATTGCGTTGACCAGCAATACCGAGACTGTGAGGGTGCACATGTTAGCTTGTGCATTGCGCGTCCGTCGAGTGGCGTAGATTGCATACCATAGAAGAGGCCTCCGAGGTTGAAGAAGAACATCTTGACTGTTTGTGCCAGATGTCTTGTTGCGACAGGGAAAGGTTGGAGGGTGGATGCGCTGTGGACGACAACAGCAGCTCTCCTTCTTCCCCACGTCGTGCTGAAGCCTTTCTCCGCAGTCTTCCTCGCGACCACCAAAGCTGTCCTCACATCGCGTGTGCCAAGAACTACAATATGGCTCGCCAACTCATAGGTATGATATGTTCTTTATTCGAGAGGATCGTTCAGCTCTACCAATACTAATGCCGATTTTCCAGATGTGATATTGGCTGGGCTCTTGCCTTTGACCATCTTGGTGCATTTGTACTTGGCCCCTTATACCAAGGTCGAGGAGTCGTTCAATATTCAAGCTATCCACGACACATTGATTCATGGCATTCCGACGAGAAATGCTACCGCTTTTTTCAACTCGCATTATGATCACTTTACCTTTCCTGGGCCGGTGCCTCGCACCTTTGTTGGTGCTGTCGTCATGTCTGGGTTGACTAGGCCTTTGCAAATTATCTTGAACTTGTTATCACCGGGTGGTGTTGACAAGTTTACCTTCCAGTTGGCTGCTAGAGGAGCGCTTGGGTTGCTCAATGCAGCAGCTTTAGTCCACTTCAAACGTGCAATCGACACTGCATACGGCAAGGTTGCAGGAAGATGGTATATTATCCTCCAAGCTTCTCAGTTCCATGTCATATTCTATGCATCCCGAACTCTTCCCAACATGTTCGCCTTCAGCATCAGTGAGTTCAACAGCCCAAGCTAAGTCCCTTCCATTCTGACCAACTCAGCGACCGTGGCGTTGTCCAACCTCATCTCTGCTCAGGCAGTCGCGATCCGCTCGCAGAAGAGTGTCAAACGTCGCCGTCTAGCTTTGTACCTTCTCACTGCCTCAGGCATCATCTTCAGATCCGAAATCGCCATTCTTCTGGCCATGCAAACCCTCTGTTTGCTGGTGCAGGGGAAGACTTCTCTGATCAGTGAAGTCATACCTGCTGGAATATTCGGCTTGATCATCGGCCTCGGTGTTACAGTCTCAGTGGACTCTTTCTTCTGGCAGCGCTTCCCCTTATGGCCTGAATTTATCGGCTTTGTCTACAATACAATTCAAGGCAAGTCATCGGACTGGGGTGTGAATCCATGGCACTACTACTTCATCAACGCCATCCCTCGTCTGCTGTTGAACCCAATTTCTTGGTCTTTTTGTATACCGTTGGCTCTGGTAAACCGCGCTACCCGCAAAACGAGCTTGGATATCTTGATACCCCTCCTCGCTTTCGTGGCTATCTACAGCGTCTTACCCCACAAAGAATGGCGATTCATCATCTACATCATCCCTGGTCTGACAGGCGTTGCAGCCGGAGGAGCATCGTGGATCTGGACTCGCCGAAGCAAGAGCATTCTCTACAGACTTTTGAGTCTCGGTCTCATTGCTTCGACCATTACATCTTTCGTGGGTAGCTTCAGCTTACTCTACATCTCAAGCCTGAATTACCCAGGCGGCGAGGCCCTCACACGTCTCCATGAACTCGTACCCAGCGGACAGCAAACACCAATCCGCGTCTACATGGACAATCTCTCGTGCCAAACTGGTGTTACACGATTCCTAGAGCAGGATGCAGGCTCAAGATTTGTCTACGACAAGACTGAAGACGAAACAACACTTTTGGACCCAGCTTTTTGGCAGCAGTTTGACTACGTGCTCGCAGAAAGTCCTGAGCGTATCATTGGTAGCTGGGAAGTTGCTGATGTCATTCATGGCTATTCTGGAGTTGGTCTCGGAAACTTGGCTGGCAAGCAAGATAGTGCGCCTGCTCTGACCACACGTGGTTTCATCGCTCGACCCTTGAACAAGATGCTCGGAGTGTACAATGAGGTTGCTCGTGTGGCAAGTCAGAAGGCGACTGGTGGACGATGGCCTGTGGTGAAAATGGCACCCAAGATTCACATATTAAAAAGACAAGAGTAGTTCTCAAGTCGCTAGACGAGATCTCCATTGGAGGTCTAACATCGGTTCCGCTGGGGACAGCAACAATGCATCGCTGGTTATCCACCTCACATTCAGTCTTGGTCGCTGGCCACGTGTTGGCCCTTCGATTTCAAATCCCTGGTTTCACTTGCTTGCTTTCACTCGTGCTTTCACCTGCTATATAAGCCACCTCCTTCTTCCACTGTCCCAACCTTCTTTCCTCTAAATCGGTTCGAAAAACCACTGGTACCGCAAAACAACATCTTCTGATTCGACATTCCGCTGACCAGCAACAGGGTCACCAACATGGCAAAACCACCCACCGATCCACGCCTTCAGCGCTGCCTGACCAGACTCGAGCACCTTTTCGCGTCCTGGGAAGAGTGCAACGGTAAACCCGACAACCACCGCAAAGACGACACTGAGGCACTGTTCGAAGACGCATACATCCTTCCGACAAAGATCTTTTCACTCGAGCGCAAGGAACAAGACATCAAGAACAAGCTCGCAAAATTGGAGGAGGTCGTGGAATCGATTCATGTAAGGATGAACGGATTCGACCTGGACGGCCCACAATGCTACGATCTGCATCAAGCAAGAGAAATTAAACTCGAGGACAAGTCAGGAGTATCAGAGGAGGTCGTGGAATCGATTCAAGCAAGAATGGATAGATTCTTACTGGACGACCTATACCCTCTGTATCAGGAGAGAGATGCTGGATTCGAGGAACACGAACGTTTGTCAGAGGAGCACTTGAGTGTGCTGGCCGAGATGGCAAAGTCCAAAGAGACTTCCGACAAGGCCATGGAAACAAACATGGAAATTCTGGAGGAGAGACATGAGTTGGAGTGGTTCGGCAGAATACTCGACCACATCGAACCTGCTTGAATTCTGGCCGAAACAATGATGGTCTTCTGCAAATGCGTCAGAACTCCATCCAAGTGGCGCGAGAGCTTCATCGAACGTGATGAAGAGTTGAGCCTCTACTCATATATTAAGTTGACACAATAAGATGACCTTCATTAGAGGTGTTTTCCCGAGACTGCAATACAAGTTCAGTTAATTACCTCACTTTTATGTTACTTTCACATGCTCTCATCCTTCTCGCTATATAAGATCTTTCCTCTTCCAAATGTCCCAATCTTTTCTTCTTTAACCTAAACCACAACATCATCGGTATGAACGAAAGCCACTCTATGGTATGACATTCGACTGACTATCAAGCAGCACCAGACCTATGGCGGACCCTCACAACGAAGTCAGCCTGCAACACTGCGTAATCAGAACCGAGCACTTGTTCGCCTGGTGGCAGAGATGCAACGGTAACCCGGCTCTACATCGCCAACAGGAACATGCCTCGTCAAACATTATTATCAATTTGTGCAAAATCGACATCTCTTTTCTTGAACACAAAGTAGAAGAGGGCATGCGAGAATGTGCAGACTTGCTGGTCAAAAGATCTGATACTGAGGCTGCCTGGAAGTTAGCACTGGAGGAAAATAATTCGTACATGATTCAGTCAGTTGCCCTAGGTCAAAAGATGCAGGCGGCCTTTGGGAAATATCAGCACGAATACGAGTTGCTTATCATCAATAAGGGCTTGATATCAAGACTAAATAAGCAGCTTGCTAGTGATGAGATGGTGTTGAAGGAGATTGAAGAGGAAACAAAGCAGTTAGAGTGGTTCGGAAAGACGATCATCCAGTGCAAAGGATTTGCTTGATCTCTCCCAGACGAAGCAACAACAACATCTTCCAGCTTCAGCATCGCTGTTCTCTCTTCTGCACTTCACTCGAGCATAATCGGACACTGCCGAGCTCATTTGCTTTCCAAGTCAGCATAACAGAAACAACATCACTTAGCTAGTGCTCAATCCAAAGCTATTTCTTACTCTCACTTACATTTTCACTCAATTCTCAACTACTCTCATTCTCTTTCCCTGCCCTTCTGCTATATAAGCCTTCTCTATCTTGCCGCTCTCTCAATCTTGCTTCTTCTAACTCAGCTCATGACATTAACGGTACTATAACATCCCTCCTACCGCTTGACGCTCGACTGACACTCTATAGCATCACAATGGCACCTCCGTCAGTTGATTAAACAACGCAATTACAGCCTGCTCTTACTACATCTAAGGAGATTAAGAGTCTCTACCCGAAGGAGGTGTACAAGAACTAGTCTAAGTGCTACGGCAATCCGAATGCCCACCGTTAAGAAGATCTCTTACTTTAAATAACAGCTATTACTTACATCGAGAGATGGATCCCGAAAGAAGAGTCCTAGTTAGAGGAAAACGGACGCGCTATTCTAGAATTAGACACTTAGCGTTAGAAGATGGAGGAATATTGGACTAAGACTACCGAGCTCGTAAAGCAATATAGATTTGACGAAGAAGCAGAGCATGTGCAAGGTGTCTATTAGCTATTCTAGGCCGCGGTCGAAGATTATAGTAACAAGTCGTTAGTTCATTTTTTTAATGGCAGATTACTGCGACAGAGACAAAAGGAGCTTAATCGATACAAGAAAAACATCGACGAGATTAACGAGGAAAGAAGATAGCTAAAGATTTTCGAAAAGCACTACCTAGGTCGTAACGACTAAGTGCTTTAGGGGCAGCAAGTGGAAGGAACGAGATGCTACTATATCACCTACGTAAGCGGAGGACGACAGGGCTTAGGATTTATCGCGAAGGCAGCTTGCAGGCGCATGCACCATTGCTCTTTCCTACATTACTTTTTCGCGTCTGTCTATGCCGCTTTACTTCCACACTTTCCACATTAGCATTAGCATTAGCATCAGAGAAAGGCAGAAAAGGACAAACTCAACATACTTCCCTTTCCAAGCAAATACCACATATCAATCAACACACCTAAAATTACCACCCCTCCCCTTCCCTCTCCCTCCACCTTTCAATCAACATAATTAGATATCTCGATCAAATTCCCATCCGGATCCCTCGTATAAACACTCTTCAGTTTCCCCCTCGCACCCGTCCTATCCACCACCTTGCCATCCTCCAAAACTTCCAATCCTTCCTTCTTCAACTCAGCCAGAACATCTGTGATGGGTGTGGATGTCAGAAAACAGAGGTCCGCGGTACCGGGTTTGGCGAGTGTGGCTTTGGGTTCGAATTCCGAGCCCGCTTGATGCAGGTTTAGTTTTTGTTGGCCGAAGAGGAGGGCGTGTCTGTGTTGAGGAGAGAAGGGGTTAGTAGGAGGAGGTGGGATCGGAGTTTGTGAAGCTCAGATGGAGCTATATGGGATCATGGGTGGAGTTATACCTTTCTATGCCTGGGGGATCTTTTGATGAGCGGAAGACTTCATGTTGCATTCCGAGTCGCTTTGTGTAGAAGGCGACTGTTGCGTTTACATTTTTGCAAGTCAAGACAATGTGGTCGAGAGCTTTTACGGCGAACGGCATTTTCGAAGAGATGTGAGTCAAGGAAGGATGAATGCTATCCTCGAATATGTTTGGAGCTGTCAATCATGCACACGCAATACGAAATACGCCATTGCGGGGCTGTAAACCTTGTTTGGACTCGTATGATTTTTGGAGAGGATGGAAGGAAAGGCAAATACGTTCTGTGTGTCCGGCACGATATATAAGAAAAGAAAGAGAATGCGTCGAAACTAGAAGAAAAATCTGGGTATTGGGAAACCCCGCCTCACTGCCATGAAGGTCTCCTTGCCGGTGAGCCATAATGGAAACCATCATCTCTCATGACCTCGGTCGAATGCACGACCTCAGTGGTCTTGACAATACTCGGCAAATGAGCTGTAGAGTCATATGCTGATCCCCACTGGATTGTCGTCTTCAAACTCTTGAGCATCTGTGAACCATCCTCGATATGATTGAGCCGATGGCAAGATGCCGAACTCGTTCTTATCTGACAGATCACTCCGCATCGTGCCAGCAGTGTCTCATATGGTGTCCTGAGCCGGATCGCTAGACTTGCTATGATACTGAGGTTTTGTTCGAGTTGCCACCAGGTCGATGGCGCTACCATGTCTCTGAGAGGATCTTGGGTGATTCGATATGTATGTAGGTATACCATGTTGGCGACTGAGGACATGGTGACGACTAAACCTAAACCGACCAGCAAGCCCAAGGCAATCAATTCGTGTAGTGGTCGGTTCGCGCCCTTGACGAAGGTGACGGGCGTCAAAGACAGAAGCATGCTTGTCACCACGCCGAATCCTGAACTCTGTCAGTCAAGTGGTCAACGAAGAGACGGATGATTATGTTTCTCACCAAGTGTGACATAGGCTACAAGTTGTATGCGCTGAGGTGACCAGCAATGTGCTGCCTCGTTACCATCCCACAGCGCAGAGATCGGCTGGCACTGTAAAAATTGAAAGACGGTGGTCGCAATTGTACAGGCGACTTGAACAAAGACGATCCAACAAAAGACAAATCTCCAAGGGCGGTCTTCTCTGGCACGAAGAACAATGCAAGCGATTGAACACTTTGCGAAGCAGATCGACCATACACAGATAGGCTGCGTCAAGAAGCCGAAATAGAGGGCCTTGATCGATCTGGCCGAGTCTACAAATGTCGTATGTCTACCCAGACCATAGTGACAGCTGATGGCGGTGAGTACGAAGTCTACCATTGCCAGCACCTACACACGAGCACATATGTCAGGACATGCTGTCTCGAGGGTGACATGACACTATATTGTACTTACCAAAGCTGCAGTGATCATGCCATCGATCCATACAAGAGGCGAAGAACGGCGAGCTCGTATCCGGACACCATATAGGACGAGGCCCAATGTAAGAGTAATTGTTGTGGGGACCAGCAGCGCAGCTTGCGTATTGTTGTTGGGTCCGGTGAACTGAGGCAGATCCGCAGACATGTTGTGCTGGTTTCGGTGCTGGAGTTGTATATTGGCTCGATGGGGATTCAGAATTGATTCCAAAGCTCGAGAGTATGAGGAAAGAACGATGAAAGACCCCCTTCTCAGATTCTAGATGCTAGGAACCACATGGCAAGGTCACTAACCGCAACTAATAGCAGGCGAGGCAGAACGTGCTTTTTGCTTCTGTCCAGTAGAAAGAGCTTCATGCATAATCTCGAGTGTGTCTCAAGACCACTTGGTCTTGGTGGCATGCAGGATATCTCATGAAGGGAAATCAGAGGCAAGAGCGTGGAGATTGAGTTGCATTCGCCCTGCTTCGGCGTCCTGCAGGTGCATCTTCTGGGAACAACACGTGCATGTGATCCGCCGCATGAGCTTTCCGTCATGAGTGATAAGAATTATCATGGCCATGGAGTAGACCGTCTAGCAACCTACATCCGAGAACTCGGAAGTCGCGTCGCTCTCTCAAGATGTACTTTTTGACTGTCAATGTGAGGCAAGGTGCGTTGTATGCTGCCCAGACGGAGGACGGAAGCTTGCATCTCTTGTTCTGGCCGCATGGTGCCGCCCATCACGCTACTGCACGCAGATACTGTATGAGCGTTAGTGATAGCCGTCAGACTATATTTCACTTCCACAGTTGTCGTCCAAAAGCTGCAAACCTTTGGAAGGCGCGTCAGCCTCATCGAGGTGCTGTCAAAGACCTACGAAGAGCGTTGGAATTCGATGAACGATTGTTGAGCCTCTCAGAAGAATCTAGGCGGAGGTGACCAGTCAAAACACGAGAGCTAAGGGCAGATCTGCCTCTCTAACAGATAGGGCAAGCATCAACAAAAGATCGAACCAAGACCAGGCGACCCAGGCCTAAGCTTCGCAAGACGGGCAAACAGCTCTTCTGTTGATGCCGGAAGTGCACAGAGGAAGAAGAGATTCGTTGATCTTCAGGCCCCACGTCCGGTTCGGCAAGACGCCGTTGGAACGGGAAGCGCACACCCCACAAGACAGCAAGATGAAACGAACGGACATTGTCGTCTCTGCCAAGTTGACGCGTCCAAAGCAGCCTGTCAACTCACGGTCTCCCAAATGCTTCACTGGACACTATCCTCGCTGTGCCGGTGATCCCAATACCACTCTAGGGCAGAATCGCTTGGGTATGCAACCGCGGCTCGATAACAGGCAGGGCAAAGTTGCAGTCTCGGCTAGTAAATTGATCGCCAGGTACCATGCCACCACGCCGTGGCACGTCAGAGATAGAGATCTCTCAAGTCTATCTTTGCGCAAGAGCGACTCTGCCATCAATCGATCCGGTACACATTAATCCTAAAAATATCGCCTTCTTCTGTGCAAGGTCAATCCTTCCATATCGCCCGTGAGCGGACCACAGGTACTGCAGCCAGATGGGTTCCACTCTGCTCTTCTGCACACCACTATTTGGCCCGTGACCTGCTTCTTTCTGAGCCGCTCTTCCCAGAACAAGAGGCGGGCCTTCTCGTTACGAGAAAATACCTTGCGATGCCTGCTCTTTTGCTGCAGCGGCATACAATTCTTGGATAGGTGGGCCCGCACCATGATCGCCATCCTTACCAAACAGAGATAGAGAAAGAGATCACCAGCTGCATATATAGGTAGGCCCCTTCTGCTCATTTCGCTGCCTATCACTCTCCCCAATCTCTACACATTCGTTATTTGTGTGATCATTCGCCGCATTCGTTTGCTCGGAGTCTGATCTGTACCGTTCTTTCTCTTCTATATTCATAATACATCCCAAAAGCAATAATTAAGATGCATTTCAAGACCTCCGTGGCCGCACTCGCTTCGATCAGTGCTCTGGCAGCTGCTCAAGCACCCAGCATCGACCAATGGACCCAGCAAGAGATCAACAATGGCACTGCCTGGACAGAGGTTACCCAGATCGCCTCGGAGAACCAAATTTACAACCTGGGCACTCGTGGCGACGTCTCATGCCAATATGGCAACGCGAAAGTGAGAAAGGAGTTCCGCTACATGTCGAATGAAGACCGCAAGGCCTTTACCGATGCCGCTACCTGCCTGATGAAGACACCTCCCCAGCACATGCGTGCAGACCAGGCCAAAAACTACCCCGGAGTCAAGTCTCGTCACGACGAATATGTCGCTACTCACATCAACATGACCATGAACATCCATGCCACCGCAGATTTCCTTGCATGGCACCGCAACTTCATCTGGCACTACGAGTCAGACTTGAAGACTCTCTGTGGTTACGAAGGTACCCTCCCATACTGGAACTGGGCCTTGGACGCCGCAGCCCCCCAAGACTCGCCCCTCTTCAACGGCGATGAATACAGCATGGGTTCCAACGGCGAATACATCTCCGGCCGCAGCGACACCTACCTGTACACCCAAGGCATAAATATGCCCCCCGGCACCGGCGGCGGCTGCGTGAACTCCGGCCCCTTCAAATCCGTCCAACTTCACCTCGGCCCTCTGGATCTCCCCAACGCAGAGAACGTAAACTCGAACTATCAGTACAACCCCCGCTGCCTCAAGCGCGACTTCAACTCCTTCTTCTCGAACAGCTACAACACAATCTCCAACGTCACCGAGCTCGTGCTCGAAAGCATCTACCTCGAAGACTTCCAAGACCGCATGCAAGGCTACGCCTCGGGCGACCCCTTCGGCGTACACGGTGGCGGACATTGGACAGTCGGCGGCGATGCTTCCGACTTCCACTCCTCCCCCAACGACCCGCTATTCTTCCTTCATCACGGTATGATCGACTACATCTGGACCACATGGCAAAACCTGGATATCTACCGTCGTCAACTCATCATCAAGGGTACTTCCACTCTGGGCAACAGTCCCCCTAGTGCCGAGATGACTTTGGACGATATGATTCCTTTCGGTTTCGTCACCGGTGATGTCGAGTTCCGTAAGCTTATGGATACTTTTGGTGATGCTTATTGTTATCGTTATGAGTAAGGGGCTTTTCCTGGATCTCTCTGCTGTAGAGGCGAGGAAAGGCTGTCTGTGTATTACTTCTTTTTGCATGATAGACTTTTAGAATCGTATCACTTTTTAATGATGATATTGAAAATGGAAAGAAGGTTCTGATACGTTAACACATCCTTGTCTCTCATACATGCTTCCCTCGTTCTCACCTGGACGAAGCGAGCGTCTGTCCATTTTGGTAGTCGAGAGTTGTACGAATGATTGTTTTTGTCATCAAGAATTAGACTCTTTGTCTAACGATGCATCTCCATTCACTGCTGCATCTACGCTCCAAAGGTCTTTCTGACCCACTCAACCCACACGCCAACATCACCGACCAGTTCCAGAGCCTTGGCCAACTTCTGAGCAGCTTTATTCTGCTCTTCCTGGCTACCCTTGGCCACGTTCTGCGACAAGACCATAACTTGGCCGTCACTAGAGATGCTCGTGCTAATACTAGCCAGTCCACCTTCCACACCTGCAATCGGGAACACGAAGTCCAAAGTTGGCGATGGTTGCGTAGACAGCGATATATCCACAGAGACGGCGGTGCCAGTGCTGAGATTGGCGCCGCTGAGCAAATCAGCTAGCGAGACAGATGGTTCGTCATTCGAAGGAGAGGCGGTGGTCGAGGACGAGAGGAAAGTGGTACGCAGCAGACTTCCCAAGCAAGCCCATTGTCTCAGCACAGGTAACAGTGCAATAATCTGTCGAGGGTGCGCGAAAGGGATCGAACTCAGCACATAGCCGAAATCTTGCTTGGGCACGTAGAGCGCATTCTTGTGTTGCACTCTTCCACCATCAGGCGTGAGCACATCAGTGGTTTCCGAGGCTGCGGGGCCGGAAGATTGCATCATTGGCTTGTTGAGTATGGGAATCTCAGATGGCTTCTGTAGGAGCGATCCTTCATATGTATGTTGGATGTCAGGGAGGTCAGACATCAAATTAGCAGCGCCAACAGATTGTAAGATGGCATTGGCGGCAGTCCAGGGCATAGTAAGCGGTGGGTTGAGCCTTGCGACAAAGCGTACAGCGGGAAGTTTTTGAGCGCCTGAGTTAGGATTGCTGTCAATGGCCATGGCATCACCTGCGTTTTGATTGTTGTCGGAGAGGTATGTTGGTGGTGGATCCTGCCAGTCAATGCTTTGGTTACCGGAGAGCAGGTCGGTCGGATCGGTCGTTTCTTCGGCTGACTTGAGGATGCGGTCGGCGATCCAGGACGACGAGACACGAATAGAGGGATACATGTCGGGGGAGCTGGCTTCAGCTGTGATGTCGAGCGCGAAGACTGGCTCGTCTGCATCGTTTGTAGGCGTAGTAGAAGGCTTGGAGTCAAGATCCATAGCGGATTCGTCCTTTGTCGCGTTTGATGGAGACAGGTATATGTTGCTCTTCTCCATCCAGTAGTCCAGACTTAGGCCAATCTTTCTTCGCGTGTGCATCTGAGGACGACCGCTCCTCTTGCACAAGACGTGTCTCTCTGCTCTCAGCTCAGTGTTTCCACGCTTCGATTGGACAATTGTAAGTGCAGCTTGTTTCTCATGTTCGTAAAGTTTTTTCAGGCTCTCGTAGACGCCTGTGATTGCTTCAAAGCAGTTGAGTTGATCGTATACACTCAATTTGTCCAGCCTAGCAAGGGTTTCGAGGTTCGCAGCGAAGCGATCGAGTTTGGTGTTGATGGCAGATACGCCAGGTGGAGGAGTCAGATCCTCGAGCAGAACTCTGGCAGCGGCGGGCTGATGAGCCGTGACGGCCTGATCTTGACTGGAAAACGAGAGATCAATATGGGTGGGTAGGTTGTCCTTGAATTGGAAGTCGATCAAGACGTTGTTCTTGCCAGCGACAGCGACTGGTCTGTTACCCTCGAACTTGCGTGCTTCTCTCTTAGCTTCAACTTCGACATCCAGGCCTGCCCAGCGTCCAACTCTTCTCACACCCTCTTCGCTGACGCGGCCAAAGCGTCGTTTGTCTTGCCGTCCAAGAAGCTTGCCAAGTACGGTATCCAGCTTCATCCTACGCTCGTCGTCTTCGTTGCGTTTGCCCGAAGGAATGCCTAGGTCGGACAAGCTCAGGTTCATGGGCTGTGAAGCGGCGGCTGCGTCGAGCAAGGCCGAGGGGGTACCCATGTCCAGACCAGCTAGAGCGGCGGGCGAGGCAAAAGCGAGCAAGTTGTTGGATGGCGAGGCACCCAGCAGGTTGTTAGACATGGCTGAGAGACCCGAATTGCTCGTCTGGCTCAAGCTGCTTGTCATGGCGATGCCACCCATTGCAGGCTTGGAAGCCGAAGCATGCTGTGGTTGCGCCGTCGTGGAGGGGGCGCCTTTGCCGGCCGTCGTAGGTACGCTGCGAGGAGTCGGCGTGTTTGTCTGGGCAGGATTGCTCAGCGACGTCTGTGAGAGCGGGTGTTTGCTGAGGAAGCTCGCATTTGTCGTATTCGGCGTCGTCATGGCGATTTTATTTTCGGAGCGTCGCGAAGATGTCGTGTCGAGACCTTCACTTGCACCATCATTTGCTTGCTTGCTGCCTGTCTTCAATGAGCATGAGAGCAACCACGGAAGCTACTGTGTGACTTTGGCTCGCAACGCCATACCGCGCCGGAATCATGATCCGTTGAATGCAACCACTTTACACCACTTCACGTGACGGCCTCTCTCCTCCGTTTCCACCCGCGCCTTGCGCCATGCGCCATCAACCCCATCAGATGCATCCACATCCACATCCACATCCGCCTTCCGCGTCTGGGGTTAGCCATTACTATGCACTGTCTCACTTGGCAATGACCTTGATGTTTGGAAAATATGCAATTCGCTGAAAAGACAAAAAGTAAGGTACTTCGGATCTAATGGCAGTGCCTGTGAAAGGCCACGCCTGCCTTCCATTTCCTCTTGCTGTGTGAAATTATCGCCATCCAATCCACTTCATCTCCGGTGTCTGTTCCCCTTCTCCCCACTCCTCTTTTGCTTGCCGTGGTCGCGTGAAATCCCCCATTTAGGGCTTGGAGATGGGAACAACCATCTCGAGGTCGACGTTCTCAGCGTTGATTGCTGTCTTGTGAACGTTGGCACCGTCGACCTTACCACAGAGCGTCTCGACGATGATACCAGTAATCTGGTAGGGGTCGGCGTTCGAGGCGGGTCTGCGGTCCTCGAAGTAGCCCTTGCCTGACTCGGCAACAGCACGGTTGACGCGGACACTTGAGCCACGGTCGGCGACACCCCAGGTGAACTTATCCATCGAGGCAGTCTCGTGCTTGCCCGTCATACGGAGGGCGTTGTCCTCACCGTACACATCCATGTGCTCCTTGTGACGCTTGGCCAACTTCTCCATGGCTTCCTCGATGACCTTCATGCCGCCATCTTGGCGCATGGCTTCCGTTGAGACGTTGGTGTGAAGACCGGCACCGTTCCAGTCGCCGGGAATGGGCTTGGGGGCGAGGGTGACCTTGACACCAAAGTCTTCGGCAACGCGGTGGAGGATGAAACGGGACATCCAGAGCTCGTCACCAACTAGGTAAGAGTGTTAGTTTGTGTATGTAATTGGATGCTTCGAGAATCACGTACGGTTGATGCCGGTGCAAGGACCGACTTGGTACTCCCACTGGGCGGGCATGACCTCGGCGTTGGTACCAGAGATGTTCAGGCCAGCGTAGAAGCAGGCCATGTAGTGAGCCTCGACGATGTCACGGCAGAAGACCTTGCCGGTACCGACACCACAGTAGTAAGGGCCCTGGGGAGCGGGGAAACCGTTCTTGGGCCAGCCGAATGGCCAGCCATCGACATCGAGAAGAGTGTACTCCTGCTCGAGACCGAACCAGAAGCCCTCGCCGGCGTTGGCCTCCATCAGGAGAGCGGCGTCGTGACGGAAGTTGAAGGCGTTGGGCTTGCCATCGGACATCCAGGTCTCGCACATGACGAGGACATTGGGCTTGCCGCGGAAGGGGTCGTCGTAGACGGCAACGGGGCGGAGGTAGACATCCGAGTTGTTGCCAGGGGCCTGACCTGTTGACGAACCGTCGAAGTTCCATTCTGGCAGCTCATCGAGACCAACGCGACCTTTGGCGACTTGCTTGTCATCACGGTCGATAGTCTGTGACGCAAGTTAGAAGCAAACTCTGCACGAGGGATATACTGAAAATCGCTAGCCCTTGCGCGGTTTTCGGACCAGAGGTGATTACTCGACCGCATTGGCGGGGCAGCCATGCCGGAAGAGCCTCCACCGCGCGACTTTGGCCGCGCGACTTTCTGCTTGTGTGACTGACCTTGCACTTGGATCTCATGCCGTTGGAGCCATCGATCCAAACATATTCGGCAATGATGCGTTTGGGCGACTGCTCAAGGCTCAGGTATTTCTTGAGCTGTGGTAATGGTCAGCGACGCTCTCGAAGAGCACATTGCTGTGCTTCTTCTGAGATATCCTCACAGTCTGAGTGTTGGAGAGATATGCTGAATCCGGCTGCGGAATTATGTTAGTCGGCTGTTTCCTCTCGCGAACATGTCATTGGCAGTGACTCACCATAGTGACGGTTGTGGATGTGTGTTGACTTGGGTAGTCGATTAAGATAGAGACAAGAAGAATAAGTGCGCGCTGCGTGTGACAGACGGCAAGCGGATAGAGCAGACGGAAGTGTTTGCGATGGGATTGGAAAGTGAAAGCAAAGGTCAGAGCGAGGGCAAAGGCTGGGGAAGTTATTTGAACCAAGAAAGCAAGAGCGAGCTTCTGGTGTTGACCACGCGAGCTCGGCCTGCGATAAGAGTCCCTGCCTAACAGGTACTTCATTCAACCGCCCGCTCTCACCTGCCGCGCCGACGACGCCATCGTTGCATATTCGCCGAACCACTAACAATGCCATATCAGTCTTTATTGCAACCCTCTTTCCCCCTCCCCCAAGACAAAGCAGCCTCTCTATCGCTGTTCCGTGCTGCTGCTGTCATCCTACTGCATTGTCCCATTTGTATCACAACACCGGCCGCCCAGCGTCCATTGACAGTTTCCATCTCCTAAGGAAGCCCGCCGAGTACGTGTGTCCTACAACTATTCCTCGGCTTGTCGCTTAAGACCGGCCTAAATGGCTGGGACCCTTATCGTTGATTCGTTGCTGTGTCTATTTCCGTCATGGTTTTGATTCTATTCTTTGTTTGTTTCGTCTGCCATGGCTCTCCCAAGATTATAATTCTCTCGTGGTTTTCGTATCCTCCTGAATCCCTGCTCCTTCGCCAGGATTGGTGTTTCGTATCGCAGAGGGATTGCCTTGCGTGTCCCGAGTCGCAATTGTGATTCCTTCCGGTCAAATGCTGGAGATAGTGGCTTGCACCAAGTCACCGATCCCCAGACTTGCTCCGTCCAATAAACTTCTTCCGCCTCTTTACAACGGAAACCCGGCGCAGAGGTTCGTGCCTTGTTGAACCCAGGATATTCTGGAAGCCCAGATCTCAACTCTGTCTTGATTCTTCAGGGTCTCGTTGAACAACGCCGGCCTGGATTCACGTCAAAGTCGCATCTTTGTCAAAGTTCAGCAAAGAGAAGCATGCAACTCGTTCTGTAGTCTCAAAGGAAGGCGCGACGCCTCTATCGCGCCCTACTTGACTTTCTTTGTTGGACCACTCCGCCGCACAACCTATGTGGGCTTGGAGACGGGCCTAATCAATGCTCTTATCGCAGCCAATGGGGAAGCGCACGATTTGATTACAATGACACTGATCCCCGTGTAACAGTGCGCGTCCCGTTGCCCGAGCCCGGAGTGTTTGCCAAGTTTGCCGCCTGTCCGTCGTCCCAACGCCGCTCTCGGGGCGGCCTTTTGACAGGCTTCTTGAAACTCCTGACCTGCCGTTGATTCTCTTCTACCACTTGAAACAGATATCCAACGGTGGTATGAGCATGGGCTGAAAGGAGCATGTTATTACTTAATTCACGGTCTCTGTACCTGCCTGCTTGACTGAGATCAAATAACTGCGCCCTGTCCTGAGTCATGAAGGCATATAAAAGCAAACATAATTCACGCAAACCATGTAAGAGCCGCGGCCACGACGTTCTTCTCAAGTAAAAGCGTGATTTTGTAAAGGGCGCCGAGGGTCTATCTTCGGAGTTCAGACGGGGGTGCTGGTCACGCAAAGATTGAAGCTAAACTTGGGTCCGTCAAGCGACTTTACTTTTTGATGTTGCACCTCGCATTTGTCTCTAGTGGACCACCTCCAGCACACCTGTGCTGGCTACAGAACAACGTTCGAGAAACATTCGAGAAGGTTGTTTGTCACTCATCCAACGACGATGCCCCTATGCACATCCGGCTTTCCTTCCGTCTGTCTTTCAGAGTTTGAGGAACCGGCGGACGCATACTTTGCTGGGCTGACGTCCTATTACGAGATAACTATACCAAAACGACGACATCGGTCACATCGCACACCATCCTGCAAACCTCTACATCCAGCTTCACACCTCTAAGTATACCGGTCAGGTCCTATTGGGTAGTCGTGCTCTCTAGCCCATCCAACACAAAGAAGCAAAGCGTTGCGAACATCAATATTACGAGAGAAAAATCATCGCCGGAAACCCCAGCCTCGATCTGTCATTCGATCTTGAAAACGACATCTGCCGAGATATCTGCCTCGACAACGTGCAAACGCTTTACCTACACTCTTTCTCATTGGATCCTGTTGTATGCCAAAGACACTGCACAATCGAGGCAACAGATGCGGTCGCTGAGAGTGACTGCTTTGTATCGCTTGGTCGATTTCGCGTGCTCGGAAGCAATCGCGAGGGCTCCTGAAGGAAAATGGTGCCGGAGAGGTTCATGAATACTGTCGCACTTTTCAAGACGCCACGGTCTTTGGCCCACGGCGATCGAGCGCTTTGGTGGCATGGAATTGATGTTTTTATATCGTTCTTAGAAGGCGTGTTCGAGTGTTTCTAGATGGTAAGTCTGCATGGACAACATGTTGATTGTCTGGTCAATTTTTACGCAGAAAAACGTCCGTCCTTACACTTTCCTATACCGTTCATGATGTCAAACACATACGACCCATGCTTTCCATTCTCATGCATTTTTATCGCTATCATCTGCAGTATCAGGGGCATTTCAGCAGTCATTTCCCTCCTCATAGAACCACAATGGTCTGGGCGTTGAAGTCAGCACTGCGCACTTGAAGTGAATCGCAACACGCCTCGCATGTGAAAGCAAGCCCGTAATTGTTCCGCGATAGCAGAGACGCGTCCAACGCGCAGGTAGGTGATGCTGGAATGGTCATTGTCTCATCCCAGCCCAAACAGTCATCAAAAGTCGCCTTGAAGGCGCATAGCGGCGGCATGTGTCTCATGCAAACCCCCTATTACCATGTCTGTGGCCACTACGGTGCTCCAGCTGTTGCGCCGCATGGCCGTTGTGCCCGCGCAGAAGGTATATCAGGAGCCTGTTGGGAGGAGAAGCATATTGGCATCGAGACCGTGGAAGAGACGTGTGGAAACTGTAGGCGTATAGCCACAGATGCAACAATCGACGGCAATAGCTCGAGCACTGGACCAATCGACATTAACAAGTTCAACGAGCTCGTTAAGCTGCACAAGGAGACCTGCGACCTCCGGTATTGCTCTATATGCCTCCTAAAGTCAGTGAAACTTACTAACACTAGAGATAGTGCAAGCAAAGCTAGCCAGGCTAGCGACCACCCTCGACCAAATCCATGATACGACCCCTTTCGATCCCCTTCCACACAGCCACACAAGCGAGCCGGGTCCACGTCGACTCTCTGGCCTGAAGCTCTCTCTGTAACAACATTCTGCATAGCGACGGCGTAAACAGCATAAAGAGGAGCAGGGGCGTTTTTTCACTTTTCAAATTAACTACATTGAAAACCCCCTATCACTTACTCTCCTCTCCACAGTCGTGTCGGTTGGTTCTATGTAAAAATGCAAGAAGGTATTCATAGATGTGAGTTTGACCACTGAAAGCTCGAGAATCCTAGTCAGGGGTAGGAGCTCTCTGCGAACAATTGCTGCTGCAAAAAACATTCTGCATTTTGACAGGCATTTTCGTAGCCCCTTGCTGACCTTGAGATCCAGGCACTTCTGAGCTCTCCCAGCTATACGATCGATCTGCAAAAACCTGCGTCAAAATGCAGGATGTTTTTTGCAACTATCGAAATGTCCGCTGAGAGCCAGCTATGGATGGTACTCTCACCGGACAATCACTGGATCTCGAAAACCTTCTTGCATTTTTACAAGGAGTCGAGAGCCCATCGCTGATCGCGGGGAGCAGAAAAATATCAAGGTTGGCGAAAAAACTAACTCGGGCTCTCAGCGGCCAGTTCGATCTGCTTTATTATACGTCAAAAGGCAAGAAGTTTTTCACGCGTAGGGAGCTGGCCACTGAGAGCCCCTTTGCTGAAAGCTGTAAGTGGTGCTCTCACTGGACAGTCACTGGATTTCACAAAACATTGTGCATTTTTGCGGGTATTTCAGGGGATTGACTCTGTACATGGGATTGAGCTAACTGCTGCTGACTACAGCTAACACTTTCGGTTTTCCATTCCACTGCTTCACTTTCACTTTCATTTTCTGACGCTTCACTCTCTTCTGTATGACTTGCGCGACTGCATGACTTCTTCGGATTCCATGCGGTCGTGGCTTCTCTCTGTATACCATGGTTAGTTCCGTTTGACGTTGCATCGGGACCAGTTCACATACTTCTCTGCTCGGCGATGGCTGCTTGTGCAGTGGTCGGAGCACGAGGAGGACGTGGGAGATGGTTGTTGGTAGCAGCAGCGGCGAACGTCTCGCGGTTCAAAGTCAGGAGTCTGAGATTCTTGTAGCCCCTCGAGGGGTACATCCGGTGGGTCTGGGCGACGATGAGACCCGGGTCATGCTATCATCTGTCAGAAAGAGATGAAGATTTGATGAGTTGTTTACTAACCTGCGAGTCGTGCGTGGCTTGCGAATTCTGGGGAGACATTTCGGTAGGTGTTGTGGCAGCTGATGATGCGTTGCTGTTGGATCCACTACCGCTGCCGCCAGTGGTGCTGCTGTCGCTGCTCGCGTATTCTTGAACGTCCAAATTACCACCCTTGTTCAGCTTTGACTTTCTCCTCTTGCCGGACTTGGTACCACGCTCCCATCGTCTGAGAATGTCGCTCTTGATTATGTTGGCAGCAGGCAACAAAGGGAGAGACTTGCGGAGAAAGACAGGAGGAGCAGCCTCTCCGTATGGTCCGTAGCAAGGCGCGATTGAGGGACCATCGAGTGGGTCTGGATACGTCCACATGCCGAACGGAGCCGACGACGTGACGATGTTGCCGATTCTCTTGACACGCGTGTTATACACGCTGTATGTGTTGTCGAAGTTCGACATATTGCGTTGCGTCAATGTGTTGTCGTTTGTTTGGCGTACGTGGAAAGAGGTGAGAGTTTGCGTGGAGTGAACGCAAAGTGTACGGGGTCGACAACAGGGTCCGGAACCTTCTATATACTGTTTCGACGCACGAAACATGTCTTCGACGAGTTTGCGTGGAGTGAACGCAAAGTGTACGGGGTGAAGTGTACGGGGTGAAGTGTACGGGGTGAAGTGTACGGGGTCGACAACAGGGTCCGGAACCTTCTATAAACTGTTTCGACGCACGAAACATGTCTTCGACGAATCGTCTCTGTGGGGTTTGCTCATTGTGAAGGACGAGTAAGACATGCATGTTTCCGAGACAGATGAGACAAACGAGACGTTTATGAACAAAGCCCACCAAAACATATTCTGCAGTGATACTATATCACCTACTCATTCGTTCATGACATTCCACCCTTCAAGACCTCGTTCCCATCTATCATCCTCCCACATGTCCATCTCACCGTTTGACTTGAGTCTGTACATCATCTTCGGGCCTTGTTGGCTCCATTGCACATCTTCTCCCTTCACAAATCGAGCAAAGACTCCGTTGATCTCCTCAAGAATATTCTTTTCGCCGACAGTCAAGCCTTGACCCAAACCACAACCCCAGAACCAGATTGCACGATCGGTCGAGTGAGTGACTTTCCAGTCCGGAGGAGCGATGAAGTCAGCACACTTTGCCCGCCAGTCGATACGGTAGCGGAGGAGATCTTTGCCGATGGTGAAACCACCTTTCGAAAGACGGTCTGCGAAACCACGCTCGAGGTCGTGAACTTGGACGTCTGCGTATAGACGACCGAATAGATCAGGCCAATCTTCAGCAAAAGCAGGGAGCTTCTTTCCTGGCACACGAAGCTCCATGAGCTTCTTGACCTTAGACTCTGGATAATCAGCCGTGAGGCGCTCGTAGACGGCATCATAACTCCAGTCGGGAGTACGCCATGCCTTCAAAGATTGTGAGCTACCGGATCATGAGTTCGTGTGGGTATCTTACTCCGTATAAGTAGTGCTCCGATTGTACTTCTCCATTCATGATCTTGATGCCTCGGGCGACAAGTTGTTTGGCGAATGAACCGTCGTTGATGCTTTGGATGATATCTTTGCTGATGAATGAGCCGTCGGTGACAGGACGAAACTCATGAAGCTTCATGCTACTCTGCGCAGAGATTATCTGTCGAGTCGGAACTTTTCTGAGACGAGACAACTTCTCAGCCGGGCTCAACGAGAGGGGTATGTCCAGCCATCTAAGGAGTTCATCAAACTGCTTCTGGTGACCATCAGTTGGGCGAGGCTGTATACCTGGTCCATTAGACAGCATTGCAACTAACAGGGGTTTTGATTAGCACTCCGTCATTTGTTTGACGTCAGCTTGTGATCTGATACCTCGTTTTATGATGGCAGATCGCTCCGGAAGATATACATCGTAAGCAAGCTGTTGAAAAGTTGAGTAAGAACCGGCCGAGTAGCCAGCAACAGTGATATTATCCTTGTCTCCGCCGAAAGACGTAATGCGATCATGTGTCCATTCCAGGGCAGTGCGTTGATCCCAAAATCCAAAGTTTGAATAGGCTTCGTTGTTACCTCTCGCCTCGTCTTCCAGTTCCTTACCTGCCAGGAATCCGAAAGCATTTAGTCTGTAAGCAGGCATGACGACGATCGCTTTGAACGCTGTCTCGCTCAAGAGTTCTGCCAGAGCTCCAGGAACCAAGTTCGGATCACTACAAGGAAGTCAGTAACAGCATCCGTCCAGTTGTATGTTGAGTCTTACCCAAACTGAAGCCAGCCTCCATGAATGTAGAAGAGAACTGGCCAGCCTTCTGCTGGTCGATCTCCCGAAGGTATCCAGATATTCAGCTGGAGGCAGTCCTCATCCCATATGCTAGGATTTGGTAGGCCAATGAAGCCCGGCTGAGGACATACGCCTGCTTGGCCGATATAACTGGCTGGCTGCTCTTTGCTGCCATACCGATGCGACAGTGGCAGATGCCGAGGTGCCCGAAATCGTTCTACAGGATGGGCGTAAGGGATGCCTCCAAAATAGTGGCAGAGGACATTGGACGACGATCTGTCTGTGACACTGAGGCCCTCAATACATCCCAATTCACCCAGATCTAATGTATACAAAGATTTGCTGAACTTGGCCATGTTGTGTAGAGAACAGAATGAGAATAACGATGCTGGGCCGAAGTCGCGAGCTGTATCGGACTTATAGCAGAAGTCCGAATATGTCGCAATAGTCGTTAATAATCAACATCATGGCATGCGAGTAACACAAAGTCGTATCATCTCCATATCTACTCACTCATTATCTTCGGCCAGTATCTCGCTGTTTTTTGATATGCTATCTTGCCCGCTGGCCGCTGGGAGCTGCTCGAGCGGGGGGTTTCCACGCACTTCAAGAAGGGCAAGCGCAGCCGAACAACGACACATCTTTTCGTCTCGTAAACCTTCCTATTTCTGGTCTTTCCATCGACCTTCCACCAAATGGCAATTTACTTCAATGCGCGGACATTGATAGGTGACACGAGTGTCTGAACTCGGGGACCTCTCGACCACTATTAATGACAGAGCATCTTTTGGACCTGTCTGTCCGGGGAATTCGCTACAATACAGCATCAATCAAAAGAGACTAACCTCTAGGAAGCGACGGCATGGTTTTCGAGCAGGAACATGCATGATCCAGCCCTCTTTGGTAATGGAGGCTTCAGCAACAACTTTCCTTTCTGTCTTCTGATGATGTTGGTATGTTTCAACAAGCAAGGCCAGTAGACATCTCACGCCCAGAACGTTGATCCATCATGGCACCGAACTTCAGTTCGCTGGAGCATAGTAAAACCAGTTCAAGTAAGAAGGGGAGCTTCCGAGATAGCATGGTCAGTCCATTGTCAATTCAATAGGCTGCAAGCTCGGCTGGCTCACAAGCTGTCGACAGGAGAGGTCAGACGACTCTGAACGGGAGTTGTTCATCGCAAAGCATGTGCAATCATCGTATCTAATTGTCGACCTGACTGAGCTCGTGGGCGGGTTTGCTGGCGCTTTGCTAATACAGGTCATGATACTGACTTCCGTGGACTGTCGATTCACATGCTTTCAACAATCGTATCAACTCTCCAGCTATTAAAGACCATCCTCAACCCACCGAATCCTCCAACTATCCAACTCTAACAACAATCCACTCCTGCAGTTTACCTCCAGCACAGACACATCTCAAATCAGACTACACAACATATCACACCTCCGCCCTCCGACCTACATCCACAACCCCTTCGGTGCATGTCAGAGCATCTAATCATGAGGGACACCCAAGTCTCCAAGCCTTTCGCCTCGCTCAGTGGAACCCTGGCGAGAGAGCCGAGTACACCCAAGCGTTCGAAGATCAAGAAGCAACATCCTACTCGAGCTGTCGACAGCGGACGCGAAGAGACCAACGAAGATCCATCGCCCCATGCTCAGCCACCCGCTCCGACTCCATCGATCAAATCCGAGCCTGACGATGAATCCACATACTCGACAGATGATGATGGCGGCCTCGAGCAGGAGATGGCTGGTGACACATCCGAGCTGTCGTCTATCTTGAATGATGACAGGGTTACTACAACCGAGATCGCTGATGTCAGATCAGTGTCATCACTCTCCACGCATCGCATCACCGAAGCCGACCCTCTCGAGGACGATTATTTGAGCGACGACGATCTCATTGAAGAAGACGCCAAGAAAGCTGAGGGCTACTTGAACATGTCCGCTTCGGGAAAAAGAGCCTGGGAAGGCAAGCGAGCCGAAACTTTCTTCAGAGCAGGATTCGCGAAGCACTTTGAATGTTCTATACATCTGCTGGAAGAGGAGCATTGCACCACTCATCAGGAATACTACCCTTCGAGATGTGCCGCTCGTCCTGTCGTCTCCTGCTTCTTCGGCCACAACAAGAACGAGTGGAGCCAGATTGTCAAGAGCGTACGAGTGATGCTGTGCCGCAAATGCTACCAGCGCCTAGATCACAAGCACAAGCCACATCTGGCTTCCATCCAACTTCCAGTTTGCCAAGAGTTGATCAATAGGCTGGAGAGGTGGCGTCCTGGCTGTCACTTCAGGATTGGATTAACCAAAGCCATGTCAGCAAAGGTGGACAGATTCAATCTTGAGGTGGCGTCTTGTGGTCTTACCAGACAAGAAGTAGCAGCGGCCATTGATGCCAACAGACCAAACAGAAAGGGCGCGGATATCGACAGGGCAGAGAACACGCCAGTACTGTTCGCAATTGAGCTCAAGAACCGCTTCGAGGGGGACAACAAGACGATCGGCGATGTTCGTGCTCTTCTCGACTGGCTGGCTGTCAAACTAGCAGACGGTACAATCGAGGATCTACCAGCATTTGAGGCACTCTTGAAATTGAGACCACAAGACAAGCAAAAGCTGTTGGCACAGCAAAGACGCCGTGCCACGCTCAAGAGTTCAAGACGCTCACTTGCTTCAGCAGACGAGGTCGAGGTTCGTCAATCACGCAAGGTCTTGCCTCTGTCAGATTCAGATCATGTTGCGGAGACAGCAGACACGCCTACACCTGGCCCCTCAAGAGCAGCTTTTCCAGCAATGCTGCCTCCCGCACGCACATTCAAAGCCATCAATGTCCCCATCGCCTCCAGTTCTCGTACGAGTCTGCTAACTGCTTCCGGAAGCGACAGTTCCGGTCTGGATCTACTCTGCACCGCGGCGGACTTCGTCAGAGATGGCTCATCAGGGACCGATCCCTTTGTGTCCAGCGTTCCGCCCGTTCGAACCCAGATCATGCTCAAGTTCGGCAAGGGAAAGATGCCCGTCATCACCAACCCCGTCACTGAAGCTTCACAAGCACAGATTCCCAAGAAGAGAAAGCGCATCACTATTGTTGTCCGTGAGGATAGCAAGGTGCATGAGGACACAGCTCCTGCCACCAAGAAGGCAAAGCGTGCAAAGGCGGTTCCGAAGGAAGCAGCCAAGGAGGCAGCGCAGGAGCAGTCGCCTGTTAGGAAAGTTGTTAACGCCCAAACAATCGATGTCGGCAGCAACGGTCAAGCTTCATCATCCAGAGAAATGGCCGAGAAAAAGATCGAAATCAAGAACGGCGCCACTCATTTGGCTTCTTTGACCTTCAGCGGCATGAAAGTCGTCGTCGACTTTGCACACGCTTCTTGAGACATTCATGAGCGAAAGGCCTTGCTCTTTCATCCTCCTTTCTTCTTCTTTTTGTTGATGCAGATATTGGCAGGAAAAGTCTTGTCCTGCTTCTTCCACGATATCCTTGTTTTGTTCTCTGGTCTGTGGTATGTCTGAGCGGAGACACTTTTGTTATATCAGACTTTGTTTCTCCTTTCGAGTCTTATGGTATGCGTGCGGGTCACGAATGTTGATAGCTGAACACTTTGGAATGATACTATTTATCTCAAATTCTTTCTCTTCCTCATACCGTGACAATAAGGCAGAAGCTTCTGATCAGCGCGATAGGAAGATTCACTGCATACGGCTTTTCGGCATCACTCGTATCACCTTGAATTACTCCTTGGTTTGTTTCCCAATTCCCTTTTGCTTCACTGAATTCTCGTTTTGGGTGATTTCATTGTTGTCATGCATTCAAGTCATGCTACTTTGGTATCAATTGCTTCTCAATAATCTTCTGGAAGCCATTCTCGTCTCCCCATCATTGTCTCCTCATCCAGTTGCTCTGCCTCCTTCGATACATACTCGTTGTGCCTCTTGCCACGGCCCCGATACTGCAAATTCAGGCCTTAGCCGGCGATTGACTCATTCTCCATCTCCCAAGCCTTGACCACTGCTTGCATATGCTCGACCGCAGCCTTTGCCTCCTTAATGGTCAACTCATCTTCCCCTCCAGCTCCATTGGCGAACTCGATGAAGCGTTTTTCTCAGAAAGCCCAGCGATCCTTGCACATGTGATCGCATTTGAGAGCCATCTTTGGGGAAGGGGGTTTCAACATCGCGAAGTTATCCAGCATCTTTCCGTTGATAGCATCCTCGTAGAACGTTCTTCCCATGGTACGAATCCAACTGGCTGCGGCAGGGACGTGCAGCTCGGGAATTATTCTGTCGTAGAGATGCATGGTGTCGTTCAACTCAGGTCTCTGTTCGAGTGCCCAGAGGACACGAAGGTATGCATCTGTACTGGTGAAGAATCCGGCAGCGACGAGTTGAGCCCAGACATCTTGTTTCTTCAAGTACTGCGCTATCTCATGGTTGCGCCTCTCAGGATGCTGGTAGTAGATTTCTGCTACACAGCCAGGAACTTCCCAGCAGTAGTCATTCCGCCAGATTGGATCCAGGTAGGGCAGATCTTTCCACTCCAGTCCTTTGTTTCCGTGTACCATGCTCTCATGAGGTCCATTCTGTAGCCCTTCAAACGCTTGGAGAAAGTCGATGAGATCAGGCGTGCGGACCAATGGCCACTCGCACAGAGCGCAAACGAGTAAACTCATCACGATGTGGAGCTCGTTTCTCATAAGCGATCTTCTGTGATCCGAGTTTGGCTCGATTGTGAGAGGCCGAGTGAATAGGTAGGCTGCCTCGGTGGCTGTCAAGCGCTTGTCATGGTAGTTCTTCAGTACGTCGATTTCTGTTGTGCGGTATTTATAGGCTTGGAGTTGGTCGGTGAACCATTTCTCAGGGACGAATTGATTACTTTCATCGGGCATGTCCTCAGGCGCGAGCAGGGTACTGTTGGCAGTAGAGTTTGACATTGTGTCTGCTAAAATGGTCGGAAGAGAACAAGTAACAATTTCAAGTGTTTCAGACGGTGCTTGTGAATTATTAGTGAGCGGCACAAAGTGGAAGTAAGACTCGAGAGCTTCGCAACTTCCCAGATTGGCCTCTCACACGCCGTACAAGGCTTGAAATCGCGCGTCAAAATGCAAGAACTTTTTCAACAGGACCAGCTCGCCCGCTGAGAGCCTGCTACATCCAAAGATCCCGAATAGAAGTGTTTGCTCTCGAGTCTCAAGATGAGTAGCCTGGTTTTGGTCCTTAGGTTACCACATTGTGTTGTAAGAGATAATGGTTCACAGGGTCGTACAATAATGGATGTCACCCCCTTTTGGAGATATCTTGTGTCACCAGAGATCTGGAATGGTTATAGCTGGCCACGCCCAGTCGGCGTACAGTTGACTGATACCACAGCGGTACCAGCCCTTCGTTATCGTACTTACACCTGTGAAGTGCAGTGTCCAGCGGATAAGGCGGGTGTCCGCTGCTGCTGTCAGTAATAGTTCGAGGACACAAAGAGCGTACACGGGTCTCGAAGGTATAAAGATTGACCATGCACATCACCTATTCTCCATATCTCTCTTTTAGTCAAAATCTGGGTCTGACTCGCAACAACATGAAACTCTTCACAGCTCTGACCTTGATATATGCCACCCTGGCAACTGCAGCACCTTCTAATCTTCTCCTCAGAGACAACAAGCCACCCCCACCGATGATGCCTGTGTACATATCTGGTCTGCCTTCGGACAATGATGACTCGAACATGAAGTGTGGTATGTCATCCCAAATTCAACAATTCAAGTTTCATCACTCATCGCTTTAGGCTTTTTTGAGGTCAAACAACGCGACTTGAGACACGCCATGGAATGGGGTACCAACCTACGCATATCCAAGCACTATAACGGAAGTAAGCAAAAGACCATACTCCCGGCTTCACACATAGTCGCTGACTTGTCGATGTCGATAGAAAACAAATATCCCCACAGATGGCAGAATGCGCGAGACGATACCATCGTCCCCTTACCTCTCTTCCGGATGAGTGGAATCTGCAGCCCACCTGGTGGTGGTTATTTCTTCGAATATCCTATTATCGAAGACGGCTTTTACGCCGGAGAGGACGACACCTTGCTCTTCCGCGCAGTCTTCATGATCACGGACACAGACCCGTACAAACTCCAGGTTAATTATTGTGGTACGATCTGGCGCAACAAGAAGGCGAATGGTGGTTACCTGAGCTGCGACCTGGAGGACTTCTTCGCCCACATGCCCGAGAAGAAGCCAACATTGAAAGCTCTCTAGGATCCTAATCACCACGACGGCAAGATCTTTGTCTTTGCTATGGGCGTTGTTTGCTGTTGCTTCTGTAACATATTTCCTCATCGACTGTGGTAGCCACAGCGTGACTGATACTGAATTGATTTCCAGCAGATTCTTCGTTCTTGATCTTGTACACTTACATTTGTCTAAAAATCTGGATTTTATTGCACGAAAACTCTGCTGCTCCATGTACGTACTTCGTAGAAACATGCCACAAAATGAAGAGCGAGCTGCCGAGGATGCATTCTTAGCTCAGCACATAGCTGTAGAGCGGAGCACGCATTGAAATGCGTGAATATTGTTCAAACCGAACGCGAAAAACACCGTGCCTTGCGATAGGGGCAGCAAAACATCTTTGAGAAGTGCCCGAGTACATCACAAATATCGTTGAATTCTCACTCAACATCAAACTTGTCCTGAAAGAGTTCGTGCAACTCGACAGAAAGGCACCAAAAGACATGCACCTATGTTGATGATTCGAGGTCCATGCATGCACCCCGTACAAGCATTCCCCTCTGCCCTCAAAAAACGCGCCGACATGCGTCGCCAGACCAGGAGCGAGCAAGCGATTGAAACTCCTACCAACCTGCAACCTATCGCATAGAGCGGGTCTTTTTCTTCGCATTCGCATGGGTAGCAACACATGCGGGACACCCGCATTTGGACTCCGGGACTCACTTCCCCCTTGGTTAGAACGTCTTTTTTTTCGGTCGTCTGGCCACCAACAGTCGCGGATCCTTTGGAAAGTGAAAAAGGTACGATAAAATTGTAGATCGACAAAAAGTCGCTGGATTGTCAGCTGTGGTCGAGCAAGCCTCATGGGAGGATGCGGTACTTTTGAGAGGACTTTGCATTCGATAAAAGTACTCCGTACTGCGCCCCTGAAATCACGTTTTCGCTTGTCTATAACGGCGTTCATTGGCATTTGTACCTTTTGACAGGGCATGACAGGGATCACGTTGGCCAGGTCCGGTACTCTGGTCACCGATGTCGCTTATGACTCTGCTCGAAGGAGAAAAAGATGGAGATTAGGAACATGATAAGAACTTGATGGTAAAAGATAAGGCGGTATTCGGCTTAATCGACTAGAGGCTCAAAACAGCTTCATCGCTATGGCATAATAACAAAGTGGTATCGAACATGAAAAAGTTAGGAACGACAGTGTATCTCGAAACAAGGAAAATCCCCAATAGTGCACCAGAAACTCCATGCGCTGTAAATAGTGACAAAGGAAACTTGGGTGGAAGTCAATCGAAAATCAAACAGCTGTCGCAAATAGGAAGGGGTTGCCTTGCTCATCTAGCCATGAACCTTTCTCTTCTTCTGTCGCTTCGAGGATACCCTCGGCTCTTCTGAGAGTCTGAACATCTAGGCTGGTGACCCAGTTTCTGCCGGAAAGAGGCTCGCGCACTTGGTTGTCGATGCCCAGCATGAGGTCATCTTTCCAGAGTCTGCGCGGGCCATCGAAGACACACAAGACTCGCTTCTTCATTCTCATCTTCTCAGGGGGCGCATTCCAGGCAGGCGGGTAGTTCTTACGACGCTTGTTGTTCTTTGTGATGGAGTGCAGGGAGACGCCTCCTTTGGAGTAGGTCATGCCTTGGCGAGTCGCATCCTTGACGTTGCTGTTGGAGAGGACGGGAGAGACCATCTCGTTCTTGATGTAGCTCTCCTCCTCCTCATCGTCTTCCTCATCTTCATCGAAGACAGTAGGACCCGATAGACTCGAAGCGCTGCTCAATGAGTGTCTCTCCAAGGTGTCTCTGACTGACTTGTCGTCGACCATCGAGCTAAGGATCCTCTCGTTGATAGCCTCACAAGGGTCACCTTGTTGAATAACGCGAAGCACACAGTCATCAAGATGCTCATAGAAGTCTTGTACATTGGCGAAGGCGACATTGCATGTCGAGCACATGCCAGTAACACCGATCTTGTTGTGGCCATTCTTGATGCTGGAGCTTCCTCCACTTCGTCGGCGAGCGTTGGGTGCGGTCTGCTCAACTCCATGTACAGAGGTGAGATGTCTCTTGAATACATCGGCGCGGTTAAAGCTCTTCTCTGAAGAGCTACCGCTGCCGGGACAGAAGCCACAGACCATTGTGCCCTTGTAGTGAGTCAAGGTATGTCTGTTCTTATCGTACTTTCGAGCAAAGCCTTTGATGTGGTACTCGCATGAAGTGATTGGGCACTTCTCAGGTCGCTCGTTCTTGTGAGTGAGCAAGTGTGCTTTGAGATCCTTGATGTGTCTACCACATGATGCGATGGGGCAGATGCCCTTGTTCTCTTCAGAGTCCAATGATGACTGGCTATGTCTTGAATGGTGTGAGTGAGCTGATGAGATAGACTGGCGGCGTGATGAGGATGATGTGGGATAGGGGTTCCAAGATTGTGAGGGAATGTAGGGAGATGTTGGTCGGTTGGATCGGACCGAGTTAGTTCTGAGAACACCCGAGCTTTTGTTCGAGTGTGCTGACGACGGAGTAGGGGAGGGCGGATGAGGGAACAGGTGCTTGACATCAGAGTGCATCTGAGTCGTTGTTGGTGGCGTTGGTGACAGAGGCTGGATGAGGGTAGGGTCTATCAGGCCAAAGTTAGAGTGGTCGGGTCACGATCAACAGATCGAAGCAGACTTACCAACACATCCAGGCTTCTCGGGCAAAGAAAGAGCGGCGTAGTTGAAGTTGTCGTTTACGAGTATTTGCTGTTGGTAATGCCCTTGGTGAAGAAGATTGGACCCAACTCCATGTAACGGAGTCCAGTCCGAAGACGAACCAAGACCCATAAGTGGGGATCCTCTGGATGAAGAGAGCATTGAAGCAGCAGACTCAGACTTGACTGAACGAACGTTAGGTTGAAGGTCGAAATAGTTGGCAGTAGTATTGGTGGGCGAGTAAATGGGTGTTGAAAGCTGTAAATTGTGCTTTGTGTACTTCGAAGAGTTGTGAGATTCCAGGATGTAGTTAGAGGGAGCTTCGGAGACATTGTTCTGCTCCATGTTGTATGCATTGAAACTGTTCATGGGTTGTTGCATCTGGAAGTGAACCGATGGGTATGTTGGTGTTTGCGTTGGGATTCCGGAGAATGCATAGAGGGGATATTCCTCCTCATGTGTAGTCGTCATGGTGATAGGACAGGGACTGAAAGCAATCATATCGATTGATGTTGTAGTAGAGTTGTCCCGACAGTAAGGTCGTTCAGGAGCGAAGTTCCGTAAGAGGTCGAGAGAATCCTAAGTGGGCTGGGGTAAGCATCCATTAAGAGCATGATTTAACCATCCGCAGGGACTTACCACGCAAGAAGAAAAACAAATGGAATCAGTTTCCCGAATCAAGTAACCGCACAGAAAGATCTGCTCTCTATGCCCTCGATGATAGGGTGCAGATATCCGAGGACAAGACAAATGCAGAGATGGTCCGGAAGATCTTCGAGATACAGATGATTGCTACGGGTACCTTACCAATCAAGGAAAGGCGGGATGTGGTTAGTGGAGCGGTTGTCAGAAACTCAAGCTCGTTCCTGTTCGAGGCCAGTCTTGACTGTAAGGACACAGCTGAGCTCGTATATGAAAGAAGAATGTCAAGAAGACTGGACTGGGATCTTCTCGCTTCGGGGGCGAACATCAGCTTTATCAATTTGGCCCTGGGCTCAGTGGCATGTGGATGTCTTTGCGCCTCCAGAAACGGAACCGCAGCACACGAACCGAATGCTGAGTTTGACTCAGTCAGTAGACCCTGGTCAAGCCCATGGCGAGAGAGTGGCCGCTGTCGGTTCTGCCCTACGGTTTGACGAGGCTTGCAACCTACACCGTGGCGTCGCTGCGGAAAGTTTACTGGGTCGTGTACTTGATGGCTGCAGATCTGCCCGTCTGGCAGCCAGCAAGGTGACGATATAGCGGCGTCAGATCTGCTAATCTGGGTTCATTTACTCCGCTCAATTGACTGGCTCTAACCTGGAGGAACCGAGACTTGGGAGACGATCCCTTCGCAAAGCGCTCAACGCACTGCAACCCACGAGTTGACGACTTGCGAGCAGAATTGTTCTTTCTCATCATGCAACAGCAATTTCCTTCTGGAGCAGGCTTGTCGCGCCGGCAGTCTGCAGAAGGTCTCCCCGACCGTTTGGTGTCGGATATGTCCTAGTGCCGTGGCAGCCATTGGCAGGAGTCACCGAAGGAGCTTTACCACATTCGCAGGGCAAGTCGCGAAGTGCAGGGTACCCAAACTGCTGGGAACCAATCGAAGCCGGATGGCGCCATGACTAGCTCGTCGCTAACGCCACGAGCCAATCGTCTTCGTGTCTAGGCACGTTTCTAGGCACGTTCTTCGGGGAGAAACCCCACCATCAGGAAGGGCCGTGCGAACGGCACTGTTTCCCATTCTGGTAAATGATGAAGATCTTCTCCTTTGAGGGTAGTAGATGCCAAAGAACCCGTTCTTGTCACGGCCATGTGCGAATCTCGTTACAAGACCCCAGGAAACCTTTTAGGTTCAGCAATCGTACGCGAATGAGAAGCCAAATTGCTATATCTAATGGTACGGCATATCTTCAAGTCCGGTGCCAATGACTAGCCATGAGAGCTAGACTTGTCAGAGCGCGCCGTTGGTTTGCTCAGCATGGCATGATAAGACGAGCGGTCTCTTTCGAAGGTGCATGGACGCTCACACTCTCGCTTGCATCTTGAACTCGTCTCGGAATGGTCAAAGCAGATACATTGCTTTCGTAATGATTTGTTCACACGAGAGTGTCACTGACGGGATGCATGGATGCATTCGGCAGCTTCTTCGCAGTTCCCTCCCAATACAGTCTGAGGGCTGTGGATTTGGCTCGCTTGGGAAGCTTGCATAAGGCTCATGCATGAGGAGAACAAGTACTTGGTCTTGCCCTCAATATAAGGTTGGCTTTGCAATATCGGCGGAAGGATTCAGACTTGAGAGACATAGTTGATAAGTACATGAAAGTATCTTATAGACTACTCTGCAGTCGTGTACTGCCCGGATCAGGAGTCAATGACGGTCGCAACGGCATTGCTCTACAACAGACAAGTCAGAGCAGTTGCACAAAGAGACGGGCAAAAATAGACTCGGGGGAATATTGATGTTCCTGCATATCGGGTCACTTCATATCCCCTGCGACTTGCTCCACCCCCCTTGAAGCACATCTACAAGGACGAAGTAGCCGGTCAGTCAGCTCAGGGATTGCAACTTTGACAGACCACCACTTGCTTGTTTGACACGTGCTGGGGCGGGTGGTGCCTGAGTCCACAGTGGCAGACTGCATTGGGATTCGGAGGATTTGTCAAAACACAAGACTTGGAACTACATGCAATGAGTACATGTACAGTGCTCGAAGGAGCGTGAAGGCAGACAAAGCATGTGGAGAAGTGCTGAATTGGGTCCAGAGCATCAACTTAATGTGGTTTGCAAGCTATGATCGCCGAGCTTGATAACGGACTGCAGAGGATGCGGTCGATCTTGGCTTGACAGGTCTCCAATCAGATGAATGCTCATGAGGAGGACTTGTCGAAAATCAAGATCGACCCTGGGCTATGGGACGACTTGACGGGAGGCTTTTGATCAGGGCTGGGTCGGGTTGAGGCTCAATTGTCGGCAGAGGTTCGGTTAAGCAGTTCAACGAATATGAAGCCGCGACTGTCCAGTGTCCAAGAGAGATGCACCCTGCAAGGGTAGATAAGAAAGTTGAAACTCTGGAGCAGAACAGCTGAACAATATGCTCCTAGATGGAAGAACTCAGTCTTAGACTGATATGCGCAAAGGCAATCTTGCAGCAACTCAGTGTGTCCAATCATGACCCTAGTCCCATCGAGTGCTAAGTGTTAAGTTGGTCTTCCAAGAAAGCTATACTGTATACATTCCGAGCAGTCTGTCGTAGCGTGACAGATGCGATCATGAGTAAATTGGTAGATGGCTCTTGCGAGATTGGTTGGGCTAAATGCTCATGGCAAGTGGAAGACGGTAAAGGGAGGTCCAGAGCAGATGGTCGGAAAAGGGTAGGCGGGTTGTTCAAAGCAGAAGCAGCTTTCACTTGATCCCCGCAAAAGTCGGCGCGACGACCGCGCACGCGAAACGCGACGATACTCTTTGCAGCTCTGATCTGTCCGTATCAACAACTGCTTGCCTCGATCTTCACTCATCGCCCCATCTGCATACCCTTTCACGACATCTTTGCTGCATTCGTCAGCGAGAATCTGCTTCACCCGTGCCACAGAGCTCGCGAAGTTCCTGAGCGTCTGCCCACCGCCGCTTCTTCCTCTCAGTCTTTCTGAGAAGGCGCAAACATCACTTCCCTCGCCACACACCAGTCCTAATCTCTCAACATGTGAGTACAAGACCCATGTGGTGATCGGCACCGCATGCGATACTTTCCGAGCTGCAAATGCAGAGGCTGACGCATGCGCTACAGGGAGACCTTTGACAACATCTACCTCGATCTCTCCAAGCAGACTGGCAAGTGTCGCTTCGCCGAGTCCGGTCTAGGATGGAAACCCTCGGGTCCAGGCGATACTTTCACCCTCGACAAAGCCGAGATCATCTCATCACAATGGAGCAGAGCCGCAAGGGGCTTCGAAGTCAAGATCTACTCTAGAAACTCCGGTGTCATTCAGTTGGACGGCTTCATGCTCGATGTACGACTCCTCGTCCTGCCTCGGCTGTTACACAAGCGCTAATTCTCAGCAGGACTACGACCGTCTATCCAGGTGCTTCAAGCTGTGGTACAGCATCAACCTCGAACAGAAAGAGCATGCTCTGCGTGGATGGAACTGGGGAAAGGCCGACTTTGGCAAGGCCGAACTTGCTTTCAACGTCCGCAACCAACCTGCTTTCGAAATCCCATACACCGAAATCTCAAACACCAACCTTGCCGGCAAAAACGAAGTCGCCGTCGAATTCTCTCTGCCCGGCAACGGCGACGAGACGGGGACTAACGGCGCCCTTGGCGGTGCAAGAGGCAGAGGCAAGAAGGCAGGCGGCTCGGTCGATCAAATGGTTGAGATGCGCTTCTACATTCCCGGAACGGCAACTCGCAAGGAGAAGAAGGAAGAGGGCGACGAAGACGGCAGCGAAGCCGACGGCGAAGACGACCAACAAAACGCCGCCAACCTCTTCTACGAAATGCTCATGGACAAAGCAGAAATTGGCGAAGTCGCCGGCGCTACCTTCGCTACCTTCCTCGATATTCTGCACCTTACTCCCCGTGGACGTTTCGACATTGATCTCTACGAGAGTTCTCTCCGCCTTCGCGGCAAGACTTACGACTACAAAATCCAGTACGATTCCATCAAGAAGTTCTTCCTCTTACCCAAGCCCGACGATGTTCACCAGCTCATCTGTATCGGTCTTGATCCTCCGCTACGTCAGGGCCAGACTCGCTACCCTTTCCTGGTCATGCAATTCAAGCGCGAAGAGGACATCGTCCTTGACCTGAACATGACGGAAGAGGACCTCGAAAACAAGTACAAGAACAAGCTCCAACCAAGATACGAGGCACCTATCGCCACTGTCATCTCCAAGATCTTCTTGGGTTTGACGGGCAAGAAGATCTTGCAGCCCAGTCGCGACTACAACTCGCACCACCAGCAGTCTGGTGTCAAGTGTTCGGTCAAAGCCAACGAAGGCCACCTCTTCTGTCTGGAACGCGCTTTCCTCTTCGTGCCTAAGCCTGCTACCTACATCGCTTTTGACAACGTCTCCGCCATTACCATGTCGCGAGTGGGCGGCGCTGTTAGCGCCTCCCGTACCTTTGACATTTCGGTCGCACTCAAGGGTGGTGGTGAGCACCAATTCTCAAACATCAACCGTGAGGAGCAGAAGTCATTGGAGAACTTCTTCCAGCTCAAGGGCATCAAGACCAAGAATGAGATGGAAGAAGAAGGCGCCATGATGGCCGCTGTGCTACAGGCTGGTGACCTCGACTCTTCGGATGACGAGGTTGTTGCAGCACGTGGCTCAGCCGACGAAGACGATGAGTCCGTTGATGAAGACTTCCACACCGAGTCCGAATCTGATGTCGCCGAAGAGTATGACAGCGCTCACGATAGTAGCGGAGACAGCGATGAGGAAATGGCCGACGCCGGAGGTAGTGACTCTGAGAAGAAGGTGGAACCTCCCAAGAAGAAGGCCAAGACGGCAAAGTAGCTGTCACGCTTTTGCAATACTCTACCGGATATCTGATTTGAAGATCGACATGGCGTAGGCGTTTGGGTGGGACAAGGGCGTAAGACGGACGATGGCTCATTCCAAAAAGGCACAACTCAATAGCTGCCACACTCTGAACGTTTTGGTTCACTGCCAACAGAGCACTATGAAAATAACAAGTCACTGTATACTCATCCGTATTTGGTCTTTTTCATCATGACTGTTGAATGTTGTTCGAATGTGACTCGTTATTGTTTGTTTGCGAGGGTGTGGTTTGAGTCAGGGTTTTATGAAATTGAAAAATTGATCTTCCGCACAACACTGTACACGATAGAGGCTTTTATTTGGCAGACGTGTTCTTCTGTGATTGTTTATCTGCATCGGAACTGTTATAACTGTTCTAGTCAATTGTAGCGACTGGAAAGGTGTCACCGCGTTCTGGAACTCGCTCGTAACAATGTCGACGGTATGACCCTGGCAACCCCAGATTCAGCCCCATCTCCCCACTTGCTCGTCCTCCCAATCTTCTCTACCGTCAAACACATATTGCGCTAAACAATGGTTGATGAGCTGAATAGTACACCATGCGTTCAAGAACTGGATGGTAAGTGCATTCGCGCTTGAGTAGGTCATATGTATACCGAAAATGGCTAATTTGTCTCCATTCAGCTTAACATGTCGCAATCGCAAAGTATCCTAACCTTTCCTGCTGTCATTTCACGTCCTTCACTGACACTATTGTAGCTCAAGTGTGATGAGCACAAGCCGAGTATGTTGGAATATCCCTTCTCGTCTGTCGCACGTATTTGCACGCGCAGTTTCTGCCAGTCCCCGCAGTGTGTGATCATGGCGGCAGACCTTAGACACGTCATTACCCACACGTCGAGAAACACAACTGACGAAATGTTGCATTGTAGTATGTGGACAATGTACGAAAGCCAGTCGTCAATGTGTACCTAGCCCAGGTGTGGTCTTCAGACATCAGCAGAATGCATCCATGAATGGATCCGGCACCAGCAATGCCGATGGCGGCCTTAAAAGCTTTTATGGCTACAAAGAAACCTTTGGCAAGGATAGTATTTGGGTTGATATTCCTCGTCAACGTATGCAGCATGAGCTTTAGGTGACCAGATGCACCTGCTAATACTACGCAGTCACCTTTGTACACACAACTAACCCCTACGATGATCCGGACTCATCACATTTTCATTCGATCCCGGAGGCTAGAGAACCAGAACCACGGATGGAGCAGACTTGGAACGCTACAGCCGAGTATCCTTACCCCTTCATGCCAAGTTCGACTCATGGGCTAGAGGCGCTGTCTGCCGCAGCTTCAGGCGACCATTACTTCCAAAACGCTTCACGACGAACGGGTGCACCAGAAGCTTTCTCACCACCAATCGACCCGAGACTCGATACTGAGTTATCGGAGACGTGTATGAATTTGTTCGAGTCTGGACCAGATACTGGACCAGACTTCGATCCGAAGACTGACGAGGATGTGCCCTTCCTACTACGCTATTTCTCTGAGGGACCAGGCGAATGGATGGATTTGTTTGACCTGGGGTCATTTTTTGCAGTCGATGTGCCTCTTAAGGCTGCTTACAGTCCTTTGCTGTTGTATGCATCGGTCGCATTGTCAGCTAAAGCCTTGGGACGGATCAGGATCACAGCACAGCATCCTAAAAGCTCTGGTTCGAAACGTACTCCAGCGGAGTGGTCACACAAGGCACGATATTATTATGATCAAGCCATCACGCTGCTAAGACAAGCTCTTGAGAACGAGACTCGACAGGCCTCTGTTGGTCAGCATTCTCCGGGTTTAGCCACGACAACCTCAGATTCCGTTGGAGAGCTGAGAGTAGATCACCACTCAGCGTCTCCCCCAGTGTTGTCTCGACCAGACTCAGATGAGTTGATTGCCACGACGGCCATACTCTGTGTGTTTGAGTTTCTCGATGCTTCAGGTACCGAATGGTCAAGACACCTAGATGGTGCAAAAAGCCTCTTCGACATTGCTAAGGATGGTACGATGCCTCTGTCGACTACCGCTTCGGACCATAGTCCAATACTTATGCCTAGATCAACTACTTCCACCAAAGGCCGTCGTGCTGTTTTCTGGAACATCTGCCGACAAGAGATGTTGAATGCTTGTGAGTTACTTTTCGACCCTGATAGAGCTCGCGCATCTGACAAATTGGAAAGTCATCAACAACACCAGCACGAGATTAGACACGACTGATCTGTCCATGTGGCGCTCGGCTGGTTTGCACATCTCACAAGCCGGCTACATCCTACCATCCAATGATTCAGCAGTACATGAACCAATGACTGATGACATGATATCAAATGCATTGATCTGGCTCATGATGAAGTTGGTCAATTTCATCTCTGCTGGCGATGAATTCCCTCACGAGATGGGATTAGGAGTTCGACAGATAGCACTCCTGGAGTATTGGGAAGGCCTGGAACAGCAATTAGATGTCTGGTTTGAGGTAAGAAAATGCCGACTCCACGCCAAACCACAGCCACTGACACAAATTTTGAACAGGGATTGCCACATAGTTTTAGACCCAGCGCGACCGAATGGCCCGACAAGAGCAATGTAAGCCGCCTAGAGCCATACTTGTTCCACAAACTGATATGTCCTCATCTTAGAACGACGTGAGGAGTGCTACTAAAGTTCCAAGAAAGTGGTTCGCTAGACCCATGTGCGCGTCGACGATGCAATCGTTCCACTTTGCAAAGATTCAATTGCTGTTGAACAAACCTCACGAATCCACTGGTACAACGCATATCAAGTCTTCAAGCACGCACAGCAAAGGCAATACGTGGTCTTTGGCCCAGCGACACGCGTCATATGCGTCCATCCTGCGCCAGAGCAGGAAACACGCCGAGGAGATTGTCAGTATTGGTCTGGGGCTCACAAACGACAGCGCCAGAATTCACAGCGTTCAGCCTTTATATACAGCTGGACAGGTGTTAGGAATGCGCGAGTCCAACACTAGATCGGCACAGACCGAAGAAGGCCACTCGCCGGATGAAGTTGATGCTATGCGAGGGTGTATACTGAACCTGCTACAGAACATTCAGAGGGAAACAGGGTGGGCGACAGAGTATCGCATGCAACAGCTGCTCGAAGAGTGGGGGTTGCCAAATGGACAGGACTAGAGGTGAGGACAAGTCACAACAATCACTACGAAGAGACTGGTGTCGTGATCCAAATGCAGTGCTACTCTGTGAGAAGTACTCGTGAGCTCGTACCGCGGAGGATTGCAGATCAGCGGCACGGTATTCGGTCCGTAAGACCGTTGATGGCTGGATCCGAAGCCATAGTGAGATGGAGTTTGACGAGAATTTCGCTCTTCAACGACGAGCGAGGGCTTTGCTCGAGTGGATTGTTAGATCAGAGCAACATAAGTCAAATAACTAGTCAGGGCTGGAATAAGATGGCGGGTTAATGAAGTTTGGTACTCGGAGTGCTGTGCATGCGGGCACGGAGAAGACCGATGCGGCAGATGTACCGAATATCAAGATGACACACAGAGAACAATACCAGGGCGTGCAGATGTGTGGATTTCAGAGCACGCGAGCGAACAAGAGCAAGCAGTGAACGCATATTGCAGCAGACAGTAGAGTGCGCAAAGACGTTATTCAAGACAAAAAGTCGAATCGACGACTTGCAGCGGTTCTTCAGATGAACGACAGTCGACTATGGGAGGCGCAACGCTCGGACGCTTGGCGTGCATGACGACTTCGTGAGGAGAAGTTGGACGAGTGGGAAGACTCGAGTCTCGAGGTGCAACTCGTCGAGTATCGAGCTCTGAAGATGCAAATTCACGAGATAATATAAGCAGAAAAAGACTGGTTGATGATAGGTAGCGGCGAAACAGAATCCCGAGCTTGAAGCAGATAATATTGGCAAAATTGGCTTCTGTGGTTTGAGGATTCCCAAGAGTTCAGATCTCCACACTGAGCCAGGAAGGAAGGCTGCAAGCTGCAGACCGCAACCGCACGCGCGCACGTACTCCGGACGGTCTGTTCTCCATCGCTGCTGCCGCCTCGTACAGATTGCCGGACGCCATTTCCTCTTGACACGACCTGCACACTCCTGCTTTGCGCCTGATCTGCTGCTGGCTGACCGACTTTGACTTGACATTGCTGGCTGTCATATTGATCGTCTTCGCGACACACAGCCACCCGGTGCACGCCCGCTCAAGCGACCGACACTGCGTCCTCGACCACCTAACGACGTCTCGAATACACAATGCTCTGCGCACGCCAGACTGGCTCCTGTTACTACTGACGACTCTGGCTCTCGTTTCTTTTCCTGCTGAGATCAACACCCACTCGCCCACGATCGTTCATCGCCCTTCACGCCCCTCCCCCGCCCTCCCCGCGAAGTCGCTTCGCACCACCGCCCACACCTAGAAGTCATGGATCAAGATCCAAACCCACACGTCGTCCAGGACACGGATATGTCCATGTGGGATGACCCTTCCTTCTCCAATCTCTACGATAACCTCGGCGCCGCCGCCGAATCGCCCTTCGATGGCGCTCGTCTGTTCGACATGTCGGCCGCGACCGTGCAAGCCGACAGCCCCAGCTACCACATCAAGACCGACGACGGCCAACACGCGCATTCGCACCAGCCATACAATTCACGATCGCTTGTTTCGTCGCGCTCGGCCGAAAGCTCGTCACAAGACTCGTCTTCCGAGACGAGTGGCAGAAAGCGCAAGAACACTTCGGCCACTTCCGAGTCTCCGCCCGGAAACTTCGACGCTATCAAGCTCGAGCAGCAGCGATCGCTGATGCATTCGCATGCCGGTAGCACCACCAATATGGCTTCGCTACACTCCCTACACAACCTCTCATTGGAGCAGGACTTTGCCAACCAATTTGGTAGCGCTGCAAGTAGTCCTGGTGGCCAGCCTATGGACTTGATTGACCGTACCTACTCTCAGCACCAATATATCAAGGCCGAACCACCGGTATGTTCAATGCTTATAGTTGGTCTAGTTAGTACTAATCTGCCAAGCAGGCTGGAACCGTCGAGCCCTCAAACTTCTTCTTTGGTTCGAGTACCGCATCCCCGGCCTCTGTCAAGGCATCCCAGACCCAAGAAGCCTCCCCGGGAGCCATGTTCAACAATCCGACGCCCTCGTCTGATGGGACAGACATGTTTAACGCCAACCAGATGTGGAACAACTCTGCTCAGAACCCGGCATGGAACACAGACTATGCCCACGCCTTCGCGTCACCCGGCGCTCTCGCTATGACACCCTCGCCTGTCCTGAATGCTCCCAAGCCAGAGCTTCCCAAGGCGCCCACGGCACAAGGTGACCGCATTCCTCTGAACATCGCTCCCATTCCAGCAAAATCTCGAGTCGAGACTCAAATCAACATCCGCTTGACCATGGACTATCTGCCGCCACGCGTCAAGATGCTGCACCTGCCGACTCATACCATCGCAAAGGCCAAATTGCTGGCCAAGGAAGTGCACCTGGCCGAGGACACGCTCGAGCTATATACAATGCTCGTGTGTACCAGCGCCATGAACCAACCGCATCTGCGCGAGAAGGCTATGAATCGAGCAGCGCTGCAGGACAATGCTCACATCCAAGTGCGTGGCCAGGGAGCAAGCAAAAAGGCAGGCGAGGAAGAAGTGGACGAAAACGACAAGCCGGCAAATGGTGGAGAGGTGCGCATTTGCAGCAATTGCATAAATCGCGAGCGCAAGAGGGCCGCACGCAAGAAGCTGAAGAAGGAGGAAGAGCAAGCACATTGGGAGAAATACGAGACTGAACGCGTCATTGTCTTCAACACCAATGAATACAAGCCATGGCAAGACTGGCAGCAGTCTCCGGCACCGAAGGACAACAATGTCCAAGCTTCGGACTTCTTCCACCCACCAGAGACTGCGATGCAAGTCGTGGCACCCATGCGTATTGCTTGCTACTGCCGTCACCAGAACGAAAAGGATGGCTTCCAAGTCATCTTCACCATCAAAGACAATAAAGGCAACGTCGTGGCCCAGGATATCTCCGATTCGATTCTCATCACCGACGACCACAAGACGCACCCCATGGCGAGTGTGCCTGGCCAGGCGTGGTATGACGGCCAATTCCCTGCCCAGGCTCCCTTTACTTCACACTCGATGGTCGATTTGCACTCCCACATGCCTGCCATGTCTGTGTCCAAATCAACAGGCAATCTCCAAAGTCTTGGCTATGGCGCCCAAAACTTCCACCAGCCCTCTAACATGCATATGCAAAATTTCCCGCCATCACAGGCTACAACTCCTGGAACAATGACACCACGTAACCTCTCTCGTCCAGGCTCTCCCAACAGCGCTGGTCAAGCGGGTCCTAGTAAGAAACGCAAGTCATCGTCCGCCCACAGAAGGATTCCTAGCACGCTTACCATGACCAAAATGGAAAATCAGCAGATGGCTCAACCCACTGCACAAGCGCCATTCTCACCCACAAGTGCTGGGTTCCTTAGTGGCAACAACGACCCGTCTTATATCACCATGCCACACTCAGCATCGCGCGCTCACTTTCACACGGGACCGTCCACTCCCATTGAGACCACTACATTCCCATTTTCTGCACTCAACCGAACAAACAGCATGGATGGTGCTGCATATCAGGCCTTTTACTCCGCTCCCAGCTCTGCTCACCAAAGCCGGGCACCAAGTCCAGTGCTTGTCGGACCCAACTTGGCGGCTTTCCAAAGACAGCAGGCGCATGGTGGAGCCAGCGCCATGCCAAACCGTCAGAACCCGTTTGCCATGTCAAACTCGGCGATGCCAAATGCCATGTCTGAGCCGGATCGAACGCATCCAATAATCAACAAGGTGACGCCATCTGAAGGTCCGCCATCAGGCGGCACTGAGGTCTCAGTGTATGGCAGCGGATTTGCTCCTGGAATGGAGGTGATGTTCGGTGATCAAGTCGCAACAGCTACCACCTACTGGGGCGAGAAGGCCCTTTGCTGCGTTCTTCCCCCGGGCCAAAACGGGATCGTGCCCGTGGCGATTGCTCCATCGCCCATGCGACAATACTCAGCGCCCCCACCTGGCCAAACACAAGTCTTCAACTATGTAGGCAAGACTTCAGAGATGCAGACAATGGAAATGGCCCTACGCTACTACAGTCAGAAAGAGACAGGCCGTGCCGATCAGTGGCAGGCTCTGGCACAAGGCGCAGCGAATGCCTGGATGTCGCAAGGGTCTGCTGCCGCATCTGGTCTGCAGACACCACAAGGAGCGCCATTCGAAGGCTCAATTGCAGATATGCGATATGCATAGATCGACTACCAAAGAGGATTATGTTGGTGCAAAGTCGAGATGGAGGTGAAGCGAGCTACCTCAGAGGTCTCGCACAGCCAACTTCCGGCATAAGTCCTCAGCAGAGGTACCAATCGGCTCGTTCGCCATACGACCAATTACGCGAAGGTGTGAATATGTACATACGACATCCACCTTTTTCGCGTCATATCAAGGACTCAATCCTGATTGAGCGCGGCGTCTTTCTCCGTTCATCGCTGGTCCGCTTTCTCTACGCGGAACTGTCTTCAGCGGTGACGAATCAAATTATCCATATCACGAACAAACTGGACGAACGTGGAAAGGAGTCGGAAACGGAGTCTTCCCATCAAGGATATGCTTTAAATGGCGTTTTCTCTTTTTTCCTTTGGTTTCTCTTTGGGTAATGCCAGCTACCCCTTTCTCCTTTTCTCTTTGCATATTACGAAACCACAAGTACGAGGGTTATATATACTTTCCTTATCTGTCTATTTTCCTTTGTATGAAACTATCTGGCCCAATGGTCGATGCCTCTTTTTGTCAGTATGGCTCTTTTCCCTTATGTATGTGTCTCAAGGATCGTCTTCATTGCCCCTTATGAACTGTGAATAGAAGGAAAGAGCGAATACGTGCTCAATCAAAACCCACCTCTTGTCATCCTTGACGATGCCATTCGACCTCTTTGATAGTGATCTAGGGCGACAAGCCGCAGAGCAAGAAATCCCCTGCCAACCAAGGAAATAGAAACACGAGAGGACGAACGTGAGCAAGAACTTACCTGACCTGTATGCCTGTGATGATCTTTCAAATGTCCGCTTGCTCCCATGGACGGCAACTCGGGGCAAAGGGACAGAGATAACGGCTCCTTCCAGTTTGTAGTATCATCTCGGAAGCTTCGCTCCATCCCGGAGAAGAAGAGGCAGTAGCATGCGACAGTCGTAGAATTTTACTTCGCACCCGAAAAGGACTCGCAAGTGACGAATTGAAATTGCGGTGAGAAGACTTGTGAAGAGTGTACCACTAATGCCTTTTCCTCTGGTTTGACTTGGCTTGGTTTGTGTTACTTTGACGTTCGATGTGCCGTATCTGGACAGGGGCGAGATAGGCTTGTGTTGCAAGAGATGTATTGCTCCGGATGATACGAGGGGTAATGTCGGAAAGGACGAGAGCCAGGAGCCAGGCCAGGGTTAGGGTGGGTACAGTGGGTGGGCATACATGACTCGCTCGAGTAGTGGAAAAGCGACGATGGTGTGTGCTGTATAGTCAAAGTCAAGGTCGAGGTCAAGGTACAATAAACGGTTTAGGTCCTGGAGGGTGTGACATGGGCAAGGTGGGCGAGAGGGATATAAGTTCATGGCACTGTGGCTTTATTGTTTGCTCCACGCATATGCATATTGAAATGGCGGTCAAAGTTGTGCAAGTAAGTGCATTGTGGAAATCCGAAAAGCCTTCATGGCTTGCTGTGATTCTCTGGTTCAAGCAATCTCTTGTGCCGCTCTTTGAAGACCAAGTGGCAGTCACGGAAAAGTCGTGGCTTGGAATGTGGAAGTTGCATTTGCATATGAATATTTGGTCAAGCAGGAGGGTTGCATTGTGAATAATATTCATGTGACAAGACCATCCCACCATTCCTCGGACCGAGGACTTTGAAGAAGGTCTGGCTCTCTCGACTCAAGGTAAGGACGTTATTCTAGAGTATTAGTGTCATCATCGCGAAGCAAATGGGCGTGTCACGCTTCCTGCACGAAATATTGGTATCAGATGTACTCATTGCGTTTCAAGCGGCTACAAGGGCGAGAACTGCGTGTGAGTGGGCCTTATAGCCTCTCAACTCTCAGGAAGGAGGGAGACAGGCGCGCTTTATCTCCAAGCGATATACCCAGGCGCCCATACGGTTGTTGAGTGGTAGAGGCAGGCGGCTGCTTTTATTAGTTGCGGTCATATTGGATTGTGTGGCGGCGGCTCTGGGGGAGTTTGGCTGAAACTTTTACCCTTTTTAGAGTTGCAGGTGACAGGAGACAAAGACCTGGTCGAGGGTGGTTGATTGGCGGCGACAAGACGAAAGAGGTGGATGATCAACTATTTCCGCAATGTAGCCCCAGCTCATACGGCAGTCAGTGATGAGAATGTACACTTGAGAAAGAGTGTCAGAGGGCGGAGAGTCAGCAGGGTGATCATCGTTGCAATACTTGACGTATCCGTTCTCCTGCATGAAATGGTCCATTGGAAAAGAGGGTCCTTCTCGCTACTGTACAGTGAATAATTAGTTAAACTGTGCATCATCCCGCCTATCTTTATTTTCCGCGTCAATCACAGTTCTTCGCGACATGCATGTGTAGCTTGTCTCTAGCCTCGTTCTCCAACAATAAGAAGCGAGGCAAGAGGTTGGGATATCCATGCAACCTATTCTTATCAGGTTCAAAAGGCTGTGACAGGCGATGATGTGCGAAACATTGAGACAAAGGCATGAAGTTGTGTGAAAGGTCCTGCCTACTTCGATGTTAGCGTAAATTTATATGCATGTTTAGAGGGGGTCCTTGTTCAATTTTATCCACTTGAACATTAGTAGGGTCGCTTGTTCAGTCCAAAATGACGTGTATTCCGTGTCCTCCTAAGTCCCGTGCTTTTGTTAGCGGGTATAGCCAAAAGTCTAGGCAGATCCGCACCCTCGAGTATATCGCATATTCATTAACAATACTATGCCTCGCTAACCTCGTGCCCCTACTTATAGTTAGACCTATGCTTAAGAGGAGACTCTACTTAAGGCTCTAATTAGTAGCAAGCTCGCGGCTAATAGTAAGAGTAAAGGACATAAGGTGCCGGTATAGAACCTTACTATTTAGAAGATCCGCGACGAACATAATGTCGCTATTACCGCTTAGTAATGCTACTCGAAGAAGGGAGTCCTTCGAGCATTATTTAATAAGTATAAGAAGCTAATAGCTTACTCTAGCATAATAAGACTACCTAACGGCGCTTTTAGTCTCGGCAATAAGGTAGAGGAGGAATATAAGGACGATTACCCTAACTCGAAGCCTCTTTTTTGCCGTAGCGGCATGCCCTATAAGGAACTCTATAAACGTCTATAGGGTCTTAATATTACGACGGGTTAATATACTGTTACCGCCGCGGAGCTTTAAGACCGGCTTAAACGAAGGTACCGAGGTAAACTAGTAACTAAGGATAAGGTCGAAGAGGAGGGTAATATAGATACTACATCTAGCGATATTAGATAAAGCGATTAGGACAATACTTAGAGCTTAGGAGTTAAAGGACTTGCCTATAGGTTTAACGATATAGATGTCGACTTAGATAGTAATAGCGAAGATATTTAAGGTAGAGCTACTCGTAGAGAGGCGCGTAGGGCCGTTCGCGAGGCTAATAAAGCTACTCGTACTACTCGGATAAGAGAAATAGAAGGTACTAAGGAACTAAGTTAGTTAATACTAGGCCCTAAGGGACTAACTTAGTTAACATAGAGGGTTAGCCTACTAGAGTCTCGTACTCCTCGAGTAGAGTAAGGGACTCGCCGTCGTCGTAATAGGACCGTAACTAGTACGCCTTCGAAGAAGAGGCTAAAGAGCGCGCTCGATGTCGCTATCGAGAGAATTAGTAGATTTTCCTAAGAGCTAAACGAGGCCATTAGATTACTTACTAAACCGGTGTCGCCGCTACATAAATCCGAGCATCCTTAAGATAAGGCCTAAGCGACCTAGGCGTAGATGTTGTCTAGTTAGGACTATCGTATGCCTACGCTAGATGCGCTATAGTAGCTATATATCTATCGTTAGTTAGAGGTAGAGTCTATAGCGAGGACCTTTAATAATTTTAAAAGCGACTAGATGCGGTACCTTTAGGTTAAGTACTAGCTATACGAGGTAGAGTACCTTAGTAAAGAAGAACTAAATAGCACTATGTCGAAATCTAGTGTAGTAGGGCCTCGAGGAAATGGTCTAGTTCTAGAAGAGTTTACGCATTTTAAGCCGCGTAGCTACGTGCCCTCGCCGCCTACTAATAACGATAATAACGATAATATAGACGTTAAAGGACTATTCTTAAGCATTAAAGAAGGGTCGAGGGTTAAGGAACTAGAGGGGGAGGACGTAGATTAACGAAAAATGTAGTCGAAGATTAGTTAATGTATTAGATAGGGAGCTTTAATCTCTAAGAAAACAATTTAGTCGATTTCTCTAGTTAAATAGCTAATATAATTCTCTCCGAGGCCTAACTAACCTAGTACTTTATATTACACCTCTTCTTCTTATTTCTTCTATATAATTATCCTATAAGGCCTACGTAATACGGTCTTACTTAGCCTTTACTTCCTTCTTCTGTCTATTACTATATAACCGCTCTCTAACTTAAGTAGGCGTAATTTCTTCGTCCTTAGAGCCCTCGTCGTCGTTAGTCTCGCTATCCTTGTCATTACTACTATTATAATTAATAATACCGTCCTCGGCATTAATAAGGAAGTTCGACATAGTAGTAAGAGCGTAGATTAGCATAATCTAGGTCTCTAAAGGGTACTCGGGTGCTTTACGTATAATCTTCTACTTCCTCTTAAATCGACTAAGTCCTATCTCGATAATAGCTCTAAGGCTCGAGTAACGTAGATTATATAGCTCTTCCTTAGTCCTCGGTTTATTTCGACCCTATTTAGCAAGGTAGTATCTAGTCTTCCGATACGGTGTTATTACTACTAACGATAGAGCGTATCCGGAATTACTAAGGAAGTACTACTTAGGGTAAGGTAGTCGGAACCCTCGCCGATAGGCCTCTTTAAATACCTTACTATTATACGTAGAGCCCTCCTAACCGGCCATAATATAGGTAAAGCGTCCTTCGAAGTTAATAGATACTAGGACGTTTTAATAGATAGTCTATTTCCTTATACGCTATGCCTCTTAATTTAACGTAGGTACTCGAGCGTAGAATAGCGATCTATCTACTACTCCTATCGTACCTCGAAACGCTCAAAACTTTAGCTTTTAGATCTTCTCTAGATCTATATTAATGAATTTAACTAGGTTAGAGTAACATAGAACTAGACACTCGAGAACAGCGTAGAAGGCCTTTATAACACTTCGACCGGAGTATTAGAAGTAATTAGTAGCTAACCTTTAGCTAGAGTCTTAAGTATATATATATATAAGAACATCGCTACTTGTTCCCTCGCCGATATTAGTCGTTTATTAGTAAGTCTATGCTCTTCGAGTAGCACTACGAGTCCTTAGAAGTTATGCTATTCTATACGTAGCAAATTGCGACACTTAGTAGGGTTTAAATTATAAAGGTTAGTCGTCCTCGCCGACCCTACTAGTTTCCTTAGGTAGAGCGTCCTTATGCCTAGTCGCTAGTCCTTAATAGCCTTAGAGATAATAATAACGCTAACGAGGTTAAAGAATACGACGGCGTATACCGCCGCTACGAGGTACCTTAGATCGATAGGCATTAGGTGCGATACTAGCTTATAGGGTTTAGATTGGTCTTATACAGTCAAAAACAGACCCCCCTCTAAACATGACGTAGACGGTCAAATACTGCTTCTAAAGCATGCCGAGGCCATGTTTAGTAGCTATCCGACGATACCCGACGACATTTAAACACTAAAGTACGCGCGTCTAGAGAATCCCATTTGGAAGTACAAATACGGCCGATATACACCTAAATACACCAGTTTTGTACTCTGAAGTAGGCACGAGCGATATATGAACTTATGTTCAAAAAACAAGCGTTATATCCACCTGTACATCGGCTCAAATTCACCGAAGTAGGCACGGCCAAAGCCTCCGCTCTATGGGTGGAGATGTGTTTGAGTACGGGCGAGCCCGGCCGTGGCGTGAACCACAAAGCACCTATCTTTGAGAATGCTATGTGAGCATTTTGACAGCTTCTGGCCTCGTAAGACCATGCGAAAATTGTTGATCTGTCGTGTCCGGTGCAGTGGGAGAAAAGACCGGACTGCACGAGGCACGCCGGCTCCGCGCTGTCATATGCATGAGGGCACCGGGGCGGTACGGATAACAAGTGCAATCTTTGTCCCCTCATCTAACCAGCTTCTTCGCGCGCTGTCAATTGGAAAAGGCCCCTTTCTCCTGCGACAGAGAGGGTCCATATTTTCTTGATGGAATTGCATTGGAATGAGGTCTTTCGTTTGGTGGGTGACAACCTGACCCAGCCACTCGTTTTTTGGACCGTGTCAGCTTTCTCGGGTTCTGCAACGATTGGATTGATCCCAGTCCGCCGCTTGTGAATGGTTGTGCGGCCTGCATTGCGATCGCATAGCACGACACCCTCGCTCTCATCTCTCGACGGTCAGCCTGCAAGACATTTTCCCGGCATGCATTTCGCATACAACAACGAGCCTCTGGTCAGATCGCCTGAGATGGCGTGTTATACACAGACGACCTCGAAAGGCGCTTTTGAGAAAGCAGTGGAGCAGAGCAAAAAGGTGGATACCTGCCTATTAGACTGATGTGCTGGCAGTTCTTGCACCGCCATGCAGAGCAACTTTTGCCATGGTTGCCGCTGGAGCCGACTGCTTTCTGCTGCAGCTATGCTCGAAACAGACCTTAGTGCATTAACCTCTCCGCCTATTTTGAAACCTTGTAAGCGATACAACAAGACGAATTCTCCGCAACCTCTTCTCGACTGGAGGTCGTTGTCTTTGCCTGACACACTCTTGAAGTTACTCACGCGTTTGTTCCCTGCATGCGCCTCGTTTGGCGTATCCAACGGCCTTGGATTTCGAGAGGCTCAAGCAACTCTGTCAGTGAGATCGGAAGTGCTCACCAAGGGGCCAACCGGGTAAAGCTGCTTGTATATTGCACCGCTTGGCTTAGAGCGAAGCCAAAACCCACAGCTTGATATTGATATCGCTCCACGTATAACCGCATGCTTATCACAGTGAGCGACAATCTTAATAGGCGAGCGTGTAGACAAACGGCCATGAACCTGAAACCACATTCCAGTTGAAGAGGAACTCAGCGGGAATACTGACACGACGCCGGTTACCGGATTCCTGCGTGGTGGTAGTGCAGACGTTACTGCTGCAGGATGAGGCGCCGTCGATCAGAGGGTTGCGAACATGGCAAAGCAAACATTGGGAAACCCCCCGAGGGCCCACAACGGGACGGTGCGCAGTGGGGAGCAGCCAACAGACAATGAGGCGCGAGAACCGCCCGTTAGCCTACCACACATCCTGGAAAGCCTTCTCCGGGCAAAGATATGGAGTTGAGATACAACGACAATCAACAGGAAACCCGCCTAGAGTACTCACCTCAGCGTCAATACCAGAAAGCTCAGCCACGGCCATCAATACCGGATGGACAGCACACTGCAGGAGCTGGGAATGGATGATGTAGGCCAACCCGAAGATGAGGAAAAAAGGAAAGCCGAGCCAGACTCTCACTGGCACCAAACGCGGACTAGTCGCCAAATTTAGGGCAAAGGAGGAAGGCTCGCTTGCGTGCGGCGTGCGGCAAGGCGCTTGGGCCCTCCATGATCTGACTCGCCCGTTCCCTTGTACCTGCCTTTTCCTTCGTCTCTCCCACCTTCTTTTAACCCTTCAGATCCGGATTCCTGGGTTGAAGCCTTTTTGTCTGGAGGAGAATCTACCGTCTTTCGTTCTATACTTACTCGCCCTTCCTTTGGTATTCAGAGAGCCGACCAAGGAATATCGTTGGCTTCAGTCTTGACCGACGCGCGTGTTTCCTCACCCAAAGGCAGCGTTTATTTTGGGCATCATTGATTGCGATTCGACCGCGTATCTCACCCCTTCCCTATCAAACCAGCAAGGGTGAGTCTCCGAATTTCTTCTATGCCTTGCATCTTCCTTTTCGTGGGACTCTCATGGCCACGCCGATGTGATGGTAGCTTGGTCCCAGCCAGACATCTGGATGCTCAGGCTCGTCCGAACCTTCTTTCCTTCTCTAAACCACCGTCACGGACCCATAGACCAAGCCCAACCAACTGTGACTGACCATTCCCGTCGCTAGGCTACGCAGGTTTACCCATACCACTGCTGCGCGTTCAATAAATCACATACTTGATTCGTTATCACTGTCATCATGGAATCCCGTGTGATCCCAGTCCCCAACGAGACTGTAGCTTCTTTCTCTCGCACCACGTGCGATGGAAGGCTTTTGATTTACAAGCTCAAGGTTCTTCAGCAACCCGAGCGTGCTCGCGCCTGTGGCTCTGGTGCCAAGTGTGCGTGTATCTCACGAGTTCAACGCCGAGCATCATACTGACGCGATATCAGCATCCGCCGACCGTCGCCCTGTTGACCCCCCGCCAATTGTCGAGCTTCGCATCTATGACGGTGAAGAGAAGGACTCCAACGATGTCACTTTTGGCATGAACGCGAACTACTTCCTGTTTGCGACTTTGGAACAAGCACGTCCTATTGCCCAAGGACGTGTTCCCAACAATGACCCCGCCCGCCTGACCGTCCTGACCGGTACTCCTGTTGCCGGTATGGTATACCTGGACCGCCCCTCGCAAGCCGGATACTTCATCTTCCCGGATCTTTCTGTCCGCCATGAAGGCAAATACAGACTTGGTTTCAGCCTGTACGAAGAGCTCAAGGATCCCAAGGATGCGGACCAAGCAGATGAAGCAGCAGCCGCTGCTGCCGCCCAAGGAGAAGCCCAGATTACCCACCGTTTGGAAGTCAAGTCCCAGCCATTCACCGTCTTCAGTGCCAAGAAGTTCCCTGGATTGGCTTCGAGCACCCAGCTCAGCCGTACCGTAGCCGACCAAGGATGCCGTGTTCGTATCAGACGTGAGGTCCGCATGCGTAGACGTGAGAAGGGTAAGGACTACGACGGCTATTCGGACCGTGGCAGACACTCGGCCACCCCGGACAACTACCAGCCTCACATGGCTGGCCCTCATCCTGCCGCTGATGCCGCTGACCGCGAGAGATCGGCCAGCATCGCCAGTCATGTTTCTCTTGCAGCTGCTCCTTCTTCGCGTCGTCCATCCGGACATGACATGGCTCAAGCTTATCCTCAACCCTCGTACGCCCCTCAGGTTGTTGCCCAACAGACTGCTGCTCAGCCTGCCCCTTCTGCACAGCCTCAGTACTCCCAGGCTCCGACCCACCAGTATGCACCGCAGTATGCGCAGTCCCAGCCCCAGATGCAGCCTCCTCAGATGCAGCCTCCTCAACATCAGATGCACTACGGCCAATATCAGTACCCTCAGGCTGCACCTCCCGCCCCCACTCACCAGCACGCTTACTACGGATACGGCCATCCCGCTCAGCATCATGCACAGTATGAGGAGCCTGCTGCTGCAAGAACCATGAGTGTCGATTATGCACATGGTGTCCCCGCACCTGCCGATCTCCGCCGTCACTCGATGATTCAGGCATCATCGTACCCTCACAGCAGTCAACCTCAGGCATACTCTTCTCAGTACCAGCAGCCTGCTGCTTACACACCTCAGCAGACGCCTAAGATGAGACAGATGAGCCAGGCATCCTCGTCTGGCACATCAGCAATCGCACCTCACGTTCTGCCTCCCATCAACACTTCTTTGGTCCCCCAGACCAAGCTCGAGATATCACCACCATCCAGCGCAGTGTCTCAGAGCCACTACTATGACATGGCCAGAACCTCTGAAAATGGACAAGTCAATGGCAAGCGTTCGTATGACCGTGTGTTTGACACTCGTCACCTCACTGGACCCCTGAGACAGGGAGCCAGACCTTCAGTGTCTTCTTACGGTCATCTGGTTGCAGACGATGGTAATGATAGTGAGCTCGCCGAGTTGGAGAGTTTGAAGATGAGCTACAGACGTGCAGATGGACGCGAGATTGCTCGTCCCCTTCCCCCCAGCCACGACTAAACGACCAACAGCAGATAGATATCGGCACAAGAGCGGTTTCATATGTACAGAAGGTGGAACAGCGACTTTGATCTCTTTTGTGCGAGTATAGCAGAGCAGCGGGACATGTAATTGTGGAGGAAATAGAGGTGTCACCGCGAATAAGAGACTGAGAAATTACCCGACGATAGCCACGACAGACATGACACGCAATGAAAAGACTCAACGAATTGAACAACTGATGTTACGGACGTTAACTGTGACACGAATCATGGCATATTGAGTAACAAAGGATGATATATTTTAGACGAGCGGGTAGTATGCAGCGGTTAAGTGGTTCGGCAAGCGCAGGGTCTCAACTTGGGAGCTCTTTGTGAGACGTGCGCCAAAGCACGCGCCGAGCTCCTGCTCCACAGAAAAACGGCGGTTCATGTTATGTTTTGGCGGCAGTGTCGGGACAACCAGACGTCAATCTGCATTTGCGCCTACCACGTCTCTCTCTGCCTTGACAAAGTTATAAGACTTCTCGGAGGACGAGCCGGATTGGTTGCCAGCAGAGATCTCGAGTCTCTGAGCAGATGCAGGGTCGCAGCTGAAATCGACGGTAAGTGCGGAAAGAAGCACCACAAGTGTGAGTGCCGTGGTGTAAACAAAGGCTGCCGTTGGCGGGATTGCATGATTGCAACGGCACTCGTTCACTCTTCGCATCAGCAAAAAGCGCAGAAATAAGATCGACTGACATCGTTGATTGCAGGACCTCAACAACAACATGTCAGACGACGCAGGAATGTACGGCGAGTTTGGACAGGCCTTGGAGCCGGTTGCCAGCGGAAGCAAGCGAAAGCGTACAATGGAATGGGCCATGGAAGTGCCTGAGGCAGACGTGCGTCTGCCCGTCGATCATCACGACAGAGAGGCCAATCACGACAGCAGACACCAAGACAACAATGACCAGGACAAGCATGGCCGACACACGCCCAAGCGAAGCCGCCCGTCGCCGTCGCCCAAGCAGCAACCTCGTAGCATCCGCCGCAAAGACGCCCGCTACGGCCTCTCGTCGCTCAACAAGCGTCACGCCGAACCAACCGACGTCGATGTTGACATTGTCGACAACACACGGCCTTCTCGCTTCCAGGAAGGTAGCATGTCGGACAAGCCCAGTGCGCAACCCCCGAGTGTCTTTACTCGCGATCACTCGAACTCCGGTGTGCCCGCTCTGGCTAATGTCGACCACCTCATGAGCCAGTATCATGAAGAAAACTCGACCCCGTCGGTACATCATCAGCTGAGACCAACCGTCAACCACCCTCTCCAAGACGACCCTGTCGACGATCCACCACCCCCACCCGCCAGCGTCCCCACCTTCGACTCAATCCCTCCCTCTACGACGGCATCAGTCAAGCCGTCAGGTGGTCTCTTCCGCTTCGGCAAGATGTTTGCATCGACCTTCAATCCGGCAAATGTATGGGAGTCGTTCTCGCGCACATGGAAAGAGTCCAAGGAAGACCTGACTGTTAGAAACATTGAGGAGAACCGCAAGCGTGCCCAGGCTCAGCCTGAAGCTGTGCCGGACGACAAGGCCATGTATGAACAAGCTTATCAGGAACTTAAGAAGTCCGGCCAGTTCAACTTTACCGTCGTTCCCAACAAGGCCCTGACTTCGCCTCGCATCGGTGGAAGCAGCCAGTTCAACTCGCCCACTCGTCAACCTCTGACCTCGCCCCGTCACGCTGCCGCATACGCTCGTCTACGCCCAGATGCCGACTTCCCACACTCGCGCGACACTTCTCTGGACTCGACTGGCGATGCCGCTGCCCCGCCACAACTTGCTGCTCTGTTCAAGCGCTCGACTGAACCTCTCACCGAACCTAGGTCGCCGCAACTTCTCTCTCCCGAAAAGCCTCTCAGCAAACGCAAGTCGTTCTTCACTCTTCGTGGTGCTTCTCTTCGTGCTCCTTCCTTGAGTTCGTTGAGACGTGGCCGCTCTCATGCAAATCTGAGCGAGACGTTTGTGCCTACTTCGGAAGACAAGAGAACTCCTTCCTTGTCGCCAGAGAAGCCCAACTTTCACAACCACCTCACTCTCCAGTCGCTTCCTCGATCCCAGTCGAAGAGGGAGCTCAACAAAACAGTGAAATTGAACAAGCGTGTCAGTGACCTCGAGTCCAAACTTGCTGATGCTCGCCGTGAATTGAACAACGCCATCACGAACGCATCGCCGCTTCCTCCACTTCCTTCCCGTTTTGAAAAGTTCACTCCTACCTCAAGATCCAAATTTACTAGGGCTAGATTTGGTTTGAGCAGTAGCAAGCTACCTTCGCTTCCTTCTGAGAGTCTGCTACAGGCCGAGACACTTGCTAAGGCTCAGAACACACCTTCACTCGTCAGACCAAGACCCACCCACTCTCAGTCGTTCGACTTGACTCACCTCCGAGACTCAGACCACCGCAGGGAATCTGTCATCGTCATCGACACGCCCCGCTCTGAGATTCAGTCGTTCTTGCCTGTCGATTACTACCACGACCCAATGGACCCAGCCGCCATTGCCTCTTCTGAGGCCGCGGATCAGAGTGACGTCGAAAACCGCCCCAGTCTGGACGCCAAACTCAAGGCGCTTGAGGCCAGCGTCAAGTCAAGACACAACAAGAAGACTCCTACCAAGAAGCGTAAGAGTGCGTCCAAGGACGACGCCACCTACAAGCCTCCTGCCGACGAGGAAGAAGACGAACTTGAATACGTCAAGGAAAAGCCAAAGAAGAAGCGTAAGTCCACGGGCAAAAAGGCAGCCACTGCCGAGCCAGCAAACGAACAACCTGGATCCGATGTCGGCCATGGTAAGATGATCAAGACCAACACCAAGAAGCAGGACAACAGTGAGCAGCAGGCTACTGGAGAGGTAATCGACCACAATGCAGTTGGCCGCTCGAGCCTGGACACCCTCGATCCCATCAACGAAGAAGACAACATCCTTGTCGCCCCCCGTGTCGATTCTACCCATTCCCTCGTCCCATCGCAGCACGACTCTGCCTATTCCAACGCCGACGCCGAATCCATCCACGTACGCACCGAGCCTCTCAAGTCGATCCTCGTGAACAAGCACGAGACTGTCCGTCCCAGCTCCAGAGGTTCGAACAAACGTCCTTCGTCATCGCAGCGTCGTTCCTCCCCTCCCCCCTCCGCCGTCTACACGAAGCCCACGCTCGTTGCTATCGAGAAGCATCACGTCATTACCGTCACTCCTGGGGTCGGTTCCGTGCCTGCCATGCCCACCACCACCTTGAAGACAACCTTGACCGAGGAACAGGCTAGTGCTGGCGCTGGCTCCAAGCAGTGGGACTGGCCAGAGGACGTCTTCTGATCGCAGCCAACTGGCATAATCCTCTGCTTCGACGCCGTTGTATCTGGGCCGAGAAACTCAACCTGCACATATCACGACTGTCACCTCTCGACAGTACATACGACACGGCCTCAACCTCCTTACGACCAGCTGGGAGGATTGCTTAAATCTCCAAACACCCCTCTTGAGTTGTTTTCTGCTTTTTCTGCTTTCTCTGCCTTTTTGCACTGACGATTGTTTTTTCTCATTCTCCACTTCTTGTCTCTTCTTTTTTAATACCTGCTCTTTTTTGCTTTTACCATTCACGAGGTCTCACGAACGACAGTCACGATTTTTTCAGATGATCGAACCCAAAGCACAGCAGGAAAAGCGCGTCGAGAAATCACTTCGTATATGCGCATTTTTGCATATGGAAGGAGCGATGGAAATCACAGCAAAAGCCTCTTTCATGCATATCGATTTGTCTTTTTGCGGGAAGGAGTATTTCTGATGATAGCTCTTTCCCTGCTTTTGTTTCCTGCACATTCTGTTTATAGGGAAGGGGGAACAGTCGCCCTTTCTTTCCACTTCTTTTCACGATTCCAAAAAATGCAAATTTTGTCTTTTCAACCATTTGAAGTGCAATAACATGACTAACCGGAATCATTACAAGTGCAGTGCGAATTATCCTGTGTTCCCAAACCGCCGACCTGCTAAACTCCATGCACTGCAAATTCCGCCACCAACCCAACTTGCCAATCCGATGTGGACAATCCTTGTTCAATAAACTAGCCCTCCCTTGACTACAGTTCCATCCTAGCTGGCGCCGACCAAGTGACGAATTCGGTGACTGTAGAATTGCAAGATGGAGGTGTTGCGAGAAGTGAGCTGATCGATGATGAAGCGCTGGAACTGCTACTACTGGAAGCAGAAGAACTACTACTGCTGGATGCAGAAGAGCTGCTTGAGGAAGAAGAACTGCTGGAGGAAATGGAAGCCGTTGCTGAAGCGAGTGCGGCTGAGGATGAAATGGAAGATGACGCCGACGAAGAAACGCTGGATGACGACGAGGAGGATGCGCTGGAACTGCTCGATGACGATGCGCTACTGGAGGATGAACTGGATGAAGAAGAACTGCTGGACGATGTAACGACGCGTGCGAATCCACTTAAGGACGAGGATGCCGAAGACGAAACCGACGACGAAACGCTGGAACTGCTTGACGACGAAAGACTTGAGCTTACGCTCGAGCTACTGCTACTAGACGCGGAGGAGCTGCTTGATGATGAAGAACTGCTAGAAGCCGATCCTGACGACGAGGCAAGGCCGGCCGAGATACTTTGTGAAGACGAAATCGAGGACGAAATACTCGAGCTACTTGATGATGAAGCGCTGGAAGAACTCGACGACGAGAGACTGGAGCTGCTGCTGCTTGAGACCGATGAACTGGAACTACTGCTGCTGCTCGATAGTGAAGAACTGGTGATCTGACCGGCAAACCCACTCAGAGAAGATGAAGCCGAAGAAGAAATCGAGGAGGACGAACTGGACGATAAACTTGACGAACTCGATGACGAGAGACTGGAGCTAACGCTGGAGCTACTACTGCTTGAAACCGATGATGAAGAACTACTACTGCTCGAGGAAGATGAACTGGTAGCTTGGCCGGCGGATCCGCTCAAAGAAGACGAGATTGAGGACGAAACCGAGGATGACGAACTTGACGACAGGCTCGAACTAATGCTGGAGCTGCTGCTACTTGAAGCTGACGATGATGAGCTACTGCTGCTCGAAGATGAAGAACTGCTACTCGATGAAACAGAAGCCGTAATTTGGCCCGCAGAACTGCTCAGTAGAGAAGAAGCCGAGGACGATACCGAAGACGACGAACTCGAGCTTCTTGACGACGAAAGACTGGAACTTGCGCTGGAGCTACTGCTGCTGGAAACCGAAGAACTGCTGCTCGATGACGAAGATGAGGAAGCCGAGGATGTAACGAGGCCTGCCGAAGCGCTCAGCGAGGAGGAAACCGATGACGAAGAACTGGAGCTACTAGAAGAACTACTCGATGACGACAGGACGGAACTGCTTGATGATGATCCACTGGAGCTGATCGAGGATGAAAGGCTGGAGCTAACACTACTGCTAGAACTCGAACTTGACGAAGAAAGTGATGATGATGTGGAAGATGCAAAACCGGCCAATGAGGACGAACTTGATGATGAGACGCTCGAACTGCTCGAGGAAGAAAGACTGGAGCTGCTCGATGAAGATCTGCTGGAGCTGCTTGATGACGACAGGCTCGAACTAGTTGAGGAGGATACCGAGGACGAAAGGCTCGAACTTCGTGATGACCACGAACTTGAACTGCTGGACGAGGATAAACTTAAGCTGCTACTGACGGATGCAGATGTACTACTGCTTGATGATGAAGAAAGGCTGGAACTTCGTGATGATGATGAACTGGAACTGCTCGATGACGATAGGCTGGAGCTACTTGAAGAGGACAGGCTGGAGCTGCTCGAGGACGATACGCTGGAACTGCTTGATGACGATACGCTGGAGCTTGACGAAGATATGCTGGATGATGTTGCGGTGACGGAGAAAGTTATGTAGGTAGAATAAGCAGTACTTCCACTACTCACTGCATAAGGACGTTTTGCAACAAGCGCCAATGTGGTTCCAGAACTGTCGATAAGCTGGCCGTCTGTGAGGTCGTACTTCAGGTTGCACACACCATCCTCGTAGATGGCGGCTCGACACTGAGGATCAGCCGAGCAGATTGGAAGACAACTCGACAGGTCAGGTGCCGAGTATTGCTGATCGGTATAGCCAGTGAAAGCTTTATCGCAACGAATCAGATATTGAATGCCTGAGGAGTCCGTAAAGGTAGAACCATCTCCTTGGGGACAACCAAGTAGTGTTGGAGTCGGAGTCGGAGTACTCGGAGCAGCGGAAGAGGCGGGAGCAGCCAATACAGACGATGCACTCGAAGAAGAGAATGAAGAGAACGATGACGACGAAGAAGACGACAAAGAGCTCGAGACAGAACTTGAACTTGAAGATGACAGAGATGACGATACCGAGCTTGAAGAAGAGGAACTCGACGAGGAGGCCGAAGAGGCGATAGTCGGTGTAGCCACGACTACTCTGATGGCACCAACGTTGTTCGTGTTGTATGCTGTGACGAATGAAGCAGTCGACACAAATTTGAGATAGCAATTACCACCTCCTACACCATTAGCACCGGTTCCAACCCATTGAAAGGCGTTGCAGACTGAAGGCGAAGTAGAGGCTGTGTATGAATCACACTTGTCAAAGCATTCGTTGAATCCGTAATTGGCTCCTAATGCAGTAACACCATTTCCGTTGGTGTCGTTTCCGCAGGCAATCACATAATTGACACCATTGAAGTCCGTTATGGTCTGAAGATTTTGTGCCGGGCAAGAATTGGTTGGCGCGGGCTCTAGGAGGCGTGAGTCAGATGGCGAGAATGATGCAGGAATTGGCTACATACTAGGACCGTACCGGGCCATGATTGCACCAATTCGAGTTGATACAAGACCATCACTGTTCAATGATTGAGCAGTGCCAGATTTCAAGTTGCAGCCACCAGGTCCATTACCGTTCGGAGCCCCGTTGACCTGGAGGGAAACGTCAGCATGAACTTCCCTGAGTAAGAGAGTCCGATGTTTTGTCGGTTTGCGTTGCAGATCATCGCTAGACGGCACACCATTGTGCATTCGCGCGTAGATACAGTCAACTTACATAGGTAAACCCACTACAACCAGGAGCGTTGTCGCAGAAAGCGAAGCAGGCTGTCCAATTGCCAACGGAGGATGATGGAACCGCACTAAATTGATTGCCAAATGTCCCGGCACCGCACTGGTACCGATAGAGGATACCTTGGGCATCGGTCACGGCGTATGTCTGCGTACCAATAGCAGTGCATGTTGCAGTAGCGACGGTAATCTGTCCATCTGAGCCTGGAGTTTGCCCGCTTACTAGGACAGCAAAGCCGATAGCTAGAAAGGCTGAGTAGGGCCTCATGATTGACTGTCGAGAAACGAACGAGAACCTGGTGGCAGAACGTAGCTCGCCAAGAATAGGATGACCGGATTGTTATTATTCTGACTTCGAATACAGTCAACATCCCTTGCCAAGGCTATATGCAGACGTCAAGCAAGGGCAGAATCTCACAACGTTACCCGATGGAATGCAAAATCGCCTCTAAGGTACATTGCCGCGTCGTCCCGGCTTTTCATTAGACTCGGTAGTCGAATCAAAACAGTTGGTAAATGCGGAGAGGTACGATCGACAGATGTCGGGAAAGGCGTTTTCAAACAATGTTTCCTGGCGCGATGGATAGACAACGTTGCATTCTTTAGCCTTGGTGCTTCTGACTTGCAGAACGAGTGAATATTAGACCGAGGTCCAGATGGAGAGGATCTTACCTTAATCGTCAGTATGATATGCTGGATGCGATCCGCATCCGCAGACGAACCAGGGTCATACGGACGGCCTGGCAGCTTCTCACACTGGTCATTGAACGACCCCCTCTATTCTTGTTGTAATTTCGAAGAGTTGCAAATGTTGTGTCTTCTCATATCTAGTGCGTAAGAGACTTTGACATCCAAGATGTTGCAGAAGCACTGTTCTTACATTATCTCGACTCCCTGGTTTGTGCAGTGACCCTAAGCATACAGGCACCCGTGAAATGTCTCATCGAGGCAACAGGCCGTTTCTGTCAGGATTAAAGTTCTGCCCGCGAGGGAGGTGTCCAAGTAACCGATACTGTGACCGTAGAACTGCAGACTGAAGGACTGATTCCCGAAGAAGAGCTGGATATCGATGACAATACCGAAGTTGAAGATGGGTATGCTGCATCTGAGTTTGTCGGAACAGAACCAAGATCGGTCGTCGTTGCCATAGCGCTGCTTGGCGATGAGCTTCCAGCGAGTCTGATCGCACCGACGTAGTTCTGATTGTACACAGTATTGAATTTGGGAGCTGGCTGGACGACCTTGAGATAGCAGTTACCAGAACCAGCGCCGTCAGGCTTTCCAGAGTATTGCCAGCCGGTACAATCTCCTTGCCCAGTGACGTTGTAAGTATCACAGAACGCAAAACAGTCGTTGAAGTTGTTAGCGGCTTGGACGAGCTGTCCTTGATTGGTATTGGAGCTGCCTGTCGTGTCGTATCCACAGGCCATCAGATACTGTTGACCGTAATTGTCGATTATTGTCTGGCTATTGACTGCTGGACAAGCGAAAGTAGGTGCGGGCCCTGAGGAATTCAGCTATGCTATATTATCAGAAGTCTGCCAATACATACTGACGACAGCGCGCGATTTAAGGCCGGCGACACGGGTACTGAGAAGACTGATGGTGCTTGCAAAGGATTGACTGCCATATCTCAAAGCACACTGACCTGGTCCATTGCCGTAGGCGACACCTTGGTTCTGTGGGTGAATATATAGTCAGCACGAGTTGTGTGGCTGAAGCTGCACGGACGAGCGTTAAATGTGACAGGTCCATTACTTGTCATAAGGCAAAGGGCAAACTGGAGAGCAATGCCAGGCACAGAACGCGTCTTTGAAGACTCTCTCCAACCCGTCCTGCCATGCGATACAGGCAACGCAATCGAATGACCCAGGAGGGATAGAATCACGATCTGAGCATTGACCTGAGACTTTGGCAAACATGGTCGACTCACATATAAGAATCCTGAACAACCATTTGCCCCCACAGTAGTATTATCGCACCAATCGAAGCAGTCTTGCCATGATCTGATACCACTGGCTGACGGTATGTTAGTCAAGACAGCTCCTCCAGCTCCACCACCACACATGTATTGATAAACAGTGCTAGCAGCATCGATGAAAGCGTAGGTTTGGGTCCCGGTAGTAGTGCACGTGGCAGTGGCCATGGTTGTGATGTTGTCCGGTCCGACACTCTGTCCTCTGATTGAGGCAATGAAGCCGATGGCCAGAAAGGCCAATTGTGTCTTCATCATTTTGACACACGAATGAAGACAACGTAGAGATGTTGAGCCACCAAGAGGAGGGTTGGCTACGATATGTGGTTAGGGTCGGCCTTGAATATGAGCAACGAACAGGTCGACACTCGCCAAGACCACATGCAGGTGTCAAGCAAGGGCGAAGATGTTGTCGAACAATGCTCTCCGGCACGGTGGATAGGCAACATTGCATTCTTCTGGTGGTACACATTGGTCTTTGGGAATTGCATGTCGGGTCCATCGATGATGCAGATGCGGCTTTTCGGGCTGGTCTCTTCCAGGTGAGGCGATTTTGAGAGTCCTCGGCAGTTGGTGATGAATGTTGTATTGAGCTGCAAAGGTGCGAACGTGGATGGAACCCTGATATGATGGTGTTGTTTACGCTTGATCAGCCTAATTGCCCCTGAGGGAAGATCCATGCAGAACCTACCAGCGCTACTTCCCTTTGTGGTCGTCGGCGCGCAGGCTTCGGTTTGTCAACTTTTTATTCTCTCGTAGTAAACAAGGAGGCGCGCTCAACGCAAGGCTGCGCACACATTTTGATCTCTGAATAGCTGCTTCGGTCAATACGGAAGTCGTTCGTATAAAGATTGAGATGGCCACAGAGAAATTACACTGGTCTTCTTAAAGAGTATATTGGTGTTATATACATCGAACCAACCAGTCCATAAGATGGAGTACTATTGTTATCATGATTGAATATCGTTATGCGTGGGAATATACATTGCGCCTAGAGGTTTGGTTTAAGCGGGCGGCTTGAGGCATAATTAGTGTGCCCACTGCCCCTCATTGTGTATGCGAAGATACTCACTAGCCCAAGAGGTACTTTGCGGCATGGTCGACGTGGTCGTCGGCGAAGGTAGACATGAAGTAGTAGCTGTGGTCGTAATCGGGCTGCATTCTCAGGTTGACACCCTTGTCGTTGCCTGACTCCTCGGCAGCCTTGGTCAAATTCTCGGGCAAGAGTTGGCCTTGCTTGTAGAAGTTGTCGCCGGTGCCCTGTCGGGTTGTATTAGCATGTTGTTTCTTTCTCCAGATGTCACAATGACACGTACGACATCGATGAGCATATCCAGAGGACCCTTCCACTTCTTGATGAGCTCGGTGGCATCGTGCTCAGCCCACTTTTCTTTCTGATCCTCGCCAAAGTAACCCGAGAAGGCCTTCTTACCCCAGTCGCAGTTGCTGGGGTTGGCGATGGGAGCGAATGCGGAAACGGACTTGTACTTGCCGGGGTTCTTGAGGAACTGAGAAGACGTGTGTCAGCGCTGTGCAGCAAGAAGCGAGAGAGGGGAAATAACATACCAGAGTCAAGGCACCATGACCACCCATGCTGTGTCCAGTGATGCTGACTCTGTCCGAGTCCAACTGCTTGAAAGATGAGAAGAGAGCCTTGGGAAGGTCCTCGGTAATGTACGAGTACATGTTGTAGCCCTTGTTGTAAGGCTCCTTGGTGGCATTGACGTAGAAGCCGGCACCTGAGCCAAAGTCGTATGAATCATCCTCACCGGCAATACCGAGCCCTCCTATATAGATAGTTAGACGCAGCTTTGACGGGCGAGAGGAACAAGTAAGAAGACGTACTGGGGCTAGTGTCGGGGTAGACAACGGCAATACCCTTCTCACTGGCGCGGTGTTGGAAGAAGCCCTTCTCTGAGCAGTTGTCACCGGTGCAGGTAAGACCGGAGAGGTAGATGAGGACAGGGATCTTGGATGCCGAGCTCTTGAGAGCTTGAGGAGGAAGGAACAAGTTAAACTTCATCTCGCAATTGGTCGAAGCAGCCTTGTGGGCAAGCTTCAAGAGCTTACCCCCAAAGGAAGCGATTGTGGCAGTGGTTTCGACAGACATGATTTTGTGCTATGAGATAGGAAGTGACAGAGGAAGGCTTCAGAAGAAGACGAGATACGGCATGAGTTATATTAAAAGGTGGAATCTCGTCGCAAGTTCGGCATCCATGGCTGCCCCGCAGTCGAGCTTATGACGATGATAGCAGGACAGATCAGGAAGTAGAATCCGAACTTCTTACTCTTCAGGTAACTTATTGCGAAGACGTCGACAGCCTTGGGCGCCTAGAGCATAGCATATGCCCCTGATCAGTAGTAGTAGAAGAAGCAGTACCTAAGGACTGGAGACCGATTCGATGTCCTTGTGAGGAGCTTCGCCTTGCTGACCTCGACGCGTCGGAGCGTGTTGAACCGAGGGCATCTCGGGCGGTGTGCAGCCTTGGCACGTAAGAACTGGCAGAATCAATCGTCCCCGGATTTTGCGACAAGTTTTCGAGAAAGCGACAAAGCATGATCAAGGTGGATAAACACGCCAATTTTCTTCTCATGAATTACGCTTGACTACAACAGCAACAATGTGTGGCACCGCTGGAGTCAAGCGTAAGGCTTCGCCGTCGGGTGTCTCGGATTCTGTCAAGCGGAGCAGAGTCGACGACACTCAGAATCTCTCGGATGGTACCTATTCATGAATCTCTTCAATCGTCATTGTTTCTCCTCTAACCACTCTACCAGATGCCAGCGAGCAGGCCGACCTCGAACAAGACCAGCACGATGCCTCCTCTGTCGCATCGCCCGCCTCGACATCTCGGACCTCGACTCAATCCTCGACACCCAAATTGACTAAGGCACAGCCCAAGCCTCGCGAAAACAAATACGCCTGCGACTTTGAAGGCTGCACGAAGTCTTACTCCCGTCCCGTCCGCCTCCAAGAACACAAACGCTCTCATACCAACGACCGTCCCTTTGCCTGCCCTCAGCAAGGCTGCGACAAGACCTTCCTTCGCGAAAGCCATTTGAAACACCACATCAAGGCCAAACACGACGACGTCAGAGACTATGTCTGCGACTGGCCCGAGTGCGACAAAGGTTTCCATACTGCTCAGCGCTTAAAGCAGCACAAGAAGACGCATGAAAATACAAAGCCGGACTTCCTCTGCACCGGCTTTCCTCCGTGCAACCAGAACTTCCGCAAGCAAGACACTCTCGACAGACACATTCAACTTGTTCATCTGCACGAGAAGCCCTTTGTTTGCGACCAGCTCGATCGCTTCACTGGTCTGCCATGCGATGCTCGGTTCAAGACATCGACTCACTTGATCGCCCACAGGGATCGCGAACATAGCGGTAACCGTTTCTGGTGTAAGATCTGCTCTCCCGAGATGGCCGACGTCGATACAAGTCTGAACCAAGACGCTTTCACCACTGCTGTCGGCTTCCCTACATATATTGAGATGCAACAACACATCAAGACGGTCCACCCACCCACCTGCGCGCAGTGTGGCCATATCTGCGCCTCCAATCGCGACCTCAAGGCTCACATGGAGATCCAGCATGGCGACATCGAGGATCGTCGCAACTACGTCTGCGAATATCCGGGATGTGGTCGTGGCTTTACCAAAAAGGGAAACCTTGTCGTTCATCAACGGAGCGTCCATGCCAAACAGAAGCAGTTCATCTGTGGAGAGACGGACATCACAGGCTCGAAGCGTGTTCCAGTATGGGATGGTCGCGGTGCTTGCGGTCGTGCTTTTAGTGCAAAGGCGAATCTTGAGGAGCACGTTCGTACTCAGCACCTGCATCTTCCTGGTTATGTTCGTCCAGGCAAGAGAACTAAGCAAGAGGAGGATGAATCATACACAGACCTCCCACCCGAAGATCACAACTCGGTCCTCGCAAGACTCACTGGAGTTGGCTACGAACACGGAAGAGACATTGCCTGCCTCGACGAGACTTGTCCGCACCGCTTCGTCAAGCCTTTCGACTTGGAGGTCCATCTCGAGATTGTTCACGGATACACCAAGACAGAGGCTATCGAGGCTACCGTCGAGCGCGAAGCTCTTACTGGTGGGCAGTTCTGGCTTGGTGGACTCCAACCAGATTTCGAAGAGCAGCGTTTGGCACACCAACTGGACCTGGCCCTGCATCAACCTCAAGGTGATTTGATGGACCCCTTTCTAAACGCATGACCTCATCCTCGAATGTTCGATATGACACGCTGTTCTAGAAATTGTCGGTGGACGCGATACCAAGACCGTGGTTACTAAACGACGCGCATATTATGTTTTTATTGCCCTTCATACCCGCAAGCGAGAAGCATTCTGTTTTAAAATAGCCAGATACCCATGAAGTAATTGCAAGTCCATATCGCATATAGACAATGACCCACCTTGTGCAGAAAGGAGTACAGAGAATGGCTTGACATCTGTTCACCGTAAACAATGGCCGAATGAACAATCGTCGTCGAATCCTCCCTCCTTTGTACTCTCGTACACAAGTGTTAGGGCACGACTATCGACGGCTATCCAAGGTGTGGCTTTTTATTGAAAAGCTCGAAAAGACGAATGATCAACACAGTCTATGGAAGCACCCCGGATTGACTTTGCCGCGTGGTCCAACGATGTTATTGCATGCATGCAGCAAAGCACTATCACTTGCTTTGGCTCGACGTCTCTTGAGTCAGTCCAGAGAAAACACTCGATAGCTGAAAGCGTTGTGGAATATAAAGTGTATGTCCAAGGCAGCAGTCAGGGGGGCGAAGTCCATTGCCAAGTGTATAGCACCACCAACTTCTTGCTTCCATCTCGAAATTCTCTTCTTCTTCTCGTTTCCGCATGTCTTTCATAAATTGGGAAGGTTTGATATGATTACGGCCGCTTCCGTGAGCCGCGCCGTACTTTTGAGCAACTCAGCCCGCAGTGAGACAAAAGAACGAATTGTCCGTGCCGATAGCGAGGGGAAATGCGTAGCAGCCGGGGGTCTGGAATCGGTTGCGGCCTTCCCGTCGATCGCAACGCACGAGCAAGGAGACTGCAGGAACGCGTGGTGACAAGAGTGTGCAGGTGAAAACTCGCCTACAAAGACCTCTTCAAGATGGCTGTTGGGTGTCAGACCCTGCAAGCCGTTGGCAAGTGCATTTCCCTCTTTCCCATCCACCACCGATGGCTTCGTTCGCCGAACACTAAACCGAGCTGGCTGATGTTTAACGGAGAGGGTTCGCGGTTTGCCTGTGGACATGCTTGAGAGGCGCTGAAGCCACGAGCGCCGTCGCCGTGGCGCTAGTGCTGGCTATGCGTCGAGGCTATTGGCATGGACCGCATGTCAAGCTTTTATATTGTCCATGGCCCAAGTCATTGATATCTCTGGAAGGTGTAATCATATACAACTTGACTGTTCCTTCTCTCAAACACACACTCGCTTTTCATTGTACATACTATCGCTAAACCTTCTGGAGCATTATTTGCAATTCACGATCTTTTTAGACTGGAAACACAACTGCCCGGCCGTTTGGACAGAACCACCAAACCTGCGACACCGATTGTTACAGAAATTTGTCACATTCATTCGAGTCGAATTGTTTCTTTTTGAGACGTCACAGAGGAAACAGGACAGTCGTAATTTCTGAGGCTCTATTGAATATGAGAGGACGTCGCTGAAAGGGAAACACATCGAGAAATCTACAAGTCCTCGTTCTTGCGTCGATCAAATCAGCGTTCGCACCTGCCGGGATGAACAGATGGGGTGCCTCATCCAAGTGCCGCAACGACTCAACGGTCGGCATTCACTCTGATACTCTTCTGGGGCTGCAACAACCGGCTTCTGCATCAGCACTCGCCAGCGCCTCTTCATCGGCCAATCATGCATCATATCCATACTCGAGACTTGATGTGCGGCAGCCTCGTGCGAAAAAGTCACATGGCGTTTCGCTTCTAGCATCTACACTTTTTTGTCTGGTCATTCTCTTGTGTTTCTGCAGCCCATGCGTGGACGCTGCAGCTAATCCAAACGATCACGAAGAGCAAGCATCGCAAGCCCTAACGAGTAGCGAAAGTATCCTTCTCTTCGACCGGAGCACTCCCCCGGAACCACTTATGCACCTTATCAGACGAGCGGAGCGTTCGACATCAACGTCTTCTTCAGCTTCGTCCATCTCTGCCGCCACTTCTGGCTCTTCAGACGCGCTTCCCAGGCCTTTCGATACTGGCCTGGGAAACAATTTCACGACTTCTACCTGTCCGACTTTCTTCAAGACCTTTCTTTCTGACGAAACTTTTAATGAATGTGTTCCGCTATCTCTTCTCTTACAGGTGAGCATTTGGCCCTAATCACCTTCGAACTCCAAACACGAGAGCTCGAGCTAATTTTCTCCAAAAACAGACTTCTACTTCTTTCTTCACCGTACAGCGATCGCCGGTTAGACTGGCGCAAACACTTAGCGCATCATGTAGTGTCAATTTCGACACATGCAGCACTCTGATGGCCTCGCTTGCAAGGCAGATCCAGTCGCCTAATAATTGCGCAGCAGACTTGCAAAACCAGAATCCTGTGGCTATGCAGGCTTATGACGGCTTTGTGGCTTATCAATCACTCTATCATGCTGGATGTCTACTCAACAGCGAAACAGGCGCATACTGTAAGTCTCGTTGTCCGTGCCATCGTCGATGTAGACACTAATGAGGTTTCAGGCTTCTCAGACGCAGTAACAAATGCGACATCACCAACCGATAGCTATGTCTACTACCTTCCTCTAGGTGTCTCATTGCCTGGGACTACAGCACCAAGTTGTTCCGAGTGCCTCCGAGACACCATGTCTGCATTTGGCAGCGCCGCGACAAATCGCTCGCAGCCAGTCTCAAACGTCTTCGCCAGTGCGGCAGCAATGATCGATCTGACCTGTGGCGCCGACTTTGTCAATGCAAGCATCCCTCATCAACCCACCAGCGCTGCTGCTTCTCTCGCGAGCACTGGTCTGGGAGGACTGGGAAGTATCGCTCTGCTTGTCTCTCTACTCACTGTCTTGATGTGAGATGATCCTATAATCTTCGATTCTAATGTCTATACTTTTTGATTGCTTTATACTTTGGTTAGTTAGCGATGGCGCTGGAAGGTAGAATATATGTATATACCCTGGTCGAAATCCAGGGAAGGAATATCTGTATAGAAGGAGATGTAATCTGAACAAAATGTTCCATCTCATCAACCCCAGTGTTCTGAAAACATTTCACTTTGCAGTGGGACATGGTTCTTTTCTCCTGCACATGGGGCAAGAGAACCATGCTGAATTGTCGGTGCTACCTACCCCTGCTTTGCCCCTTCCTCGAGCCCCCCCTTTCTCTCCCAGGCTGGCTGTGTGGACTTTTGAAATCCCCCTGTCGCAAGGTAAGAACGAACTCGATGTCCTGACCTGGCAACAAGGAACTGGTCGAAATCGTTCTTGCTTCCTCGTCTCTCCTGGCTTTTGTCAACAACTTGGATGAATGAATGCACGAATGTATTGGACCAGTAAAGTAAGGATATGAGACACAATTTGCAGCAGCAGAGTCAGGAGCCTGTTGTCAACGATCACTGTATTCGACACTGCAACAAGCCCAGCACTCCGTGTGCTGTATCAATTCCAGCTTGTTTCCAGATACACCCTTATTCATGGCCTTCTTCCATTCAAGGATAGTCTTCGATCGGAGTTTCCTCCTTCGGTGGAGATGTCGATCACGCGGGAAGAGTTTCGAACTCTACAGCAGAGTCATCAACCTTGGTAGGAGCGACAGCCGATAAGACATCGGATTGAGCCTCAGGGGTTGTTGCAATCTTCTGGTCGGTGTTTGATATCGTATATTAGTGGTGAATTGATGAGAATTCACGGGTTAGAGTTGTATCGGTTTTGGATCTACATCTATAGTCGGTGTTAGAAGCCATGAGCTCTGTCTCCTGGGTAAGTTGTTGAGTCAATTGGTCTCTCTGCAATGTCCCATATCCGGCGCGTATTAGTGGCGGTAGTCCTTGGTCTGTCGTCAAAGTCGATTGATGAGTCGTCTGTGATCTCGACGGCTGTATCTACGGGGACGCGAACATTGTTCATTTTATTCGTAGAGACAGAGATCTTCGACGAAAGCATTGTTAGCTCATTGCATACTTGGTAGAATGCTTGTGGATGATGTTGATGGTGAAACCTTTTTATGACAGGGTCATCCCCATCGCGAAATCGACTTGTTAAATTTACGTTACACAGCATGTTCCGAGCACGTTACTCGGCAACAACGTAAAGCAGTGGGACAAGTATAAGTTGGAATGCATATGATTGTGCCATACGTACTGTGTATTTCAACAGACGTTGTTGGCAAAGGCTATCGCGCCTTCGTCTATAGAAACCTCAAAATGCTGCGAATACCTCACGCATGTCTGAATCACGCCCTCGATGTGAAACAACGCAATCAGTGGGCCTTAGCCTGAACCTTTTCGCCAGTGAGGCCCTCTACCATCTCTTTGGCAATGTCTCCAAGAGCAACCATGCAGACGGTTTGCCAGATACCGAGACCGATGCGGGGAGTGACACCGCGGTAGAGACCCTTCATGCCGTTCTGCGAGTAGATGTATTTGAACGCTTTGCCGACAGTCATGTTCTTGGGACGGTTGGGGTCCTCCTTCTTGCTCTGCATCTCGACACGGACGACCTCGATGGGCTGGTTCCAGGCGGAAAGACCACCACCAAGAGCAGATGCGAGGATCTTCTCGGGAGCACCAAGCTTCTCACCGTTTTCCTTGCCAGTAGCCTTGCGGATACCAGACTCGGCGACACGGGAAAGACCGAAGCGGGAACCCCAGTTGGTGACCTGACGGACGGCGACGGCGTTGACGCCCTTGTTGATACCACGAATACCCTCAGCGCGGTAGATGTTCATGAATGTCTCCATAGTGCCCGGGGGCTTGATGCCAGCCGCCGCCACCTTGTGCTTGGTGATCTCAACCGTCTTCATGCAAGTGCAGAAACCCATGGTTGCGTAGGCCTGGGCGAGACCACCGACCATACCACCGGTGATACCAGAAACGAAGTTGTTGGCGCCAGCGTTGCGGGCGTAGAACTCGGCCTCGGATGCGACGAAGAGGAGGACAGCGCCCTTGGTGGATGCTTCGATCCAAGCCCAGGGGATGAGACCTTGGTAGACTGTGAGGAGGTGATATTAGCGACTGTCACGCGCAGAGTTGATTGCATGCAGACTTACAGCCAAAGACACCACCACGGCCCCAGATGCGGCTAACGGCTCCTGCCATACCGTCACTGCGGTTGGCGGCCATGGTAGTCTTTACGACTTCCAGGGGCTGACCCAGGGACGTGACCTCGAACAGGTTCAAGCCAGCACCCACTGCAGAATACGCGTTAGCACACTGCGACTGTCACTACTCCAGCATCAACTTCACTCACGCAGCAGGTTGCTGAACTTGACAGGCTTCTTCTCGAGCTTGGGAGGAGCGGCAACGCCAACTTGGGCGGCAGCGGGAGTAGTGGTGCTCATGCTTCTAAAGATGACAGCGGGAGACAGGGCCGGACCGAGGCAGGAGTGTGCTTCTTCGCTACAGTCTTATGGTCGTCGACGAGAGAGGGGTAGAAGCAAAGAGTTCCTGAAGACGGGCGTAATCGGGGACTTTTTGAGAGGACGAGAGAAGAAGAGAGAGGGGAACGCGCTCAGGGACGGGCTGGGAAACAAGTGTCCAAGTTAGTCTGGGGAGAGCTTCAACTTGATCCCGGCGCCTGCAGCATCCAATCTTTGTCATTGTGCCAGCCGCCATCCTTCATTCTTACTAGTCACTCACCTGAAGATCTGATGCTGTACGAAGAGGTGAAGAGAGAGCAATTCAAGAAACAAAAGAGCGGTCCTCTCGTCACCTCTGTCACTTTATCTTATTTGCTTTCGGACAATTCATCAGACCATTCATATTACCGCCCGTGACTACCCGCCCCGGCTATCTATCACCATCTTCACTTCGGCTTCTCCTCACCGCTGCGTCCCGCCAATTCAATCCAAGACAGCATCAAGATTATGCAGAAACCCTCATCGAAACGCTTGTTGAGAATTTGAACCTTGTCACACCAGCAAATTGCTATCGCGTTTGTTTGAAAAAGCTCACGATAGACACAGCTCGGCCTTGCTGACCATCCCCAAATTCTCGGCCTGCTGACTCGTGCACCAGAGCTCCCCTTCCCGATACCGTTGAGCTCGCCGAAGCCGAAGGTCAATTTGTTGTACAACACAACACCACTTCAACCATGCAACCAACCGGCTATCTCGATTTCTCAATCGTTTCATGGCTTACATGTGTCTCACAATTCCTCCGTAATGTCGTATCTCGGGCTTCTAGTCACCCAACATGCTCGAAATAGCAAGACTCCGTTCTGATATCGATTCTAATTGTCCGAACTCGGGGACCCGAATATGTCCGTTTTCACTCGTTGAGTAGACCATGCACGTAGCACTCTCGGTCAATCATGTCATACATGGTTCTACCATACACGGCATCACCAACACAATCCTCAGCATCAGAATTATACAGAAATAATCAAGGCGTTTTATATGATATCAACCCTAATTGCTCCAGCGCAAAAGTCATAGTAGAATACATGATAGACCAAAGTCTACTCCCAATCTTCAGATCAGGTTTAAATTTAAAGCTTAGCACCAACAAGCTTGGCCCAGGCGTCGGTGGAGAAGGACTTGGGGCGCTCGATGGGGGCACCGACGGCGCGGTCGATGATGAGCTGGGGAAGGACACCAAGAGCACGCGAAACACCGAAGAGAACGGTGTAGAAGTTCTGCTCAGTGAGACCGTAGTATTGGAGGAGGACACCGGAGTGCTGAGAAATGAAGCGTTAGCTGGATGTACTTGCGACTCTAGATTTGGAAGAGGACTTACGGCGTCAACGTTGGGGTAGGGGTTCTTGGTCTTGCCGTGCTCGGTAAGAACGCCAGGGGCGATCTTGTAGACCTGCGAGACAAGCTTGAACATAGGGTCCTCGGGGAGCTTGCGCTGGGCGAACTCGCGCTGAGAGACGTAACGGGGGTCAGTCTTTCTCAAGACGGCGTGACCGTAACCGGGAACGACACGGCCCTGCTTGAGGGTAGACCAGAGATAGTTCTTGATGGACTCGTCGCTAAGGTCGTTGCCGACCTCAGCCTTCATCTCGGTGAGCCACTTGAGAACCTCCTGGTTGGCGAGACCGTGGAGGGGACCGGCAAGACCGTTGAGACCAGCGGCGAGCGAGAGGAAGGGAGAGGAGAGGGCGGAGCCGACCAAGTGGGTGGTGTGGGCGGAAACGTTGCCACCCTCGTGGTCAGTGTGGATGGTGAGGTAGAGTCTCATCAGCTCAACAAAGTCCTGGTTCTCGGCGAAGCCGAGCTGGTTGGCCAAGTTCCACGAGTAGTCCTTGTCCTTCTGGGCGGCAGGGACCTTGCCGTCCTTGAAGACGTTGCGGTAGATGCGCGAGGCAATGTTGGGGAGCTTGGCAATGAGGTCCATGGAGTCCTCGAAGGTGTGCTCCCAGTACTCGGCCTTCTTCATGCCCTTGGCGTAGGCCTTAGCGAAGGCAGACTCGTGCTCAAGAGCGGTAACGGCGATGGAGAACTGAGCCATGGGGTGGAGGGTGTTGGGGCAGCGGTCGATGAGCTCCTCAACGAACTTGGGGAGGTCGGAGCGGGCAGCCCACTCAGCGGAGAGGTCGCGGACCTGCTGCTCAGAGGGAACCTCACCGGTAAGGAGGAGCCAGAAGAGACCCTCGGGAAGAGGCTCCTGACCACCGGGGGCCTTGGGGAGAAGCTCCTGGCACTCGGGGATCTGCAATGTTCTTAGCTGTGGTTCTTGGAGACATCGATTGAATGGCTTACGGTCTTGCCGCGGAAGCGGATACCCTCCTCAGAGTCGAGGACGGAACCCTATGTGGATTGTCAGCCTCGGAAACAATTTTTCCAATATCATGTTGAATTATCGTACCTCCCAGACAAGGGACTTGATGCCACGGGCACCACCGTAGACCTGGTCGAGGGTAACCTCACCGACAACAGTGTTACCGTGCTCCCTGGAGCATCATCTGTTAGCAATTGATCTAGACAGCTGGACGGGTCGGTATGGATAGTGAACGTACTTGCGGAGCTTCTTGATCTTCTCGATCTCGCCGGGGATCTTGGCGGCGAAAGTCTCCTTGAGCGACTACAAGGTCGAGTTAGTACGGCGGGCGGAATGCAGCGGCATGTATCTGGCATGGTCGAGGCGTACAGTGCTCTTGGAAGAGTAGGCGCGGGTGGCATTGAGCGCAGCCTGTCTCATGGTGGAGGGAGCGGCCATGGAGGCGCGCAGGGCAGAAGAACCGACTCTCATGGATGCCATTATGACGGATGTTGATTGATAAGGAGAGATGATAGAGAGAGACAGAGAGAAAAGATGGGAGACGAGCTTCCGAGCTGCACCACTGCGCATGCCAAGACTGGCGTGCGGCTCGCCGGTCCTCCTAATATTGCATGCTGGCAGCCACCCACCTCGACATCACTGCACTGGGGTTTTCTCGGGGAACACCACCCTCGACAATCGAGGAGGGGTTGGGACATGTGCTTTCACTTGTTCTCGTTCCGCTGACGCTGCTTGATCCTTTGTGCTGCTGTATTCTCCTTGTATATACCAACATTCACTTGATCTTGTCTACCAATTCAACACACCAAGTGTTTTGACCTCGGCTGTCTGATCCATTTGTCCACTCCGTATTCTCCGTTGCGAACTTCTCCAATCGCTCGATCCGAGTCCGACCATCGTTGGTGAGCTCGAGCCCACTGCGTCGGAAGGCCCTCTCCACTTCGGCCCGCAGAAACTGCGACCCTTGCCGAATCTTTTCCTTTCGCCGTCTTTGTCTTCACCAGAGAATACTTTACCAGCAATCACTTCAGTCTCCTCACTACGGTACCATCAACACTCGACGCGTTCTCGCCTTCTCCATCCGCCCAAATTGCTGTCGCTGCGGCTCTTACTGTGCTCTTGTGACCGGTCGCTCTGCCTGCGTAAGAGAGCTGACCCGATAGCTGTAGACACGTCAACTCCAAAAACTTCGTCTCAGTTGAATAGCACTCGCTCATCAGCGTGAACTTTTTCCTTTCACTTCGCAAATTAGGCAAAAGAGAGACCTTCTGGTCGTAGCGCGCCTGATCACTTTCACTGTCACTGCTCTTGCTCTCTATTTACCGACGCAGCAGTCAGCAGTCTCTGGTAGCTTTCAGTAATCGTCGCATCTTCTCTGCGTAGCGCATACTCGGACCCTTAGATCCTCCAATTGGATCATAGGTACTGTATTAGCACAGTAGACATGGCGAACGTGGAACAGCTCGATCCATTGTTGCAGTCATTGCAGGCTCTCAAGCCCCCAGGTGCATCTAAAGGCAAGATTACTGCCATCACGAACCTCTGCGTTGGAAATGTTCAGGTAAATTGCTCGAAGATATGCATCTTCTAGATCATCAACTCACTCATATTACAGTCAGAATCAGCAATCACACAGAAGCTCTATAGGCATCTCAAGAGAACGCCGGGAACTCACAAGCTTGGAGTTCTTTATGTTGTAGACTCAGTGACTCGCCAATGGATCGAAAAGGCTCGTCAGTCGTCTCAAGAACTGTCGGGCGGTGCAGCGCCCGAGGGCACGTTTGCTGCAGGAGTACACAGAATCACCGAACTGCTGCCATCTCTCATCAACGACACAGTGCAGAATGCTCCAGCTGACCACAAGGTATGTCAAGGCACTTGCAAGTCTGGACTCGCACGCCCGATTCAACATGACTTGTACACTCAAATGCTTACTCATGCCTGTAGACAAAGGTAGAAAACCTAGTTCAAATTTGGGAGCGCGGCAATACTTTCCCTGCTCCTACGCTGGCTGAGATCAAGAAGCAGTTGGCTGAACCGGTGGCTCAAAGTAAGTACGGCATGATTGCAGATATGTCATGTTGCTAATCCAGTTGCTCGATAGATGTTGCCTCGACTACTCCTCCTGGCAGCCCTCCGCTCAGCATGCTCGTTTCTCTAGGCCTCCGCCAGCCTCCGCCAGCAATGAGCGCTCCTCAGGTAGCCCCCGCTGCTCAAGCGCAACCCGACGCCTCGAGCATCCTTGCTGCTCTGTCGCGACTCCAGCCTATGCCCGCTCCAGCTGCATCTGCTCCACCACCGCCTCCGCCTGTCATACCCGTTCAAGCCCCTTCACCAGCACCGCCTGCAGACCTCGCGGCCATCATGGCAGGCGCTACACGAGGATACCAGACTCAACAGTCTCAAGCACCTCCTGCACCTTATGGCTACCCTGCCCCACCACCTCAACAGTCCTACGGCCAGGCATATCCTCCCCCCACACCAGTTGGAGGAATGCCCCCAGCATACCCACCACAATACCATGCGCCTGTGCCCTACCAACAGCCAGCACATCAGCCGCCAACCCCTAGCACTCCCAATGCCCCCGGCTCATTCTTGCCCCCACACATCTTGAACAACCCTCAAATACTGCCCAACGTCCTTCAATTGATCCAAGGCCTTTCTCAAGAAGGCATCCCACAAGAGCAATGGGGAGCTGTGCTCACCGCCCTATACCCACCCCCACAGCAAGGCCCTCCCGCACAGGATGCATACCCTCCTCGCCCAGAAGACCGCGGTCACTACAGAGAAAGGTCGAGGGATCGCAACGGCCGCAACCGAAGCCGCTCGCCAGAACCACCTCGCAACAACAACAACAACAACAACAACAACAACCCTGGTCGTCGCGCTAGTCCTGTGTATGGTACCTACGACGCTTCTCTTGCCCAGTCCGCCCAAGACCATGCTTCCTTTTCCGACAGACGTGGAGGTAGAGGCCGCGGCCGTGGCGGTCGCAACGACTATCGCCAGCGCACTCCACCTTCTGCCCGCACCCCTCAATCAGACGACTCTCACGCTCCTCGCAACATGCAGCCCAAGTGGATCGAAATAGACCCCACTTTGCCTGACAACCACATCAGAGTCCTCAGCAGAACCCTCTTCGTCGGTGGTGCCAACGGTAATGAAGCCGAACTACGTGCAATCTTTGGTCGCTTCGGTCCCGTCCAGACATGCATTGCCAATGAAGACAAGCGCCACGCCTTCGTCAAAATGTGCAACCGCCAAGACGCCGTGGCTGCAAAGACCGCCATGGAAACGACCAGAGATCCCGACGTCCTCGCCAAAGCCCGCCAGACCAAATGGGGTGTAGGCTTCGGCCCTCGCGAATGCTGCGACTACAGCAATGGTGTCAGTGTTATCCCCATCGACACTCTGACAGAAGCCGATCACAAGTGGATGTTGACTGCCGAGTATGGAGGTACCGGTGGCAAGGAAATCGTAAACCATATGGTCGTCGAGGAACCTGATATCGAGATTGGCGCTGGTGTGTCTTCGAAGGCTATGAGCCGTCGCGTTGGTCCTGATGGTGGAAGTCATCGGGGTGGTCGTCGTGGTGGCCGTGGGGGTGGCAGATTCAATCACCAGCCCGAGTCTCATGCTCCTCGCCCTGAGCCCGTTACCATTGCTCCCCCTCCTCCTGTGCCTGGATTCGGGTTCATGAATTTGCCTGGAATGCCTCAGTTCCGTTAGCACGGCGAGGCCTCGTAAGCATAGCACGATGCATTCCTCGATTTTAGGCATGGCGGAACAAAAGGTCACAGCATTGTATATCAGCATTACTTAACAAACAGCAGTCATTCTTCTGCAAGTGGCATATCAAATAGCGAATGCCGCCAATAGTTTGTAGCAAGGTAGACTTAATTATACATATCCATCCCTTTGCCAATTCCCTCCATCATGCCAGCTGCATACTGAAAACAATCTCATCTAGCTGCTTTTGCATCTCCTCAAACCCAATCTTCGTACCATTCAAGATCGTGTAAATCTCTTCGGCAAGATCACAGTATCCCAGCGCCAGCACACTATTACCCTCCTCGAATATATCGGCGCTGAGAAACAGAAGCGCCCACACCACGTGAATCTCTGGTATACCGTTTGTACGATCCATGTTGATGTCGTTGCCGTTGACAGAGAGGATGAAACCCAAGTCGCGGATCACTTGACGTGCATTGAGGGCCATAAGATCGAATTGTTCTTTGCTCTTGTATATCAACATGAGCATGGTATGATGATCGGTGACACCTAGACGGGGTAGCTTTTCATACTCAGGGTAGAGAGGTGTGATTGTATCGACTAATTCTTGAGCCTTTTTGATGACTTCGGTGGCCGTGGCTGGATGTGTTTTCCACCTTTTGAATGTAGCGGCGGCGTCAACGAGATGTTTGTACATTTTTGTGTTGGGTGTGATATATTGCTCGGAAATGCACAAGTTACATGTGCATTGGAAGCCCCAGTTCATCTGAAACTCCTCTTGTTGAACGGATGGTAAAGGAGAATGCTCGATGTATGCTAGTGTGATCTCGGTGTTCTTTGGGATATCGAAGTTGGCTCGTACAATCATCATGTCGCCGATGAAGTTGCGGTGGCAGTTGGCGATGCATGAGTGATTGATGTGAGAGACTTGATACCAAAGCCCAACCGCATCAGCACCTGTCTCGTGGATCTTGTTGAGCTCTGCTGGTGGAGTGTTGACGATGGCGTGTTTTCCAAAGCTGAATACGTTGCGTTTCAGTAACGAGTGGACTCTGAAAATGTCTACAGCAGGTAGTCCGTCAACGAGTGGGATAGTCTTCTGGCTTTCACGAATGCCGTCAGTGTGCAGATCCAGGATGTGGGCCAGAGATGGATTGTCGACGATCTTCCGGACCGTGGCACTGAAGAGTGCGGCGTATGAGCCGATATGCTTGGAGTTGTTGTGTAAGTCCATCATCTCAGCTGGCTTCGAGGGACCGCTCTTGGGGCGCGGCTCAGCGGTGAAAGCCTTCTCGCAGAGTACAATCTCACCACACCTGATATCTTCTGTAGCGAACAATCCACGACCTGCAATCTTGGATGGACGTATCTCAGTTCGTCGAAGAAAGCTACCGTACTCGCCGAAATCATTTTTGGCAGCGATAGTCATGGCTCCAAACTCGTATTGTCCAGTCTTTCCTTCCGTGAGCCGATCTTTCGTATGTTCCAGCATTTGGATGCCTGGTTCGTATGAGGGCGAGATGTTGAGCAAGCGTTCAAACATTGATTTAGCAGTGCAAAAGTCGCCCAGTTTGTAGGATGCGGTTCCGGCTCGTAAGAGTGCCTTGTCATCATGAAGATCTGAATCGTCATCGCTCGAAATGGAGAGCAGGGCTTGAGTCTTTGCCAGGTCGTACTGGGTAGCTTGTAAAGCTGCTGCTGACAGATTGCGGTGGAGGTCGTTCTTAAGTGCGGTGTCGTCGGTGACCACAAATGACAAGCCACGTTCGTAGCTAGCGGTCTTGTTAGCCAGAGAACCAGCCCCAGGAAACCATGTCACAGTAACATACCATCTGATAGCTTCCAGAACTTTCTCTTTCTTCAATGCCGCGTTACCTTTGAGCTTCCAGTGAAGCGCAGAATAATTGTCTCTGCTCTGCCACAATTGAGGAACTGCAACATGGTCGTCTGCAAGAAGCACCAGGTTTGATGGGTTGTCGACTCTGATGTAATGGTTGTCGCCCGCTTCCTCGAAGAAAGGCTCCTTGATCAAAAGTATGTTGCCTTTAGCCAGGAGAGTACGGTCTTTGACAGTGCCCTTGAACAGCACATTAAGTCGCTCCACATCGGTCGTCTCGTCTTGAACGCCATTCGTCAATGGCAGGATAACACTGAGCTTTTGAGGGTGACCGATGGTGCGAACCAGAAGTACGGATCCAGTGTGATGAGTTTGCACTTTGAGATCCTTGAGATAGATCTGGAAGAAAGTCAGTACGAAACGCAATGCCATGAAGCGCTCTGAACTTGCCTTTCGTAGCTCTGTATATGATTTGAGACAAGGTGGGTATGGTTCACAGAGGGACATTACTTGATTCGTGTCTTTTGCTCGTTCGATAAGTGCGGTCTGATCCTGCAAAGAATAGTCAGATTTGTAGTCTTGAGTTGAAAATGAGGTCTCACTTCATCTGCATAGTATCCTATGATGTCGTCCTTTTCGTGTGCCGTGTTTCGAGGCTGGCCCTTTCGAGCCTTGGCCATTTGATACGCCGTCTTTTGGGACTCCATTTGGATAGAATGACTGCGGGAAGTCTGAAAAGTTCACTGAAGATGTCGGTGTTGAGTGTGAACAGAAGAATATGTACTGAACGATGTGCAGAGTGACCCGAAGATTGCGTCAACAGATCGGTTTGTGACGGTTGGAGACAAACGGAAGGTGTTTGCGAAACTCTTTAGGATCTACTGAATCAGATCTACTCCATGGCACCTGCCGAAATGCGCAATGCAAGGGTCTCACGAGACTTTCGCTCATCGGGAAACCAATCGATTGAGGCCGATACCTAATTATCCACGCGAAAGCTGCCAAATTGTGATACCCAATCCTTTGTGTTCTTCTTTCCTGTTTTGTTGTCTACCCATGATCCCCAGCGCTCAACTATTCGAATTTGCCGTACTTCTTGTACATACCAGAGATGACACCATTGGTGATGATGTACATCTCCTTGGCCAAGCTTTGGAACTCAAGCGCCAACTCGAGGTGACCTCTACGGACAGCGACCTCCGTGAGGTTAGCGAGCACATCGACCATTATCATGTCCGAGTAGCCGTTTGTCCGGTCAAGATGAACTCTCGTTCTCTCAATTGTGATCTGGTAACCCAGGTCGTTTGCCAACGCGATTGCGCATTCCTCAGTCTTGTCGAGGTCTTTTGCACTGCGGTAATTGAACATCATGCATGCATGCGCTTCAGGCAAACTCCAACGAGGCAGGCTCTTGAGAGTCGCAGTTGAGTAGGCATGGATGGTAGTGATGACCAGGGCTTGAGCTTCTGCAAATCTTGCCATGCCTTCAATGTTGCTCAGGAGCCAAGTCAGGGGCTGTTCAGCTGCTTGAGTGACTAGCAACTTATGAAAGGCGCTACGTTGAGCCTCCGCCGTGCAAAGGTTGCAAGTACACCTAAAGCCGAAAAGCTTTTGATACTCAGCCTGACGTATCTCGGGGTCAGCATGAGGCTTGCGATAGGCCATTGTGATTTCGGTGCCTTTAGGGATGTTTTTGGCTGCACGCAAGATCATCATGTCGCCGATATAGCTATGGGCGACATTGGGAATGCATGAATGGTTGACGTAGGAAGCGTTTATCCAGAGGCCGACTGGATTCTGAGTTGGATATTCGAGGACGCTGACATTGGGGTTGTTGCCGAAAGGTTCACGAGCGTTGCTCTCGATAGCTCCAAAAGCAGCACACTCGATGATTGAATTGACCAGGAAGACATCCACCACGGGAGTATCATCCACCATCTGAAGTGGCGTCTTCGTCCTGTGGAACGATCCAGTATGCATGTCAAGCACTTTGGGTGCCAGTGATGGATTTGCGAAGATCTTCCGGATTGTCTTGGACCAGAGCGTTCCCGCAAGATTCCAGTGTTCAGTTTGAGTATCTACATCAATCAGACGGGTGACGTCTGTGATGGCTGTTGAAGAACGATAAGCCATTGCAAATGCCTTTTCACAGGCAACAAGATCTCCACAGGCAAAGTCTTGCGTAGCGAAAAGCCCACGTCCGCGATCCTTAGTGGCACATACTTCGGTCCTGTTGATGAAGCTGGCGCAATCGACATGCTTTTTCTGCATGGCCATTGATGAGAAATCGTAGAGACCAGTATCCTGCTCAATCAGCCGAGCCTGGGTCTTGCTTAGCTCTCTGAGCCCATCCTCGTCCGATGGAGAGATCGCGAGCAAGCGTTGATATAGCTCTTCGGCAGCCAGAAATTCGCGGAGATGATAAGAAGATCTACCAGCTCGGTACAAGGCTTTGGTGTCCAGCTTACGAGATTCATCGTCGTTGTGTCCGGTAAGTGACTCCAAAGCATCGGATTTTGCAGCATCGTAGTTACCGGCAAGCAGATTCACGGCAGCACGGTTGCGATGAAGGTCTCTCTTGTACGCCTCTGTCAGACCGGAAGTGTTTAGGCCAGACGTGTAACTAGACAGTGGTTTTCAGTCGGCTGTATCTCATGTCTGGATTGGCGTATAACATACCAGTGAATTGCATCCGTGTATTCCTTCAAACACAAGGCGTGATTGCCACGCTCTTTCCAGCACGCAGCAGCTGTGGGTATCGGCTTTGACGGCGTCTTGAAGAATTCGAGAAACCAGGGGTCTTCTTGGCGAAGTATCTTGACGTTCGACGGGTGGTCAACTCTGAGATAAGAAGAGCCATCGCAAAGCTCGTAATATGGCTCCTTGACCGCAATCACGGTGCCTTTGGCGAGCATGGCTTGGGGAGGCAAGGTACTGGAGAAGAAGAGCTGAACTTTCTCGACGTCTCCTGCTTCATCTTCTACCACATTGACGAGAGAGACCACATTATTGAGGTAGACGGGCTCTCCAAAGACGCGAACTACGAGTGCTCTTCCTTGGTGGTGTGTATGGAGATGAATGTCTTTGAGTAACATCTACACGGCAGTCAGTCCTGAACAAAAGGTACCGAAGTCGTGAGAGGACTTGCCTTGTCGAGAGCTGCAAGTGGTTTGAGGCAAGGTGGGTAGGACGTGAGAATGGGCATTACCCAGCGATCTATTTCCTTTCCATTTTCGAATTTTTGCTGTGCGACCTGTAGCAGATATCAGCAAGCGAAAATTTGTAGGATAATGAACATTACCTCGGCGGTATACTCCTGGCTCAGACTCTCTCTGGTATGCTGTGCTACACGCAGCTCCCCCTGCCTAGCCTTTGCCAGGTTATGAAGCTCAGTGAATCGTGGAAGAAGAGGACTAGGTAACTTCGACATCGTGGGTTGCGACTATCGAAGATGCGCTGATCAGAAAGCGAGGAAGTCGAGGTCGATGCCGGAGATATTGAGATGCGGGCAAGGATGTGGTGGAAGAGCGAATCTCACTTGTTCGCGGTGAAGGGCGAACATATGACTTGTTTTCTTCTTTTTGTTTTCTAGAATTTACTTGAACCTCCTTCAAAATTGCTTCCTGACCCTGGCGCACGATGCAATGTTCTCAGGCTCTGTCCACTGAATTTCTTTACTTTTTGATTCAGGAGAATCGATCGATCATCGATCTACGAGTCTTCCGTAAGCCACGTCCCACGCATTGGATGTACCGTTCAAGGTCAGATATATCTGTTTGGCCAGCAACAAAAACTGCTTAGCGACCTCCTGATTTTGTTCCTGTTTTGCAAGGAGAAAAAGCGCGTCCACCACCCCTCTGGTAGGAACTCCATTTGTAAAGTCCATCCGTACTTGTGACGCTTCCGTCGATATCTGATAGCCACTTTCTCGCAACAAGCATAGTGCATGTTCGCATGACTTGTCATAATGGCCCAGACGATTGTTCGAGACCATCAGAATCTCTTGCAGCTCCCTCAGTGCGACGCGAGGCAGTCCGTTGAGCGTTGGATAAGTCTTTTCAACTCTGCCGATGAGGGTTTGTGCCTGGTGGATCCGGTCTTCCAGCAAAGCAGGGTCTTCCAGGTCTTGAGGCAGTCTGTGTGACCTTACTTCGTCAAAAATTGGTTTCCACTGTGTGTTGCAAGCGATTTCAGCAGCACAAAGCTTGCAGTCGCAATGAAACTTCCAGATCCTGTTTAGTTCTGCTGTGCGTCCCGGTTCGCCGATACTAGGTGACAAGTATGTGGTTGTGATTTCGGTGCCTTTGCGAATAGGTTTAGATGCTCGGACCAGCATCATATCGCCTATTATGCTCCTGCTAGTGTTATTCAAACAAGAGTGGTTCAAGTACGACGCATATGCGAAGAGGCCAACCGACTCTCGTCCTTCGTTGGATGAGTATTTGGTACTGCCATAGGGTTGTTGGGCGTGCCCAGCCTCGAAACCGTAAACGTTGTGATCGATGATTTGCAGGATTTGAAAGACGTCTATCACGATTTGTCCATCTACGGATGGTAGGTCGGCGTCGCTTGAATAGGTCGTACCGCCGTATAGTGCGAGTATTGGTCGAGCGAGGGACGGATTAGCATAGAGCTTCTGCACTGTGTGAAGCCACAATGCAGCTACTCCTTTCCCACAGCCACCGTAATAATTCGTACTACTGATGGAGTGATGGTCTCCCAAAAGTTGGGGAGGTGGATGTGAGATGGTAAACGCCTTCTCACAAAAGATGAGTTCACCGCAGACCATGTCATCTTTGGCAAATACTCCACGCCCATGGCCTTCTGAGTCTTGAACCTCGGTCCTGTTGATAAAAGTTGCATGGTCGGCGAGCGTTTGATCTTCCAACAAGGCTGTGAAGTTGTAGGCACCGGTCGTCTCTTCATGTATCCTTGCTTCAATCTTGCGTAGCTGTCCGAGACCTTGTATGTCAGCTGGCAAGATTGAGAGTAGACGCTGATATATTGCTCGTGCCTGTGAGAACTCGCGCAATTTATAAGCAGCATCTCCTGCACAACGTAGAGCGGTGCAGTCTGTTGATTTCAGCGTATCGCCTGGTGCTGGGAGCGATAAAAAAGCGTCGGCCATCGCCAGGTCATACTGACCAGCATGAAACGCAGCTGTGGCGCGACTGCGATGCAGGCTCTGTCGTAGCTCGTCATTCTCGGGATGTGTTCCCAGGCCACTTGTGAAACTGAGAGATCGGGTCAGTCTAGGTTCAGGGAGGTTTGATACGCATGCATACCAATCTACTGATCGACTGTATTCTCCTATTTCCAGTGCATTGTTGCCTTCCTTCGCCCACTCCATGCTTGTTTTTGAGACCAATGGAGGCGATTCCACGAACACTCTAGGAAATATATCATGTCCATGCTTGAGAACTTTGACATTCGAGGGCTGTACAACTCTGACCACCCTTTTACCATGATTCATAACGTAAAGCGGCTCCTTGATCGCAAGTACAGTGCCTTGCGTGAGTATTGCCGCTGGTGGCGAAGTGCTAGAAAAAAAAAATTCCATATGGCTGACGTCGTTGGTGATATCCTCAACCACATTCATGACAGGGAATAGCGGCCCCAGTTGTATAGGTTGTTCGATTGCACGAACCAAGAGAACTGAGCCGTGATTTTGTGAACGAAGATTACCAAGTCGAACCTTGAAATGGGTTAGTCCTCGCGCAGAAATAAAGAAAAATCACTCACCCTCTTTAAATCTTGGAGTGATCTCAGACATGGCGGGTCTGCATCTTGACTTCTGGCGTGCCATACAGTATGGTGCTCAGTAGCCTGGATGCGTCAATATCTCAGCATGGTTAGATGACGATACGAACGTACCAATTCCGAATGCTCCTTAACAACTTCATCTCTCTTGAGTTTTATGCGCTCGGTTCGCTTCGAGTCAGACTGGAGGGGATGTTGATGTTCTCCCATGAATGTGCTAGTCGTGTTGTATTAGATGAATGTGTACCATGGAAAGATGTGTTCAACGGTGCGCCGTGAACAACGCGCGGCCGACCAGAACTGTATGCACACCATCTCTCGTCGACCTTATGCGACAACAATGCTTCTGAAAGATCTTGCGTCCAATAAGACTCTAAGGCTCGAAAAGGATCGATCAAGATCCTGATGAGCATACAGCTCGTTGGGTTACTCGCGCATCGCGAACAGGACTGACAGTGGCATACATTGAAGGGCTGAGCGAACGGAAGCTGATTCTGACTTTGCTGATGAAACAAAGAAAAAACAGGTGTAGAGAATCGAGCAGGCAAGCACGATGAATCGTTAGGCGAATGTGGTTGCCTCAACAGCCCGCATCTGTACAAGGCGGCTGGCATTTTATGCATTTTATGCAGAGTCTGGCGTATGCACTTGCATAACACGGTTAAGTGCTTGCTGTACACTGATATGAAGGCCATTTTCTGTATACCGTCTCTAGGACCTGGTGTTGTCAATCAGTCCATAAAAATGCACAGTCAGCTTGAAACCCGTGAGGAAGTCCAACGAGAGCCTTCGAAGGGATTGTTGTTTGGTCAACCAGCCAACTGAGACATGAAATTGGGCTGTCCTTCTAAAAGAAAGACACATTCTTGTTTCCTCTTACTAGCTACAAAACAACTACACTAAGATATACAAGTCCACCAAAAGCAGCGCCGTCCTCCAAATCAAACCATTCCTTTTCCTACAATGCAAGACTAAGACAGACTATCGGTACCCGCAACTACGTAGTGACCGGAAGGAAATTTACCAAAAGCATCGGCGGCGTTGTAGCCCAGACTCTGCATCCAGAAATCGCGCGACATGAGTTCAGCCTCCAATCTGCGAATGACAGTGCACAATCGCTTCTCTTTTGCTCCTTCGGGGAGCAGAATGTCGTTATCCTCCGACTCGGACAGATAGTACTTAGGAATGGAGGGTAGACACTTCAAGATACTGATCTCCTTTTCAGATAGGGTTGGACGGCCCATCCAGAAGTCTGGTAGTGGATCTTTCTCAGAACCGAACCAGGAGGGTCGTTCGTGGTGTGTTTGTGCACGCGTCCTCTCCAGCTCCTCTCGTTTCTCCTCGTCCCTGATACATTGGGCCAAAGGATGGCGAGATGGCAATGGGTACTCAAGACCGAGATTACTGAATCGTCTCTTTCGAGCGACACCGGAAGCTGGACCCTCATAGCTTTCGGGGTATCCCGTAAGAATCTTGCTGGCGCGACGACGACGAAGGTCTTCGTTCCGCATTTGAGGCCCCATTATGGCATCAATCATAACACGTCGTGGGCGGTCGATGCTATCATGACTGCGATCAGAGGATGACGGTAAAGGTGGCCAGTAAGGCAGTCCTCGTTGTTTCGGGCGACGAGGGCCTCTGTTCGCACGCCATGCTCCAGTTTCGGCTCGTTTCATCTTCTGTTCGTATTTTACCCATTTGCAAGCACCGCAGGTTTCGATGCCACCACAGTCTTCGTCGAGACAATGCCTTTCCACATCCACGACTTCATCAGGTGTGCTGTTCTTGGCAGCCCTCTTGATGCTGGCAAGTCTCTGCATCTGATCTCGCCGAGTGAAATAATTAGGCTCCTCTCGGGTAATATCATCAGCGACTTCTTGCATGATCTGGCGGCAGCTTGAGCACTGATCCTGGTCCTTGCAGCTGGCCGGTAGTCTCCCACCACAGTCAATGTTTGGTCCATCCGACAGAGTTTGCATCGATTCAGCCAAGGTTGCAGTGCCACAAAGGCAGCATACCAGCCCCAAGCACTTCCCATCAAGGAGCTTCTGCTTTATGGCATTCCATTCAGCAGTATCTGGTACCTCAACCCGTAGCTTGAGTATGAGCTTGCGAAGGTGTCGGTTGTGTACACACGTTCGCAACTCTGCCACCATATGCTTCGTCTCTAGTTCACGGTCAGGGTTTTTCCTTGGATCGAAAGGTCTCCGGAGGCGTTCAGGCAAGTCGGTTGGGATGATGGCATCTCGAATGCATGTCTCGCAGCGGAAGCACTTGGAAAGATTGCCACACGAAGCATCAGTGCAGCTGTCTTGGTCGCGTCGAATATATGCCTCGTTGGGCTTTTCAAGGCCACTGCGGCATTCGTGACAATCTTTTAAAGCCCCGCAGGTGCCATCTGTACACTTGGAAGTCCGACCGAATAAGGCCTCCGTGGCTTCTGACAATGTACCAGTGCCACAAAGACAGCAAGTTGGTTCCATACATTTCCCATTATTGAGTCTCCTCTGTACGGCCATTAACCTGCTCATACTAGGCCTCTCCATTTGAGGTTGTCTCATGTGTTTGCGGATGTTCTCTTGATGAACAGTCCTGCGAAGGTCCATTGCTGCGCCATCCGGGTTTCGTAGAGGAAGGGATCGCTGCTTGGCCGCGTCGCCATCTTGTAGTCGTTCGATCATGGTGACTCTGCTGCCAGTGATAGACAGATTGCGGTCCGCGAGGAGCCGCTGAAGGTCGATGTTTCTCAAGGTGGTATATTCGGTCATTCTGTTGGTTTCGAGTCTAGCGATTGATCTGAGTGCTGTCGTTGCAAGCTTCAGTGTAGCATGAATCCTACCGCGTGAGACTTGAGAAAGGTAAGATAGGAAGTGGGGTCAATAGAACGTACAATGAGTCTGTTGCAGCGGATGGCGCAGGTTTTGTGAAAAGAGGAGAAAAGGGAGAGGCAGTGTTTTGATCCTCAGCGAGACGCACCAAACGTGCTGACAGAACACGATTGCCACAGTAATAAATTAGCAGCGGGCCAGAATTTGCCCCATCGGATTTGCAGACAAAAGCGGGTGACTTATTGTAGAGCTCGGCAGTCGGTGCGGGAAACTCTCTTCGGAATGGTATCTCGGCGTTCCAAACTCGCTATGGTCTTTCCTTTTGAAAGAAGGTGCTGTAGGGTGAGAAACGTAGAAAGCGTGGACGGACAGCTGGACCAATTACGACTTCTAGATATCATCGCAGAAGACTTCATGTTCATGGGGGCTGGGCTCGAAAAGCAGCGTTTTGATTTTCCGCGATGCGTTCACCAGCCTCCCCGTGTGTTGAACCTTGTCGCGCGTGGAACTGTAGGGATACGCAACTTCCGCTAGGTTGTCAGTATCCTCCACTGAGCGGGAATGGTGACAGGCCCCTCCACGAACGACGGTGCTGGTCTCAAAAGCACGTGTACTTCTACAGGCTGACTGACTCAAAACGTGGCCGCCGGGATGGCCGGAGGTGTCAGACCTAAGCGCAGGTGAGGAGGATGTACCAGATAGCACACCAATTTTGCAACCAGTATGGTAATCGCGTAAAAGCAAGTCCGTCAGGAGTGCAACGCTATAACCGAGCGTGTGCAGACTGTTCGTTGATCTGTAGAGGTTTGGTGCTCGCTTCTGAGCGTTCGACCGACTTTCGGCTAGGCAGTCTCGCTGTGAGATATGTTGATATCCATACTACCAGTGGACGTAATCTTGCAATGAGGAAGGTGAATCGGTCTCCAGTCAATTAGCATGCTAGTAAACATGTCCTCCAGTCTCATGTTACTCATCCATCTTATCATGCTTGAACCATGCTTGAACCATGTTTGTATCATGATATAAACATGATACAAACACGTTGGAAACATGTTTCTATTGCGATTCTATTCGGATAGTATTGCGATAGTATTGCCATGTTATTGCGATGTTATTGCGATACAATAGGAATAATACAACAACAATATCCACATTTTGGAAACAGTTGTGCCAAGAGAGAGCTCTAATACCATTGAAAAATGGTTGGCAAATGGTTGGCAAATGTTTGAGCAATGTTCGTGCAATGTTCGAACATGCTGTGAGGTTTGATGGCACGAAGTACGCCGCATAAAGCAGCTACAAACGTTCGATATCAGGTCCTTTGTCACATCTGAATATCAGTCGCCTTCGCCGTCCCCTTTCCCCTTCGGCGAAGCAAGCTATGCAAAGGCGCGTCTCACTGATTATGACTGTCTAATTCTTCCATTCGATGTGCTCTCGCTGAATACGTTCTCAATCCCAGAATTGTCATGCATTGTGACTGCTACACGCGTGACAAACCCTAACACTTGGGAACGCAGCATCGGAATTCGTCCGCCGATAGCCGACGCAGCGACAGAAAAAATATCTAGGGCGCGGTACATGGGCGTGGCTGATAACACAAGGCGCAAAGGAGGCAGGCTCTTCACTAGGGCGTGATCTTGATAGATAAGAATATGTATGAAGAAATTGAAATCGCGGTAGGATCAAAATATCCAAGTACCATTGACTCATACGACGCTCGCTCCTGTATCGGCGATGAAGGCGACGGCTATACAAATACTTTGACAACCCCACAGTCAACTCTTCCATCCATCACTTTCTATCAACACAACAACCACGATATCAATTGAGGCTCAAATTATACATTGATCGTTTCCTCAATCTACATTCGTCTTGAAAACACTCGTCACACTCAACTGCGCCTGACATCTCACTGCTAAAAGGCTTCTTCATCACACATCGCCAACATGAGCGCTCAAGACATGACTCCTCCGGCCTCTGGCACCGCCACGCCTACTGCTAAGTCATTGACCAAGGCTGGTATTGCCCACAACCTCGAATCCAACGCACAAACCGCACAGCTCGACGCCTCAAAACTGAAGATCTCCATGACCAACTCACCGAGAGATCCCCCAGCTGCTGGCAGCGAGGAACTCAAGAAGATGCGTACCTGCACCGACCACATGATCACCGCTCGCTGGACTCTGGAAGATGGATGGGACGCTCCCGAACTCAAGGCTTATGGTCCCTTGAGCATCATGCCTACTGCTTCCGTTCTTCACTACGCAACCGAATGTTTTGAGGGTTTGAAGCTGTACCACGGAGAGGACGGCAAGCTGCGTTTGTTCCGTGTCCGTCGCAATTGCGAACGTCTGCGCAGAAGTGCTGCCCGTATCTCCCTTCCCGACTTCCCCGCCGAGCAACTCGAGATCCTCATCAAGAAGCTCTGCGCTACCGACGGTCCCAAGTGGCTCCCCAACAAGGGTGGCTTCCTCTACTTGCGTCCCACTTTCATTGGCACAGACCCCGGTCTCGGCGTTCAGGTCCCTAAGGAGGCCCTGCTCTACGTGATCATCGCTGTCTTCCCCGACTGGTCTGATCCTCGCAACCTGCCCGCTGCTTCTGCCGTCAACCCCGACCTTAGCGAGAAGGTCACCAAGGCTCAAGGCCTCAAGCTTCTTGCCAGCAAGGAGGACTCCATCCGTGCATGGCCCGGTGGTTTCGGTTACGCCAAGCTCGGTGCCAACTACGGTCCTTCGCTCGTCGGACAAGGTGAAGCCCGCGCTCGTGGCTACGATCAGATTCTCTGGTTGTTCGGCAACAACGCCAGCGTCACCGAAGCCGGTGCCAGCAACTTCTTCGTTGTCTGGAAGACCAAGGAGGGCAAGCAACAGCTCATCACCGCCCCTCTCGAGGACAACCTGATTCTCGAGGGTGTCACTCGCGCCAGTGTCCTGGACATCACCAGAGACCGTTTGACCGCCGCCAACGCCTCCAAGTACAACGTCGACAGCCTCGAGGTCATCGAGCGCAAGTTCACCATGCAGGAGATCTTCGACGCTTATGAGGATGGTCGTCTCGTCGAGGCCTTCGCCGCTGGAACCGCCTTCTTTGTCGCCCCCGTCGGTCTGATCGGCTGGAAAGACCACGAGCTCGAGATCCCCTTGATCGAAGGCAAGACTGGCGCCTACGCCAGACTCATCCGCAGCTGGCTCTCCGACATCATGTACGGCAAGGAGCAGCACGAGTGGGGTGTTCTCGTCAACGAGGCTTAGAGCGCCCGTAACGACATTGACGAGCAGTCGTTTCTCAGAGATAGAATACACGAATTTCTTGTGGGTTATCCCATCGTTGTTGCCCTTGAGCTTCGATTCGGCATTGACCGTTCTCTCAAGAGTTTGCTTCGTATGGATGCTTTCGATGGGATACGGGCTGGCGTCATGACTGGGCTCTTGATGATTATGTGTTCTCTTCTTATTGGTTCCCTTTTGGTCGGACGTTCTACAGGCTCTATCATCATCATCCAGGGCCTCGTTGCCGTCCTGCTTAGCCTCTGGAGATGAGTAGATGCGGAGCGGGAGTTAATGGAAATGGGCGCTAAGGAGAAAAAGGTATCACCGCGAGGACACAAACATTCTTGAGAAAGAGAAAGAGCAGACACTACTCAGTTTAGAAGCCAGTCACTATCACGAATAAAAACAATGATCATTTCCACTACCACTACTACTACCACTACCAACAAAGTCATCTACTTCCACTAAGCATAGTTTTCCGTCGGCTGCGTCCACATATCCTCCATGATACTCTCATCAAGCATCTCCTCCTCCATCCTCCCCAAATCCATCTTCTCCAACTCCCTGGCAAAGAAATCTTGCTCCTCGACCTGCAACTTCATGTCCACACCCATTTTATCAGGGTAATTGCGCACGTTCCACCAATGCGTAAGACTACGAAGTGATTGTTCGAGAGGCAAAGCTTCCTCGACCGTACCGTCGACGTCGCCGGGGCCTGCACCGCCCATGCCGCCACCACCGCCTGAGAGCCAGTCATCGCGGAGTTCGGAGGGTACACTGAGCCACACTGCAGTGATGATTTTCATATTGCTTTGACGCCATTTGCGGCCGCAGTAGGGGACTTGTGTTTTGAAGAGTTTGAGCGTGTAGTATCTCATCATGTCGACTGGGACGCGGAGAGATTTCTTCAACACGTTTGAGGATTTGTAGGATACCAGAAGAAGAGAGCGGTGAGCTTTGCGGCGAGTGATTTTTTGAAGGACGCGCAGGTAATTGATGTAGGTGAAGGTGTTGCGATAGGAATAGTTTTGGATGGGTGCGGGCGGTGGTGCTTGGGTTGGATAACCTAGTTCGTCGATCTCCGGTGGGTGCGTGCTGTAGTCTGGTGGTACGGAGCTGGAAGAGACCTCTGAGATGGCTTCCGATTCTCTGCGGAATTTGATCGGTGGTGGCATGGCTTCGTCTTCTGATTCTACTGCTTCTTCAGATGTTGCGAATTCGGGCATGATTGGATTTCTCGAGTTCGCGCGACAGAAGTTGAAGAAGCTATGTCAAGTCAGCTGTTTGCGTATCTTGTTAGTGGTCGAGGGACTTACTCGAGCTCTGGCCTGTCTAGCATGAAGTGACAGGCGCGTCCGATGTCTTGCCATTGCCAGATTCGTAATACTGCAATGATGTATCCCGAGTCCAGAAGAAGCTGATTGAGGTACTCAAATCGAAGGATATCTGTAGATTGAAAGCGTCAGAAACACAATACTCAAGTTCAAACGTTCAGACTTACGCGAAAGCTTGAACCACTTGAGCAGTAGTAGCAAAATAGATGACACGGCTTTGCCAGTGATCTCAGTAGATCGCGAAGCATCGACCTGCTCAGCAGAAATGGAGATACCATCAGGAACGTGACCATTCTCGAAAGCTTGCGCTTGTGGATTGGCAGTAGTATCTGCGTAGACTCTTGCCATGCCCTTGAGTAACACGAAGACAACAGATTGCATCTGTGGTAGGACATCGCGGTAGAATTGTGCAACAGCTGCCAATTTCATGTCATTCTCAGACAATGGTTCCTCAACCTTTGGTTCTTCCTTTTCTTCTAACGACTCTTCGTCGTCAGGCAGAGAGAATTCGCCGCCTTGAGGCTCATACAGATCCAGTCGCTGAACATCGTCATCAGCATTCCATCCTCTTTCAGATTTCATGTAATCTATTCTCGTGTGCCAAAGCTGTTTCATGGCTCTGGTTGCCCTCATGCGCTTGGAGAAGAGATCAGCAGCCTCGAGAATGGATGCAGGCACATCACTTCCTCTCCATTTTCGACCTGCGAGAGCGTCTTGCAGTTCAGTAGATCCCTTACCACCCAAGTCGTTACTTGACTCATCTAAAGGTGGGTATAGGAATGGGAACATTTGGTTGGTCTGGTAATTTTGTTTCTTGCCGCCTTTACCTCCCGGACCGGCTGGGGATGGCGGAGGCGAGGGCGCAGGAGTGGCAATGTGTACTGCTTGATGCAAGATGGAGGAACCGTGGACACCAGTCCCTGCCGATGCCGTATTGTCATTGCTGTCGATTTTTGTTTGTCTGTGACGAAGCGGAGGCAAGATGGTGTTATTCTCAGGCTCGAAGGCAAACAATGGCGGTGGTGGTTGATAGGCTGGATACTTGGAAGTGATCTCCTGCCTGAAGAGATGGTAGTCTAGCGGAGAAGCGGTGATGAGTGGATGGCCGCGCTCATCCTTCTCGCCGACATTCTCCTGGAAGGAAGATTTGACTTTGTCGGCGGTTTCAATACCGCCGAAAGATATGAGAATAGTCTTCCATAACAACAGGAAGATCTGAGAATACGTCAGCATCTGAAAGGCGACTGATCGAATGCCAAGAGTGTACCTTTGTCTGTGGGACAGGTGCGTAATCGTCCCATCTCATCTGAGCAATCATATTTGTGCAGGTGATCAGCAGGTCGGATTTGATCAACGCTGGTATAAGGGTAAGCTCCAGTACGTCGTAAAGATACAAGGCTGTAACTTACCAAGCTCTTTGTGCAACATCTGGGCGTCTGGTGTACCCTCAGAGATACGGCTCAGCTCAACAAAGAGATATATAAGGGTCAAGGCACACCAAACATCAATACTCTCGTCACCCTCGACATACTTTGGCAAGGCGGCTGCATCTTCGTTTTGAGCAGAAGCAGTACTACGAGTGGTTAGCACTGAGATGTAACACTGAGTGAGAATCGAACTTACAGGTCTCTTTCACATACAGCTTTCAAAATGTTGTATAGAAGTGGTACAGCTCCTTGCTGGGCGAGCATACAAAGCGTGTTGATCATTATTTGAATCTGATAAGTTGCACCAGCATAGTTTTCGAGGCCAGCAGTGACTTGTGGTTGGTTGGAGCCAAGAACAGCGAAGAAGGGATTCGGAGTACCTCTGCCCGCAGTCTCTTCCCATGTACCCAGACACACGTATGTCAAGATTTGAAGAGCTTGGGTTTGCTGATGGGGAGAGCCAAGTTGGAGGTCGTGCAGAAGATTGGAGACAAACCTCATGCCCATCTCAGGTGAGGCGGTCCAATTCGGTACAGAATCCTGCGCAGTATGTGCCCTCCATGCTTGTTCAAAAGCAGCATTGATCTGGCGTAGCTTCGATCTCTCTTTCTCGCTGTATGTGAACCATTCTTCGAGCTCGACGGGGAAGGACTGCGAGTCGTGGTATTCGAAGTCGTAGACGCTTGATAGAGGTATGGGTTGTTGCAATTGAGCTTGTAGGACGGGGAAGCCAGCTCGTAAGTTCTTGAGTTGGGCAAGCGTCAGAGAATCGGGAGGATCCTGGCTGGGGTCTGTATCGGGGACCTGGGGTGGAGGCTGCTTGGGCGGAGGAGCTGACGAGTCGCGTTTCAACAGCGGTCGCTTAGAGTCGTTGTCGATGGTAGACGGGTCTGCGGGTGAGACGACAGGGGCTTTGTCGAGGTGCAGCTGCTCCGCCGTGTCCTTTGCTGGTGTCACGATGCCGTCGCTCTCTTCCTCAGGAGCCTTGACCTGCGGGTTTTCCACCTCGTCCATGGTGCTTGTTTATTAGATGATGCGCTAATTTCTGTTTCGTTTCGGTCATGAGTTCGTAACCATGGTGCAAGTTGGTCTCTGGCTGTATTCGGTGCGACTTCCTTCCTCACTGAGCGCGTCTGTTGTGTCCATCTTCACATGTCATCTCCATTCCAGCCACACTCTAGAAAAGTGTGGCGTAGTCCTGTGGCGTCGCAGCTTCCTCCTCGCTCCAATCTTTGAAACACAGACTACTGCTGCCTCCTGTCAAGATCCACATGCGACCTCTCGAAAGCTCACGTCTCCACTGTTGACACGATGGCGAAGCCGTCAATTTCCTTTGTTGTTTCCTCATCTGCCGCGACATGCCGTCCAGCCGATTCATCGAACCCTTGACATCCCTTCCGCCTTGACATGCAGCCTGGCTATCGGCCCCAGTCTCGGTCGAGATCCATGAAATCGTCCCGCTGAACCACCTCCCTCGTCTAATGAACTTGAAACGACAGACCCGCCAACCGTGCAAACTCCTCTGCATTAGTGACATGTACGCAATGCCGCGTACCTGTAACCACAAATCTCTATGACAATTGTGTAAGAATATAAAACATCCTGCCGGACCTGCTGTTGGGGCCTTTTCCTTTTCTCATCACATTCCATTCTCTTCCATCACACTCTTTGATTATCTTCAAACTCAAGACAGCAGGTCCTGTCATTGCATTCATTTTCAACATGCTTTTCTCCATCTCTACTTTCGCCGCCGTCTCGGCCTTTGCATCTGCTGCACTGGGTGCTGCTCTCCCTGTCTCAGCCAACCCCAACACCGTCGCTAAGCGTGCCTTGACTGGCGAGGCTACTTTCTACGGAGGCAACACCTCTGGCGGACAGTGCTCGTTCACAGAGTACACTCTGCCCTCTGGTGTCTACGGAACTGCTCTCTCCGACTCTAACTGGAGCAATGCCGCCAACTGCGGCGCCTGTGTCTCCGTCAAGGGCCCCAATGGCAAGAGCATCACTGCCATGATCACCGACCAATGCCCAGGTTGTGGCACCAACCACCTCGATCTTTATGAGAATGCCTTCACCCAGCTTGCTGCCAAGTCCGCTGGCATCATCAATGTGTCTTGGGACTACGTCGCTTGTCCCATCACCTCCCCTCTCTCGATCCACATGAAGTCCGGTGTATCGCAGTACTGGTTCTCTGCTCAAGTGGTCAATGCCAAGCGCCGCACCACCAAGCTTGAGGTCAGCACCGACTCTGGCAAGACTTGGAAGGCTGCTGCCAGAACCACCTACAACTTCTTCGAGATCTCGTCCGGCTCCGGTGCCACCTCTGCCTGGATCAGAGTCACCAGTGAGACTGGCTCCACTGTTACCGTCAAGAACGTCTCTCAGACTGGTGATGTCAGAGCCACTGCTACTGCCAACTATGCTTAAGCAGCTCGTGTCATCTGGACAAGCTGTATCTGAATATATGTTCGGGCTTGTGTTGACATTTGTATGCTTCAATAGTGATAGCACAACAGATAATCTAAGGACAAACGAGAAAAGCTTTTACAATTGACTGTGTGACTCTCCTTGACCGAAATGTGAAGTCCACAACTTGTTTCGTAAGATTTGTGGTTGTTTGATGTGATCGTCTCTCACCAATTTAACTATGGGCAATACTTAAGGCCTCCTTCTCAAATCAAAGATGGAAGGCGGCAGGTTCAACCGGCCCTCGCTTCTACTTTCCCCCCTCCAGCGCCTACCTTACTCGCTTACTCGCTACATCCGCCTTCAACAAAATCGTGCTTGATCCTCTTCAATGGAACCGCTCGTACGCAAGTATAGTAGGCTACATACCGCATATGAGTTTGTAAGTCCAACGGAGGCCGAGCGGAAGACCGACGGCTAGCCACGGAGGAACTTCTCGGGAAACTAACTCACTGTTTTCCGCATGCATCAACAGGCCACGATTCTTGATAAGACCAAGAGTTCTGCGATTGACCACGTCTCAACAATTTACTGAAGACTTTGCTCTGACAGTCTTGAATCCCTCCCAAGCGGAGTTCAGAAATTATCATCTTCCTCAAATCGAACTTCCATTGATTTGCCGTAAACATGCTGGCACCGACACCAAGAACAATCAAGGGCAAATGTCTAAGCGAAGGCTATGCTTCAGGACCTTTACTCTACAGCTCTATCCCTCTCAGCTTCTGGGGTGGTGTCGATCCTGCCACTGGAATCGTTATCGATCAGCATCATCCTCTGGCCGGAAGTTCTTTGGCTGGGAAGATACTTGCTATACCGAGCGGTCGCGGATCTTGCTCTGGAAGTGGTGTGCTTCTCGAATTACTACTCAATGGCAATGCTCCAGCCGGTTTCATCTTTGGTCGAGAAGAACTCATCTTGACTCTTGGTGGCATCATCGCTACCGAGTTCTTTGACCAATTTGTTCCTATAGTGCAGATCTCGCCTGATGATTTCTCGGGGCTCGCTGGCCACGCTCATGTACAGATCATCAACGAAATCGTGGAGGTCAATCCGACAACCTTGTCCAGCCAAACACAAGTCGATGAGAAGCCGCCTTCAGTGGTTCTCAATTTCTCAGAACTAGATCGCGCTATGCTAAGAGGAGATCACGGAAAAGCTGCACAAGTTGCTGCAAGAGTCATCTCGAAAGTAGCAGCGGTTCAAGGAGCAACAGAACTTATAGACATCACTCAAGCACACATCGATGGCTGTATTTACACCGGTCCAGCAACACTACTCTTCGCACAAAGACTCTGCGACTGGAACGCCAAGGTGCGGATACCTGCAAGTCTCAACTCTATATCTGTCGACAGGCAAAGATGGCGAGAGCAAGGCATTGATGCTGCTCTGGGCGATCCTTCGGGCTTGCTAGCAGATGCGTATGTGAACCTGGGATGTACGCCGACATACACTTGTGCGCCTTACCAACTGGACACAGCACCAAAGCTAGGAGAGCAGATCATGTGGGCCGAATCGAATGCTGTAGTATACGCCAACAGTGTGCTAGGAGCCAGATCTATCAAGTGTCCTGACTACCTCGACATCTGCGTCGCCTTGACTGGAAGAGCGCCAAACTCTGGAGCACATCTGACCGAGCATCGAAGACCTCAAGTAATCATTGATGTTTCATCAGACATTGCTGGGGACGACTCCCTCTTCCCTGTTCTAGGCTATCTCGTAGGTGAGATTGCTGCAAACCGAATCCCGCTCGTCATCGGCCTCGAGCATTTGAAGGTACACAATGACAATCTCAAAGCATTTGGAGCAGCATTCGCAACAACCTCGAGTGCCCCGATGTTCCACATTGCTGGCATAACGCCAGAAGCTGTCAACCCGGCACTCGATGAATGGAAGACTGCTACTCCGGTCGTCAAGACGAACAAAGCCGAGCTCGCAGACATATGGTCGAGACTGGACAAAGCAACAGAGATGAAGATTGATTTGATATCCCTCGGCAACCCTCATTTCTCCTATGATGAGATGGTGACACTTGCTCAGCTATGCGAAGGAAAGACTAAACACCCTTCCGTCTCGGTCATCATGACATGCAATCGCTATGCTTACGCACGAGCATGTAAAGCTGGTATCATGCCCAAGCTTGAACGATTTGGTGTGCAGCCAGTCACGGATACTTGTTGGTGTATGATCGGAGAGCCTCTTATTCCTCCATCAGTGAAGACAATCATGACCAACTCTGCCAAGTTTGCTCACTACGGAGGCGGATTGACGAAAAGGCAGATGCGATTCGGGAGCCTTGCTGGCTGCGTGGAAGCAGCTTGTGTTGGTGAAAAACCGAAGACATTGCCACAATGGCTATCCTCCTGATATCCAATCTGATACTGCAAAGCCTGGAGCCTAGCCTGTCTTGAGAGTCACATCCTGCTGCCTGGACATGACTCCTTCAACACCGCCAACACCGCCAACGCTGTCACTTCTCATCCTCAATCTATATGACCTGTAGCATTAGCCTTTCCCTCAATCAAGTCTTGGTGGTGTAGTGGTAACACACCTGATTACCAGAGGATATGAGCGTGGTCCCACAACTCGTGGAAGAGACGACAGCCCGGCCGCTTCTCCCTCAACAACCAGAGGACGCAGATTCGATACCTGCTCAAGACAAATGGATTTATGTTGCTCATCTTCTGCCCTTTCCCTTGCGTCGTCGTGTTATCGTAGGTCTGCTCGTGCTACTCAGAATTGAGTTGATATGAAGTCTTCGATGATTTGTCGCTTGTTGGTCTGCCACGAAGAATCTCTTCGGGAAATTGTACAGCGCGCCTTGCTTTTGTAGCATAGATATGGTCATTCTGAACACGGTCGCGACCACAAATCAAGTGTTGGTATCAATGGTAAAGTGTGTATGCAGTCGATCACTTGAACAGGTCTGCGCCTGCACTTGAATGCAGGCCAGCACCCCAGCATCCAGAGTTCTTGACCCTCCAGCCTTCGCCAGTTTTACCGACCCAACCTCCGACGGCGATGACAAGCGCGCTAGCATCTTCTCTTGGTACGCGAATGTGAACGTCGCTGTCGTGAAGTTTGAGGATGTCGATGGGTATAGCGGTGCCATGTAGTCCTAATAATTGTGACAGAGCGGCTCGGAGGTGCAGGTGTGCGGTCAAGGCATCTAGTTGGTAGTTTGGCGAGTTCGTGATCAAGGATAGCTGGATGTATGACCATGGCGGGTTGCGAATGGTGAATTGAGTGACGGGTGTTGACGATTTTTCGGATCGCTTGCGTTTGGTTTGCCTTGAGGAGTCAGCATCCTGCATGTCGACGTTTGGCGACGTCTTTATTTCCTTCTCTTGCGACATGGTGAGTATTTGGCGTGTCTATCGAGAATTGGAAGATAGGTCCGTGGATTTGCATGTGAAAGATGCAACAATCAATGCCAAGAGATTAGATTCATCGGTTGCATCACCGTCTCGACTCTTCGCCATCTTTGTCTGTGTTTCTCTACTTCACCTTCTGCATGTCGAGACCACCAACATGACGACGCCTTCGTCGCAAGCGCTAGCCAAGCGCAACGCCGACACTCAGCTTATGCCACCTCCTCCGCCGACGAAGCGCATCAAACGCCCTTCGCAAGTCGTCGACGAAGATGTCTATACCGATGCTCTCTCGCACATCATCGCACGCGATTACTTCCCTGGACTACTGGAGACGCAGGCCCAGCAAGAGTACTTGGAAGCGCTAGACTCGAAGAACAATGACTGGATTCGAGATGCTGGCCGCAAACTACACCAGGCCATGACACCCGGTCCTCGCTCACGCAGAGGTACCTCTATCGCGCCTTCAGCTACTCCGCGTGCATGGCAAGGGGCAACTCCTATGAGGACGCCCTCCGTTGCTCCATCTGTGGTCTCCAGCAGTGCTGAAGCTTCTAAGCCTCCAGTAGACACTACGCTCTCGCTAGGCGCATTCCAGGCCAAATACACGTCCGAAGACAACGAGTCCTTCAACTCCCTGCTCGATCGCCAAAATCAGAAGCGCGCCGAGAAATACGCTTTTCTATATCACGGCAACAAACTGCCCTCTAAGCAACAAATCGCTCAGCAGAAGCTTCTGTCTGACATACCAGCCTCCCAATCAACAGCTCTCGTCACCCGACCGTCGCAAAACCTGGACGATCGCTCTGCCTCTTTCGACTCTTTTCCTAATCGCCAGGGTCCGCGCAACACCTTGATGTTTGCGCCAGATGGCATCGAAGATACACACGAGACCAAGGTAGACCGCGCACAAGCGGCTTCTGTAGCCCCTCCTAAAGCCGTCTCCTATGCGTCGACACGCTTCCCCATGGTCTTGTCTGAAGACTCATCTGTCCCTCCTTCACCATCCATGTCTGCAGTCGATGCCGCCATTGCTGGTCGGCCGCGTCCTTCTTCAACAGACGCAGGCTATTCCGGTGCAGAAACACCACGAGTCAAAGGTTACGCTTTTGTGGATGCGGAACCGCTACCCCACGAACTCGAGCCTTCGAAAGGTGTACCTGTATCGGACGCCGAGGCGGATGCGGAGGAGCGCGCTGCTGCCATGGCTTTACTTCCTGCGGTGGACCCCGACGCTGGTAACAATCCCTTCAAACTCCAGGCCCAGAGCAAGAGAGAGGACATACTTGATCGGCTCGTTGAGAAATCGAATTTGCAGAGAAGAAAACCTACGGCTGGAGGAAGATTAAGTGCTCTAAAAGGACAAGATGGACGTACCCCAACACCCCGATTTACCAGTAGCCCTGCATTAGGTCGCCAGACACCAGGAGTGAACATGACACCAGCTGCACGTCTGCTGGCTTCAAGGATCGGAGGACGCACGCCTGGAAGAACCGACACACTCTTTGGAAGCCAACAGTCTGGTGATAGATCTAGTCGTGTGTGGACGCCGACACCCAGAGTGAAGAAGCCGACAAGATGAATTTACGAATCATGAATTACGAATAATCATAACATAGACTATTCTTACACACCCAAACAATAGCTTGCCTATCATGGCATGTCAAGGCGAGCTAAATGCTCGAATCATGGCATTTGAGTTTCCCGTTATCGTTTTCCGTCGGCAAAGTGCTGAAGACCGCGTGTACCCCGCGTACTCCTTGCTCCTTCGTGCCTGAGCAAGTTCGTTCTTTCCTGCTCGTTCGACGATCATGAGACCTTGTGAGTACGTAAAATCAATGCATTTGACAGCTTTCTAGAGTAAGTATCGGCACGAATGGCAGGAAGGCCAGGGCCGAGCAATTGTGCTATAGAGCTGTCTCGCGGATGGTCGCTTGAGCCTTCCCTAGCGGGCAAGCCTCGAGTCGGATCTGATAAGCGCACGCCTATCGCTGCAGTCGCGGCAAAGGATGAGTCGAACGACACCAAGGTGGGGTGCTACAATATTTCCAGGGTCCCTTTCTCTTTCCCTTCTTCTTAATCTCCCCTGTCTCGCACCTTTTCTGTGCTGTCTGCTCGCTATATCGCTGCTGGCATTCTGCTCCTTGCAAGACTCCCCGCTTCAACTCCGCAATTGACGAGGATTTCCCCGCAATCGATATCGCCAGATAAACACACCACTCGTGTCCGACGAGCCAATTAATCTTGAGTCTCGGTCAAAACATCAATCCACAATGGCCTCTGTCCTCCGTAGCACAGCCCGTCTGACGGTTCCCTCGCTCCGTCACGGTGTCGTCCGTCCCACACTTAGAGCAGCAAGTCGTGCTCTGGCAACTCAGACAGTACGCTTCAGTTCGACTCTCAACCATCTTCGCCACTAATCAATCATGTCTCAGGACCGCAAGCAAGCGACAGCAGCAGCAGCTGTCTCCTCAGTTTCCGATGCCTTCGAGCAACCCTACTTCCCTGACGAGCCAACGGGCCCAATCGTCCGAACCGCTATTCCTGGACCCAAGAGCAAGGCAGCTATTAAGCAATTGGACAAAGTCTTCGACACACGTAGTCTGAACATGATGGGCAACTACCAAGACAGCTTCGGCAACTACATCGCTGACCTCGACGGCAATGTCTTGCTCGACGTCTACGCTCAGATTGCGTCAATTCCTGTTGGCTACTCCAACCCTTCTCTTCTGTTGGCCGCTACTTCCAAGGAGATGGCCTCAGCAATCATCAACAGACCTGCTTTGGGAAACTTCCCTCAGCACGATTGGGCCGACATTCTCGAGACTGGTATCCTACGTGTTGCTCCCAAAGGCTGCAACCAGGTCTTTACGGGCCAGTCTGGCAGTGATGCTAATGAGCTCGCCTTCAAGGCTGCTTTCATGTGGAAGAGAGGCCAAGAGCGTGGTGGTCCCGAAGTCGACTTTACCGAGGAGGAGATGGAGTCTTCGATGAACAACCAAGCCCCCGGTGCTCCTCAACTCAGTATCATGTCCTTCAAGTCTGGTTTCCATGGCCGCATGTTCGGTTCTCTATCAACCACTCGCAGTAAGCCTATCCACAAGCTCGATATCCCCGCATTCGACTGGCCTCAAGCCCCCTTCCCTATGCTCAAGTACCCTCTTGAGCAGCACGCTGAGGAGAACGCCCAAGAGGAGGCCCGCTGCCTTGAGGAGACTGAGCGTTTGATCAAGACATGGCACCTGCCCCCGGCCGCCATCATCATTGAGCCTGTTCAATCCGAGGGTGGTGATAACCACGCCTCGCCAGCTTTCTTCCGCGGTCTTCGTGATATCACCCGCAGAAACAATGTCCTGATGATCGTCGATGAGGTCCAGACTGGTGTCGGTGCAACTGGCAAGTTCTGGGCTCATGACCACTGGAACCTCGAGGATCCCCCAGACATGGTGACCTTCAGTAAGAAGGCACAGACTGCTGGATACTACTTCGGCAACGATGAGCTGAGACCCAACAAGCCCTACCGTCAGTTCAACACCTGGATGGGTGACCCGGCTCGTGCCATTCTCTTCCGTGCCATCATCAACGAGATTGAACGTCTCAACCTGGTCCAGAACACTGCCGAGACTGGAGACTACCTCTACTCCGGCCTCGAGCGTTTGGCCCAGAAGTTCCCCAAGGAGATTCAGAACCTTCGTGGAAAGGGTCAGGGCACATTCATTGCATTTGACTCACCGCGTCGCGAGGACGTGTTGGCAAAGGCAAAGGGCCAGGGTATCAACATTGGTGGAAGCGGTGCTCAGGCTATCAGACTGAGACCTATGCTGATCTTCCAGAAAAAGCATGCGGATATATTGCTTGAAGGCCTTGAGAAAGTGTTCCAGTCGTAGAGATTAATTGAGACTGAAAAGTGCATGTTCTTTGCTGGGCTCCGGTGTGTTTCAAGTAGCTTTATATCTAATGAATTACGATCAGACTTAAGTCTGCGATTTTGTATCTTTCTTGAGCCTCAGGCAGCCGTGTGTCGATCTGACCAAAATCAAAGATCTTGGCGGGTAACCCTGACCTTGGGAGCTTTCACCAATGACGTTTCATCATGATCAACAACACACTTCGAAAACCACACATTCACATCCAGCGAGATCAAACAGTGACAAACACCCTTGGCAACAATGTCAGATCTTCTCCGCGCCCTCCCCAGTATCCAAAAACCACACAACTCACCAGGACGACCTCCGGCAATGCCCTTGACAACAGCGGATGAAGGCAACTCCTCATCCTCCGACAGTTCAGCATCCACAAATGACAGTATCGACACTCTTCGTCCCTCGGAATCAACACTTCCCACACCAAACCCATGGCCTCAATATTTCGAGCAGGAATTGTTTCTGGAGTCGAATTCGGAAAATCAACATGCCAAATATCATGTTTATCTCACACCGCCCAGGGATCCAGCCAAGGGACCGCTGTTTATATGTCACCATGGCGCTGGAGCTACGGGTATGAGTTTCGCTTGTTTTGCGGCTGCGATCAAGAAGGAAATGCCACATGCTGGAATCTTGAGTCTGGAAGCCAGAGAGCATGGCTCTGTGGTTACTTCTCCCTCTGGCGAGGAGATTTTGGATTTCAGCATCGAGACGTTGGTTAAGGATACACTTGCCATGATCGAACTTGTCAAGCAAAGACAAGGTTGGCACAAATTACCTCCTGCTGTGTTTGTAGGCCACAGTCTGGGCGGCGCGATCGTCACTAGAATCGCAGCTGATGGTGTGCTGGGAGCGCAATTGGTCGGGTTCGCAGTGCTCGATGTGGTCGAGGGATCTGCTATTGAGGCACTGATGCATATGAAGACATATCTGGCATCTCGACCTGCTTCTTTTGCTTCGGTCGATCAAGCTATCAATTGGCATATTCGCAGTCGCACCATCAGGGATTTGGAAAGTGCGAAGGCTAGTGTGCCTAGTTTGATGATCAGGGATGGTGAGAGGTGGATTTGGAGGACGGATCTTACGCGCACGCAAAAGTGGTGGGAAGGTTGGTTTACAGGGATGAGTGGGCGATTTTTGAGGGGCAGAGCTGCTAAGGCACTGTTGCTTGCTGGTACGGATAGATTGGACAAGGAGTTGATGGTTGGTCAGATGCAGGGTGAGTGCTTCTCCTTCTCATCCTTGGAATCACATGCTGACTTATCGTGTACAGGCAAATTCCAACTCACTGTTATACCAGAAGCAGGCCATTTCATCCAGGAAGACGTGCCGGAAAAGACGGCACACTTGATGATCGAGTTCTTCAAACGAAACGACCGCAGCAGTCTTGTCCTACCACCTAAAGTGTCGGACTTACTCGCCCAAGGAAAAAGAGTATAGAATAGTAGAGTACTAATGCAATAGACAATACATCGAATCCATTGATCATGCACCTCCAAAGCGCACAAAATGATCCACGATCTTGAACTCTCAAAAGGAGCGTCGAGTATCGCAATTGACTCGAAAAACAGCTTCCTCGAAAAAACCTTGTCCCAAATATGAGATCGGCATCAGAATGGAAGTTGCTGCCCACGAATATCCATTGCTGCTTTTCCAACCTTCCGAATCATCGCTTCAGAGCACCGTCAAGCCAGCCACGACGACCAAATTCCCATACCATCTTTCTCTCTCTCCTACCAACCTCTCCAGCTTCAGAGCGATCCATCAAACCCTACTGCGAATTGCAAACTACTCACGAGAAACTTCTACATTCTCATCAAACCTTACCACGATGCAGCTGGCTACCCAGCATGAGATTGATATGGCTTGTATCGTCTTTATGATGACCGGGGTTTCCATCATTTCCATCCTTGGCTCCAATATTTTGAACTCGGGTAATGTGTACGGGAGAACATGAGATTGCAGAACATGATCTAGTGGTGGAGATCAAAGGGGATATTGAGATGTGGGGATGCGACTGGAATGTCTGGGAAACGGGTGACTGTATATAGGGTATGGGAATTTCTGGCTTTTGGATTGGTGTTGTGTGTATTTGGGTGTCAATGTTGTGGGCTGTGATGTATCGTTGGTAGAGATTCAGGAAGTGATGTGGTGTGTCCCGCAGGTCATGAGTGGGAAGGGAGAGTGGTTTGGTTTGATACTGCCCAAAAATGAGGGATGCAATTGAGAAAATGAAAATGCCCAACAAAAGGGTATATACAGATATGGATAATGAAGAAACCAGCAAAAAGCAAGCCAACAAACAAGAAATCTTCTACCTCTTGCTCTTGCGCATCCTCTTCTCCCTCTCGTACTCCTTTGCCTCGTGACCTTCTTCTCCTTGAATCTCGGCCACGAGTCTCTTGTACTTCTTCTCGTACTCTGCATCTCTCTCCTTTTTGTCCCGCAATTGTTCGCGTGCGATGAAGTTTGCATCCTTGCGCAATTCGCGGACGGCTCCCTTGCGCTCGCGCTTGTACTCTTTCTTGAGCTTGGCGGCGTCGGCGCGTTCGCGGTCCGGGTCGTAGTGTTTGTCTGGGTTGAAGTTCTCTTCGAACTTGGGGATGGAGGTGCGGATGGGGAGGGGACGGTGGTGGTGAAGTTCGAGAGGGCGGCGGCGGAGGCGGGCTTGGGATAGCATGATGGAGAGATGTTGAGAGGACTTCTTTTGTCCCTTGAGGGCTTGGAGGGATGTGAGGGCGGCGGGAGAGAAGATTTGGCCAAAGGCGGTCTTTGCGCTCCAGAGGTCGGCCATGGCAAGGAGGTTGTTAATATGTGGTTGCAGCTCCTTCTCGCTGGGTTGGGGGCGGAGTTGCAGGGCCTTGACGGTGTAGCGAACGGCCTCAGGGATGTAACGCTTAGACAGTGATTGGTACTTGATGCAGAGAGCGACGATGAATGCACCAGTTGCCAGGTTGGATGTTGTCGGAGGAGTCATCTCCAGCCAGCGACCCATCAAGGTGATGGCTGGTGTGACGACCTGATGGAAGTGGTCCGAAGTAGGGTAGATGGAGCTGACTGCAGTCAAGATAACCAGATCACCAGCGTTGAAAGTACCACTCTCGTGCATAGCAGACATGTGCGTGCGGAAAGCCTTGCCAATGGTACCAGGATACGTCCTTGACAAGGAGTGCAAGTGGCGGATGAGAGTTTCAATGACGGCCAATGATTGCTTCTCCTTGGCCATGTATGAGATGTGGTCGACAAGAGCTGTAGAGAAGTCGGCGAGCTTCTGCTTGTTCTCTGCCAGGAGCGAAGGATGGTAGAGGGCACGAATACGCTGGACAGCAACGGGAATGTTCTCGACGGCCATTTTGTTGAAGATGGCCAACATTTCTTCGTGAGAACGAGGGCATTCGTAAGTGTATGCAAGTCCAGAAGGAGCGGCCGGTGCAGCTGCCTTCTTCTCGCTCTTATCGTCCTTGTCACCGAGAATGCCTCGGACGAACTCATCCTCCTCGTCCTCTTCGTCAGCAGCAGCGGCAGCTCCTTCCTCAGCATCTGAGTCTTCCTCGTCTTCGCTCTCGTCACTGACGTCAACGTCGGATTCGCTGGCAATCAGGTCGTCCTCCATCAAAAACTCATCTTCGTCGTCATGCACAACTGCCTCTTTCTTGTTGTCATATTGCTGAGTAGGAAGACCAAAGTCGGCCGCGTCGTCTCTCATGTTGTCCTCATCCTCAGGGCGAACTTCTACACCTTCCTTCTTTTTCTTGTTGTCCTTTGGTGCCTTTTCCTCGACCTCCTCCTCTTCGGACTCCTCGCCTTGCATACGGCGGAGACGCGATTGCTCCATCTCCTTCAATCGGTAAGCTTCTTCGATCGCCTGCTCCTCCTCTGTCTTTGTGCGTGTGGTGGGAGCGGCTCTCTTGTCCATGGCCATCTGTCGGAGTCTAACATCGTATTCTCTTTCTGTCTCCTCACGCGACTTGCTCTGGAGCATAGCCAAACGTTCAGGATTCATACCAGCATCCATTTCAGCCTTCTCAGCCTTGGGTGGGGGCTTGACGCCTCTGAGCAGACTAAGCATTTCTTGTAGTCCTTGGTCCAGCTCTTCACGCAGATCATCATCGTCCTCCTTGTTCTTTTGTCTCTCGTACTTGTGCATCTTTGACTTTGCGATGACCTCTTTCATGACTTCTGCCTTTGACTTCTTGCGTGCCGGCTTGTCGGGGTCCTGCCCTTCGACATCTGACATTTCCTCATCTTCGTCTTCTTCTCCAGCAGAGGATCGTCGGCGTTTCAATCCGCGGTCTGATTCGTCGTCGGAGCCTTCAAGACCTTCCATGTCGAAGTCGTCTCTGTCGAGGTCGAGTGCTTGTCCGCCGTGAGTAAGAGCATCCTCTGCAAAGTCGTCATCGGCTTCCAGATCGAACAGAGAAGCGCCGCCCTTCTTGCGCATCTTCTCCTGGGCAAAACGTTGTAGAGCGCGCTCTTCGGGGGTCATGGTCGGGTCGTTTTCACCGATACGTCTGTCGATGATTCCACCAGTCTTGTTGCGGCGCTGGATCTCGGGCAGCAGAGTAGCACGGCGCTATACCAGGTCAGTTATGATCTCTCAGCGCATCATGACAGCGCTTACAGCTTCCTCGCCCATGCTCCTGGTGACACCAGGTCTAAGAACAGCATCTTTCTTGGGATGAGCAGTGAAGGACTGAAACTTGGCGGGACGGTTGTTGGCCTTGATCTCAAAAGGATTGAAGCTGTCGCGAATCTGCTGAAGAGCGGCATTGCGCTGCACTCTGCTGTCGTTGGTGCGTCCTGCTCTATCCTGCTGCTTTTGCTTTTTCGACTTCTGTGGACCAGTCACGCCCTGCTCTCGCAACGACGTCTTCAGTCGTTTCAACTGTGATGGCGGCATTGTGTTGTGATTGGATTGTATTGCGAGTTCCAACTCGTTGCTTCCTAAACTTTTTTGCCCCGAATTCTTGAATCGGAAAGTCTGAGATCTCTGACCGCCTTCGGTCCAGCTTTGCCAAATCTCCGTCTGTCGAGACGAGCCACGTCCGTGCGTCTATCTTCAAGACCATCGACCACCTCTGAACAATCAACATTATGTCTTGGGACATTCGGGATCGCTATTTATGGCTGGGCTTTGGTATGTATGCATCAATAATGTGTATGCATCGGAAAGCTGATAGTGACCAGGCGCCTTTCTCTTCGTGGCCGTCAAAGGCATCTCGCAAACCCTCAAGACTACCATTAGATTAAGCGAGGTTTATGATCCGGACCATGCAAAAGCAGCAAACGATATCCAAGCAGAAGACTGTACGTTTGTCAGGAATATAGTTAGTGTCATCGATGTTAACGAAAATGTAGCAATAAGTCTGGAGGCTTTAGCGACCTTGGTCACTTCACCAAATCAAGACATATCAAGCTCGTATGTACAACACTTTTTCCAGCCATCTCATCAAAACCTATCATGATTTCCAAGGAATACCTGTCTGCACATACCTATCATGCCAATCTGATTATACTCTCAGCGCAACCTCTCTCATCCTCTCCCGCTTCACCCAGGACCCCTCAGCCTGCAAAACACTAACTGCCGACCTCTTCTCTTCCAACCCCTCCACCCGCCACAAAGCAAAAGAAGTCCTCTACCTCTTCGACTCTCTATCCCTAGACCTCTACCCCTTCGACGACGCCTCCGTCTCTAACCTCCACGATAAATCAGATCGAAGACTCCAACACGCTTGTCAAGCTTACTTTTACGCGACCAGGAAGTATAGACAAGGAAGGTTGAATTCGCTGGTGCAGGTTGCGGAGATGGTGGAGGATTCAATGAGGGCTGGGCAGAGTGTGAGGAGGGTGAGGAGGGAGGCTGTGGAGAGCCATTTTGTGTTTCCTGGGCAGGGAGATGAGGGTGGAGAAGAGGGGGAGATGGTGGCGGCGAGATTTCAACCTGTATCGCAGAGGGTGGAGTCGTTGGTTGATATGTTGGCTGAGCAGGCGGTAACTACACGGCCGCTGGTGAGGTTTGCTTCTTCTGGTGAACAGTCCACTGCTTCTTCTACGACGTCTGAGTTGCCGGCTTTGGAGGAGGTGGATCCGAATGAAGATACGGCTGGCAGTGCTAGATTGAGGCGTCATGCTCAGTCTAACCATGAGGCAGAAGCGAGAAGGCGGAGAAGGGAAGCTATGGTCTTGCACGAAGGTGGTGGGAGGATTGGAATGGAGGATATACATCATCCGCGTACGGATGGTCGATCTTGACTTGACGACGTTCAAGCCAGAAAGCGAGGCCTTAGTCATGACTAGCCGACCAGTACTGGTAATAGGTTTGACGAAAACTCGAAGCTTTGGAAAGGTATTCTTGTTATTAATTCAATGTCTGACATCCATGTCAATGGTGCCGTATATCCCATCCTAGATTGCCCACCATGAAACTCTTATACTCCAGACAAATAAAGCATCCCATGCCACTCCTTATGTACGCCGTTGACCATGCTTGTTCTGTACAAAGGTCGATCTCAAAAGCCGTCTTTCTTCTACTCAAACGTCATCGACATCTCCTTTTCTTTTCCAAACTCATCGTCGTCGTCTGCCCATGCATTGCGTTCATAAGACATGGGTGTGTTGTTGGATACCGATCGGTTAGACACAGGCATCGTATTCGAAGATTGCAGCGCAGGTCTTATCGGGAACTGTGATGTTGTGGGAGAGAGCACAGGCGACCCATGTGACGAGAGTTTGCGATCTCCAAACGTAGGACGGGGCCTCTCGGGGCTTTCAAACGTCATTGATATCTCAGAGTCATGCTGCGCATTGTACTCGAATTCATCGTAATCGTGTTGCTTAGCTTTACCGTTCTCCATGGTTTGAGCAATGCTACTGCTCGAGGAGTCTCTAGCTCCATCTGAGAAGCCGCTGAAGCTCTTGGTTTGTCTCAAGAAGGGTGGACTTTTCAAACTGTCGCCAACAGCAGGATTGGCTGTGGTGTCAATCTTCATAGGTGGTAAAGTTCCTTTGATCTCTTTGATTTCGATGCCCTGCGCTGCTAATGCAGCTACCTCATGTTGGAGAGCATCAATGTCGAAAAGAGTTCCAAGATTTGTACCGTCAGCGGCATCTTCGGCGGGTCCGGCCTTAATCTTCTCGTCGTATGTTTCCCATTCCTTCTTCTCGGCGTTCTTCTTGTTTCGGCTGAAGAGTGCTTTGAAGCCCTTCTTCTCGGGTTTCTTTTCAAGTGCCTTTCTGGCCTCTTCGATCTCATTGATGAGCTCTCGCTGTCTCTTTTCGTGGTTGTCCGGATCGGGGTCCTCGATTTCTGAGAACTCCTCGCTGTCGACTACCCAGCCAACTTCCTTGAGAAGCTTCGGCATAGCTTTACGATATGCCATGTGGCCGGCAACAGTTTCCGTTACATTGTAGTTTTCAACACCAGGAATATCAACCGAAGCCAGTCCAGCAATTCGCATGATACCTCCCGCAGTAGCACGGAACAAGTAACCCAGGATCCAGTCATTTGTCGCATAGCCATTGACGAATCGACCAGCCACGACTGATTTAGCCTTGATATAATCATCCTTCTTGAAAACCACTGGACTACCGAAGACGTAAACATTCTGGACGATGTCATATGCTCCGCGATTCGCAAGCTCTCTCAGACAGGCGTAGATGACACGAGAGCCGAGAGAGAAACCTACAAGCGTGACAGGTCGAACGCCTAAATTGCGATCAATGAGCGAGTCAGCGAGAATCAGACCAGCCATGTCAGCGCGAGCCATTGATACACTCCAAGGGTTATCGATAAGGTATGATAATTTCGTGAGCACAAGTGGCAGCGACATAGCGGACATCAAAGCAGTGAGAAGTGTACTGCCAAGAATTTGTTGGAGTCCTTGGGTGAGAGCTTCGGTCGCAAGAATGTTGATGGTTTGACCCATGCTTTGCAACATCTCTGGCTCCCAATGCACACTGTAGATATCGCCCATGATAGGATTGACTGTACTGAAAGGTAGACGGACATCATCAACCTTGCCTGTCATCCATCCGGCTACAGTGACGATCAAGTTGACACGCTTGTTATTGTGAAGCGGCCGATACTCAAATGTTTTTACGGGACCCGTTCGCCTGTTGCTTGCACGTACGGCGATAGTGCCTCCAGTGGTAACACCGATAGATGTGATAAGGGCTGCACCACCGACACCTCCGAGGAAGGTACTCGTTCCAGCGACACCGATAGTTGTGAAGCCAGCAGCAAGACCAGCACCAATGACAGGTGCTAGCAGACCAGCACTCAAACCAATGACAAGGCCACCACCAACGGTGGCCAAGCCCATCATGACCAGTCTCCTATTCCGTGCCATTTTCTGACGCTTGTCGGTGTGTTCTTCTTCGTTCCAGTTCTCCTTGTCGGCTTCTTGCTGCATCTCCAAAGCATCTGTAATTCGTTTCTCAAATCGGCAAATCTCGAGCCAGTCTACTGACAGAGCGTTTCCAACCAATTCTAGCAGAGCTCTAGAACGACCGTCGTATATACTGTCAGCAACTAGCACCAGGAAAAGATCACACAGAACGGTCCAGCGGAGGTCGATATCGATGTTCTTCGTATCGGGTAGCTCGGATGGGTCTTTGACAGAGTAGTCTGGAGGTATCTCTTCCTCGTACGGCGGAGGTATTGATGGAGTTGATGGACCGCTCAGATTTGGTGAGCGCAACGATTGAGAGTCTGAGAGTTGTGGTGAATCGGTAGTCTCATCCTTGGGTTTTGTAGGATTCTTGACTCGGGCGTTTTGCATCAGAGGACCTGTTAGATCTGCGGGCTCTACGCCGTGTTCGGCCAATTGTTCTATCATAATCTGCTCGGCGGCATTCAGATCCATGTGGCTGTAAAGGCGAACCATCATCTTCTGGCCCCACATCTGCATCGACTCGATTGCGACATCGAGTTGCTTCTTTGTGGATCGAGTCTTCTCGAGTCCTTCGAGGTACTTCGTCATCTGGTACATGGAGACACGTACGAGACCAACATATGCGATACGTTGACCCTCGGTAAGGAGATCTTTCGTAGCCTGCATCTGTGACAGAACATCACGGCTATCATCCTCGTCCAAGGTGTTGGCACCAGCGTCAGGCTTGAAGAGATAGGCTGTATCTTCATCCAAGCTTGTAGCAGATTGGACATCATCGTCGAGTTGGACTCTTGTATATCCCTTGGCAGCAGCGTTTCCGTATGCGTAGTCCTCTTCCTCAAGTTCGGCTACCTCGCGCGCAACGACTTTACCCCAATCATCGTATATGGTGTGGGTCGCAAAAGCGGGCATTTCCTGCCAGTCCAGCTCATTCTCATCGGTTTGTTTGTTCTCAACAGGACCTGCTGTGACAGCTTGATGTGACCATTCGGATGCGCCAACGATGGGTTGTGAGAGCGAGTCGGAGTTTGCGGCTATGACAGCCTGCTGAGCCTGGTCTTGAACAACAGGTTCGCCTTCAGTAGACGGGTTTGCGGTTGTTGGCGGGCTGCTAATAGGTTCCATGGCAGAGGCTGTGGGTTGCGCATGCTCGTGTTGGTCGGGAGCACTAGGCTTCGGTATTGTCGAATCGATAGAAGGAGGGGCCTCCTGAGTCACTGGAATGCTTGCTGGCTCTTGCTCGGTCGCATTGGGTTTTGTGAGAGTTGGCGAAGGAGCGTGTTCGTCGGTATCGTCTTCTTCGTCATAAGTTCTCGTCCTGGATGGTCGGATAGGGAGGCCGAACTCATCGACCTTGGGCGAAGGAGGGGCTCCATTGGTGGACGAGTCGGCGAGTTTGTTGTCGGGCATTATGTTGGGCAAAGGTCGCCAGGCCGGGCGATGGTTGAACCACGTCTATACTTCCATGACACGTGCCTGTCTACGAAGGGTCAAAAGATGGGATTGCGAATCGTCTCAAGGTTCTTGCCCTTTCCGGAATGCAAGCCACGCACGCCAGTCGGCAGCCTTCCCCGCAATTCCGACTGCGACAAGTCAACTCTAAATCTTTTGCGCGCCTGCTTTTTTTTATTTATACCATTCTGTTAATTCCATCAACTCATTGTCGCAATCGCTCCTGCCTTTTGATTCGAGCGCCAACCGAATCACCACTTCCTATTCGACACAGCAACCAGATCGTCCCTCACAGATACCTCCACCATGCGCGGCAAACGTTCAAAGCAGTACCGCAAGCTCATGCACCAGTATGAGCTCTCGTTCAACTTCCGCGTCCCTTACCAGGTCTTGGTAGATGCAGACATGATCAAGGATACTTTCCGCTTCAAGATGAATCTTCCTCTCTTCCTCGAGCGTACTCTTCATGGACAAGTCAAGCCCAGTATGTTTTCACAACCACCATTCCATTGTCGCAATGCAAAGACTGACTTCCAAAAGTGATCACACAATGCTCAATACGCCATCTATACACCGCCGACGCCCCTGATGCCGCTGCTAAAAATGCCTGGATTGATACCGCAAAGTCCTTCGAACGCCGCCGTTGCAACCACCACACTCTCGATGAGCCTCTCTCGACATTGGAATGCCTTAAATCTGTTGTCGACCCGAAAGACAGCAGCACAAACAAGAACCGTTACGTTGTCGCCAGTCAAGATCAAAAAGTCAGATCCGCCATGCGCAGAATCACCGGTGTACCACTCATCTACGTCAACCGAAGTGTCATGATCATGGAACCTATGGCAACACAGACTGAGGAGTTCAGAGAAGCAGAAGAGATGGGCAAGGTCAGAGCTGGTCTGAAGGGCAGACGAGGTGCCGTTCCCGAGCAACCTCTGAAGCGCAAGAGAGAAGACGACGATGACGAAGATGAAGAGGGCGAGGCAACAGAAGGTGCTCCTGCCGCAGACGCTGAAGCTGCTGCGCCAAAGAAGCGAGTCAAGAAGGGTCCGAAAGGTCCCAACCCTCTCAGTGTCAAGAAGTCGAAGAAGCAAACGGCGAAAGAGGAGGCTGAGAAGCAAGCCATCAGAAAAGCCGCAAAACTCGATCCGCAAGCAAAAGAGAAGGCTCTTGACGCAAGTGTTGCTATCGAGTCAACGGCAAATGACGGGTCAGAAGCTGCAGGCAAGAAGAGACGGAGAAGAAAGCACAAGACTGGTGGTGATGCTGCAGCTGACCAGGCTGACGCTGACGGTGATGACGCTCCTGCGGTTGCTATGGAGGTCGATGCATGAGTTGAACATTCTTTTTAGAGATACACCAATCACACCTTTTCGGCATGGAAGGAGGTTCTTCTGCTTTGCACCCTACAATTCCGACCAAATGTCTTCGTCACTGTATCTGACAGACGAGATAGTTGAGAAGTTCCTGGAATCGTCAATTGAGACTGTTTGAGGCATGCCATTGCTGGACATCAGCATGAATTAACTGAATATAGACACGAAAACAGAATCGCTGGCTGGTATAGTATGCACAAAAACGCCTGGCATCCAAAAAGCTAAATGACCGAGTAAACGCAGTATGATCACTGGTCTAGATGTCTTCCCAAAATGCAAACTCTTGCGAGACAAAAATCGAAAGGTAGAAGCTCCACAGTCTTTTCTTCCTACCACAATACGAAAGCGAAGATGGCTATGAGTAATGATAGCGTAAGAGACATTGACGAGGACGGGGTGGCTATGGGTAATGCGCCGCTCGACAAGTTACCGGTCGCGTAGATGAGCTGGAAACTCAAGTCCGAAGAGTTAAAGCAGTTCGACGCATTTACTTCTGGTACGTCGGCTGGATCCGCCAACGTTACATCGGCACACTATCATGGGTATGTTAGCATCTCACGATCGACTTTTGAGGTTGACATAGGATTTGCTTACGTTGTAGATGGCAGCTCCGTGTTGCGCGACCTCGATCACTTGGATGGTAATGTTGTCGCCGATATTGAAGGTAACGTCCGGCACAAGCGGTACTTGGGGTAGACAGAAAGAGCCTGGGTACTCTTGGTTTGACGGACCAGTAATCTGAAATGGTCCGGCGACCGGATGTGACATGTTCGGTGGTGCTACAGTTCCTGGCTCATTAATACCAATGTTGATGTAGAACATCGCTGTCTTGTGGCCTGAGCAGAGTCAGCAGTCTGCACTGTAGTGAGAATGGGGTGTCTCGGACCTGTAAACCACCCTGGCTGAAGAGCGAGCGCACCGCCGGACACAGGCCACAAACTTCTGTTCGTGCTCATTGGCATACCGCCACAAGGATACATCCATTGCTGACTGCATTTAGAAAATTGTCAGCGGATTCGTGAAAGTCGCCTCGAGACCTCTTCTCCTCATAGAAACTGCTCACCCGTAAGGAAAGGTTTTCTGTCCATCGACAACGTTTTCACCAGTGGCGGACATGTCGTACTCTGGCTTCGTGCCATTGGTGATGAGATTGTTACCTCGCCATGGAGGATATGTGATGACTGCCGAGACCTTCCTTAGCAAGGGTGATGCTGAGACCTCGAAAACACAAACCTGTGTGCGACCGTACAATACCCAGGTGAAGGGTCAAGGCGGCAAAGATTAAGCATACAGCAAGCATGTCGGCGAGCGATTCAAGATGGTCGTTTTGGCAGCGGGATCACGTACAAAGGAAAAGAAGGAACAGGGAGAGGCCTCTGTAAGAGGAGACGCCGACTCCATGACTTATCTGGTTTGTTCTTCTTCTAGGCGCCGTGTGACGGCAATATGGTCAGAGCAATGGAGGAACCTCGATGGACAAAGACCAGCCATTCAGGTTGTTGCTTGAGGAGTTGTGCATGGTTGACCTTTCCTAAATGGGTTAGCTCGACGCATGTAAGCGCTGAGTCTGCCACCAGCAACACTCGCAACATCACATCTTGCCAATTGCCGTCGAGCATTCGTGAGATCAGAACAAGCGTAACATGCTTTCCTTGCAAGACCATGACTGTTTCGCTGACATGCGGTCTTTGTATCCATTCGTCATACGCCTCCGGGTCTAGCACTAAAGTCTTTGAGTTGCACACATGGGTGGCAGGTAGGCGTTCTCACTTGGAGCAGATGACAACATATTCGAAACCCAGATTCGGGTTTCTCACTGTCTATCTATCCTTGTCTGATTGGATCCCGTGGTCAGCGTGCACCACACATGCATATTGCTCCCCTCGTCGTGCCGGAATTTGCGGCACCGCAAGCGCTGATGCACACGACAGTTGCTATCTCCGTCCTACGAAATGCTGTCAAAGTGGAGACTTTCCCATATCAAGAGTCGTGAAGCTGTCGATCTGGCAGTTGGTAGCCCGAGAATAGCACCTTGGGCGTGTGCGCCAGCCAGTAGGACACGAATATATTCACGCTCAAACCCCTCCTGAAGCTTGTCGTCTTTAGCCAAGAGGTACTTTCAGGTTGTTACAACCTCTTGGATAGCTCGAGCGTCCGGGTGCCTTCCCTTGTTTCAGCGCTGTTATAACTGGGCTACTTACCCGCGATACGATGGACCGTGGGATTTCTTCTTCGAGTACAACTTCAACACCTGGGTACATTGGTGCTAAAAGACTCCCTCCTTGGGAGATATCTGATATACCACGAGTACCACGAATGACGCGTTCGGCACCAACGCTCTCCAAAGCGGAGATGCAAGCCTTACCTTCTCTGTGGGCAACAACGACTACCCCTGGACGCCCACACAACCCCGATGCTGAGGAGAGCTTTCCTGACTCGACTTTTCCATCACCATCGCCTCCATCGAGGACTGATACTGGATCCTATTCGGAAATGAAGCCATCTCTGGCAGACAGTGCGCGGACAACATCTCCCCATCCTATTGAGCAGAAGCACATGGTTCCAGCATACGAACAATCGTACGAACCAGTCCCTTCATCTCATCGGCCGCCGGTAGTCGCTTTGCCTGGGACTATGTCGAGCCGAACCACTTTTGGTCAAATGGATATGACAAAGCCTAGAGCCTACAACAAGCAGAAGCATAAAAAAGGATCAAAGGGGCCAAAACAGTCGGCGCCTCTTGGTCATCGCTTCACCTCGGCGGTCAAGGAGCTTTTTCGAAAGGATCCTGTCAACGACAAACAATTTGAGCGGATCGGAGAACGACACTGGTCAGAGGACTGAGCAGAACCTTTGATCAGTACCAAAGCTCTAGTCGAATTTGCGGGCATAAGAGCCGTCGACAACGAACGCAGTTGCTGTTCGAAGACGGCTCCGCGTAGGGTTCGTTCCACCACATGATTTTGACGTGTCGGAAGACAATCGTTCAAAAGGATCAGGGTCGGTCCGCGTCCGGTTGTGCGATACTAGAGTAAAAGACGCCTATCCTTAGGAAATGACTGAGGGAAGTTGCAAGATGGTGTCCGACACCCACGACGTGTTGTTTCCAAATGCGCTGTGCCATCTCTACCAGCTTGACTGCGTATGAACATGTAGATAGGAAGGGCCAAAAGAATAGCACTTAGCCCGGCTCGATGATACCCGCTTTTTTTATTCCGTTTTGACATCTATGTCTTATCTAGAGAAGACGTTGATTGATTATTGTCGACGAATGGGGACGAAGGCGAGCGTGGTCAAATTATGTTCCTACCACTTCTATGAGCGATCAGCCAGTGTTATACCTGTTATATGAAATTGCACAATTGTGGATTCCACAAACGCATCAAGTAGGCGCGTGCAGCGGTGAAAATGATACGACGACGAGGTGATGAACATGTGGTTTGATGAGCACGCTGTATGTATCCTTAGCGTGTCGGTTGGGCCGCAACACAGGATTCTGCCACGTCGACGGACATGGTCGTTTGCCACACGAGTGTCTAAACAAAAGGCAAAGTGCAGAACCGAGACAAGAGATCAATCGCCGTCGAAAAGAGATTCGAGCATCTGGACTGCATAAAAACCGGTATCTGGTAAGTGTCGCATGGACAGTGGGAGAGTGAAGTGTGTGCGGGCGAGGGAGTCTTGTGCTGCTCCAGCCCCACTCGGGCATCGGCAAGCACTTTCAGTGGATGTCGCTCGGTGGGCTGCACCCACCACGAACGAGCGCTGACGACTGCCAACTTCTCGACCTCTGTCGCTCTTCCACTCGCCACGACTCTGCTCCTCCTCTCTCCAATCGCTAACCTGCAGCTGCCTGCTTAGCGTCCCGACGATCAAGCCCTGTCTCTGGCCTGTCTTGCCTTGAATCCCCCGAGACTCCCACGCCTTTTCCTCGTCCGCCCCTGCTTGCGAAAGCGGCCCAAGGTTTTCTCCCACCGCTGTTCATCCATCATTCCATCGACACCTGTTCTATCCGTATTGCTGTTACTTGCGCCGTCGCGCACAGGACTTGATTCCATATACCAGGCTTGTTTCCCTGCCCTCGGACTTGTTGGAACAGGATCGCTCTTCCAGAGTGTCACACCCCGTTAGGCTCCAGACCACGGACTCCTGAGTCCATACCACCCAGAAGGATATCCGGATTGTTTTTTGCAGTTTTCTCTTGCTGTTCTACTCCATAACCATGGCCGGAAGTATATTGCGCAACTGGTTCGTGCCCAAGGATGGCATCAACCGCCAGGTCATCTCTGCAGACATACAGAAATATCTAGGCAACGATGCGACCGTCCGTCCAGGAAAGGACAAGGTCAACAATAAAGAGGTAGGAAACACAATGTGACATACGCGATATATGGCTTGAGGAGCAAGAGAAGGACGTGACTGACACACAACCACAGATCGAGGGTTACTGGATCAAAGCATACAGAAATCTCACTTCAGTACGTCTGTCCGTTGGACTCCCCTTCAACCCGGTGCTGATAGGTATACCAGGAAATGATCAACGACCTTCGAATGGCCTCGACGAAATGGGAACAAGAACAGCGTTCCGGCAGAAGAGGTACGCTGTCCATAGAGCCGCCATCCAACCCTTCATACCTAACATGCTCCTAGGCGCCTACGAAGATTCACACACATACAGACAGGCTACCAACACTGGACCTCCTAACGGTAACGGTGCTTATCGCGCTAGCACAAACTCACCTCAGCTTGACGGAGCCTACCTTCCTCCTAATGGTCATGTTCCTCCCCATGTTGCCCAAAGGATCCCCATTCCGGACATGGCTTCTTCCCCTTATGAGGATCCCAGATCCCGGATGTATGGCCTCCCTCCTCACTCCGGCGCTCCTGTGACCACAGGTTTTGGTGACCCTTCCATGTACGCTTCGCACCAACCCAGGCAGGCACCTAACGGATACGCACCCCCTGGAGAGTTCTATAATGGCCCTCCCGGATATGCCCATGATGTTCCGCCACCCCACATGAGAAACCCTCCCCAATATCCTCCTCAATATCCTCCAGGTCACAGAGATCCCAGGGATGAAATTAGATATGCTCAGGAGTACCAGGACCCAAGGGGATACGCGAACTACCCTCCGGTATCTGTCGCGCAAAATGGAGGAGCCTCAAGTCCTCAGACCACAAGGTCGGATATTCGTTGACCATTAATACTGTACCCAGACTGACTTCATCTAGTAACTATCCTCAGCCTCGTATGCCGCCGCAATACGATCAATACGGACGTCGTAAGTCACTTTCCGAGTCTCACATGTCAATGCATCAGTGGCTAACCACATTTACTTCCTGCAGCCTACGCCCCACCAACTCCAATGCCTGATCAGTCTTACACTCGTCCATCACCCTCTGTGGATTCTTCCTATGGACGTGAACGCCCATCTGCTCCTCCAGGTGCGGACCGTGGCGCACCTCGTCGTAGGATTAACTAGAATCGTGACTGGTTATGTGTTGGTTCCGCTTCTCCATGACGGTGCTTCCGGAGGTCCGTCGCCGCTGTTCTCTGGATCTTTATTCCATGTCTTTGTTACCATTCCGTTGGAGATTTATTGCGCAATGCTTTTCATGGCCCGTCCTCCTACCTTTGGATACTCTCTGGTAGCATTGGTGATTGGCACAGATGCTTGACATCCCGATGAGAACAACGATCTTTGGTCACCCTTTCTGCTTGTTCAGTTTTCGCAATCTCAGGATTTGCTCCATCTTTGATTATGGACCGAAGGACTCTGCATCTAGCGCTGGATTCAAGCAAGAAGTAGTTCCAGTCTGCATCTAAGACCACCAGACACTGCACCCCATATGGACAGGACCAGCCTTACCTTTGGAGTTTTGCTTTTCTGCATGACAGGCCTGGCAAGGCTTGTACCCGGCGTTATGCTTTACGAGGTAATTTATTCGCTTGGGACGGGCCAAAAGCTTGGGGTTTCCCAGGCACGATTTCCTTTGCAAGACATATTATGATGACCTTTCTTATGATTGCGCATTGCCATGTTGGATATTGTCTAGGTGCAACCTAGGTCCTTTCCCGGATGGTCCTACGTGTGCCGGAGTGTTTTTCCTTATTTCATATCAACTTACTGCCGAGCAATTCACCATGGACATTTTCTTTCCTCATTTTATGGATTGTTGCGTTATACCACCGGTACAAAGCTCTTTGTGGATTTTATATACGCGCTCGAGTCTGTTTGCCTTGTTCTCGTGTTTATTCATCAAATTACCAATCCGTGGTTGGAGCTTTGTGCAATCTTTCTACAGTTGCGCCTTTGCCTTGACAACCCTGAAGCCCCATCTCGGCGCATGAACTCTGATTTCTTTACCGCCAGTTCTGGTCTGTATGGCAAGTACCACTTCATCTTTGGTCAGCTTGACAAGGCGACCTTGATCCTTGTGTCGGAAGCCGCTGTCCGTGGGCCAGAGTGAGACAAGATCGCCTTCTTCGAGTTTGACGGGATCTTGGGCGTCCACACCGGTTTGTTGATCGTGATAAGATGCAGCCATGATGTGTTTGATTGCGGCCTGACCGTCCAACGACACCGTCTTTTTCCCCGACTTTTCTGCTTCCTTGGCTGTTTTCTTGAAACGATTTAGCCATGCCCAAGTGTTTGGGTGTTGGTCTTTGGGGAAGGCTTGCTTGGGTAGCATATCTGCGATCCAGTTGAAAGGCCACACGGCTGCGACGAGTTATCATCAGTTTTCCATGCTTTCCACTTCGAACTTGCAGCAGCTGTCTTACCGTGGATGTCTGCCAGACTGACTTTTTCCGTGCCTCCGATCCACTGTCTCCCGTCGGCTAGCAAAGCTTCGAGGATATCAAACGCGTGCTTGATATGTGCCAATGCTTCGGGATAACCCTTTACACGATCCGCCTGCGTCCAAGAAGTACCCGTAAAATCCTCTCTATCCTTCAAAAACTTCTCGTCTTTCATGACCGGCAAATCCGGCGGCAGCGACTGCGCCGCCTTTGAAAAGATTCCAGCATCAACGGTAAACTTCTCAAGCAGAGCTTCCAAGCCTTTGTTTTGGGGCGCCGATAGAGCTGGATATGCAGACGATGCTGGAAAGGCTTTTTCCAGTCTGGCTAGGATTAGACGGGTGTCGTAGTAGATGTCACGGCCGATTGAGAGGAGAGGGATGCGGCGGTAGTTGATGCCCAGTTCGGCGAGGTCGGGGCGTGGGAGGGTGAGGGGTTGGATGCATTCGGCGTAGGGGATGTTGCGGAGTTTGAGATACCAGACTATTCTCTTTGCGAAGGGAGAAAAGGGGTAGTGGAAGAGGATGATATCGTTGGGGACTTCTGCGGACGACATTTTGGTGTTTGATTGAATGGTATCTGGGAGGAAGACGGGTGATTGAAATGTGCTGTTGATATGCTGTTTGATGAGCCGAGGCCCTCGGCGTTGTTTTCTTGTCTATCTCGTCTATGCACTGAGCTCTCGTGCTGTAAGTCTGTACACGATTTTCAATGCATCATAGAAACCCTCTATATCCTTCAAAGTCTCGAAATTAGTCGCGACTCCGACGCAATCGATGTGTTGCTTTGTTAATTCCTCGCTGTACGGTTAACCCTGACCCTGACCCTGAGGCTGTTCTTTGTGATGGTGCGGGGTAGTAGGGGTCGTGGGGGTCTGCAGAAATACGAGGCTTACGAGGCTTGTAGACCAATCTAGAAGCGACAAGAGGCTTGCAGGTTGAAACCGTGTCTGTCTGTCGCATACCGCTCACATCTTGGAGAACCTGATGCTACACCAGTCTGAGGGAGCTGAAGTATGACGTGGAGATATATCATAAGACCAATAGGTGTGATCGATTCTCGACAGCTAGGGTGGCAGATGACTGAGGGCATGACTACCAAGGTACGGGTCTCTCGGCACGGAACCGATCAGCAACCGGATCTCTCGGACCCCGAGTTCGTGAGGGTCAAACTGCTCAGGCACCCCAGAGGTCATGAAAATCACAGCCAAAGGTGAGTACAAGTAGGGTCGCAAGGCGGTAGGAGAGTGCCACTGTCTTGGGTTGTGTGATAACAAAGACGGCCGTAACCATATTTGACTGCAACAAGCTCCGAGTTATTATTGGGCTTTGTCTGACCGGCGCGCGAAATAAGGTACGAAAGTCGTCGTCACCTGCAACGAACGTCAGCCCCTACTTGTTGTTTCTTTGACACTTCCCTTGCCTCTTTCCTCTTTCTCCAAATCCATCGGCCCAATTTACACAACACTGCAAAATCATCCCACCTCCGACATAACCAACAAATTCACTATCCTGACAATCATCACAATGCTCGGCCGCACAGTCGGCGCGCTCGCCGCCCTCTCAATCGGCGCAAACGCCATTCTTTTGCCGCCCGGCATCAGCAAGATCTCCGACTCACGAAGCGGCGCTCTCGGTCTCGCCCTCGACCCTAAATCGCAGGCCGTCAAGGTCCACTGCTCTGGATGCGCCTTCCCCTCGCCCCAACAGGAGTCGGTTCAGGAGAAGGGAGATGATGATATTGTCTGGATCCAAGGCGGCTCTAAAGATGTCATCTTCAACTTCACCGTCGACGACAACAACAAGGACCTCTTGTTGAACGGTGTCAAGGTCTACCCCGTCGACACTTTCTCATTCGCCGAGCCTACCGTTGGCCAGATCCACTCATCAGCTTCCCTGGCCGACATCAAGAGCCACCCCGAACAAATCACACCTCTGCGCGTCTCATCGGCTGGCATGCAGGTACACAAAGAGACCATCTCCTCGGTCAACGACATGCTGGTCAGCATCAACTACCAGATCAGCGAGCTGGAGTCACAATCAATGGCCGTTGATGGCGTCGATCTCAAGCTCCTCGAGGGTGCAGACGGTTCGCTGATGATCATCTCGGTTGATGCTGCCCCCATGAAGCACATGTTCGATGTTATCACTCCTCCTGGTTCGGCATCCAAGGAGTGCAGCATGCTTCCTGCCTCTCTCTGCAAGTGGAAGTCCGTCGTTGAGGACAAGATCTCGGGCTTCAAGCCTGGTATGCCCCACGCTTTTGGCGGCTGCGGCGGTCGTGGTGGACGTAAGCCTCCTCACAGACTCCCCGGTCACATCAGACCTCACTTCGACAAGCCTGCTGATGGCGAGGTTCGTCCTCACCACCCCCACGGTCCTGGTGATCACCCTCACCCTCACCATGGCCCTCACGGCATGCACCGCGGACCTCACCACGGCCCTCACCACCACAGACATCATCACTTTTTCCCCGCTTTCGTTCACGCCTTTGTTGCTGTCCTGATCCCCGTTATGGCCGGTGTGACTATGGGCATGTTCGTCAGTCTTATTGGCATGCTTGTCGGTCGTCTGATCTCCTTCATGTGGATCAAGTTTGGCCGTGGAGGCCAGCGTGGTTACGCCAGCGTCGCCCAGTCCGAACAAGACACCGAGAATGCCGAGAAGGGTGTTGTCGTTGTCGAGGACATCGCTGACGAGGAGCCCTTACCCAAGTACGAGGATGCTCCCGCATACGATGAGAAGGATCGCCAGTAGATGTGTCCTTTGACCACGACCGCTCGCCTCTTGTCTTTCTACCCTCGCGAATTTCTTATCGCAATCATGTTATCTCCTTTGTACTCCAACCATTCACGCCGGGACGGCCGGCCCGCCTTTCACTTTATCCCTACCAAGTCTTGCGTGTTTTTCTTACATAGCTTTCCACTTGCCGCTAGAGGTTCCAAGGGCGTTGACGATACAAATTGAAACCCACCTGCATACATGACAAACTAGACCCCTTTTCTCTTTGCCGCGTGAACATGTTTTCCTCACAAAAAATGCCGAAAGTCAAAAAGATTAACAAGTTCTTCCTTTACGGCCGTTAGGACATGCACGATATTTCATCTGAACTTCCCCAGCTGCCCTTCGGGATATGTAATGTGCGGATTCTTCAGGGCTAGCATCTTCTTAGCTGCATGAAAAAAGCGCCCCAAAATGCAAATGCATGGCGATGCAAGAGCAATATCGAACTGGCCTCTCCCCAAAAGGCATATTGCACATACTTCGGTACAATGCACGAGCAATATATCTCTAGAGACCTTGGCCTGGTTCTTGCGTTTCTTTGTTCTTTGTTGCATTGCGCGCATAACGACATGGTGCGCATACCGACATCGCACGCATATAAATTATCGAAGAAATATGTTTCTTTGGGGCTAAAATGATGGGTTTTGTTTTCTTCATGTCTCGAGGCGAATCTTGGTGCCCCGAGACATTATTGGGAGATGGTATGTTTGTACCCGTGTAGATGTTTGATTCATATGCAGTGAGATCGAGGGTTTCGAGTTTCCTGGAGGCTGGTTCGATGGGATAGATTGTACTTTGCTTGTTTGATGCAAGATTGAGTGGTTGCAGCAGGACTCGTGTCATGTGTGGTAGGCTCATCCAAACCATCTGCAGACATCTCGTCCCTGGTGTGGAAAGGTTACTTTCTCGCTGCAAGATTGAATGATATGTATGCCAGTGGCTGCAGGAGGGACTCGCACCAGTGGTGGTATGTTCACCACATCATCTGCAGCAAGATCGAGTGACGATCCTGGTTTTGAAAGCAGTGGAAAGTGCTGTGCTGCAAGATTGATTGATAAACTACTCGGGAAAGAGCCCAAAGACTTGATGAGAGATAGAGATCGACGATCGGTATCTTGGTTGCAGAGCAGGAAGGTGCATGCGTGGACTTGTGGATGGTGACTGCATGTTCTGCTCGAATGTTCAGCTGACCACGATGCTACAAGTCAAATCAACAGCATGTGAACCGGAAAGAACAATGGTTGATTCATCACTCTCAACCAGTTCTGCTCCAAAGATCTGCATCGCGACACTCTCCTATCTAGCAAGTGGTGTGTGTAGAGCGTAGGTTATCGCAGACATGGATGTATTTGCATATCCAAGACCCACATTCGATTGAAGATTCTAAGACGTCGTCATCAAGTCTGCAAGCCTTGCACTACGCCGTGGTTGCATAGAATGTCAAGGGTTGAAAGGTTGGTCGCATCACGAGCGAGTACGGGCGAGCAAGAAGAGCATGTGGTCAGAGAAAGAAAGATTCATTTCACAATCAATTTTACTTTCTGCTCCACGGCCGGCACTTCCTCCGCGTGCGTGCTCATTGCTCGGTGTTAGTCAATGGTCCATCTCTGCCGTAAAGAGTAGGTTCGCATCCGATCGATACTAGCCAACGCAAGTGCCGTGCTCAAGCTACAGTCCCCTTTTGTTGAGCTAGACAGTGGTCCAGGGTCTTTTCCATGGCTTTGCTTCACGAAACTTTGCATAGCACGTCTGGAACATACGGTGTGTTGCCAGTGTTGGTTCAGATCTGGAAGATCTAGCTGATCTTTCCATTAGCCAAGGGACGACCACCGTTCAAATCGATCTTGGTTGTTAGGTCGATCGGTGAGGTGGCTGGTCTACGACTGCTCGTCTTTCTGGGACTTGGGAGATATGGAAAACGATAGATTGCTCTGGACTCTGAGTGCGCCACTGTCTGTAGCGTACTCTGTTTAGCCCGGCGATTTGCCTACACATCCGCGAGATGCTGCTCCGTAATCTCGTATCGACTCCATTGATGAGTCTGCAATGTGGTTGAATATATGCGTTGCCATAACCGGGCGGTAGAGGATTCACGGCGCCGCTAGGGCGTGCAAGAGCAGTGCTGTACACTGCATGCATACATTGATCCGTGAGATGCATGGCTGGTGGGGATGTATTCTTTAGCATAGACCGGGAGAACTACCTGGACATGTTCAGAACCTGTGCTCGCAGCACTACGACTTGCTTACGTGTGACCCTGCGTGCACATCGTACATAGGAGGCGGCAAAGGACGGTAGACGGCAATTGTCGAGGGCTCGAGTGTTCGTCGTGGTCCGTCGGTTCTCCCTGGGAGTGTCAGTGCCGGACAGACGTTGGAGTTGGTCTGGTCTAAGCCGGCGCCAGCACCTGCAGAACCACGATCTGAAGTGGGGGCATTGAATGTAGATCTGCGTGAGCATTCTATGGCTGCGGAAAGCGCAGACGGCAGTCACGATAGACAGTGCTCACCAAGACCATTATCCAGTTATGTCGCAGCCGGGCTCTCGTCGTTGCAATTGGTTTGTGGGCCGTTATGTGGACACTCGGCATGTTGAATGTTCTACTGTTTGGAAAGGCGAGCCCCAGATCTACTTCGAGCACACCAACGAGTCAGCTCGACAAGTTTTGTAACGAAGAGCAGCACATCATGTCTAGACGCCTGAACGACTATCACACGCAAGGTACCAGCATGAGACGAGTCGAAAAGGCCATCTGGTCTCGACAATCAGGCAGACAGTTCCTCGCTTCAGCTCTGACGCACTGCATGTGTCAATCTGTCATTGTTTATTCTGCGACACTGGAGTATTGTTGCAATCAATGCTCTGAACAGATACGGCACAACAACAGCTGTCACAGGCTAGCCAGAGCCAGGGCTCAATATAGGCAGATTGCGGGACGGTTCGTCACCGGTATGGCCGCGACGGCTCCTGAAGCGTTCGTGCGTAAAGAGCCGGACCTTGGAGGATTTGGAACGATGATATATTGGTGGGAAATTTACCTCGTCCGGTAGTAAGTTGCAATCAATGCTAAGGTTCTGGTTATAGGTCTTGGCTACTGGGTTGTCAGATTGGAGAAGTGGACCTAGGACATTCCACCTATCCATCAATCTGTAACTGTAAACTTTGTTCCTCGACAGTCGCGAGATAAGGTCCAGAACACACATCTAAGACAAATTGCGAACATCCCTGTCTCCTCTCGAATCCTTTGTGTGGATTCCAGGACGTGCCTTTCCCGGTTTACATTGATTGCAGAATATTGCGCGAAGCACCTGTGATCTGCAGATTAATATATTTGTACCACAATCGGTGATCGCGACGCCCGAAGAACGGTGACGCGATGTTGCTTCTTGTCTGCAACTGGGGCCGTGGGGTGTTGTGGCTTGAATTGTTTTTTACCCTTTGCCCTGTGCCGCCTGCGTGCACGGTAAGCAAGCATCAGAGAGACGTGTCAAGGTCCCGCGGACAGCAAAATCTGAGGGTTTCATCTAATTGGAGAGGGCGATGTGACAGGCTACAGCCAGCCGCCCGTCCTTGAAAGAAGACGGTGAGTCTGCAATGGCGGTGACGTTCGTGATTCGTCGTCTGTCAAGAAGGGAAATGCGTTGGTGTGGTAACACCGTCACGCGCCGGAGGATCAAAAGGCTGTCAAGGTGACAAGTGGCGCCCTTGTCTCGAGGCTGGAATCCTTCTCTTCTTAGTTTCAGTAAGGAGGCAGTCGTCTGTTCTGTTAGTGGCGTAAAATCACGGCAATAAGGTGAAAGGTGCGCGGGGGCTTTTCGATACGGAAAGACGAGCAAGACGCTCACCAAACATGTACAAAGGACGTTGCACCAGAACACAGGCCAGTCAGCCTTTGGACTCGATATTGACACCGTGTCGGCGGTCGATGGAGCGAACGGGGGGGTTGTTCGCTCGAGTCATGATGAAATGTCAAGACTCAGGGCAACCCTATCTCCAAAACGTCGGGCCCAGCGCAAAGGACTGGACGGTTAGCGGCCGCTCATGTCCGGCAGCCGAGCCGACTTGCTCGAGGGAAGGTACGGCTGCGCCTCCTTCTTGACCGCGGACTGTGGAGAGTTGGATCTGAACCAAACGTAACGCGACTTCCGACGCGGGTGTGGTTGAGAGATCTCGCTCGCACGTTCGGGCCACGATCTCCCTGACCAAGAACCACACGCTCTCTTGGCGATGAGACCGGGCTGAGCCGGTTCCACTAAGCAATTAGACTTTTCGGCTCTTATTGTGTCCTCACGTTCGTAGATCGTGCGAAATTACACTTGTCACCGTGTCCAGCTGAGTCGGTTTAATTGTCGTTGATTGTGGGCGCAAAACGGTGTGCACGATTCAATGGAGCCTTTTGCTATTGCGATAAATCATGTTTCAGTCAAAGTAGTCCAACGCAGGATCATCTTGGTTGACGGTGAACGCGTTTATGTGAAGCATAACGTACACAGTGTCTCTACTGAGTCAAGCGACTCGTCGATCTCATTGAGCTTGTGTCTACGCGGAGGGAGCTCCTGATGCGCAATGGAAACCCAGTTTAGACTTGCCAGTCCATCTCACCGACTCAGTCCGAGGAGGGAGGGCATGCTCGTAGCTCGCTCCTTTGTCTTGATTCGTGTACTCTCTACGAATTGCACTTCAGTACCCTGGCAAATACGCTACCGGCCAAAATCCGGCTTGGGTGGATAGGGTTCAATGACAGGTTCCTACGTCCGTAAGGGTGGAAACTGGAAAATAAACCTTCGACCGCGCTCGTGTCGTGCTGTCAAAAGTGGTCGGTGGTCCCGAGGCGAAGAGAATTTACCAGCAACGTCTGCCACCGAGACCTTCTTCGTTTTAAACTTCCGTAACAGTGTCACGATTGTTCCATGTCGGTGTCATTCCCAGGTTTGGACATCCCGATGACTACTTGGAACAAGAACAAAGACTGGGCGACTACTGTCGCAGCTGTCTGACCAGGTCCTGTCTTACGCAATCTTGCTGATTAGATGACTTCCACACGCTCGCCTATTGACAAATCCCCGCACATAGCCTTTGTGTCGAGCGTCTCACACCGTCCAAGAATAACACACCTGACTCCAGGATGTGAGTGATGTGATGCGTTTTGTGTGTGTATGAATGTAGACATTATAATGTGACGTATATATGTGGATGTGTGTAAAAAGCTGCCGTCAAATCCTTTTGGGTATCTGTGGTTTTCCCCTTGCGTGTTCCAGACCAATTTTATATGCCCAGGCTGCCCTAGCCTCAATTGGGCAGCATGCACCGATATTGCAGTCCCCTTCGTATCATGCCCTGCCATGCCTTCCCTGTTCAAGAGAGAAAAAACTCCGTGCAATGTGTGAAAACAAGATTCGCTGAAACAAATGAAAAAATACGGTTCCAAACAACTCTGCTCAGACGATCATTGCATATCGTCTTCACGGCTGCCAGCACGACTCTTGTCGCGCTTCTCTCTAAGCTCAGGGCATCGCCTTCTGTGGTTGATGAACCAATTGCTGACCTGAAAGATACGTTAGTTGATGCGTCAAGACATGTGATAGCTTTGCAGTCTTACCTGTGTCAAGTTGATGCCAGCAACAGCGGCAAAATGCCTCTTTTGTTCTTCACTGGGGTATGGGTTGTGCATGTTTTCGTCAAACCATCGCTTCATGATTTCTGTCGATTGCTTGGGAAGATTGCTTCTCTTCCTGGACTTTCCATTCTGGTACTCGTAGTGTGATGGAACGAAGAATGCGTGAGAGTAAGGGTAAGGAGCGTTTCCATAGGCTTGAGGGACGTCAAGTCTGGCTACTGGTGGATACTCCTCGCGAGGCATGTTGTTCGCTGGAACAGACATGTATGACTGGCGAGGGGGCTCCACAGCATATCTTTCACGAGAGGGTTGAGGTTGATATTCGCCGTAGCCTGAGTGTCTACGCATGTCGTCGTCTTGCGAAACAGAAGAAGCATTGCTATACATGCTTGAGCGATTGCGAGCAGTCAACATAGGATCCGAAGTAGGATAGACATCGGAGCGAGGAAGAGCAGGACTCGGGTAAGTCCTTGGCAGATCGGTCCTTTGGACTCTAAGGTCTGGGGAGGCGTGGTGGCTGTGAATAACAGGACTGCGGCTAGAAGGCGTGGGCAGGTCATACTGCGAACGAGGTCTCGTGTCCTCATGACGGGTTGGCATGTAAGGAAGGTTTTTAGGGGCGGTCTCGGTGAAAGTTCTCTCTGGAGTACGAGCGTCCCATCCCGAGTCTGTTCGTGTCCTCTTGTTAGGGTAGAGTGATGCTGGTTTGTAGGTGGGCTGATGGTCGTAGATTGGCTCCCTTGGCAAAGGTTGCAATGAGTGACCTTGAGAGGGAGGAGTTGCTGGAGGGCTCATGCCTGACTCTCCAAGAACCTGTTTATTCATGAGTTCGTGTCTGGGTCAGGAGGCTGATGTCAACTTACCGATCTCAATGAAGGCAACGAAGGCTTGTTGCTTTCACCGCTGTTGTACGGCGGCGAGTGAGATGAGGGGTAACGAGTAGGGTACGATGTCGAAGAGTAGGAGGCATGGTGCACAGGAGCGTCTCTACGAGTCGAATCATGATACATGCCGAAGCTGTGTCGAGGACGGTCAATCAATGTAACGCCGTCCATGTTGTCGATATGAGTGGTGAATTATGATCAAGTCGTTGATGAACCGGGTAGCAGCCGATGGAGTATGGTGTATCCAGCAACAAGGTACAGTCGTTGGGGGAGTCGGTCCAGATGGTGAAGAAGAACAGATTCCGAGGAATGCCGGATGTTAAAAGAGTAAAAGCAGAGTTTCCAGACTACCAGTCGAATGGGATCACGAGGCGGAGGATGCAAGTCGATTCCCGGGTACAAAAGCACATGTATCGTCCGCTGGTGCTGGACGGGCGGTGCAGCTCTCATGTATAATTTTGGACAGGAAGCACGCTCCATCGTTTTGAACGGGCCTCCCTAGGAGCCGTCAGTGATTGTGCTAGCGGGCTGCGCCAACGACACCAAGCGCAAATCATCGTCGGTGCGTTGATCGGGATGGCTTGACTTAGCACGCCGGCCAACCTGTCACAACCGTCCCTGGCGTCTTGGGACGAGGCACCAAAAGAAGACAATGCAAATGCCGACGCCATAGCGGTGGGTAACGGAAGCTCGCGCACGAGCCGTAACCCGGGCGGAGGTTTAGACGCAGCGCCATGCACCGTGATGTATGTCTCGATCGGCTCCCAAAGCTACCTGCTTTGATTATGCTTCTCATCCAACCCATGCAAGGCAGGTTTGTAAAGTTTGGCGCTTCTGCATGCCTGCCAAACCTACCGCAGCGGAGTCTGGCGACGCAGGGTTTTCTTTCCTTGTTGCCATTCTCGTATCTCGACGTCTAAAAGCCCCTGACTTTTTTGTGACGGCCGTCAATCTCATTTTGACTGCCCGGAATGGGAGTGTTGCAATCTGCGCAACCCAGCCGGTGTCTTTTGACCTGTCTCTTGGCATGCCGCCATATCCATTGACTCACAGCCTGTTTCAAACATGCCGTGTGGTGGTACCAACGAGAAAGAAGGCTGTAGTGTGTAGTGCTTCCCCATGAGCGGCATTCGCAGTCGTCTCCGCGCCCATGCACCGAGACGGTCAACGAGCGACAAGACCCAAGACGCAGCCAGAGTCAACGACTTTAGTCATACACAAGTCATGTCTCCCCGCATACAAGGCGCGCGGCACGTTTGGTATATCAGCACGTTCTAACCTAGATCTGTGACAGGCTGTCAGGTACACATGCCAGCTCGAGTCCCAAAAGTCTAGCAAGTACTTGTAGGGATGAATAGACTCGAGCTGGTGGAAATGTAGGTTAAAGTCATAGCATTCTACAAGCTCCCTCGCTTCATATTGGCCGCTCGTGATGTAACCTTCTCTCCACTAGGCAAATGAGGCTTTGGTCGGAGTGGAATCCCACAAAACCCACCCATGACAGTCGGGCACCTTGAACTAGGGCAAAAGGGAGCTGCAGACCGACCCTGGATCTGCGTCTGCGCGCGCGTCGAATATTGGAACGCACGCAACAATAACGCCGTCACCAGAGACCGATCTGCTGGAACCATTGTCTCTGCCAGTCCTCAGCAGACTGGGCGCTCTGTTCTTCTTTTGCGCCGTTCTGCTGCTGGCACACGTCTGAAGCATCAGGTATTTCTGTTCAGCTCTCTGACAAGGATCTTCGAGTCAGCTTTCATAGGAGCCGGTTTCCAGCAAGGTCTTTCAGAACTAAAAGTGAACCCAAAACGGCGAAGACGCCACAATGGAAGAATGATTTGTGTTTCTGGCGTCTCGCATTTGGGCAGAGTTGACAGTAGCGGCCGCACCACTGACGTGCAGACCAGGGCTCATTCTCTAGAGGCAGTTGCACGACTCATGATGATTTAGATCTATGCATTGACACTCCTTGGCAGATTTACGGCCCCCTGATCAGTAATCCCCTGTCTCTCTGCTCGGAAAACGCACCAAATCCTGAATGGCGCTGGTCGTGATGGATGCTCGGAGCGTTCACACCAATATGGTAGACTGACTTCCAATATAGTGGGTCTTGTTCTTCCCTCCTCGGAGCAGAGGAGACAAGGGCGCGCTTCTTGCGGCTCTGTACGGTGGTGGCTCAAATAACAATCTCTCTTTTTGACAATCTCCATCTGCTTCGGATCTCGTGCCAGCTCTAGCGGCTCTGCATACAGAAGACAGGCCCACTCGTCAATAGTTGATGTTGATCCCATTTTCTACCACGACAGAATAGGCTTCGTGAGACGAGAGCAGATCCTCACAGCGTGGAAATTCGCCGCGACTCCGGATTGTCTTGGCTATCCACTTCGGCCGAATGTCATTCATCCATACGCGTAGGCAGGTACACCGTACAGCAGACGAGCTGTTGCGAGCATCTACGGATGAGCACGCCGTCGTCGAATTGCGAGGAAAGTTGACTCGACTTGAATCAGACGTTGCACTTAGCGCGCGATATGCAAGTGCCTCCTCTCTCACCGTATCTTGGAGTCGACGCTTGACTGCTATATCGTCCCAACGGGACTGTGGTGTCACGCATTTCCAGCGTCAGCACAGGAATAACGACAACAACGTTGCTTTATGCATGCCTTGTTGCGGCACGGTTCCCAGAAGCCGGTCCAGCAGATTGATTGGATCTCCCGAACGGCAGGTCATTTTGTCGACTGTGACAAGGAGCGGGTGTCCCCGCTTTGATAGGTGCCAGGATCTCCATGCCTTTTCCACTACCAGGGTCAGCCGGCTGCATATGCACGTTGCTGAGACCTTTTCTATCTTGCGAATGCAGAAGCAGAACCGGGATGGGTCCTATAAATCCTACCAAATATTCGGGCCTCTGTGAACTCACGCTCGCGGGACTATCGTGCCTTGCTCCTGGGAACCGACGACATCCCACAGCCGTGTGAACACGTGCATTACACGACGTCTTGGACATTCCACAGGCATGGGCTGGAAACCCGTGCAGCGTTCTGTTGTTGCATTTCTTACTGTACGCCCACACTGCATCAGTCACAGGTCTCCTTGAACTCCATCCCTCGCCTTTGAACTCATGTAGCAGTTCTTTCAAGTGGATCAAAAGATTGTTCAGGTCGGTATGATTTGCAAGAGTCTCGCTTGTACAGGCTGCATCCAAGATTGGGAGTCATCGACGCATACAACGTCCACCGCTTGCTAAGCAGGGTCTAATGCCACCTAACCGCTCATGCAGCCGGTAAGGAGATGAGCGAACCATAATCACACGCAACTTGTGTTGCAGGCATGTGAGTTCGATCCATCACCTCCCCCCTTGTTCGAGGCCCATCGTTCTTGCATTTGGCGGCACGACCCGTCAGATGTTGTGTAACGTGCGGAAAATCAAGTGGAGGGGCCCGATCCCGAACCAAGATGAGGTCTCTCCCTTGCTATGAATGACATGCGACCACAGCCTGTCATTTACCAAAGAACTACCAGACGCCCGGTCGTGTAGAGGGCGCACTGCACGCGTTATTGTTGTCCTCCTCAACATCACAATTTGGTTGTTGCGACTGTTACTCCCAGATGTCCCCAGCACATTGGGGGGGTGACATGTCCGTATGTTCGGGTTGGATGGAGGAGACGCCTTTCCCTATTGCGACATCACACCGCTCTGCGATCTTGGTTTCCTCTCCCTTGGGTTCCGCAAGTGGAGATCTGACAGGCGGCAAGCAGCAAAGTATCCCTGCTGGTGGCTCGCCAATAGTCCACACGAAACACCTCAACCAAAAGACGACGGCAAATCAAGACACCTGCCGTGATCTTTTGGCGTTCCGCGAACTGCAACGCCATCACCTAGGTCCAAGCCTCGAACGATTTCATGCTGTGCAACCCCATCACGTTTCCAGCCCGCTGGGAATCTCGATGATAGGGTCCGGCCCGCCTTGTTGACATCTACGCCGCCATTGATGGATGGGTTCACACAAGAACCATCGGTGGGTCATCGATTCTGGCTGTGCGTGCTTCTTGTCTGTCGTAAAGGACGGAGTCGGCCGCATATTGTGATTGATCGCAAAAGTCACAATCTTCATTTATTTCTATGATTCCGACAAGCCCAACCATCTTGCGCGATGAAGCAAAGCAATTTCCGATCCCGGTATCCAGTTCCCACAGTATCGGGTTTTCGATGGGTGTATACCTCCTCCCATTGCTGAAACTTTGCTGTACGATGTCGCTAAGGTACGTGTAGTCACAATCAACTTGTATTTCTTGTTGACGATGGGGGCAGTCTCATCACAACACCTTACGTGATCGCTTCCTTCCGCTCATCTTGTGACTGGTTGATGCAGGAAATACTACGCCCTCGATCAGAATTTGGCGCAATCTACGATCACGTTCACTGTAAACATACTGCTTGTACACACACTGCTTTTACACGTGTAGGTGACAATGTCTTTGTTCTGAATCTACAAATCATGTGAGTCGATGTGGAATTTCGCGCTTCTCGTAGCCAAGTTCGCAGGTAATCGATTCTTTGACTATTCCACTCACCATCGCTCTTTGTTGCGAGAACACAACGATGACACTCCACCATTTTCTCTTCACGTCACGCACCAATTACCTCATTGATCACACGAGATCACAACACCACTGCCATCCACACAATCGATTGTCTTCTGGATCTCCTCATCACCATTCCTTGGTCTGCATATCGGTTAGAGCATCAAAGCCAGGGTGACAGCTGTCAATAATATGATACGAGCATCGCAACCACCATGATCGAGCATGTATCAGACTGCACACACCGGTGAGACCCGAGTCACAACCCCGTACCACTACTTGCACTCGTGCAATATGGCTAAATCCTCTCTTCATCAATGGCTATGCAAGAGACAAGGAACAATCACACCACGAACACTCATGTATCGGAACAGAACCTCCTTGCGAAGATGAGAGAAAAAAACCCTCATACCCATTCCTCTTAATCACCACTCCTAAGCGACACCAGATCCCTTTCGGTCGTGAGCGGGCGAGCCATTCCAAACGAAGCCGATTTGAAGCGCTTACATCCAAGAATTCCCCAGGATATGGTTCCGGCTTTCCAGATCTCCTATACCTGAAACCCCCCGAACACAAGGATTCGAAGAAAGATGTGAAAGGAGGGAGAAGTGCATATCGTTTACCAACCTACTTGGCGATAGGGCAGTCAAGCAGGCTAGATCGATGGTTCCACAAGCGCAAGATATCGGTAACTCTAGATCTTTGGGGGTTGTCTGCTGCCACGCCAGTTCCGCGTGCTCGGGACAAGAGCTTGTTATGCATGTTTATATTGACCTTGATGCTGCTTTTTTGTTTTCCCCACTGTGCCCTTCTTCTCTTTCCATGGCAGTGGTACCGAAGTCGATGCGCGTGAGTTGGATGGGATGTAATGACGAGATGGAACATACGAATTCGCGGAGGAAGGAATGGCTCTTTGCATAATCATGTGTGTGATACGTGGGCTCTTGGGAGAGTGCAATGCCCTCATTTCGGTTTCAAGGTTTCTCATTGAATTCGTATGCCATAAAAGTCTAGTTCGTATGCGTTAATGCAGTCTATATACAAGTTGATGGGAATTTTGATGAACGTGGCAACCGCCCAAGTGCCTTTCCCGAATGATCCCGGAACGCCTTCGCTATGTGATGTGTGATGTCAAGAAACGCCTTTTGCATCCTCATGAGACGTGGCCATGAGGGGGCAGAGGCGTCGGTTGTTCCGCCAATCAATATGTCGGAGATGGTGAAGTGATGTAGATCGTGCGAGTCTGTGGAGGATGGACCTCGTATCGCAAGGACGTGCAAGCCTAGGCAATCAATACAAAGGCTACGATCAAGGCTGCAACCAAAGAGAAAGTCGAAAGTTCACTTCGGGTAGAACCAGAGCTGGCTGCCGGAGCGGAGGCGGCAGTGCTCACGTTGGTCCTGCCAACGGGGCTGGTGACACTGTTGAGGGTGTCTACAACCGCGATGGCGGGACCGACATTGAAGAAGTCAACCAGGATGAAGGTAGGAGCTTGACCGTAGGTGGTGGTGCATTCGGCGGCAGATGTTCCCAGGTTGCCAGTGCCACCCGATGCTGCATTTGTAGTGGTAATATTTCCGAGATCAGGAGACTCGATTGTCGTGCCAAAGAGACTCGAGGTTTCGTAGAGGAAGTGGTTCATGAATGGCATCAAATTCTGCTGCAACGCCGAGCTTGTGGTGACAGTGGAGGGTCGGTTGGCTGCACAGGAAAAGTTTGATGGCGATGTGTTGTCGTAGTTGTTCTCAAAGATGTAGGTGAACTCGTCCATGAGGTAAGGCGCTGCGGTGTTGTCATCGAGACTAGCGACGAAGTTGAGAAGACGCGTTCCGTCATTGATCAAGGTTTGTAGGGTAGGCCACTCGCTTGGAGCTGTGGTTGAAGTAGGAGTATAGGCGTAAGATGCAATGCCGGCAGTTGTGTATGCACTCCCCAGATCTGAGGCAGATGCATCGTCTGAATTGACGAGCAACACAGTGACAACCTCGTTCGGGTTGCCATCCATCCATGTCTTGATCTCTGATAGCCAGTCGCTCAACAATCCGGCATCGAGAAGAGTGCAACTCGAGTGGCACATGTGTAACGATCCATTGTTGTTGTGAACTTGACCACTCAATAGTCTGACACCGGCACTGAGCTGAACGGTAGTGTTGTAGAATTGGTTTCCAGATGCCGAGTTGCCTGTAGACGCATCACGCAAGAAAGGCGCATTATGACTTCCGAGGTGTGTGATGTTGTTGTACGTCTTACTGCACAGATCTGGAGAGTTGTTGCATGCTGTGGCTCTCTTGGTGACTGCCGAGAAAGCGACCTGAGCAAGAGATGGTAGCAGGAAAAGACTTGTTAGAATATTCGTGTTGGACATCATAATTGCTGTCGGGAAAGTGTCAGTAAGAGGCAATACTGGGACTCTTTCATGTTGTCATACCTAAGAGATGCGACACAGGAGTTCGAATTTGAGGTCTTGTATGTTGTGTTGGTTTGGAATATTTCACGATATTTTGTTGCTGATGGTTCAAGAAGTCCGAAGGGGGCAAATGGCAAAATTCCAGAACAGAAGGGGCGACGCAGATGCAAATGCTTTCTTGGACAAATCCAAAACGATATAGAGAGCAGCCAGCAGAGAAGTTGAATGGAAATAGGAGAGATAAATACGAAGCAGTTGAATGTAAAAATAAGACTTGGGTCGCCGTAAGACGACTGCGCCTCAAGAATAGTTGTCGTAATCAGTCCCTTTTCGCATTACGCAGCCCGAAACACTCCTCGGCCGATGCTTCTACACATGTCATGATTTGCTTGCCACAAGGACCAAGAAAACTCAAGAGATTTGCGGAGTGTGCAAGGGTTCTCCAACCACTATTAGATTGTCTTGGTCGCAAAAGATGGATGGAAGTTGAAAAGACGTGGGGCCAAGGGTTGGACTGCCAACCACCTGACGACAATCAGCTGGAGTTGAGGGTGATCTCCTCGTAACATCATCAACAAGAGACAGCAGCGCACAGTCAGATTTGCAGCCCCAATCAAATCCCTCCAGGCTTTGGATACACATGGATACACACAATATGGAGTCCGAGTCATCAGTCATCCTCAGGGCGCCTGGCGTGTCGCAAAACACCCAAGACAGCCAGCCCCAAGCGTATCAATCGCCCAGCCTCTCGTTTTTGCAAGGCACTTGGCACGTCACTCACAGCACTCTGCCCATGTGGAAGTCCAAGCGCAATGTGCAAATCACCTACACGGCACTGCCGCCATCGACACCTGACGCAACCCCAGATCAGACAGACCGCCTGGACGACGTCGTGTCTTACCAAGGGCTTGATTCAGACAAGCTGCACACTGTTCACGGCGTAGACAAGGCCAGTGGCGGCGTTGGAGTCACGGACGTCTGGGACTGGCGTGGTAAAGGATGGCTCATGATTGCAAGCAGTCATTGGGAGGTTCTGGGTTGGGCAGACAAGGGACAAAGTCAAGACAGCTGGGTCGTGACATATTTCGCCAAGACTCTATTCACGCCGGCCGGTATCGACTTCTACAGCAGACGCAAGGAAGGATTGAGTGAGAGAACTGTCCAGGATATCAAGGCAGCTCTCAGTCGCGTGGACAATGAGGATGTTCGTCGTTTGTCGAGTGAGGTGTTTGAGGTGAAGACGGACAACGTGACACAGGGAGAAGCATGAGCGCCTACGAGATCGCACAGGCAGATATCAGGGGAGTTCGACAGCACTTGCGGACCCGGAGAGTAATGTATAATCATAATTGAAAAGGAAAATTGAATGAAGCTGCTTGGTTGTGGGTATTTTGGACTTGGCGTGAAGGAGCTCTATTGCGGTAATGTACAGTAGGCAATCGTCTAGTTGCTGGAGAACCAAGTCTTGTGTCCCTGTTCCTGGAGTTAGGTCGAGTCTTGGGGCAGTGGTAGGTATCGGGGATTGACGCACGAGGACCATTCTGCCCATCATGTACATGGTAGCAGCCGAGGTCGAGGCCAGCAGAGCGTAGTAGGGGTAGAGCATGAACTTGGCGCGAGGGCCCTTCTGCCACTGACGGAGACCGTCGTGGGTCTGGTGCATGCGCTGCCAGTGGGGGACGTTGTTGCGGCGGTAAAGACCGGGAGAGTTGAGGCTGTGAGGGCTGGTCAGCAATCTTGGACAGCGGAGTCGGGGCGCCGGCGGAAGGAGCTCTGGGGCGGCGCAAAGAAG
>JGI24891J29808_1000053_pt1 | contig 158723 bp, 133 predicted proteins | sample FreactcultuFSWF8_FD_29808 | JGI IMG/M metagenome (IMG submission 29808) | reverse complement strand
GGGCCGCCCAGAGGTAGGGCGAGCGGCTGCCGACCGGTCGCCCCAGACGCGGTCGCAGCCGCTGATCCCAGTGCGGTGCCAGTGCCGCCAGTTCGGCCGCGTGCCGGCTGTCCTGCCAGGACAGTGCCGGTGCCAGCGGTTCTCCGCTCACGGTATCCCACACCACGGCGCTGGCGCGCTGGTTGCACAGGCCGATGGCGCGCACCCGCAGTCCCTTCTGGCGCGCCTGCTGCAGGCTGGCGCGGCACGCGGTGAGGGTCTGCTGCCAGATCAGGGCCGCATCCTGTTCCACCACGCCGCTGCGCGCGGAGTGCGTGCGCAAGGGGCGTCGGTGCAGGCAGGAGACCAGGCCATCGGCCGTCACGATCGCCGCGCGTGTGCTGGAGCTGCCAGCGTCGATGGCGAGGATCCCGTCACGGCTGTTCATGGCGGCTTCTGTCGACAGGAACGGGCGCACTGCTGGCGGTGGCGTGGCCGGAGCGGTAGGGGCGGGAGTCAATCAAGGCGGCGACATCGTCGATGCCGCGCAAGGGGACTGCGGTGTGCACAGGGCTCTCCTGATGTTGACTGCAAGAGGCCTGCGCACTGCGCGCGTGAAGAGACCATCTTGCAGATGGTCTCTTGTGTGAATTATCTGCCGGGCAATTCTATGAGCCCGGCGACGGGCTTGTCAACGACCGCAAAAGGGGGCGCGGCAGCCGATCTCGCCTGTTTTCAGGGGCGTTCACCCCTTGCCAGACGTGCCCGGACGTGGGCCACGATCTGCGGCAGGTCGGCCACCGAATCGATCACGTAGTGCGCGCCGGCGGCGTGCAGGCGTGTTTCGGCGTGTGTCTTCAGACGCTCGATTTCCTCTGGCGGCAAGGCATCCAGTTCTGCCCGCGTGAACCCCACTTCATTGCCCGAAAGGGAGAGGCCAACGCTCCACATGCCGGCGCGAATACCTTCCTCAATCCCCGGCACCGTATCGTCGACCTTGATGCAACAGGCCACGTCATCGATCTGCAGCGCCAGCACGTTGGCCAGCGCCATGTAGGGGCCCGGACGGCCACCGGCCTCCAGTTCGTCGCCGGCCACCACGTGGTCGGGGCGCAGGCCTTCCTCGGCCGCCATCGGCAGCAGCACATCCAGCACCTGGCGCGGATAGCCGGAGCAGGAACCGATTTTGAGACCCTGGCCGCGCAGCCAGGCCAGCACCTGCGCCGCGCCCGCGATGGGCTGCGAATACTGGCCGACCTTGGCGATCTGCATTGGCATGAAGTGGGCATAGATGGCATCGATATCCGCCTCCGTAGGGGCATGGCCAGTGCGTTGCTGCCATTGCGCCGCCAGCGAAGGCTCCTCCAGCAGCAGACGGATGTGTTGCCACTTGGATAATCCCATGGGCCCCCGCGCCTGTTGCAGCGTCAGAGCGATGCCGAAGCTCTCGAAGGCATCCACGAAGATCTGCGTCGGTGCCAGCGAACCGAAATCGACCAGTGTGCCCGCCCAGTCGAAGATGACGGCTTGCAGGGTGCGGCCGGGGCCGGAGGCGGGGATCATGGATTCTCCTTGGAAATGCAGTGACGATGGCGGACAAGCAGGCAAGGCAGGCCTGTGAAGGTGGCCGCCGGGATGGAGGAAGAGCTTAACCCCTGTTTGTGACGGGCTTGTTATCGATATAATCCATGAAATTGGATGATACTATTGATAGGATCTATAGATGACACCCTCCCAACTACGCGCTTTCCTGGCCGTGGCGCGCCATCGCGGCTTTTCGGCGGCGGCCCGGGCGCTGGGCGTGAGCCAGCCCACGCTGACGACCCAGGTGCAATCGCTGGAGCGCGAGCACAACGTGGAGCTGTTTTTCCGCCGGGGCCGGCGCGTGGATCTGTCCGAAACCGCACAGCGACTGTTGCCGATCGCCCAGAACATCGCAGAACTGGAACTCGATGCGTTGAACCTGCTGGTCAATTCGGGCGCGCTGCACGTAGGCCATCTGCGCATCGGTGCAGTCGGTCCTTTCCACGTGATCGAGATGGTCGATGCCTATCGCGCCCGCTATCCCAAGGTCGAACTGTCAATCAAGCTGGGCAATTCGGCGCAGTCGCTGGCCGACCTGGCCAATTACGTGACCGATGTGGCGGTGCTGGCCAGCTTCAATGATGATGCGCGCTTTCATTCTGTTCCTTATGCTGATCACGCCGTGGTGCTGTTCGCCCATCGCAGCCATCCGTTCTACCAGCGCGAGGCGGTGTCGTTGGCCGAACTGGACCAGCAGCCGCTGATCATGCGGGAGCAAGGTTCTACCACGCGGCTGGCGCTGGAGCAGGCCTTGCAGCAGGCCGGTGCGCAGCCGCAGGTGGTCATGGAAATCGGCAGTCGTGAAGCGTTGCGCGAGGCGGTGGCGCGGGGCCTGGGCTTGGGGGCCGTGTCCGAGGCAGAGTTCATTCCGGATGAACGTTTCCGGATGGTGCGCATCGCGGGGGATCCGGTGTCCACGCATACCTACGTCTATTGCCTGGCCGAGCGCCGCGAAGGGCGCCTGGTCGGTTCCTTCATGAAGATCGCCCAGCGCGCCTGACACCCCGGCCACTGTCGCGGAGGCTTTGGCTTATCATTACGGATTGTTCATTTTCTGACCAGGAAGCGCGACCGTGATCAAGCCCATCGCCATGTTGACACTGAAGGATCATGCAGAAAGCGCCGATCCGGCCACCACGCTGCCGCGCCAGGTGCGTCAGTACGTGAATCATGCGTTCTGAGGCCGGCATGAGTCTGTCCGTTACTGACATCTTCCCGCAGGGGAATCCGTATCTGGAAGCACTGGGCGTGGAGGTGCTGGAATACGGCAATGACCGCGCCGTCATGGCACTGAAGCTCAAGCCCGAGTTCATGAACAGCTGGCATGTGGCCCAGGGTGGCATCAGCATGACCTTGCTGGACGTTGCCATGGGCCTGTCGGCCCGCGCCGGCGCTCCCGATGCCAAATCCTCCGCCACCGTCGAGATGAGCACCAGTTTCCTGCAGCCGGCCGGGCACGCAGGGGACACCATCATCGCGCGCGGCCACACTTATCACCGCTCCACCACCATGTGCTTCTGCCAGGCCGAACTGTTCAACGGCGATCGCCTGGTGGCCAAGGCCATGGGCACCTTCAAGCTGATTCGCCGCCTGGATATCTCGCGCAAGCTGGATCAGGAGTGAGCGGAGCACGCTGTTCTTTTTTTTGCAGGAAGTCCACCATGAAAATCACCACCGGCAGCTGGGAGCAGCTGCGTGCGCAGGCCCAGCCGATTCGCTTCGAGGTCTTTGTCGATGAACAGAAGGTACCCGCCGAGATCGAGCTCGATGAGATGGACCCGCATTGCTTACACGCCGTGGCCTATGACGATGCTGGCCAGCCGCTGGCGACCGGCCGCTTGCTGCCGGACGGGCACATCGGCCGCATGGCCGTGCGCAAGGCCGGGCGCGGCCAAGGCGTGGGCGGCGCCGTATTGCAGGCCTTGATTGCCGCGGCTCGTGCACGCGGTGACGCCGAAGTCATCCTCAATGCCCAGGTGCATGCCGAGGGCTTCTACCAGCGCCATGGTTTCGCCCGCGAGGGTGAGCAATTCATGGAAGCCGGCATCCCCCACATCACCATGCGCGCGCGACTGCAAGGGTCGGCCGCTTGATCGTCCTGCTCAAGCTTGAGAGGCCGGCGGCGGCATTGCCGGACGGCTCTCGTCCAGTCTGAAGTAGCACAGCTGGGCGGTCAGTTCGCGCGCCCGTTCGGCCACCAGTTCCGCAGTGGTGGCCAGTTCCTCGGAGGCGGCCGCGTTGCGCTGGGTGGTGTCATTGAGCTGCATCACCGCCGAACCGATTTCCTGCACCCCTTCCTCCTGCAGGCGCGCCGACAGTGTGATCTGGTTGATCTGCTGCGAGGCTTCACGGATGCCGTTGAGCGTGCCGGCGGCCAGGCGCTGGCTGGTGGCCTCGGCTAATTCCACGCTTTGCTGGGCAATCACGCTGATCTCCTGCGCGCTGCCTTGGCTGCGCTCGGCCAGCTTGCGGATTTCAGCTGCCACCACGGAGAATCCGCGTCCGTGTTCTCCCGCGCGCGCCGCCTCGATGGCGGCGTTCAAGGCCAGCAGATTGGTCTGGTAGGCGATGTCGTCGATTACGCCGACCTGGCGCGCGATGCCGCGCATGGCCGCCACCGTGCTCTGGACGGCCGCGCCGCTCTGGTCGGCATCGGCAGCAGCGTTCAGGGCGATCTGGTCGGTGCGGCGGGCATGTTCTCCGGTCTGCTGGATGGCCAGGCTGATGTTGCTGATGGCGCTGTGTACTTCTTCCACGGCGGCCGCCTGCTCGTTGGAAGCGCTCGCCAGGTCCTGGGCGGTGGCATTGAGCTGGCGGGCGGAGTCGCCCAGGGCCTGCGTCAGAAGCGTGACGCCGCGCAGGATGTCGGTGAGCCGTTCGCGCATGCCTTGCATTGCGTACAGCAGGCTGCTGCGGTCCCGGCGGCGCAGGGTGACCGCCACGCCCAGATTGCCTTCGGCGATCTGATGCACGATGTGGGCGGCGTAATCCGGCTCTCCACCCAGCTGGCGGCGCAGGCTGATCATGATCCACAGCGCAATGGCCACGCCGATGGCCAGCGCCAGTCCGGCGATCTGCAGGTTGTGGGTGCGCAGTTGCCGATAGTCCTCCAACGCCGCTTCATAAGATGTGCGCGTAAAACTTTCCTGCAACTGGCCCAGGGCGGCCAGCTGCGTCGCCAGGCCGGCCAGCTCGCTGGTCAGCGGGGTCCAGCGGCGGTTGGCCTGCAGCGGCTCGTTGCTGCGCAACAGGTCCAGCACCACGGCGCGCTCGGCAACGTAGCGCCGCCAGCTCTGCTCGAAGCGTTCCGCCTCGGTCTGTTCCTGCGGCTCCAGCCGCGTCGCCCGGTAAGCTTGCCAGCCTTGCTCGAAGGTCGCATCCAGCGCGGGGATGCGCTCCAGCAGGGGCTTGATGCGATCGCTGCTGGTACCGTTGCTGTCGTCAATGGCGGGGGCGGGCAGGTTGGCCATCATCAGGGCGCGGCCCATGACGTCGCGGTTCAGGTAAAGCGCATCGCGCACCCGGGCAATGTGGATCAGCGCCATGGTGCGGTCTTCATAGACGTAGCGCAGCTTGTCGTTGCTGGAGGCCATGCCCTGTATGTCGCGCCAGGCCAGCAGGACTACGCTGCCGCACAGTACCGCCACCAGGATGGCCAGGCGGGCAGTGACCGTCAGTTTTCGTTGCACGATGTTTTCCTTGTAAGTGCCGACTGCATCCGGAGAAAAAATGAACCGTTCAGTCCGGCACAGAATATAGCGAATTTTGTTGCTATGCAGAATGAAGAATAAAGCAGTTTGCGTGCCTCTTTAGTGACGCTATGTGGTTTCCCACAATACCCGCCCGGAAATGACTGCGAGATACTTGCGGCCGAACCGGGGAGGGGGAGTTCTCCCGGACAAACAATAAGTACCCGCCAGAACGGACGACGATCCGACAACGGCAGGCGGCAGGTCTCCACGGACCCGCCGGTCATCCATGTTTCAAGGAGAAAGCACTATGTCGGCGCAAAAACCGCCCCTTTACAAGTCCCTGTATTTCCAGGTCCTGTGTGCCATCGTGATCGGTATCGCGCTGGGTCACTTCTATCCGTCTACCGGTGAAGCCATGAAGCCGCTGGGCGATGGCTTCGTCAAGTTGATCAAGATGATCATCGCGCCGGTCATCTTCTGTACCGTCGTCATCGGCATCGCCGGCATGGAAGACATGAAGAAGGTCGGCAAGACCGGCGGCCTGGCCCTGCTGTATTTCGAAGTCGTCAGCACCGTGGCGCTGGTCATCGGCCTGTTGCTGGTGAACTTCCTGCAGCCTGGCGTGGGCATGAACGTCGATCCGGCTTCGCTGGATACCAAGAGCATCGCCGCCTACACCGCCCCGGGCAAGATGGGCTCGGTGACCGACTTCGTGCTGGGCATCATTCCCACCAGCATGGTGGACGCCTTCGCCAAGGGTGATGTGCTGCAGGTGTTGCTGGTGGCAGTGCTGTTCGGCTTCGCGCTGCACAAGTTCGGCGGCCGCGGTACGCTGGTGTTCGATTTCATCGAAAAGATCTCGCACGTGCTGTTCTCGGTGGTGGGTGCGATCATGAAGGTGGCCCCGATCGGTGCCTTCGGCGCGATGTCCTTCACCATCGGCAAGTACGGCGTCGGTTCGCTGTTCTCGCTGGCCAAGCTGATGGGTACCTTCTACCTGACCTGCCTGCTGTTCATCTTCGTGGTGCTGGGCATCATCACCCGCCTGCACGGCTTCTCGATCTGGAAGTTCGTCAAGTACATCAAGGAAGAACTGCTGATCGTGCTGGGTACCTCGTCCTCGGAATCGGTGCTGCCGCGCATGCTGGCCAAGATGGAAAACGCCGGTGCCAAGAAGACCGTGGTCGGCCTGGTGATCCCGACGGGTTATTCCTTCAACCTGGACGGCACCGCGATCTACCTGACCATGGCAGCCGTGTTCATCGCCCAGGCGACCAACACCCCCATGACTTTCGTGCAGGAACTGACGCTCCTGGGCGTGCTGCTGCTGACCTCCAAGGGTGCAGCCGGCATCACGGGTTCGGGCTTCATCGTGCTGGCGGCAACGCTGTCGGCCGTGGGCCACGTGCCGGTGGCCGGCCTGGCGCTGATCCTGGGTATCGACCGCTTCATGTCGGAAGCTCGCGCACTGACCAACACCATCGGTAACGGCGTGGCCACCCTGGTGGTCGCCAAGTGGAGCGGTGAACTGGACAGCGAACGCCTGACCAAGGTCTTGAACAACGAGACCGTGGAAGACGCGCAAGCACCTGAAGCCGTCCTGGATCGTACCGAAGCCAAGATGCATCACTAAGCAGGGAGGCGGGAAGCACTCCCGCACCCATTGCCTCGTCGGCCCCATCCTCGCGTCTTAGTTGGCGTGGCGATGGGGCCGATGTTTTATGGCCGCACCGCCTGCATCACGAAATCCACGAACGCCCGCACCCGCGCCGACAGATGGCGATTGTGCGGATACAGGATGGAGAAACGCCGGGTACGATGCCCGGCCGACTGCAGCACTTCCACCAGCTCGCCGCGCTGCACGGCGGCTTGCGCGATGAAGTGATAGATCTGGAACAGGCCCCCGCCCGCAATGGCCCAGTTGACGCAGCCCAGTACGTCGTCATGGATGCGCTGCCGGCTCCGAAAATGAAAATCCATGTCGCGCCCTTGTCCGTCCTTGAAGATCCACGGCATCGCGCGTCCCGTGCTGGGGAGGATGAACTGGATGCAGTCGTGCTGTTTCAGCGCTTCCACGCTGTCGGGCGTGCCGCGCCGGGCCAGATAGGAGGGGGACGCAAAGACGCCCAGCGTGGCATCCTCCAGCGTGTGCGCGATCAGCCGCGAATCCTGCGGCACGCCCAGGCGGATGGCCAGGTCATAGCCCTCTTCGACGAAATCGATGACGCGGTTCGCAATGCTCAATTCCACCTCGATCTGCGGAAACGCCGCCTGGAAACGCGGCAGCAACGGCAGCAGCCGATAGTGCGCATAAGGCGTGCCGACGCTGATGCGCAGCGGGCCGCTGGGCACTTTCTGCTGGCCGGTGAGGATGCGTTCGGCCTCGGCGATCTGTTCCAGCGCCTGGCGGCACTGCTCGTGATACAGCTCGCCCTCGCGGGTCAGGCGGATCTGGCGCGTGGTCCGGGCGAACAGCCGTACGCCCAGACGAGCTTCCAGCCGGCTGATGGAACGGCTCACCGAGGCCGGCGTCAGGCCCAGCGCCTCGGCGGCGGCCGTGAAGCTGCCCAGTTCGGCGGCTTTGCAGAACAGTTCGATGCTGCCTAACTGGACGGGATCGAAGTTGCGCATTTGTTCAATGGTGTAATGAATGAATTGAGAGGAATGGAGTTTATCTTTGTTTTTGATGGGAATACAGTGATCGGCAGTCTGGCAATGCCGCTTTGCTGCAGATGCCGTCCCTCCCTCGTGAAGAAAGGAACACCATGAAGAAGCCCAACATCCTGATGATCGTCACCTCCAGCAGCCGCATGGGCGACACCGACAAGCCCACCGGCCTGTGGGCCGAAGAGCTGGCAGCCCCGTACTACGCCCTGGTGGATGCCGGTGCTTCGGTGGTCATCGCCTCCACCGCCGGTGGCAAGGCCCCGATCGACCCGGGCAGCGTCAAGCCGCAAGGCGAAAACGATGCCATCGTCGAACGCATGCTGGCCGATGCGGAACTGCAGCAGCGCATCGCGGCCACGCGTGCGCTGGGCGAGATCGAAGTCGGCGCGTTTGATGCGGTGTTTTTCCCCGGCGGCCATGGCACCATGTGGGACCTGCCCACCGATGCCAACGTCAAGAAGACCGTCGAGAGCGCCTATGCCGCCGGCAAGTTCATTGCTTCAGTCTGCCACGGTGCCGCTGGCCTGGTGTCGGCCGTGAAGGCCGATGGCAAGCCGATGGTGGCTGGCAAGCGTGTCAATTCCTTCACAGATGCCGAAGAGCGCGAAGTGGGACTGGCCGAGGTCGTGCCCTTCCTGCTGGAGAGCCGTCTGCGTGAACTGGGTGCCGTCTTTGAGGGGACCGACAACTGGCAGGTGTTTGCCATCCGTGACGGCCAGCTGATCACCGGCCAGAATCCGCAGTCTTCCGAGCGCGTGGCTGAAATGTTGTTGGAAGCGCTGGAACTGGGTGCCTGATTTTTCCTGTCGTCTGCTGGTGGAAAGGCTCGTCCCATGCGGGGCGGGCCTTTATTTTTCAGTGCCGACGATGCCCTTGACGAACCAGCGCTGCGCCGCCACCACGAACACGGCGGGGATCACGATGGCTACCAGGGCCGCCGCCATCAGCAGGTTCCACTGCGGCATCTGCCCGCTTTCCACCGGCAGGAAGCTGGCCAGCGCGAGGGTGATGGTGCGCATCTGGTCATGGCTGGTGATGACCAGGGGCCACATGTAGTCTTTCCAGGTATTGATGAAGACGATGGATCCCAGCGCCGCAAAATTGGTCTTCGACAGCGGCAGGAGGATATCTACGTAGAAGCGCCACGGCCCGGTCCCGTCGATGCGCGCCGCTTCCACCAGTTCGGGCGGGATGGTGCGGTAGAACTGCAGAAACAGGAAGGTTCCCGTGGCGGACGCCACCAACGGCAAGGACAGGCCTGCATAGGTATTGATCAGGCTGATCGACGGCACCGCATGCTGTCCGCTCAGGCCCAGCGCCTGCAACAGGCTGCGCAGCGGTTCGAACAAGTCAGAGGCCGCTGCATAGGTCGGGACGATGCGTACTTCCAGCGGCAGCAGCAGGGCACTGAACAGCAAGACCAGGATCACGCCCCGGCAGCGCGGCTGGAAGTAGGTCACTGCAAAAGCCGTGACCGAGGACAGCAGCAGCTTGCCGGTCACCACCAGGGCGGCCACCAGCAGACTGTTGAAGAGATAGCGCCACAGGTCGATGCGCTGCGCCACTTCGCGCAGATTGTCCGGCAGCGCGGTGCCTGGCATGAGCGGCATGCCCTGGCTGATCCACTGCTGGCTGGAGACGCTGGCCGAGCACAGGATCAGGTACAGCGGCCCCAAGGCCAGCACTACGCCCAGCCCCAGGATGCAGTAGGCCAGCGCGGTCATGCGCGGATGGCGCTCTACCATCGTCCTGCTCCCTGGCGGAAGAAGCGCAGCTGCAACACCGTGAGCGCCACGATGAACAGCATCAGGATCACCGACAAGGCCGATGAGCCCGAGAGGTCCAGCCCGATGAAGCCATCCGAATAGATCTGATAGGCCAGGATCGCCGTGCTGCGGCCGGGTCCGCCCTGGGTCAGTGCGTCCACCAGCCCGAAGCCGTGGGTAAAGGCCTCGATCACGTTGAGGACACCGGCCAGCAGCAGTGCCGGTGCGATCATCGGCAACTGGATATCCATGAAGCGCCGCCACGGGCCAGCCCCATCGATGGCGGCGGCTCCCGTCAGATCGGCGGGAATCCGCTGCAAGGCGGCAGAAAACAGGATGAAGTTCAGCGGCACCTGGGTCCAGGCGAAGGCCGCGATCAGTACCAGCATGGCTTGCTGGCCAGCCAGATGGGGTGCCCACAGGCCCGGCCAGAGGTGGTTGAGAAAAGCCAGCAAACCGGTAACCGGATTGATCAAGACCTTCAGCACGATACCGACCACTACCCCGGCCACGGCATAGGGCCAGATGAAGATGCTGCGCAGCAGGCGCTTGGCGCGCACATCCAGTTCCAGGCAGGCCGCCAGTGCCAGGGCGAGGGTCACGGCCAGCAGGGTACTGCCGGCGGTGAAGACCAGCGTGGCGCGCAGGGAGGCATAGAAGCCGTCATCGGTGAGGATGCGCAGGTAGTTGTCCAGTCCGACGAAGCGCGAACCGTTGCCGAAGGGACGTACCAGATAGAAGGACCAGGCGATCGCCTTGACGGCCGGCCACAGGAAGAACAGAAACACGATCAGCATCTGCGGCGCGGCCAGCAGCAGGGGGAACCAGCGGGCAGGGAAGGCGGGGCGGGTATCCATGATGTGTGCTAGCGCTGCGGTGCAGGGGAATCGGCGGGGGCATAGGTGAGGCGGAAACGCTGCAGCAAGGCATCTCCCCGCCGGCGCGCCTTGGCCAGGGCACTCGCCATGTCCTGCTGGCCGGCCAGTGCGGTCTGCACCTGCTCGGTCCAGGCCAGCCGCAGCTGCGGGAAGAAGCCCAGGCGCGGTCCGACTCCTGGCTGGCCAGCGTTCGCATCCAGCGAATGAATGCCCGCCACCACCGAGGCCGGATAGTGCCCCGCATCGTCCATGATCTGGGCTGCCACCTGACGGGTAACGGGCAGGTAACCGGTCTGCCGCACCAGCAGACGCTGGTTCTGCGGTTGCTGCAGATAAGCGATGAAGGCCGCCACGGCCGCATAGACCTGGTCGTCAAATCCCTTCATCACCCACAGCGAGGCGCCGCCGGGTACGCTGTTGTGGCGCGCGCTCCCGGCATGCACCGGCAGCGGCAGTACTGCCAGTCCGGGCAGGCCGCTGCGCGCCACGGCATGCCAGGCGCTGGTGGAGTCGAGCAGCATGGCGCATTCCCCGGTAGTGAAGGCCAGGGTATGACGCCCGGTGCGGGTGGCGGCGGCTTCCACCAGCAGATGCTGTTGATGCCAGCGCTGTACCTGCTGCATGAAGCGCAGATGCAGTCCCTGGTCGAACAGATAGTGGGTGGCCAGGCTCCGGTGGCCGTTGTCTTGGTCGGCCAGCGGTGCGCCCTCGATGGTGCTGACCTGCTCAAGCAGGATCCAGGGATTGAAGTCGCTCACCAGCGGACAGGTCTGGCCAGCCGCGCGCAACTGCCGTGCGGCCTGCTCCAGTTCACTCCAGGTGGCGGGCAGGGTGTTGATGCCGGCCTGCTGCAGCCTGGAAGTGTTCAGGTACAGAACAGCGGTGGAGACATTGAAGGGCAGGGAATCAAACTGCCCCTTGGCATCGGTGTAATAGCTGCGGATCGCGGGCAGGTAATCCTGCCAGTCGACGTGGTAGCCATGCGCGGCCATCAACTGGTGGACCGGCACGATGGCTCCGCTCAGCATCATGTCAAGCGTGCCGACATCGTAGATTTCCACCAGCGCAGGTTGTTGCGCGGCGCGATAGGCGGCGATGGTCTTCTGCATGGTCTGCTCATAGGAGCCGGGCGTGACACAACGTACCTGATGCTGCTTTTGGGCGGCATTGAAGCCGGCGCATAGTTGCCGCACGGCCTGGGCCATGGGACCGCTGTGACTGCTCCAGAATTCGAAGCTGGCCGACTGCGCGTGCGGCACCGCCAAGACCAGCAGCAATGCCATGCAGTGCCGGAAGAGAGTGAGGCGGCAGCGTGCGCGGCCTTGACGGGCAGGATGTTTCACATGACCGGGCGGGTACTGTCGCGGATCACCAGGTGCGTCGAGAACATCTTCTGCACCAGGGCCGCCTGGGCGGCGGCCGCATCACCGGACTGGTTGCGCTGCTCCTGGCGCAGCTCGATGCGTTCCAGCAGCAGCTTCACGGCAAACTCGCACATCTCCAGCATGGGCGCGTCCACGCTGGTGAGGGACGGGATGCTGAAGTCGGCATAGCGCATGTTGTCGAAGCCTACCACGCTGATTTCTTGCGGCACCTTCACGCCAAGGTCGTAGAGCGCCTTGAGCGCGCCCAGCGCCATGCGGTCATTGCCGAGGAAGATGGCGTCCGGACGTTCGGACTGGTGACAGAGCTGGGCGGCCGCGCGATAGCCGCTTTCCAGAGACCAGTCACCGGTGACCAACCATTCCGGGCGCGGGGTCAGACCACATTTTTCCAGTCCGTCGAGATAACCGAAATAGCGCGCTTCGCTGGAAGTGGGCACGCCTTCTTCGCGCGATTTTCCCTGTTCGTGATCCTTTTGCGGCCCGGTCACCAGGGCGATGCGGCGGCAGCCGGTGCGATAGAGGTGTTCGACCACGGCCAGCCCGGCCTGCCGGTCCGATTGCACGACGTGGTGACAAGCCGGATCGGCCATGCCATAGACCACGCAGGGGTAGCCCAGCCGATGCAATTCACTCACCACCGGATTGCCGGCGCGATTGACCATGGCAATCATGCCGTCGATGCGTCCGGCCAGGAACAGGTCGCGCACATAGACCAGCGAGGCTTCGTCTTCGCGCATCAGATTGCGTTGCAGGAGCGTATAGCCGGCGCGATCGGCTGCGCGGGTGAGGGTCTGTACCACGTTGTGATAGTGCGTGTCCTGGGTGCGCTCGGAGCGTTCGTCGTAGGAGGAGCCATTGAACATCACGCAGGCCAGCGTGCGCGTGGAAATGTTGCGCAGCGAGCGGGCGGCCACGTTGGGGATGAAATTGAGCGAATCGATGGCCGCTTGCACCAGCTCGCGCGTCCTCGGGGCGACTTTCTCCGGGTGGTTCAGCACCAGCGAGACGGTCTGGAAACTGACACCGGCCGCCTTGGCGACATCCTTGATGGTGAGGCGACTCATGAACGGGGCGGTTGGCGCAAGCGCAGCGAGGACGGGGTGGGGCGGAGCAGGCAAGTCATGTCAGGTCGGCGTCGGGTTGCAGCGGCGCAAGAGCGTGCCGCGCTGCGCAATCATATATGACGCCATGCACAACCGGGCTGGGTAGCCGCCAAAAAATGTTTTTGCGACAAGCGCATCGGATGTAATCACGAGGTCACAAATCTTCGAGAAAATACGAATCTATTAGAACGTTCTAATGTAAAGCAACTGAAACAAAGTTGCCAAAAAAGAATAATGGCAGGGACTTATTGTAAAGACTGCCATTTTTTTCTTTCTGAAATTAGAACGTTCTATAAATGATAGCCCGCTTCGCATCCCGCCGCCATGGCTGATCCGGATGCGTACGCCTTCTCGCCACGACTTGTTTTTCAGGGGAATACCATGTCTTACCGCAGTGGAAGTCCGCAGTACCGACGTTTGTCTTTGATGAGCCTGGCGATACTGTCGGTGCTGCCGCTGCTGGCGCGGGCAGCCGATGACGCCGCCCCGCCTGCTGCCACGGCCCAGGCCGATGGCGTGCCGGCAGCCCAGGATGGGAGCGTCAAGCGCCTCGACAGCGTGGTGGTCACGCGCAAGCGCAGCCAGACCAGTGCGGCGGTGGCCGGCAAGCAGGTGGAAGAGCGAGTGATGGACAGCGTGACCCGCGAGCAGGTGGAGCGCCTGCCGGATTCCACGGTGACCGATGTGGTCAAGCGCGTGGCTGGCGTATCGGTCAGTTTCAACCCGGACAATGTGAACGGTCGTGACAAGGCCCAGTTCATCGCCATTCGCGGTCTCGATGGCAGCTACAACAACGTCACCATCAACGGTGCGCCGCTGGCCTCGGTCGACCAGACCACCCGCAGCGCCCGTACCAACATGCTGCCGGCCTCGATGGTCAAGGAAGTGCAGGTCTTCAAGACCTGGACTCCCGACATGGATCCCAATGCGGTCGGCGGCTCGGTCAACATCGTCAGCCGCAGCGCTTTCGATAACGGCGGCAAACCCATGTTCAGCGCCACCGGTGCCCTCGGCCATGCCGGCGGCAGCGGCAAGGTCGCTTCGGGTGCGGAGGGGCTGGCCAAGAAGTCGGATGTCACCTTCAGCAACACCTTTGGTCCGGACAATCGTTTCGGCTACGTGATCTCGGCCAATTTCGAGAAGGAAAATACGGTTTCGATCGGTCACATGACCACCGACAACATCTTCTACAACTATTACAACGCCAACGGCAGCATCGCCAATCCGGCGGCATCCGGCGGGCCCAATACCGGCAACGGTTTCCCGGTGCCGCAGCAGTTCAAGTATTGGCAGCACCTCAAGAACAGCGAGACCAGCGGCTTCAATGCCAAGCTGGAAGGGCGTTTCACCCCGGATGTCTACGGCTTCCTGGGCTTTGGCTACAACAGCGATTCCACCCACATCCTGCGCAATGAAACCTTCATCGACGACAGCCGCAGCACCGGCAACAATCCGGTCCTGAACCAGACCGCCACCAGCGGGCAGTTCGCGCGCGGCGAGGCCGAAGCCGGCTATGCTGCCTCCACCATCAAGCGCACCACATCGGCCCTGCAGGGCGGTCTGGACTGGAAGCTGGACGACAGCCAGGTGCTCTCGCTGCGTTCTTCCTACTCGCAAGCCCAGCACCGCGAACCGCGCGAGCTGGCCAAGTACATCTTCGCCAATTTCTCCTATCCGGGGGCGGGATCGGCACCGGTCCTGAGCGGCACCAATGCGCTGGGCATGAGCTACAACACCTCCGGTTTCGAGCCTTCGGTCGCACTGAACAATCCTTCCAACTTCACCAACCTGAACAACTGGCAGGCTTATTACTGGCGCAAGGAGATGGTCAGCATCGATGATCAGGTCGGCGACGTGAAGCTGGATTACCGCTGGAACATGGACCAGGATGCCCGCGGCCTGGGTGCCGGCGTGGGCGTCGATTATCGCCGCCTGGAGCACAGCTATGACTACGTCAACAACCAGTACTTCCCGACCTCGGGCGGGCTGACGCTGGCCGGCAATGGTTCGGTATCCGGCACCATCATGCCCTACAGCGGCGGCTTGCCCTTCATTCTGGTCAACGGTGCCCAGGCCTGGCAGCAGTTCGCGGCCAACCAGGGACAGATCGCCGCCAGCAGCGCCAACAGCGTCAACAGCCTGCAGAGCAATTACTCGCACAGTGAACAGACCGCCGCGCTGTATGCGATGGGGTCCTACCGGACCGATCGCTGGAGCGCATTGTTCGGCCTGCGCCAGGACAATACGAATCTTTCCACCACCGGCAATGTGCGCAACGTCAGCAATGGCAGCACCACCTGGGTGTCGCAGACCAAGGATTCCAGCTACAACTATCTGCTGCCGGCAGCGTCGCTGGTCTTCAGCGCCACCGATGCCGTCAAGCTGAAGCTGGCGGCGAGCCAGACCATCGGCCGTCCCAACTACGATGCCTATGCGCCCAACACCACGATCAGCCAGAACACCGATGGCTCGGTCACCGTGACCCAGGGCAATCCGGACATCAAGCCGCGCGAATCGACCAACCTCGATGCCTCGGCCGAGTGGTACCTGCCAAATTCCAGCCTGGTGTCGCTGGCGGTGTTCAACAAGAAGATCAAGAACGAGATCTACACCCTTTCCAGCCAGGGCACTCTGTTCTACAACGGCGCGACCCGGGCGGCCTCGATCACCCAGCCGGTAAATGCCTCCAGCTCGCGTATCAACGGCGTGGAACTGAGCTACGTGCAGAGTTCGCTGGGCTGGATCAGCCCGGCCCTGCAAGGCCTGGGCTTCAGCGCCAACCTGAGTTTCCTGGACGGCCGGCTCAACGCCGCTACCAGCAATGGCGGTACGCGCACCATCCAGAACCTGGTCAACCAGCCCGACCAGATCCGCAACCTCACCGTGTTCTACAACTACCAGAAGCTGGATCTTTCGGCCGCCTACAACTGGACCGGACGCAGCCTGCGTCTGGTCGACGCCAGCCTGCCCAGCCAGGATGTCTACTGGCAAGCCCGCAAGCAGATCGACCTGCAGGCCCGTTACGACCTGGGCGGTGGCTGGCGCGCCTTTGCCGAGGTGGCCAACCTGACCAATTCGCCGGTGACCAGCGTGACCGGTCCCAACAAGGACCAGCTCAAGGACACCTTCTCCATGGGCCGGATGATCTGGCTCGGGGTGAACTACAGCCCCAAGAACCTGTGATGCCCTGTTTCGTTTGACTCACCCTTTGTACCTCCCCCCTGTAAGGAAATGCCATGTCCAATCTTGAACAACTCCTGGAACTGAGCCGCCAATCGATGGGCATCATTCCCGTCCTGGCCCTGTTGCTGCTGGTCGTGCTGGCCGTCTCGGTCGAGCGCTTCATTTTCTTTGCCCGCTGCCTGCCGTCGGGCAAGCAGATCGACCAGGCGCTGCTGCGCGCCGATCACCGCAGCGATGCCGCCTTGCAGGAGATCGCCCAGCGCTATCGCAACACGGTCTTCGGCCCGACCCTGCATGCGGCCGTGGAGTCGCGTGCACTGGCCTCGGGCGAGGCCATGGATCGTTACATCGACGAGGCCATCGTACGCACCATGCCCGAACTGGACCGCGCACTGTGGCTGCTGGGTGCGGCCATTACGCTGGGCCCGCTGATCGGCCTGCTTGGTACCATCATCGGCATCACCGAATCCTTCAACGTGCTGGGCACCGCCGGCAGCAGCAGCGGGGCGGTCACCAACGGGATCGGCCACTCCTTGCTGGCCACGGGCTGTGGCTTGCTGGTGGCCATCGCCGGGGTGGCGGCCAATAGTTACTTCTCCAAGCGAGTGCGCCTGGCGCTGCTGGAGCTGGATCTGATCAAGCTGGTCTTCATCAAGCAGCACTGTCTGCTGGAAGAATCCATCGTGGTGCGTCAGGCCGGAGAGTCGCCAGCAGCCGGGCAGGGCAAGCCGGTCATCAAGCGCGCCGCCGAGGTCGTCTATGCCGGAGCCGCATCATGAGCCGCACCCGCTACCTGCAGTCGGATGAGCCGCATATCGAGATCATCCCGATGATCGACATCATGATGTTCCTGCTCATTTTCTTCATGGTGACGATGCTCAAGATGATCGATGTGAGCGGACTCAAGATCAACGTTCCGCAAGCCGCCAGTGCCGCCACGCTGCCCAGCAAGTCGCTCACCATCGTGGTGGACAAGACGGGGGGCATGTTCTTCGAAGGCAAGCCGGTCGAGCATGATGCGCTGGTTGACCAACTGAAAGAGCGCGCCCGGACCGCCAAGCTGGAAGTGCTGGTGGCGGGCGACAAGGATGTATCGCTGGAAAACCTGCTGCACGTGATGGATGTGGCCCGCGCTGCCGGGGTCGAAGACATCGGCATTGCGGCCAAGCATTGAGGTGGATATGCGTCATTCCATGACCCTGCCGCGGTCCGCCGCGCCGTCATCTTCCTGGCAGGATCAGCCACCCGCCGTACCCGCCGGCAGCGCCCTGCGCTGGCCGCTGGCGGTCGGCGTGGCGGTGGCGGTCGAGTGCGCCATCGTGCTGCTGGCCTGGCCCAAGGCACAGGTGCCCGAACCTCCGCCCGAACCGGTCAAGGTGATGAAGCTGGTGAGCATTGCCGAGGCACCGCCGTTGCCTGCGCCCACACCGCCGACACCGGTACCTCCGACGCCCAGGCCGCCGCCCAAACCGGTCCCGCCCAAGCCAGCGCCCACGCCGAAGCCGGCTCCGGTGGTGCCCGCACCGAGCGCGCCGTCTCAGGAGGCGCCGGCCCCGGTGTCTCCCAGTCAGCCTGCCCCTGCTGCCGCTGCGCCCAGTACGCCGCCGGCACCGGCGGCGCCTGCGCCGAAGGCCCAGCCCGGCGAGGTACGGCGCGGCCTGGTGCCGCTGAAGCGGGTTGAGCCGGACTACCCGCCCAAAGCCTTGGCCAGCAATACCGAAGGTGTGGTGGTGGCCCACCTGACCATCGAGAAGGATGGCTCGGTCAGCGCCGTGCAGATCGTGCGCGCGCAGCCGCCCAAGCTGTTCGACCAGGCCGCGACCAAGGCGTTGATGCAATGGAAGTTCTCACGCACCGATGAGCCGGTGCTGGGTGAGGTCGAACTGCGCTTCAGTCTGAACTGAGCGTAACAAAACGAAGATTGCGAGATTCGCCGATGAACAGAAAATCCCCCGGCCGCCGCCATTTCCTCAAGAATGCTGCCCGCACCGGCAGCGCGGCGCTGGCACTGACGGCCTTGCCAGCCAGCATCCGCAAGGCGCTGGCAGTGGCCCCCTCGTCACCGACCGGCACCATCAAGGATGTGAAACACGTGGTGATCCTGATGCAGGAGAACCGGTCCTTCGATCATTATTTCGGCTGCTTGAAGGGCGTGCGCGGCTTCGCTGATCCTATCCCGCGTCCCTTGCCGGACGGCAGTCCGGTGTTCCACCAGCGCGATCAGCAGGGCCGGCTGGTGCTGCCGTATCGCATGGAGATGGCCACCACCAGTGCCGGGCGCGCCGGCGGCAATCTGCCGCATGCCTGGAAGGATCAGCACGCGGCCTGGAACCGCGGCGACTATGACAAGTGGATCGAGGCCAAGAAGGACACCGTGACCATGGCCTACTTCACGCGCGAAGACCTGCCTTTCCACTACGCGCTGGCCGATGCCTTCACCATTTGCGATGCCTATCACTGCTCGGTGCTGGGGTCGACCAATCCCAATCGCTTTCACATGATGAGCGGCGGCATCGACCTGCAGGGCAGGGCAGGTGGACCCATGACCTTCCAGCCGCGTACCGGCAACTGGTCGGGGGTGCCGGGCGAGCGCCGCAACGGTGCCGACAGCTTCCGCTGGACCACCTATCCGGAGCGGCTGGAGCAGCATGGCGTGTCGTGGAAGGTGTATCAGGGGACCGATGAACTGCACAAGGACCACGGCGACTATCCGAGCGACTTCAACGTGCTGCAGTATTTTTTCGCGCAGTACCAGAATGCCGCGCCCGATTCGCCGTTGTGGCAGAAGGCCTGCAGCAAGTTCACGCTGGCCGACCTGGCGCGAGATGTCAACGGCGGCACGCTACCGCAGGTATCCTGGCTGATGCCGCCCAAGCTCAGTTGCGAGCATCCCGACCGCACCCCCGGCTACGGCGCGCATTACATCAGCCAGGTGCTGGACATCCTCACCGCCAATCCGGCGCTGTGGAGCAGCACCGTACTGCTGGTGAACTACGACGAGAACGATGGCTTCTTCGACCACGTGGCACCGCCCACGCCGCCGCTGCATGGGGGGCAGGGCCAGTCCACGGTAGAGGTCAGCGGCGAATTCCATCGGCTGGGCGACTATGTCAATCCGGCCGATGACCTGCCCGCCGGGCTGGGGGCGCGGGTGCCGATGATGGTGATCTCGCCCTGGTCCAAGGGCGGCTATGTGTGCTCGGAAGTGTTCGACCATACCTCGGTCATCCGTTTCCTGGAGCAGATCTTCGATGTGCACGAACCCAACATCAGCCCATGGCGGCGCGCGGTGTGCGGGGATCTGACCTCGGCCTTCGATTTCAGTCGCCGCGACGTCGCCAGTCCGGTCTTGCCCGACACCTCGGCCTATCGCGCGCTGTCGGATGCGCAGGCCCGCCTGCCTGCACCCGTTGCGCCTGCCAGTCCGATGATGCCGCAGCAGGAGCGCGGCATGCGGCCGGCGCGGGCCTTGCCGTATGTGCTGGCGGTGGATGACCGGCCGCTGCCGCAGGGGGGCACTCTGCAGCTGGAGTTCCTTAACCCGGGCAAGGCGGGTGTGGTCTATCAGGTGTATGCCCGTCAGGAGAGCGAACGCTATCAGACCTTCACCGTACAGCCGGGCAAGTCGCTGACGGCGCAATGGGGTGGTGTCGGGCCGGCGGGCGTCTACGACCTGAAGGTGTACGGCCCCAACGGTTTCCTGCGCGAGCTGCGCGGCAGCCTGGACGCTGGCGGCGATGCCGGGCCGGTAGTGCAGGTGCGCCATGACGGCGAGCGTGGCGAGCTGGTACTGGCCTTGTCCAATCCGGGTGCGCAAGCCGTGCGCCTGGTGCTGCGGGATCAGGCCTACGGGCAGCCTGCGCGTACGGCTGCGCTGGCACCGGGGCAGTCGGCCACGCTGCGATGGCCGCTGCAAAACAGTCACCACTGGTACGACCTGCTGGTCCAGAGCGAGGACAGGCCGGGTTTTGCGCGCCGCCTGGCGGGCCATGTGGAGACCGGGCGTCCGTCCTTTTTCGTCACCTAGTCATTTCTTCATGGGTCATTTCAGGATGGCCCATTTTTACATTCATTCATCTACCAGGAAGTTTTCATGCATTCTCTTGGCCGTTTTCTCCTCACCTGTACCTTTTGCCTGCTCATGGATCAAGCTCTCGCACAAGCAGCACCCCTTGCCTGGCGTCAGTCGGCGCTGACCACCGCGACCGGCCCGGTGCTGGTGTCCTCGCACCGTAGCTGCTGGACTGAAACCTCGGAGAATTCGCTCGATGGCATCCGTCGCTGCATCGCCGAAGGCATCGATATCGGAGAAATCGATGTCCGCACCACGCGCGATGGCGCGTTGGTGCTGATGCACGATAAGACCGTGGATCGTACGACCAACGGACATGGCGCGGTGGCCGATCTCACGCTGGCCGAGATTCAGGCCTTGCAGCTGTATGCGCGCGGCGGTGGCAAAGGCGCGTCCCTGACCGCGCGCCGGGTGCCTACGCTGCAAGAAGCGCTGGCTGCGGCGCGCGGGCGCATCCTGCTCAATCTGGATGTGAAGGCGGCGGACATCGGGCCGATGGTCGCGGCGATCCTGGAGACCGATACTGCGCGCGACGTGCTGCTGAACATCAATGCGGGTGTCGATGCACAGCAGGTGTCCTGGGCGCGTTCGCTGGGCATTGCCGTGCAGACGCTGTATTTCGATGAAAAGACCGGAGCATCAGCGCGCAGCGGGCAATTGCAAACCATGGCCCGGCAGGAGCCGACGGTGTTGCAGATCATCTTCCGTGATCCCGCCGTAGTCGGCGAGGCAGTTCAGGCGATCGGGCGCAGGCCGGTACGCCTGCTGGTCAACACCATGGCGATCGACATCGACAGCGGACGGCCCATGGACCTGGCCGGACCTTACCTCGATACGGTGGCGGTGGTTCATCCCGAGCAAGTGTGGGGCAAGCTCATCGCCAGCGGGGTGAGCATCATCCAGACCGATGAACCGCAGCGATTGCTGGCGTGGTTGAAGCGCAAGAAGTTGCGTTGAGAGCGGCACCGGGCGGCGGGAGCAATCCCGTTGGCCCGGTATCGCCGTGTATGGACGAAAAAAAAGCCCACGACCTTGCGGTGTGGGCTTCAATCCAATTCTTTAGGAGGAAATTGGAGGAGACAGGTGCAACTTTACTGCTCCGCACCAAATTCAGCCAATTTATCTTTCGTATATCAGATATTCGTTTTGGTTATTTCTCGATGGGCTCATGTGAAGCCGCATTATCAGGCCGGGCCGGTGTTTTCACCCTGCAGCCCTTCTTCTGGTGAAGCTTCCTGCACACGTGGTTTGCACGGAATCTTGCAAGCCTTGTCCGTGGCTGGCTCGGCACTATATTGCATTGCCATAGGATCGACCACGTGCTCGGTCAGCACCGGCTCACCGACGATGGGCACGCGCAGCACCGTCGAGCAGCGCGTGCCGTAATCCGGGGAGCGAATGAAGATGGGTGAGAGCATGCGCTCCTTCTCCAGTCCCACTCCAGTATCGGGCAAGCGGCAATCATTGGCGCGGGTGCCATCAGTGAGCATCTCGAAGAAGGTCTCTTCCGGCGCTCCCTGGCACAGCAGGCTGGCAAATTGCGCCTTGGCGCGGGTGAGCTTGGGCCAGGGGGTGTCAAGCAAGGCGTTGGAGACGCCGTAGACGCCATACTCCAAAGGCTGTCCGTTGCGCGGATCCTCCTGCCCCCGGTTGGAATACCACACCATCGTTTCCCGGTTGCCCAGCAACAGGTTGAAGCCGTTGTAGCGTTGCGCTTGCGGTTCGATCTGGCGCAAGTAGGCTTGCGGATCGAGGTCGCTGGCCAAATAGTCGGCTACCAGTTGCCCGCGTGTGGGCGCATCGGCCCGACGCTCCGAAGGCGCGCGCACATTGGTGAGCGCCGCAAAACGTCCGTCCCGGGTCACGCCCAGCCAGGTACCGCCGCCTTGCAGATCGCGCCCGGCGTAAATGTGGGGATGGTCGTTCCACCAGCCGGCATCGGCGGCGGGGCGGGCATAGAATTCGTCCCGGTTGGCCGCCAGGATCAGCGGCATGCCGGGGATCACTTTCCAGGCGAAGATGATCAGGCACATGGCGCGACATCCTCGAAGTGCTCGACGTGGCGTTCGCCGCTGATGAGCGCCGCTGCGCCGGAATCTGCCAGCGCGCGGTCCAGGGTCCGGGTGAAGTCCTCAGCGGAAGCGGGCAGGATGCCCTGGTAGATTTCCATCCAGGTCTGCAAGCCGTCTTGTTCGCAGGGTCGCCGCTTGAGCGCGCCGGCGATGCCCAGGCGCGCTTGCAGCATGGCTTGCACGCCCTTGATCTTGCCGAACAGGGTGGTCGCGTGCGCGCTGTCGACCCGATAGTAAATGTAGAGATCCATGGATACGTCCCTATGGCTGCGGTGTGGCTCGGGCGACGCGCCGCTTACTGCGGATCGGCCAGCTCATAGGGAAGGGCGTGGAAATGCAGCGCCGGGCCATCGGCGGCACCAAGATGAACGGCATCCTCGGCAGCGGCCAGTTTCATTTCCACCAGAGCCAGTGCGTGCTCCGCATCCAGCGCCTCGGCATTGACCACCATGCCGCAGGGCTGCCCCGGATCGGCGGCAGCGAAGACTTCTTGCCCGGCGCGTGCCTCGGCGCTGGCAATGGTGGCCAGCATGGTACGGCGCTTGAGCTTGCCGAGATACTGGCTGCGCGCCACGATTTCCTGGCCGGGATAGCAGCCCTTCTTGAAGTTGACGCCCCCGATCAGTTCGAAATTGATCATCTGCGGGACAAACTGCTCCTGTGTGGCTTGCACGATCCCCGGCACGCCCGCGCGGATCTCCGACAGCCGCCAGGCCAGGCTGGCCGTCGGGGTCAGATGCTGAGACAGCTTGGGCCAGGCGGCGGTGAGGATGTCGACCGGCGCGATCCACTGGTAGCGCGGGCTGCCGGCGGCATCGGCCAGGCGGATCAGGGTGCCGTGGCTGTTGTCGATCTTGGCGTAGGGGGCCGCCGGCAAGACCGGGAACCATTCAGCAAGGGCATTGGCCGTGGCCGGGCCGACCAGGCCAAGCACGGCACGTTCGGCACTGGCATCGGCCAGTTTTGCCTTGGCACGCATCACGAACATCTGCAAACGCTTCTGGATCGCCGGCTGCAGGCTGCGCGGCAGTTGCAGCCAGATGGCCTGCTCGTCGCGCCACATCAGGAAGGTCGCCAGCAGACGGCCCTTGGGCGAGCAATAGCCGGCCAGGCGGGCCGCACTGCTGTCGAGCTGTTGCACATCATTGGTGAGCTGCCCATGCAGGAAGCTGGCGGCGTCCTCGCCGGTGGCTGTGATCAGGCCCAGGCTGGTGAGCGGGGCCATGAAGCTTTCCAGGCTTTGCGGTGTCGGGGCGGTCGGGCCAAAGCCCGTGATGTCGCCACTCTCGGCGTCGAACTGGGCGCCTTGTTGCGCCAGAAAGTCACGCCAGCCGGAGGGCGAAGAAGTCATGTCTGTCATAAAGGAAATCTTTTACGGATTACGTCTTGCCGGGTCGGTCGGTCCGGCAAATTAGGCAACTGTCGTGCCAGCGATTATCATTGATGCCTCGATTATAGTGATCTCCGAAAAATCGCGTCGGAGCAACAAGGATTTCGCCTCTGGTATGAAGAAGTTATTTGTGACATTGCTGGTGCTGGCAGCCTTGGTGGCGGGGGCAGGCGTCTATTGGTCCAAGCAGCCCATCGTGGAGCCGAACGGACAAGTGATTGCCTTCACCATCACGCCGGGCGCAGGCGTCAACGGCGCTGCCCAGCAGATTGCCGCCGCCGGGGTGCCGGTCAATCCGGACCTGTTTGCGCTGTATGCGCGCCTGTCCGGCGAAGGCGGCCGCATCAAGGCCGGCAGCTATGAAATCAAGCCCGGCTACACGCCGCAGCGCCTGCTGTTGCAACTGGTGCGCGGGGAATTCGCCCAGGAAGCGCTGACCGTCATCGAAGGCTGGACCTTCAAGCAGATGCGCAAAGCCATCGCCGACCAGCCCGCTCTCAAGCACGATACCGCCACCTGGACCGACCAGCAGATCCTGGCCAAGCTCACCAACGAATACACCTATCCGGAAGGCCTGTTCTTCCCCGATACCTACCTCTTCGCCAAGGGGGCCAGCGATATGCAGGTCTACAAACAGGCCTTCGCCCTCATGAGCAAGAAGCTCAACGAAGCCTGGGCGCGGCGCGACCTGTCGCTGCCGTACCGTACGCCTTATGAGGCGCTGACCATGGCTTCCATCGTCGAGAAGGAGACCGGGCAGAAATCGGAGCGCGGCATGGTGGCCGGGGTTTTCGTCAATCGCCTGCGCACCGGCATGCTGCTGCAGACCGATCCGACCGTGATTTATGGCATGGGCGACCGTTACCAAGGCAAGATCCGCAAGGTCGACCTGCTCACCGACACCCCGTACAACACCTACACGCGCGCCGGTCTGCCGCCCACGCCGATTGCCTTGCCCGGCGCCGCTTCGTTGGCGGCCGCCTTGAACCCGGACAAGACCGAAGCCTTATACTTCGTGGCGCGCGGGGATGGTACCAGCCATTTCTCCAGCAACCTGAACGAACACAACCAGGCCGTGAACCGCTACCAGCGTTGAGCCGGTCTTCCTTTTACCGTTTTATTCATTGAGTAGCGATACCTTCATGGCATCAGGCAAATTCATCACCTTCGAAGGCATCGACGGCGCTGGCAAGTCGACCCACATTCCTTTCGTGACCCAGCTGCTGCGCGAGCGCGGCATGACTGTGGTCGCCACCCGTGAACCCGGCGGCACCGACCTGGGCGAACGCCTGCGCGAGCTGGTCCTGCATCACAAGATGCATCTGGAAACCGAAGCCCTGCTGATGTTCGCCTCGCGCCGCGAGCATCTGGCCCAGGTCATCGAGCCGGCCCTGGCGCGCGGCGACTGGGTCATCTCGGATCGTTTTACCGATGCCACCTTCGCCTATCAGGGCGGTGGCCGCAAGCTGGCGCTGGACAAACTGGACAGCCTCGAACAGTGGGTCCATCCCCATCTGCAACCGGATCTGACGCTGCTCTTCGATGTGCCGCTGGAAGTGGCACGGGCGCGTCTGGATGCCGAACGCACGCTGGACAAGTTCGAGCAGGAGAAAGCCGATTTCTTCGCCAATACCCGCGCCGAATACCTGCGCCGCGCCGCGCAGTTCCCGCAGCGCTTCCGCCTGATCGATTCCACGCGTCCCATTCCGGTGATCCAGGAAGAACTGCGCGCCATCGTGGCAGCGCTGTGAGGGAGGCTGCATGTCCGTGACTTCTTCCGACGTATTGCTGCCCTGGCAGGGCGAGAGCTGGCGTCAGTTGCAGCAACTGCGTGAACGCCTGCCGCATGCGCTGCTGTTCTATGGCGCGGCCGGTACTGGCAAAACGCAGTTTGTCGAAGCCTTCGCCAAGTCCCTGCTGTGCGAATCGCCCACGCCAGAGGCTCATGCCTGCGGCGTATGTGCCTCCTGCAACTGGTTCTCGCAATCGAATCATCCTGACTACCGGCGCGTGCGCCCTGAAGTACTGGACGATGAGACCGCCGAAGACGAGGCAGGTGAAGAAAAGAAAACCGCCAAGGCCAGCAAGGCCCCCTCCAAGGACATCAAGATCGACCAGATCCGTGCGCTGGCCGATTTCATGAACGTTTCCACCCACCGCTCGGGCTTGCGGGTGGTAATGCTGTATCCGGCCGAAGCGCTCAACACCGCCGCCGCCAATGCCTTGCTCAAGACGCTGGAAGAGCCGCCGCCGGGCACCATGTTCCTGCTGCTGTCCAATCGCCTGGACCGCCTGCTGCCGACCATCCTGTCGCGCTGCCGCAAGTTCGCCCTGACCGCGCCCGGCCATGACGAAGCGCTGGCCTGGCTCAAGCAGCAGGGCGTCAAGGATGCTGATGCCTGGCTGGCCGAGCAGGGCGGGGCACCGCTGGCCGCGCTGGAAGCCGCCCAGGGCGAGGGCCGTGATGCCCTGGATGAATTGCTGCGCCACCTGGCCCAGCCCGGCGTGGATGGTGCCTTGCGCGCTGCCGACAAACTGCAGAAAACGCCGGCCGCCGACCTGGTCGGCTGGGTACAGCGCTGGCTGTATGATTTGCTGTCGCTGAAGTCGGCCGGGGTGGTGCGCTACTACCCGCGTCATGGCAAGGAACTGGGGCGTCTGGCCGAACGGGTCGATGCGCTGGCCGTGTCCAAGGCCTTGCGCGGCATGGGCGATCGCCGCGCCATTGCGGATCACCCCTTGTCGGCCAAGCTGTTCATTGAGGAAATGCTGATCGATTACGCGCGCTTGTTCGATTGACGCCGGGTCGACCAGGCCGGGCCTGCGGCAAATCGCCGCGCCTGGGGGGAAGCGGCGTGCCGGACCGTATAATTCCGGCATGATGTCGCTGACCTCCTTCTTCATTCCCGTCTCCGAGCAGATGAACCAGCCGCAGCACCTGCTGCTGTCGCGGCTGTTCTGGCTGCGTTGGGCCATGGTGGCGGGCGAGCTGCTGGTGCTGGCCGGGGCGCATGCCTGGCTGCATATCGCCTTGCCCTTGCCGGCGCTGCTGGCCTTGATCGGCCTGCAGGCCCTCATCAACGCTGCCACATGGCTGCGCATGCGCTGGGCGCGGCCGGCCGAGCAGGCCGAACTGTTCATGCAATTGTTGCTGGATGTGGCGGTATTGACGGCGCTGCTGTATTTTTCGGGCGGCTCGACCAATCCCTTCGTTTCCTTCTACCTGCCGGCACTGGCGGCAGGCGCTGCCACGCTGGCCTGGCCCTATGCCTTGCTGCTGGCCCTGTGTGCGCTGGGATGCTATTCGGGGCTGGTGTACTTTTACCAGCCGCTGCACATCCACGACCACGGTCAGGCGATGGCCTATCACCTGGCCGGGATGTGGATCAATTTCTCGATCTCGGCCTTGCTCATCACCTGGTTCGTCAGCCGCATCGCAGCGGCCGTGCGCTTGCGCGACGGCCAGCTGGCACAGGCCCGCGAGCGCCAGCTGCAGAGCCATCGTATCGTCGCTCTCGGCACCCAGGCTGCCGGTGCCGCCCATGCGCTCAATACACCGCTGTCCACGGTAGCAGTGATCGCTGGCGAAATGCGCCGCGACATGGCCAGCAATCCCGCGCTGGCGGCCTATGAGGAAGACGTGCGGGTGGTCGAGGAACAGATCGCCGTCTGCAAGGCCGCATTGGAAAACATGCGGCTCGACGCCGATGCCCAGTTGCGCAATGAAGACAGCGCGCCCATCACGCCCTGGCTCACCAGCCTGCTGGAAGGCTGGCGGCTGCGCCATCCGGCCGTGTTGCTGGCGGCTGAGGTGCATCAGCCGGGCTGGAAAGCCAGCCAGTTGCAGGACCTGTCGCAGATCCTGCTGACCTTGCTGGACAATGCGGCCCATGCCGTGCGCGGCCTCGGCCACCAGGGCGAAATCCGCATCCGCCTGGCACCGGCCGAGGCGGGCGAGGGCGCACCTGCCGCCTCCGGCAAGCCGGGGCGCAACATGGCCATCATCGAGGTCTCCGACAATGGCGCAGGCATCAGCCCGGAACTGTTGCAGCGTCTGGGCCACGGGCCGGTGGCCAGCAGTTCGGGCGGTTCCGGCATCGGACTGATGCTGGCCACGGCCAGTGCCACCCACCTGGGCGGCAAGCTGAAGCTGCGCTCGTCGCCGGGGCAGGGCACGGTCGCGCAGTTGCGCTTCCCCCTGGTCTGAACCGCCATCCTTCATTCTTCTGGTTATACGGATATCCCCATGAGTGCCGCCTTCCTGATCCTCGATGACAATGACGTCTTTGCCAGCACGCTGGCACGTTCGCTGGCACGGCGCGGCTTTCGTGCCGTCGTCGCCCATACCGGCGAAGAGGCCCTGGAGGCCGCGCGCCGCGAGCGTTTTGACTACGTCACCATTGACCTGCAGCTGGAAAAGGATTCCGGCCTGCAATGGGTCGGGCCGCTGCGCCAGGCGCTGCCGGAGGCGCGCCTGCTGGTGCTGACCGGCTATGCCAGCATCGCCACCACGGTGCAGGCCATCAAGTCCGGCGCAGATAACTACCTGGCCAAGCCGGCCAATGTGGATTCCATCCTCTCGGCGCTGTCGTACGTGGCCGAAGGCGAGGCAGTCGATGAGCCCGTATTGCCGGTGGAAGAGGCATCGCCGCTGTCGCTGGAACGTCTGGAATGGGAGCACATCCAGCGCGTGCTGGCCGAGCATGAAGGCAATATTTCCTCCACCGCACGGGCGCTGAACATGCACCGCCGCACCCTGCAGCGCAAGCTGGCCAAGCGGCCGGTAGCACGCTGAGCCGACATCGCGGGGCTCTGTAACGAAAGGTAAGCGCCCGGCAAGCAGGGGCGACAGCCTGTCGGCATGGCTTTACAATAGCGGCCATGTATATCGATTCCCATTGCCACATCAATTTTCCCGACCTGGCGGCGCGCTTGCCCGAGATCTTCAGCAAGATGGCCGACAACCAGGTCAGCCATGCCCTGTGCGTCTCGGTGGACCTGCCGGATTTCCCGCAGGTGCTGGCCCTGGCCGAGCAGTATCCCAACGTCTACGCCTCGGTCGGCGTGCATCCGGATTACGAAGACACCCCCGAGCCGACGCTCGACGAGCTGATCCGCCTGGCGGACCATCCGCGCATCGTGGCCATCGGTGAAACCGGGCTGGATTACTACCGCCTTCAGGGTGACCTGGAGTGGCAGCGTGAACGCTTCCGTACCCATATCCGCGCCTCTCGGGCGACTGGCAAGCCGCTCATCATCCACACCCGCTCAGCATCGGAAGACACCATCCGCATCCTGCAGGAAGAGGGTGCCAGCCCGCAGGCGGGCGGCGTGGCAGGGGTCATGCATTGCTTCACGGAATCACAGGCGGTGGCCGATGCGGCCATTGAACTGGGTTTCTACATTTCCTTCTCCGGCATCGTCACCTTCAAGTCGGCCAAGGACCTGCAGCAAGTCGCCCGCACCATTCCGCTGGAGCGCATGCTGATCGAAACCGATTCGCCCTACCTGGCACCGGTTCCGTTCCGGGGCAAGACCAACGAGCCAGGTTACGTGCGCCATGTCGGTGAATTCATCGCCGACCTGCGCGGCATCAGCGCGGCCGAAGTGGCGCGCCAGACCTCTGACAATTTCTTCAAGCTGTTCGGAATCAAGCCATGACCCTGCTGGAAAAGCTGCGCGCCCGCTTCGGCGGCATCGGCCGTATCGTCCTTTATACCTCGCTGCTGTTGCCGGGGGCCGCCCGCGCGGGTGCGTATGAAGATTATTTCCAGGCCATCCGCATGGACAATGTCTATTTCCTCAAGCAGTTGATGCAGCGCGGCATGGGGCCCAACCTGATCGAGCCCAAGCGCGGCTATACCGGCCTGATGCTGGCCATCCGTGAAGATTCGATGAAGGCTTTCGACGTGTTGGTCAATGCGCCCGATGTGAACCTGGAAGCCCAGGCCACCAACGGCGACACACCGCTGATGCTGGCCTCCTTCTACGGCAATATCCCGGTGGTCAAGCTGTTGCTGGCGCGCGAGGTCGAGGTCAATCGGCCCGGCTGGACCGCCCTGCATTACGCCGCCATCAATGGCAGCTCCGAGATCGTCAAGCTGCTGCTGGATGCCTCTGCCTATGTCGATGCCGAATCCCCCGATGACAAGATGACGCCGGTCATGCTGGCCGCCATGCGCGGTCGCGTCGCGGCAGTGGAAGTGCTGCGCGACAATGGCGCCGACCTCACGCTCAAGAACAAGGATGGCTTGACTGCCATGGACCTGGCCCGCCGCTACGGGCAGGAGGGAGTGATCGACGTGCTCAACGTCAAACCGCGCCAGTAAGCCGCACATTCGGTCCTGCAAAAGGAAACGTCCCGGCCACCTCACGGTGGACCGGGACGTTTTACATGGTCGGCTGCTTCAGCGCACCAGGATCTGCGGACCGACGTCCTTGATGTCCTTGGTACCGGTCAGCGCCATGCTGACGTCGAGTTCCTTGCGCATGATTTCCAGCATCTGCGACACGCCATCGCCGCCCATGGCGCCCAGGCTGTAGAGGAAGGCGCGGCCGATCATGGTGCCGCGTGCGCCCAGGGCGACCGCCTTCAACACATCCTGGCCGGAGCGGATGCCGCCGTCGAACCAGACTTCGATCTGGTCGCCCACGGCTTCGGCAATGGCGGGCAGGGCTTCGATGGAGGACATGGCCCCATCGAGCTGGCGGCCACCGTGGTTGGAGACCACGATGGCATCGGCACCGCTTTGCACGGCCAGTTTGGCATCTTCCACATCGAGGATGCCCTTCAGGATCAGCTTGCCGCCCCATTGCTGCTTGATCCAGGCGACGTCTTCCCAGTTCAGGGTCGGGTCGAACTGGCTGGCGGTCCACTTGGACAGTGTCTGCACGCCGCCGGCACCTTCACCGCCCTTGATGTGGCCGGCCAGGTTGCCGAAGGTCTTGCGGCCGCCCAGTGCACGCAGCGCCCAGCCGGGCTTGCTGGCCAGGTCGAGCAGGGTGTCGAGGGTCAGCTTTGGGGGCACGGACATGCCGTTTTTCAGGTCCTTGTGGCGCTGGCCGAGGATCTGCAGGTCCAGCGTCAGCACCAGGGCCGAGCACTTCGCGGCCTTGGCGCGGTCGATCAGGGACTGCACGAAGCCACGGTCGCGCATTACGTAGAGCTGGAACCAGAAGGGTTTCGTGGTCACGCTGGCCACGTCCTCGATGGAGCAGATGCTCATCGTGGAGAGGGTGAAGGGGATGCCGAATTTCTCGGCCGCGATGGCACCCAGCATCTCGCCATTGGCCCATTGCATGCCGGTCAGGCCGGTCGGGGCGATGGCCACCGGCATGGTCACGTCGTGGCCGATCATGGTGCTGCGGGTGCTGCGCTCATCGACATTGATGGCCACGCGCTGGCGCAGCTTCAAGGCGGCCAGATCCTTGGTGTTGGCGCGATAGGTGCTCTCGGTGTAGGAGCCGCTGTCGGCGTAATCGTAAAAAGCCTTGGGAACGCGCTTCTTGGCCAGCAGGCGGAAGTCTTCGACACAGGTCATGACCGGCATGGTGTTTTCTCCGTTGTTATGGTGGGCGGCCAGGGCCGCCTTGTGTTGGGCTTGCAGACACGAACCGGAATCGGGCTGCGGACAAAAGGACTGCAGAATGCCCGTTATGCTAGTGCATACCCGCTGGGCATGGGGTGAATCCCTTTGCCGCCATCCATGAAAATTTTACGGTCAGGCCGCCAGCAGCCGCGCCGCCGCCATGCCGCTGCGCACCGCGCCTTCCAGCGTGGCAGGGTAGTCACCTGCCACATAATCTCCGGCCAGTGCCAGTCCGGCAGGCATGCCGGTATTGTCGGGCCGTTGCAGGCCGGGCGTGCAGGCGAAGGTGGCGCGTTTTTCAGTGATGATGCGGCTCCAGCCGGGCGTGGCCAGGGCCGCGTCGCCGAAGTCGTTCGCCAGTTGGCGCGTAATGCCCGCGCTCAGTGCCGCATGGCCATCGGCGATGGCCTGACCGGCCGCGCTGACGACGACGGCCAGCAAGCCCGCATCGCCGCCCAATTGCCCGCGATCAAAGACGAACTGGCCCCAGGCCTGGCGTTGCGGATCATCGGCCAGCGCCAGGAAGGGAGCCGGCAGGCGCACGCCAGACGGGTATTGCAGGTAGCAGGTGGTGATCGGTTCGTGTTCCAGTGCCTGCAGGAGCGCCGTGTCATGCAGACCTTCCAGCAGCTGCGCGGCGGCGTCGGGGCCGGTGGCCAGCACCACCCCGGCGAATTCGCCCAGGCTTTCAGCGGCGCGGTCTTCCAGCCGCCAACTGCCCTCGTCATTGCCCGGCCGCAGGCGAGCCACGGCCACGCCTGTCTGCACCAGGCCGCCGCGCTTGCCCAGATAGGCCGCGGCCGCATCGGGCAGCAATGCGCTCAGGTCAACGCGGGGGATCAGCATGTCGGAGGCGGCGCGGCGCGCGCCCAGGCTATCACGCAGCACGTTCAGGAAGACTTGGGCCGAAGCCCGTTCCGGCGCGGTATTGAGCGCGGCGATGCACAGCGGACGCCACATCAGCCGGATCAGGCGCGCGGTCTGCTCATAACGTTCCAGCAGCTCGGCCACGCTGCAATCCTGATGCAGCTGCCAGCCCATCCAGCGCGCCGTGGTGGAAAAGCGCGCCAGCGCCATCTTGTCTTCGCGTTGCAATCCCTTGGCCCGCAGCAGCGCCACGGCCACATGCCAGGGGGCCGGCAGGCGGGGTGCCACGAAATCCATGCCCTCGGCCCCCGTGGCCAGCGGGTAGCGCATCTGCAAGGGCAGGCGCAGCAAGGCGCTGGCCGGGTCGACGCCGACCTGCTTCATCAGCGCCAATGTCGAGCGATAGGCCCCCAGCAGGATGTGCTGGCCATTGTCGAGCGTGCGCTCGTCCAGTTCTACCCGGCGCGCGCGGCCGCCCAGCGTACGGGCAGCTTCGAACAGGCTCACGCGATGGCCGCCGGCGGCCAGCGCCACGGCAGCAGCGCACCCGGCCCAGCCGGCACCGATGACGGCGTAGTGACGCGGGGCGTTCATCGGGAGCACACCTGTTCAGCCGAAGACATAGGTCTTCCAGGCCAGCCAGAGCTTGCGGATGGGGGTGAGCGAGATGCGCTGGTTGAGCACGTGGTAGCCATCGCGCGTGATCTCGTCCAGCAGGGTGCGATAGATGGCGGCCATCATCAGGCCGGGGCGCTGGGCGCGGCGGTCTTCCTTGGGCAGCAGGGCGAAGGCTTCGTCATAGACCGCCTGGGCGCGCTCGACCTGGAACTTCATCAGTGCCTCGAAGCGCTCGCTGTGGCGGGCGTTGAGGATGTCGGCAGCAGTGACATTGAATTGCTGCAATTCATTGACGGGCAGGTAGATGCGGCCCTTGCGGCCATCCTCGCCGACATCGCGGATGATGTTGGTGAGCTGGAAGGCCAGCCCCAGCTTTTCGGCAAAGAGCAGGGTGCCGGGCTGGGTATGGCCGAAGATGCTGGCCGAGAGCACCCCGACCACCCCGGCCACGTGCCAGCAGTAGCGCTGCAGGCCGGGGTAGTCGAGGTAGCGGGTCTGGTCCAGGTCCATTTCCATGCCATCGATGATGGCTTGCAGGTGTTCTCCCTTGAGCTGGTAGGTCGCCACGTGCGGGTGCAGGGCCTTGGTGACCGGGTGCGTGGGCTGGCCTTCGAGCATGGCGGCGATTTCCTTGCGCCACCACATGAGCTTGGTGCGGGCCACCATGGCGTCCTCGATTTCATCGACGGTATCGTCGACCTCGCGGCAAAAGGCGTACAGCGCCGTGATCGCCAGCCGGCGCTGCGGCGGCAGGAACAGGAAGCTGTAATAAAAACTGGAACCGCTGGCGGCGGCCTTCTGCTGGCAGTATTCGTCTGGAGACATGGATGCGTGGCGGGCGGTTGAAGCATTGGGGCAGGCAGCCAAATGGCCCCCTGCGGCAAAGGCGCTATGCTAGCCGAGTGCGCCCGGCAGGGCAAATGCCGGCTGCCATTGACCCGGCCTTGAAACGGGGCCAGAAACCCGTCTATTGCGGCCCCCGGCGTTGTCCATTAAGCTCAGGTCAAGCGCATCCCGGAAAAACAAATTCACATGACATCAAATCCGGATGAATTCTGCCGTTAATCTAACCAGACGTGGCGCTGCAGCGGTCAACCCCGCTTGCAGCGCGGCACATCGGCAACCCCGGCCATCGACGATGGCCCCCTGGAGGCTGGAGACAATATGGACAGACTGGAAATCTTTCGCAACATCGCCTCGCAGGCTGGCCGCGGCGAGCTGGTATTCCCGGCCAACGTCAGCGCCTCGCTGAAGCTGCAAAAGGCCTTGGCCGACCCGGAATGCCACCTGGAGCTGGCCGCCAAGCTGGTGATGGCCGAACCGCTGGTCTCGGCGCGCACTGTGGCCATTGCCAATTCGGCGGCCTACAACCGTTCCGGCGGCGAGATCAACAACGTGCGGGCGGCCGTGATGCGGCTGGGCTTCCGCACCCTCAACACCATCACCACCTCGGTGATCGTGCGCCAGTTGGGGCGTACCATCAACAATCCCGGGATGCGCATCAAGTCGGCCCAGCTGTGGGAGCACTGCGCCCACGTGGCGGCCACCGCCTACGTGCTGACTTCCAAGCTGACCAAGGCCGATCCGGAAACGGCGATGTTTGCCGGCATCGTGCATGAAGTGGGTGGCTTCTACCTGCTCTCACGCACGGATGACTTCCCCGGGCTGCTCGACGGCGGCACCGAGGACTGGATGGAGTACGGGGAGAAGATGATCGGCCGTGCCGTGCTCAAGAAGCTGGGTGTGCCGCAGCCGGTGGTCGATGCCATCGAATCCCTGTGGCACGGCGTGCGGGTACTGCCGCCCCAGACCATCGGCGACGTGCTGCTGCTGGCCAAGGAATTGTCGCCGGTGCCTTCGCCACTGGCGCGCACTGCGGTGGCCGAAGCCGGCGTCGGCGGCGAGAGCCTGGTGGATGACTATATCGGGGACCGTTCGCTGCGCGAGATGCTGGATGATTCCGAAGAACAGATCCGCACCCTGACCGCTGCCTTGCTGGTCTGAACCAGTACGCGACCGCTTCTTTTTGAAGCCCCGCCTGGCCAATGTGCCGGGCGGGGCTTTTTCATTCCGGCTGCGGTTTATCGGGTCAGGCCGCGCCAGCCGATGATGAGCCAGTCCGGCTTGCCCAGCTTGGGGCGCTGGCGGAAGACATCGCCTTGCACCGCCTCGATGCGCTCCAGGATGCGCAGTCCGCCTTGTACCACCATGCGCAGTTCCAGTCCGATACGGCCCGGCAGGCGGCGCGCCAGCGGGGCACCGGAAAGCATCAGTTCCCGCGCCCGCGTGACCTCGAACTGCATCAATTGCTGCCAGCGCTGGTCGCTGCAGGCTTGGGCGATGTCGTTTTCATTGATTCCGAAGCGCTCCAGGTCCTCGAGTGGCAGGTAGATGCGCGTCTTTTGCCAGTCGATGGCGACGTCTTGCCAGAAGTTGATGAGTTGCAAGGCGCTGCAGATGGCATCCGAATCCCGGAGGTTTTCTTCATTTGCCGCACCGTACAGGTGAAGCATCAGGGTTCCTACCGGGTTCGCAGACCGGCGGCAGTAGTCCAGCAGGTCCGAATAATGGGGGTAACGGGTGGTCACCACATCCTGGCGGAAGGCCGAGAGCAGGTCCCGGAAGGGTTGCAGCGGCAGGGCATGGTCGGCGATGGTCTGCTGCAGCCGGGTGAAGATGGGATGCGTGCAGGGCAACTGCTGCTCGATCAGGTCGAGCTGCGCGTCGTAGGCATGCAGCGCGGCCAGCCGCTCTTCGGGCCGGGCGTCGCCTTCATCGGCGAGGTCGTCGGCGCTGCGGGCGAAGGCATAGATGGCCGTGACGGCCGGGCGCAGGCGCGCCGGCAGCAGCAGCGAGGCAACGGGGAAGTTCTCGTAGTGATCGACGGCCATGGGGCGCGCGACTCAGTCGAACTTGTCCTTGAGCAGCGCCTCGATGGTGGCGATGCGGGTTTCGACCGTCTCCAGCAGGGCCTTGGGCATGGTGCCGCCGGCATTCAACTGCGCGGCCAGCGAGCGGGCGATGCCCATGGCGCCTTCGGTGAACTGCTTGCCATCCTTGGACAGCACGGCCGCAGCCGTGAAAAGGGTGGAGAACAGGATCTGGTCAGCGGTATTGTTCTCGATGAACTTGTTGAGCAAGGCGTTGTGGCTTTGCTTGAGTGCGTCGAATTCTTCCTGGGTGGGCATGGCGGGTCCTCGCTGGATGGCGCGGCTGGTGCAGGAAAGGTTCGCGCACCAGCCAGCAAAGGCGCGGATTGTAGCAGTTCAGCACGCCGCTGCGCGCAGGCGGTGTGCAATCGGCCCCGGGGCACGTGGATCGTGAAAAAAAAAGCCGGGAAATGAAGTTTTCTCCGGGAGCCCCTTGCCGCCGCCCGCCGGGGGCAGCAGCCTACAGAGCTGGTGAAGCAATTTGCAAAAAAACGGAAGCCGGCAGCGAGGTCTGATTCGCTACCGGCTTGCCTGGGGCCTGCCGTTCAATGCGCAATGGCCCCAATCGGTCCCTCCATCAATGGCTGACCGCCAGCAAGACCTTGCCGTCGCCTCCTTGTGCCTGCGCCCAGGTAGTCTGGGTCGCCGCAGGCGGGGCGAAGCTGGCCATGGCTTGCACCAGCTTCTCGACATCAGTGTCCAGCAAGGATTTGCCGTCGGCGGTCTTGATGCGCTCGATGTGGTTGTCGGTCGTCCCGGCAGCGCCGGCATACCAGTCCTTCACCGTCACCTGGTCGGTCGTGCCCAGTACCTTGATGCGCAGGTCCTGGCCGGCCTTGCTGAACCACAGGTTGTCCTGCCGGGCGTCGGTGAAGCTGAGCGTGTCGACATTGCCCTTGGTGGCATCTTGGTCGTAAACCGCATCCTGGCCGTCGCCCTTGGCGAAGCGATAGCTGTCGTTGCCCGTTCCGCCGATGAGCAGGTCGTTGCCCTTGCCGCCTGTGAGGACATTGGCTCCGCCATTGCCGGCCAGGATGTTGTCGAGGTCGTTGCCGGTGGCATTCACGTTCTGCCCCCAGAGCTTGACCGCCTGGTCGGTGGTCAGGGTGTCGGCCGAGGTGACATCGGTGGCGTAGCGCAATTGCCGCAGCGTGACGTAACGGCTCATGTCGTCCGCTCTGCCGCGTCCGGAGTCGGCAATGAAGAAGCCGGCAATCTGCTCGGTATCGACCGAGTAGGCCACCCCGGTGACCGTGACGCAGTGGTTGCTGCGGTTGTTGCTGGCCATGGGCATGTCCCAGAGCCGGCTGGCATTGACGCTCAGGCCGACCGCCTTGCCCTCCTTGATGCTCCGGGCGACTGCCATTTCATCGAAGCCATGCGTGATGGTAGCGTCAATACCGAAATCCTTGAGCAGGGCTTGCTGGCCCTCCGTGTAGGTGCCGCCCCGGTGCTCCGGCAAGGGGTCGATGACGTCGCAGAGCATTTCGTCGATGGCGCGGGTGACCACTTCCTTTTCCGTGAGGGGCCGGCCGGCCAGCACGCTCAGGTTGGCCACGACCGTCTCGCCGCAGGTGCCCAGGAAATCGGGGACGGCATCGCCCTGCGCGTAGTCCAGCTGGTAGGACTTCGGCATGCCGTACACCAGCACGTTGACGCCATTGACCACCGCGCTTTGCGGCTTGGTGGCATCGATCAGGACCAGGTTCTCGACATTGTCGGCAAGCGTGGTGCTGGCCGTCGCATAAACCGTATCGATGCCTTCGCCCGCCTTCTCGACCACGCGGTCGCCGCTGTTGTCGACGTAATAGCTGTCATCGCCCTTGCCGCCGGTCATGGTGTCGGTGCCGCCCAGGCCATCGAGGATGTTGTTGCGGTCGTTGCCGGTGAGCCGGTTGTTTTGCGCATTGCCGGTGGCATCGAGGTTATCGGCTTCCAGTGCCAGGTCCTGTTTGTCGCTGGCCAGGGCGATGTGCTTCCTGACCTTGACGCCGGGCAGCTTGTGTTGCGAGCCTTCGTCGTCGCCGAACGGGGCGGGGGCGGTGAAGCTGTCCAGGTAGTGCGCTGCCAGTGCATTGCCGCCGGATGCGGCAGGCTTTGCCGGTGCGGTCAGACCGGTCTGTGAGGACAGTTTGCCATCGGCTGCGGCTTGATCCAGGGCGGCGCCGGCCCCGCCATTGGCCCTGTTGAAGGGCTTGATGGCGTCGTTGGTGGTGATGGTGACGGAGCCGCTGGCGTTGGTGCAATCGCGCAACGTCTGCAAGCTGACGTAGCGGCAGGTGTCGGTATCGAGCCCCCGGCCGGAATCGGTGATGTAGAAACCGTCCACCGCGCCGGTTTGCGCGCCGTAGCCCACGCCGATGATGGCGATCATGTGATCGGTCATGCCGACGTTTTCCGGAATGTTCTTGGCCCAGAGGTTGCTGCCATTGACCGTGACGATGACGCCTTTGCCCGCGAGGATGTCGCGCGCCACGGCGTTTTCGTCGAAGCCATGGGTCAATGTCGAGGCCAGGCCAAATTCCTTGAGCAGGATCAGTTCGTTTTCCGCAGTGATGGTGCCGCGCTTGGTGGTGGATTTGCTGGTGGTATCGCACAGTTTTTCGGCGATGGCCTTGTTGACGACGTCCTTTTCCGTTACGGACATGCCGGCGATGGTGGCCAGGTTGGCGATGCAGACCTCGCCTGACGTCCCTTCATAACGGGCGACCGAATCCCCCTGGTTGTAGTCGAGATCATGGGAGAAGGCAAAGGGATTGCCATAAGTCAGCACATCCGGGCCGGTGATGAGCTTGTGTTGCGGTTTGGCCGGGTCGGCCATCCTGGGATCCTCGGGCAGCGCCAGCTTCTTGATCGGATCGACAGTATAGAAACCCGAGCAACCGGACTGGAAGTGCGCGGCCTTGTCCAGTTCGCTCAGTGAAACGTAGCGTGCGGCATCGCCGGACCGTCCGCGTCCCGAGTCGACAATATAGAAGCCTTGCAGGGCACCGGTATCGGCCGCATAGACAGCGCCGGTCAGGTTGATCATGTGATTGACGTTGATCAGTTCCAGCAAATTCTTGTCCAGATCGGCACCCCACAGCTCATAGCCGTTCACGCCCATGAGCACACCTCTGCCCTCCTTGATGAGGGCGGCCAGCTTGTTGGGATCGTAATCCGTGATGGCCTCGACGGGCATGCCATAACTTTCCAGCAGCAGGCGTTGCATCCCCAAGACGGTGCCGCCGCGCTGGCTGGGATTGGAGCTGACGGTGTCGCACCAGCCGTTGTCGATAGCTCTCTGGACTACGTCCTTTTCGGTCACATCCCGACCGGCGATCATGAGCAGGTTGGCGATGCTGGTTTCTGAACAGGTGCCCATGTAGCCCGGGACGGCATCGCCCTGGCAATAGTCCAGATCTTGGTAGGACTTCGGGTTGCCGTAGACCAGCACGTCCTTGCCGTCGATCTTGTCGCGCTGGGCTGGCATGGTCGTGGGGGCTGGCAGTTTTTCCGGGGTGGTCGGCTTGAGGTTGGCGGGCGCTGGTATCTGCAGGGGGGCTGGTGCCGGCGCAGCGGGGGCAGGCTTGCTGCCGACGGCTGCAGGAGGGTTGGCATGGGCGCTGGGTGGCGTCACAACCGGCGGCGAAGCCGGGGCCAATGTTGGGGTAACGGCAGGTTTGGCGGGGCTGACCGGCTTGTCGAGGCTGATGGACTTGTCAGGAGTCACGGGCTTTTGGAGGCTGGCGGGCGCGTCGACGCTGACGGGCTTGTTGCTTGCGGGCTTGCTGGTGATGGGTGGCGGTGCGATATCCGGTTTGACGTTGACCGGCGTTTGGATGGGCGACGGCTTGGCTGCTGTCGGTTTGGTGGGGCTGGCCAAGGGCGGCGCGACGACGGGCTTGCTCGCAATGGCTGGCGGCGTGGTGGCGGTTTTTTCCGGTGGATCGAAGAGCTTGATGTCGGGCGAGACCGGCGCAAAGATGATTTTGGTGACGCTGCCGGTCCTGATCTGGACGAAGCGCTTGTCGATACGGGTGATGACCGGATGCGAAAGCGACGATGCTGCCTTGGGTTGATCCTGCGAGGTGGTGGTTGACACGGGTTCCCTTTCAATTACGCCGGTAAAGGCGAAGGCGTTCGGGGAGAGTCTGCGCATGCTGCGTCTTTCCCCGGGGACGTGTTGCCTGCAATGCCGCCTGGCCCTGACGCTGGCCGGAAGGTGCCAGCGCCGGGCGGGCACGGTGCGGCAAGCTTGCTATATGAATTTTGTTGTCCCGGGGCGATTCAATCGGATTGAAATGCTTCGGTAAATCGCACAAAAGTGCCGTTGGCCGGTTGACAAGAGCTGGCTGGAACGGAAATGCCAACGTGAGGGGACTGATGGTCGTTCAAAGCGGTGGCAGTGAGGACTGGAAGCGGGGGCGGCGGGGAGGGGGCATGATATTTTTTTCATGCCGGTGCGGCCTGTGCCGGATGTGCGGCTTAGCGGGCTGTTGCTTGCATTTCATGCTCAGCAGCCAACGCCAGGAACGCCGGGCGTGACATCCTGCGCGCCTGTGCCACCGCGTCAATACGCGCCACCAATCCCTGCGGCAAGCTCACATTGAGCCGCACGGCCTTGGCATTGACGCGCGACAGGTCGATCTCCACCAGCATCCAGTAGCCTCCCTGGAATTGCTCATCGCCGGCCCAATCTTCGGGAACGCTCGGGTTCGGAATGGGCTCGGTCTCGCCGTGGAAGTGCGCTTCCACAGCCTCCTGCGCAGCGGCAGGCAGATCCTGCAGCATGTCCGCGCCAGCAAAGCAGCCAGGAAAATCAGGAAAGGTCGCGCCGTAGGCGCTGTCGGCATCCTTGTGGACGTAGATGGGATAGAGCATGAGTTCTCCTGTTGACCTCACTTCAGGCCGGCTTGCTTGAGAATGCTGTTCTGCGTGGCCAGCGGCAGATCCTTCTTCGGATGCGGTACCGTCACCTTGCCGGGCTTGGTGGGGTGCTTGAACTGGTGATGCGAGCCAACCGTATGCACCAGGCTCCAGCCGTCGGCCTTGAGTCGTTTGATGAGGGTTGCGCTGTCCATGCAGTGCATTGTGTATTTTACACACGATTACACAAGCTGGCTGTTGGTGCGGGTTAGGTGCTGAAAGTCCCCCCTGTCCGCCGAGGATCATTTCCTTGAAGTCTTGCCGCAAGAGCAATGCTGGAGGTGAGACGGCGCGCCGTCATCAGGTCGGCATTTTCATGCCAAACCGGCGTCAATACATTAAAAGCAATAGCTGGCCGGGATGGCCAAATCTTTGGTCTCAATGTGTTTGTCTGGTGCGAGGAGGGGGACTCGAACCCCCACACCATTGCTGGCGTCAGGACCTAAACCTGGTGCGTCTACCAATTTCGCCATCCTCGCTGAAGGGGGTCGGGCACCGGTGCGATAGCAGTCTGGCAGCGGGTGCGCCGCAGACCTGCCGCTACCGATGCAGGTAGCAATTTGTCAAAGCGCGCCATTGTACTGCAAGGTGTTGTCACTGTGGGCGTTTTTCTGTGCGGACATTTTTGTGCCGCCGCTGATCGGTAGTACCATGCCGCTTCTTCTTCCAGCCAGCAGGATCGCCATGACACGCTATCGTCACTACAAGGGCGGCATCTATGAATATATCGACGAGGCCATCCTCGAAGCCGACCTCACGCCCATGATCATCTACCGCGCCGCCGATGGCCGCCTTTGGCTGCGTCCGCGCGATGTCTTCTTCGAAACGGTCGAAATCGATGGCAAGCAGGTGCCGCGTTTCGAAAAGATCGAGGACTGATCCTGCCCGTAGCTCCGGGTGGCTGCTGCGATTCGATGCAAAACCGCGTCGCTGGCCGATGCAAGCTGAACAATGCGCGCGCATGACGGTCTACTTCACTCCTTCATAAATTCAATTCACCTAATTCGGGCATCCTCATGAAACATCAAGCACGCGCCCTGGCCGGGGCGATCTTCTCCGTCTTCGCCCTTGCCGCCGCCATTCCCCATGTGGCCTCGGCCGAAGAACTGGCCGACGTCAGCACCGCCTTCCGCTGGCTGGGCAAGAACGACCGCGTGGTCATCGAAGCCTATGATGATCCCAAGGTGCAGGGCGTGACCTGTTACGTCTCGCGTGCCCGCACCGGTGGCGTCAAGGGCACGGTCGGCCTGGCCGAGGACAAGTCGGAAGCCTCCATCGCCTGCCGCCAGGTGGCGCCGACCCTGCAATTCCAGGACAAGCTGCCGGTCCAGGAAGACGTCTTCAGCGAGCGCATGTCCATTCTCTTCAAACGCCTGCACGTGGTGCGGGTGGTTGATACCAAGCGCAATACGCTGGTCTACCTCACCTATTCGGACAAGCTCATCGATGGCAGCCCGATGAATGCCGTCACCGCCGTCCCGGTGGCACCTTCCACGCCGATTCCGGTGAAATGAGGGAAATTCTCTAAATTCTTTACGGTGGACTTTGCTGACAGGTAATCCGTCGGCGGCGGTGATACGTTGGCGGGCCGCGCCGGGGCTGGCTCGGCGGGTTTCGGAGGGGATTTGCGGCTGTTTGCAGCGTGGCAAGCCCATTTTTGGACTATCGGCGCTTTTTGCGTATAAAATAGCGAGCTTTAGCGCGGCCGGGCAGGGCGCTTTTCGTCTGCAGTCTGATGATTGGGATGGAAGACAGCATGCTCCGGCTTACGGAATTCTTAACATTTGGACGATTTAAATGGCAACTGCAGTCGAAACCCTGAGCAAACTCGAACGTCGTATGACCCTGTCTTTCCCGCTGGCCGATGTTCAGGCTGAAGTGGAAAAGCGCCTGAAGGTGCGCGCCCGTACCGCCAAGGCACCGGGTTTCCGTCCGGGTAAAGTGCCGATGAAGATGGTTGCCGCCCAGTTCGGCTACCAGGTCGAAACCGAAGTCCTGAACGACAAGGTCGGCCGCGCATTCAACGACGCCGCCGTCGAAAATAACCTGCGCGTGGCAGGTTTCCCGCGCATCGAACCCAAGACCAGCGAAGAAGCCGGCGAAGGCAAGCTGGCCTTCGACGCCACCTTCGAAGTCTATCCCGAAGTCACCCTGGGCGACCTGTCCGGCGCTGAAGTCGAGAAGACCACCGCGGCCGTCTCCGACGCCGAAATCGACAAGACCATCGACATCCTGCGCAAGCAGCGCGTGCACTACCACGTCAAGGGCGAGCAAGGCGCGCACGGCGACGGCGGTGCCGACCAGTCGGCCCAGAACGGCGACCGCGTGACCGTGGACTTCGTCGGCAAGATCGACGGCGTCGAATTCCAGGGCGGCAAGGCCGATGCCTTCCCGTTCGTGCTGGGCGAAGGCCGCATGCTGCCGGAATTCGAAGCAGCCACCATCGGCCTGAAGGTCGGCGAGTCGAAGTCCTTCCCGCTGGCTTTCCCCGAGGACTATCACGGCAAGGACGTGGCCGGCAAGACCGCTGAATTCACCATCACCGTCAAGAAGATCGAATGGGCGCACATGCCTGAAGTCGATGCAGTCTTCGCTCAATCCCTGGGCATCGAAGACGGCGATCTGACCAAGATGCGCGAAGACATCAAGAAGAACCTGGAGCGCGAAGTCACCGCCCGCACCAAGGCCAAGACCAAGGACAGCGTCATGAACGCCCTGATCAAGGCGTCGGAGCTGGATGTGCCCCAGGCCCTGATCGACCAGGACGTCGAGCGCCTGTCCGAAATGGCCCGTCAGGACATGGCCCAGCGCGGCATGGACCCGAAGGTCATGCAACTGCCCAAGGAACTGTTCACCGCCCAGGCCGAGCGCCGCGTCCGCCTGGGCCTGATCCTGGCTGAAGTGGTCAAGCAGAACAAGCTGGAAGCCACCGAAGAGCAGGTCAAGGCCCAGATCGAAGACTTCGCCCAGAGCTACGAAGATCCGCAACAAGTGCTGAAGTACTACTTCTCCGACCGTCGCCGTCTGGCCGAAGTCGAAGCTCTTGTTTTGGAAGAAAACGTCGTCAACTACGTTCTCGGCAAGGCCAAGGTCTCGGAAAAGCCGGTTTCGTTCGACGAACTGATGGGTAATCAGGCGCAAGCGTAATCCGGTTTTCTCTAGTAGTATCAGAAAACTCTTACGCTTAAGGATGCATACATGACAGGTCTGATGAAGCAATCTGCACTGGATACCCAAATGCTCGGCATGGTGCCGATGGTGATCGAACAGAGTGGCCGTGGCGAACGCGCTTACGACATCTATTCGCGCCTGCTGAAGGAACGCATCATTTTCCTGGTCGGACCGGTCAATGATGCGATGGCCAACCTGATCGTGGCCCAGCTGCTGTTCCTAGAAAGCGAAAACCCGGACAAGGACATTTCCCTGTACATCAATTCGCCTGGCGGTTCGGTATCGGCCGGCATGGCGATCTTCGACACGATGCAGTTCATCAAGCCGCAAGTGTCGACGCTGTGCACGGGTCTGGCTGCCTCCATGGGTGCTTTCTTGCTGGCTGCTGGCGCCAAGGGCAAGCGTTTCTCGCTGCCGAACTCGCGCATCATGATTCACCAGCCTCTGGGCGGCGCCCAAGGCCAGGCATCGGATATCGAGATCCAGGCACGTGAAATCCTGTACCTGCGTGAACGTCTGAACACCATCCTCGCTGAGAAGACCGGCCGTAGCGTCGAGCAGATCAGCAAGGACACCGATCGCGACAATTTCATGTCGGCCGAGGCCGCCGCGGAATACGGCCTGATCGACCAGGTGCTGACCCAGCGCGCTTGAGTTTGCGTCATCGCATTGGCGACGATCCAACGCGAAAAATGCCCGAACGTAATGCTGTTCGGGCATTTTTTTTGGCCAAATTTTGACGAAATTGGCACAGAGCGGCTTTTCGGGTTCTATTTGCTTGATAAATGGCACCTGGGCTGACATATAACGGTCATACGGCAGTCCTGTGAAGCAATTTGGGACAGCAAAAATGACCAAGCCGTGACGAATCCGGATTTCGCGGGTATGATCGGGTCGTAACTTTTACTCTAGTAGCTCTATGTCCGAGAAAAAATCTTCCAGCGGCGAAAAACTGCTTTATTGCTCCTTCTGCGGCAAAAGCCAGCATGAAGTGAAGAAGCTCATCGCCGGTCCTTCGGTCTTCATCTGCGACGAATGCATCGACCTGTGCAACGACATCATCCGTGATGAAGCCGCCAGCGTGGAAAGCGTGACCGGCACCAAGTCGGATCTGCCAACCCCGCAGGAAATCACCGACCTGCTGGACCAGTACGTGATCGGACAGGCTACTGCCAAGCGCATCCTGTCGGTGGCGGTCTACAACCACTACAAGCGCCTGAAGCACCTCGGCAAGAAGGATGATGTCGAGCTGGCCAAGAGCAACATCCTGCTGGTGGGCCCGACCGGTTCCGGCAAGACCTTGCTGGCACAGACCCTGGCACGCATGCTCAACGTCCCGTTCGTGATCGCGGATGCGACCACGCTGACCGAAGCCGGCTATGTCGGCGAGGACGTCGAGAACATCATCCAGAAGCTGCTGCAGAACTGCAATTACGAAGTCGAGAAAGCCCAGAAGGGCATCGTCTACATCGACGAGATCGACAAGATTTCCCGCAAGTCGGATAACCCGTCCATCACCCGCGACGTGTCCGGCGAAGGTGTGCAGCAAGCCCTGCTGAAGCTGATCGAAGGCACCATGGCATCGGTGCCGCCGCAAGGTGGCCGCAAGCATCCGAACCAGGACTTCGTGCAGATCGACACGACCAACATCATGTTCATCTGCGGCGGCGCCTTCGATGGCCTGGCCAAGATCATTTCCGACCGTTCCGAAAAGAGCGGCATCGGTTTCTCGGCCAGCGTGAAGAGCCAGACCCAGAAGAGCAATTCGGAAGTGCTGTTGAATGCCGAGCCGGAAGACCTGGTCAAGTTCGGCCTGATCCCGGAACTGGTGGGCCGTCTGCCGGTGATCGCAACCTTGAACGAGCTGGATGAAGAAGCCCTGATCCAGATCCTGGTCGAACCCAAGAACGCGCTGATCAAGCAGTACGCGAAGCTGTTGCAGATGGAAGGCGCCGAGCTGGAAATCCGTCCGGCCGCCATGCATGCCATCGCCAAGAAGGCTCTGGCGCGCAAGACCGGCGCACGCGGCCTGCGGTCCATCCTGGAGCACGCCTTGCTGGATGTGATGTATGAACTTCCTAGCGAGCAAAACGTCGCCAAGGTGGTGGTCGACGAGAACACCATCACCAATGGTGCCAAACCGCTGTTGATCTATCACGACCAGCCCAAGGTCTCGGGCGGCTGATTGCCCGGCAAGTGAAGTAAAGAGCAGTAAAAGGAAGGCCCTCGAGTGGGGCCTTCCGGAAGCAAGAAGCCACCACGAAGTCCGGTCACCGCAAACACGGTAAAATAAACCGGCGCATATAACTGGCTTCCATCGAAAAGCCACCCGGAGCTAGCTTCGCGTGTGGCTTTTTTATTTTGTTGCGATCATGACAACGCGCAGCTGGTGAATATTTCTTCCACCGGACTTGTGTTTTGGTCACTCGTGCCAACATCATTCACAGTACTTATTGATAAGGCCCGCCATGACGACTCCTATACTCACAGAACAATCGCAATTGCCGCTGTTGCCCTTACGGGATGTGGTTGTCTTCCCGCATATGGTGATTCCGCTCTTCGTCGGCCGCCCGAAGTCGATCAAGGCGCTGGAAGCGGCCATGGAGCAGGGCAAGAGCATCATGCTGGCAGCCCAGAAGGCCGCCGCCAAGGATGAGCCTTCGGCCGAAGACATTTATGAAATTGGCTGCGTGGCCAATATCCTGCAGATGCTGAAGCTGCCTGACGGTACCGTGAAGGTGCTGGTTGAAGGCGCACAGCGTGCCCGCATCCATCACATCAGCGAACTGGAAACCCACTTCGTCGCCGACCTGACCCCGGTCGAATCCGAGCAGGGCGATGAGGCTGAAGTCGAAGCCATGCGCCGTACCATCGTGCAGCAGTTCGACCAGTACGTGAAGCTGAACAAGAAGATCCCGCCCGAGATCCTGACCTCGCTGGCCGGTATCGACGACGCCGGGCGCCTGGCCGACACCATCGCTGCGCATCTGCCGCTGAAGCTGGAGCAGAAGCAGGTGATCCTGGAGATCTTCAACGTCACCAAGCGCTACGAGCATCTGCTGGGCCAGCTGGAAGGCGAACTGGACATCCTGCAGGTGGAAAAGCGCATCCGTGGGCGCGTCAAGCGCCAGATGGAAAAGTCGCAGCGCGAGTACTACCTGAACGAACAGGTCAAGGCCATCCAGAAGGAACTGGGCGAAGGCGAAGACGGTGCCGATCTGGAAGAGCTGGAAAAGAAGATCGCCGCTGCCAAGATGCCCAAGGAAGCTCTGGAAAAGGCGCAATCCGAGCTGAAGAAGCTCAAGCTCATGTCGCCCATGTCGGCCGAAGCGACCGTGGTGCGCAACTATATCGACACCCTGGTGGCGCTGCCCTGGAAGAAGAAGTCCAAGGTCAACAACGACCTGACCAATGCCGAGAAGGTGCTGGAAGGCGATCACTATGGCCTGGAGAAGGTCAAGGAACGCATTCTGGAATACCTCGCCGTGCAACAGCGCGTGGACAAGCTGAAGGCACCGATCCTGTGCTTCGTCGGTCCCCCGGGCGTGGGCAAGACCTCGCTCGGCCAATCCATCGCCCGCGCGACGAACCGCAAGTTCGTGCGTATGGCCCTGGGTGGCGTGCGTGATGAAGCCGAGATCCGTGGCCACCGCCGCACCTACATCGGTTCCATGCCGGGCAAGATCCTGCAGAGCCTGTCCAAGGTCGGCGTGCGCAACCCGCTGTTCCTGCTGGATGAAATCGACAAGCTGGGGATGGATTTCCGTGGCGATCCTTCGTCGGCCCTGCTGGAAGTGCTGGATCCGGAGCAGAACCACACCTTCTCCGACCACTACATCGAAGTTGATTTCGACTTGTCGGACGTGATGTTCGTGGCGACTTCGAATTCCTTCAACATCCCGCCGGCGCTGCTGGACCGGATGGAAGTGATCCGCCTGTCGGGTTACACCGAGGACGAGAAGACCAGCATTGCGCAGCGTTACCTGCTGCCCAAGCAGATCAAGAACAACGGCCTGAAGGAAGGCGAGATCAGCGTGGCCGAGTCGGCCATCCGCGACATCATTCGCTACTACACCCGTGAAGCCGGTGTGCGTTCGCTGGAACGTGAAGTCTCGAAGATCTGCCGCAAGGTGGTCAAGCTGCTGCTGCTGAAGAAGCAGGAGAAGAAGGTCACGGTCACCTCGCGCAACCTGGACAAGTTCCTGGGCGTGCGTCGTTATGACTTCGGCATGGCCGAGAAGGAAAACCAGATCGGCCAGGTGGTCGGCCTGGCCTGGACCGAAGTCGGCGGCGACCTCCTGACCATCGAAGCGGTGAACATGCCCGGCAAGGGCCAGATCATCCGCACCGGTACCCTGGGCGACGTGATGAAGGAATCGATCGAGGCTGCACGTACCGTGGTTCGCAGCCGTGCCCGCAAGCTGGGCATCAAGAATGAGGTCTTCGAGAAGAGCGACATTCACATCCACGTGCCGGAAGGTGCGACGCCCAAGGATGGTCCGTCGGCCGGTATCGCGATGACCACGGCGCTGGTGTCCATCTTCAGCGGCATTCCGGTGCGTGCTGATGTGGCGATGACCGGTGAAATCACGCTGCGCGGCGAGGTGCTGCCCATCGGCGGTCTGAAGGAAAAGCTGCTGGCGGCGCATCGCGGCGGCATCAAGACCGTGCTGATTCCTGAGCAGAATGTGAAGGATCTGGCCGAGATCCCGGACAACGTCAAGAACAAGCTGGAGATCATTCCGGTGCGCTGGATCGACAAGGTCCTGGAAGTCGCACTGGAACGCCAGCCGGTGCCGCTGACGGAAGAGGAAGCTATCGTCGAAGCGGCCGTGAAGCCGAAGGAAGGCGCGACGGATCCGGTTGTGAAGCATTGAACCTGCGGGAGTTATCCGCTTTGAAAGGCACCTCAGTTGAGGTGCCTTTTTTATTCCCCCAAAGGCTTCACGTATCGATCTGTGGGAATGAAATAAAAAAGCTCAGTGAAAATCGCGTCAAGTCTGCACCTTGGCTTGACAGTGCTGTTGATGGACTTGTTTAATAGCCGCTGCGGAAAATTTCCGTCAGGCAAGCGATGGTGAGGAGGGCTCTGTCGCGCTGTGTTGGAGCCGAAGCACCGTCGTTTGAAATCAAACAAACCAGAAACTTGTTCGAGGGGCGTAAGTGAATAAAGGCGAACTGATTGAGCACATTGCCGGCGAGGCAGACATCTCCAAGGCAGCAGCAGGACGAGCAGTAGACGCATTCATTGGTGCAGTGAAGACCACGCTGAAGAAGAACGGCACGGTCACCCTGGTGGGTTTTGGCACTTTTGCAGTGGGCAAGCGTGCCGCGCGTACGGGCCGCAATCCTCAGACGGGCGCCGCCCTGAAAATCAAGGCATCGAAGGTTCCTAAATTTAAAGCTGGCAAAGCTTTAAAAGATGCTATAAAATAATGTTCTTTCGTTGCTGAGGTAACAAAGCAACGAGACTGACAAGTTTGCCGGGGCGCTTAGCTCAGTTGGTAGAGCGGAGCCCTTACAAGGCTTAGGTCGGGAGTTCGAGCCTCTCAGCGCCCACCAGCATCTTGCAGTCAGCACCAGTTTAGGAGCGGTAGTTCAGTTGGTTAGAATACCGGCCTGTCACGCCGGGGGTCGCGGGTTCGAGCCCCGTCCGCTCCGCCAAATAAAACGCCTCGTTCGCAAGAACGGGGCGTTTTTGTTTTTGCGCAGCAAAAACCTGCGGAGCGGAGGGAGCCGCCTGCGCGGCTCCCGGCGGGGCGCGAAGGGAATCGCTTGCAAGCGATTCCGCGGCCTGCGCTTGTGTAGGAGAGCCCCGTCCGCTCCGCCAAATAAAACGCCTCGTTCGCAGGAACGGGGCGTTTTTGTTTTTGTGCAGCAAAAAGCTTCACTCCACTCATCATTTCCCACCCGCTGGCATTATTTGTTTCTCCTGACAAAATTACGCGACACGTATCAAATAAATGTGAGTTTCAAGTACTTTTCCGCACGGAAATGTTTACACTGAAGCGGAATTTGCAATTTCTCAAAAAACAGGAGACCGGCACAGCCGGGGCAAACAATGTTTTTGAGGGAACCCGGCCCGTGCAAACAGGCCGAGGAAGAAGGGCACAAGCCGCTCCCCAAAGATGTGAAGAGAACCCAAGAGACGCATTGCGGATTCGCAAAGTGGTGCAGGGTCATGGGCACGCAGGGCAATCAACGACGACTCGGGGCAAAGTCGTCCAGCCAGGGCCTGCACGTGGGCATCAAATGGGATAAACAAGGGGGTAGCGATGAAGCTCGCCAATTTCAACATTGGCGTCCGCCTGGGCGGCGCTTTTGCAATAGTCTTGCTGCTGATCATGGTGACGGCCATGGTCGGTGTCAGGAACCAGTCTTCCAACAACGCTGAAATCAACAGCATCGTCAACGAGAAATACCAGCTCATCGCCTTGAGCAACCAGATCAAGAACAATGGCTACAAGGCAAATGCGGTGCTGTCCAACATCCTGCTGGCGACCACGCCCGAGGCTTCGGCCAAGTACATGGGTGAATACGACGGCCTGCGAAAGGCCAACACCGAGGCCTACAAGCAGCTCGAAGGCATGCTCGATTCCGACAAGACCAAAGCGCTCTATGCCGAGCAGACTACCGCCCGCTCGGCCTACGGCGTGGCCGTGCGCAAGTTCTTCGAATTGATGAAGACCGGCGAACGCGCCGAGGCGACCACGCTCTTCCAGGGCGACCTGGCGCGCCTGCAGACCGAGTACTTCGTCATGGTCGACAAGATGGTCAATTCGCTGGCTCAGGAAATGGTCGAAGATTCCCGCCAGGTCGCTGAGGACGGCCACCTGGCCGTGATCCAGATGATCGTGCTGGCCGCCGTGGCCGTGGTACTGGCGTCGGTGATCGGCGTGCTCATCACGCGCTCCATCACCGCCCCCGTGCGCCACGCCGTGGTGCTGGCCGAAGCGGTGGCCCAGGGCGACCTGTCCTATCGCCTCAACGCTGCCGGCAAGGACGAGATCAGCCGCCTGCTGCAGGCGCTGCAGCACATGAGCGATAACCTGCACGATACCGTCTCCAACGTGCGCAATGGCACCTCCGCCATCGACATGGCCGCGCGCGAACTGGCGCAAGGCAACCTGAGCCTGTCGGATCGCACCGAACAGCAGGCCAGCTCGCTGGAAGAAACCGCTTCCGCCATGGAGCAGCTGACCTCGGCCGTGCGCCAGAATGCCGACAATGCCCGCCAGGCCAGCGAACTGGCAGTCTCCGCCTCGGATGTCGCGGTACGCGGTGGTGCCTCGGTGGAGCAGGTGGTCAACATCATGACCGCCATCAGCACCTCTTCCGGCAAGATCGCCGACATCATCACGGTCATCGATGGCATCGCCTTCCAGACCAACCTGCTGGCGCTGAACGCGGCCGTGGAAGCGGCCCGCGCCGGCGAGCACGGACGTGGCTTTGCGGTGGTGGCCAGCGAAGTGCGCGGCCTGGCCCAGCGCAGTGCCGTGGCCGCCAAGGAAATCAAGTCGCTCATCGAAGGCTCGGTCGGCCATGTGAAGGCGGGCAGTAACATCGTCGAACAGACCGTGGCCACCATCGATGAGGTCATCGCCAGCATCAAGCACGCCACTGATCTCATCACCGATATCAGTGCCTCCAGCAAGGAGCAAAGCGAGGGCATCGAGCAGATCAACCAGGCCATCAGCCAGATGGACCAGATGACCCAGGAAAACTCGGCCCTGGTGGAACAGAATGCGGCCGCCTCCCAGGCACTGCAATCCCAGGCCGAGCAGCTGTCGGCGCTGATGGGCCGCTTCCGGCTCAGCGAGTTGCTGGCCAACGGCCAGGCTGGTGGCCATGCCGCTTCCCCGCGCAAAGGTCCGCGCGAAAAGGTCATTCAGCCCGAGCTGTCGCTGATCCAGGGCTGATGCTTCACCCGGGCGGCGTGCCTGCCGCCTGAACCGGTACCTGCGAGGAGACCGCGCCCGCTTCGTCACGCCGGGCGCGACAACAACAAAGTGTCCCCCTGCACGCTGCTGCCGCACCCGGCCTGAAAAGGCCTGGCAGCCGGATGGCAGGAGCGGACACGTCCGTTGCGTGCGTCGCCGCTGCTCAGGGCGCTGCACGCAGTTCGCCCCCGACCCAGCCCCGAAAGGTTAGCCATGACGCTCCACCATTCCCACGCCGGCAGCACCGAGCAGATGTCCGATGCGCGCCAGGCCCTGGCCCACGCCCGCATACAATCCTTCATCGAGGCCTATCGCCATGAGGGTTACCGGATCGCTGACATCGATCCTCTGGGCACGCTCTCGGTGCCCGAGATCCCCGCCTTGCTGCCCCAACATCACGATCTGAAGGATGAGGACCTGGCGCTGGGCCAGCACCGCTTTCTGGAGGGGCTGGGCCTCACCAATGTGAAGGAATTGACGCATTTTCTGAGTCGGCTGTATTGCGGCCCGCTCGGCCTCGATGCCAGTGGCGTACGTGATGAGTCCCGCCGCCAGTGGCTGTTTGCACGCCTGGCCGCGCGCGACCCGGGTGCCGATCCTGCAACTGCCGAGCGCGCCGCCATCCTGGCCCGGCTGGCTGCCGCCGAACAGTGGGAGCACTACCTGCAGCAAGATTATCCGCACGCCAAGCGCTTTTCGCTGGAAGGCTGCGAAGCGCTGCTGGTACTGATGGATGCGCTGGCCGAGCGCAGCAGTTTCTATCAGCTGGAGCAATTGTTCCTGGCCATGCCGCATCGCGGCCGTCTCAACCTGCTGGTGAACCTGATGCAGATGCCGGCGGCCGATATCGTGGCGTATTTCGACGCGGCGAGCACGACCGCAGCAGCAGCCGGCGCAGTGGATCTGCCTTACCATCTGGGGGCCGAGACCGTGCGCGCTACCGCCCATGGTCAGCTGGGCCTGTTCATGGCGCACAATCCCTCCCATTTGGAAAGCGCCTATCCGGTGCTGCTGGGTATGGTGCGCGGCTACCGCAGTGCGCATCCGCAATCACCCATGCCGGCCTCGGTGGTGATCCATGGCGATGCTGCCTTCTGCGGCCAGGGCGTGGTGATGGAGTCGCTCAAGCTGTCCCTGCATCCGGGTTACAGCGTGGGCGGCACGGTCCACGTGATCGTCAACAACCAGATCGGCTTCACCACGCCCAATCCGCTCGATCCCCTCAATCATGGCTACTGCACCGACATCGCCCGCATCGTCGGCGCGCCAGTGCTGCACGTCAACGCCGACCAGCCGGAGGCGGTACTGCGTGCCGCGCGGATCGCTTTCGACTATCGCATGCAGTTTGGCGCCGATGTGGTGATCGACCTGGTCGGCTATCGTCGCTGGGGGCATGCCGAACAGGATACGGCGACCGTGACCCAGCCCCTGCTGCACGGTTTCATCGACAAGCATCCGCCGGTCACGCAGCTCTATGCCCAGGCCGGGTGGCCCGGTTCGGACGACGGCGCGACGCTGCTGGCGGTGAGCAGCCAGCAAGTGCTCGCAAGCTTCCGCAACAGTCGTCCATCCGCCCCGGCGGCGCAACGGAGGGCACCCGCCTTGGCCGTCAAGCCCGACGCGCCGGACCTGCTGCGCCTGCGCCAGTTCGTGGAACGCATGACGCGCTTGCCGGAAGGCTTTGCTGCACATCCTGCAGTCACGCGGCTGATTGCGCAGTGGCAGGACAGCGTCAGCTCCAGCGATCACGCGTGCAGCTGGAATTTCGCCGAAAACATGGCCTATGCCTCCTTGTTGTGGGAAGGGCAGGGGCTGCGCATTTCCGGCATGGATGTGCAACGCGGCACCTTCATGCAGCGCCACGCCGTCTGGCATGCGATCGACGCGGCGCAGGGCGTGCAGCAGGCCTTCTGGCCGCTGCGCCAGGTGGCTGCGCCCGGTACCGCGCTGGAGGTGGTCAATTCACCGCTGAGTGAAGAGGCAGTGGTTGGCTTCGAATATGGATTCAGCGTACAGGCGGGGCCCGGTGCGATGGTCATCTGGGAGGCCCAGTTCGGTGACTTCGTCAACGGTGCCCAGATCATGATCGACCAGTTCATCGCCTCCGGTCGCGGCAAATGGGGCTACCCCTCGGCGCTGACCGTGCTGCTGCCGCACGGCTATGAAGGCGTGGGGCCGGAGCACTCGACCGGCTACCTCAGCCGCATGCTGCTGCTGTGCGCGCAGGAGAACATGCGCGTGGCGTATCCGTCCAGTTCGGCGCAGTGGTTCCACCTGCTGCGCCAGCAGGCACTGCAGGGCGACCGTCCGCTGGTGGTCTTCACGCCCAAATCGGTGCTGCATGGCGAAGTGCGTTCGCAGTCGCCCTTGTCGGCCCTGTTGCAGGGGGACTTCCAGCCGCTGGTGGAGGATGCCGATGCGCCGCCGGCCGCACAGGTGCAGCGGGTGGTCTTGTGCAGTGGCAAGGTCTGCTACGACCTGGCCGACGGCCGCCGCAAGGCGGGCGACACGCGCACTGTCCTGCTGACCGTGGAGCAGCTGCATCCCTTCCCCGAAGACAGGCTGGGTGCTGTCTTGCGCAGCTATCCGCAGCTGGAGGAAGTGATCTGGGTACAGGAGGAAGAGCGCAAGCAGGGGGCCTGGCTGTGCGTACGGGATGCCATCGAAGCGGCCTTGCCGTTGCAGGTGCGTCTGCGGGCCGTAACACGGCCGGATACCGATGCCGGTCCGACGGCGTCCAAGGCCCGCCACTACGCCCAGCAGGCAGCGCTGGTGCAGTCCGTATTCCCTGCATGAACGCATCAGGCCGACGCGCCAAGCCACGCCTCGGCGGATGAAAAAAAACGGTGTACTTCATCATGAAGTACACCGCCCACCCCCTCCGGTTTCCCCGGTATGCATCGCAGCTGATGTTGTAGTCCGCGCCTTGCAGGATCGTCAAGCTGCAGCGCAATGCTTGCAGTGCAATCCTTGTGTCAAAAGCGCGTCAGGCCATCCTGTCAGCGTTCAATCCTTGAATTCTTGAATACTTCCGTCGTTCAGTAGGTCAGCGTCACGGTCACGGTATCCGAGTAGGAACCGGCCAGCGGCGTCTGGGCCGCCGGGATCTGGCCGTAGACGGTCAGGGTCTGGGTCAGGCCGGAACCGGTGCCGGTCAGGGTATCGGTGCCGATGGTCGAACCCCAGTTGTTGCTGCGGGCCGAATCGCGGTACAGCGCATAGTTCAGGGTGCCGCCGCCGGCTGCGCTCATCTTGCGGTTGCTCACGCTGGCACCGGTGCCGGTGCCGGCGTCCAGACCGACGTTGTAGGCCGTGCCGTTGGTGCACAGCACGGTGATGGTGCCGGACTGGTTGACCACGCTCTGGGTGTAGGCGCCGAAGGCGATGGCCGAACCGACCACGGTGCAGGCGGCGACCACCGAGGCGCTGATGGTCAGCGTGCCGCTGGCGGTGGCAGCGAAGGAAGCCGGTGCGCTGGAAGCCAGCACGACAGCAGCGATGGAAGCAGCGACGATGCGATTTTTCTTGATGAAGAACATTTTGTTTCTCCTGGTCTGGCTGCCCCGTCCTCGCCCCTTGCAAGAACTTCCCTGTGCAGCGTTGGTATGGAGATACTTTAGTTTCCGGAGCCCGGATCAGACATCCGGCTATTCCCTATCACCCTGTCAATTTTCGTCAGGGAAAACCTGAATCGCAACGAGAACGTTTATCAAGCTCATCAGCAGTTCTGCACCCGCTTTGTTGGATCCGCTCAGTAGGTGATGAGCACCGTCAGCGTATCCAGATAGCTGCCAGCCTTGACGTTCTGGCTGCCCGGTACGCGTCCGTAGACGGTGTAGGTCCTGCTCACCGGCGTGAGGACCTGCAGCAGGTAGCCGTCGCTGACGAAACTGGTACTTGAGGAACCGTCGCCCCACACGGAGGTGCGCGCGGCGTCGTGATAGACCTGGTAGTTGAGGCTGTTGGCACCGCTGAGCATCTTGCGCTGGGCATAGGCACCGCTGCTGCCGGCGCTGAGCTTGACGGTATAGGCGATCAGCAGCGAGGCAGTCGCCTGGCAGGTGACGGTGATGTTGCCGGTGTTGTCGAGGTTGCTGCTGGATTGCGGGTCGTAGAGGCCGAAGGACACCGGATTGGACGCCGCCGAGCAGAGTTGCTGGGCCTGCGCCGGACCAGCGGCCAATGCGATGAGCAGCGCCAGCGCAGCCAGGGACACGGAATGGATGGTGTTCTTCATGTGCTCTCCACGATGCAGGCCGCCCTTCAACGGCAGGTCACGATTTCATTGCTCATGCCACCTTCGCTGCGTGCCGGCGGCGTCAGCATGGCCTGGCAGCGGGCTCCGGACGGCAGCAGTACGTCCAGCGTGTTGACCGGTCCCAGTTCCTGCAGATAGCTCACGCCGTCATAGCCGACCGGTGCCTGCAGGCCGCTCTCGCGCACGCGGATGGAGGAGCCGAGCGGAATGAATTCCCCCGCGGCGTCCTTGAGGATGATGGTCACGTCCGAGGCGCGCCGGGCGTTGAAATGCACCACCACACCGGAGCGGTCGCGCGGCTTCACGTACTGGTCCGACTGGTCCAGTTGCAGGGTCAGCGGCAGGTCCAGCACGTCCACCGAGATCTTGTTGACGTCATAGGCGCGCAGGTCGGTCAGCAGCAACTGGCCGTTGTCGTCGGTGCGGCCGGCGTAGCGGTTTTCGTTGTAGATGCCGACATTCTTGACCCCGCTGGCATTGACAACCGCGAAGCTGTCATCGATCCAGTCGGTGGCGAAGGCGCTGCCATCCATGAAGGCCAGCGCACCGCGCGCCCCCAGGCGCTGGCTGGTGGCGCCGTTCGATTGCGATGCTGCCGCGCTGACGCTGCCGTAGCGGCTCTTGTAGTTGAGCTGGCCGATGCGCTGCCGATAGCTGCCCTCGGTATCCTGCAATTGCCAGCCAAGATCGCCGATGGCCACCGTCGAGCGGCTGGCCTGCAGCGTGCTGGTACGCTGGCCGTTGTTGTTGCTCACGCTGGCCCCGGCCACGTCGCGGCCGCCGAAGGGGATGATCAGCCCGATGGTGGCACCGTAGCCGCTGCTGCGAAAGTCGCGATAGGCCGTGAGATAGAAATTGGACGTGTTGCCGACCGACTTGAACCAGGTCACCGTCACGGTCTCGCTATCTGCCAGATTGCTGGTGCCGAGTTCGGTGAACAGCAGCGGACTCTTGCTGCGCGCATAGGCCATGCTCAGCGAGCCGTATTCACGCAGGTTCAGGCCCAGCGTCGCCAGCGTGGCGCTGCGCGAGACCGGGGCCCCCTGCAGCGCACCGATATCCTGATAGCCCCGCGTGGATTGCGTGCGCGACAGCGACAGACTGACCGGATCGGCATTGCGCTCGATGGCCAGCGAGACCTGCTGGCCGGAATTGCCCTCGCTGCTGCTGGCCGCCAGGGAGCTGGCCAACACCGCACGATTGCCCAGGTTGAAAACCGCGCCGCCGCCGGCCAGCTTGAGACTGCGCATGGCTTCAGCATGCCCTTCCAGGGTGAGCCAGTCGCTCATCCCATGGCGGGCCGTGCCGGAGAGAGCGAACTGTCCATAGTCATTGCTGCGCAGACCGTAATTGCGCCGCACCCAGCCACCTTCGGCCGAATAGGACGACAGGCCCGGTTTCAGCAGCCGGTCGGTGGCGTAGAAGTTGATGGTGCGGAAGGTCTGGCGCCCCAGTTCGTCAGTCACCGCCACGGCGATCTGTCCGGCCCCGCTGGCGATGGGTGGCTGGCGGATCTCGAAGGGGCCGGGCGGCACCGGTTGCGAGAGCTGGCGCACGCCGTTGACGAACAGGTCGACGGTCGAAGGGACCACCGTTTCTCCGCCCAGCGACGGCGTGGGAAAACGCACCAGGTCCGGCCGCAGGTTGAAATCCGACGCGTACTGGAAACCGCCCAGACGCACCGAGCGGCTCCAGGCCAGGCTGCTGTTGATGACGTCGCCCAGCCGGTAGCGGGTGAGCGTGGTCGCGTCCGAATAGGTGTAAGTCGATTCCAGCCGGGCCGACACCCCGCCGCTGTTGCCGGTATAGCCCAGCCCGGTAGAGCTGAACACGCTGCTGCCGGAGAACCAGCGCACATCGAACAGCCCGCCCAGCGCATGCTGGTTCTGGCTGCTGGAGGCCAGCAGGTCATAGTTCAGCACCAGCCCCTGTCCGCCGGGTGACAGGGGGACCTTGCTGGCGATGCTGGCGGCGTCGATGTCGGTGGTGTTCATGAAACGGGCCGGGACCATCAGGTTGATCTTGGCACCGGCCTCGTCGAGGTCGACTGCCGTCGTGAGGGCGCGCAGGGCGATCAGCTCCTCATCCGCGCCGTCGACGCGCAGCTTGAGGCTGCGCAGTTCCGATGCCGTGGCATACAGTGCCTGCTGGCGGCGCGTGAACTGCGCTACCAGGCTGGTGTTGCGTCCGTTGATGGAAACTTCCAGCAACAGGATCTCGTCACCCGGCTCTGCGGCCCGCGCCAGCGCCACCATGGCCAGGCAGCAGACCAGGATGAGGGAAGCAAGCCAGCGTGTCGCGCGAATCAAGGTGCCACGGTGAGTTCGGCATCAATCGGCCCGGCATCGCTGTTGGCAGTCAGCTTGACTCGGCTGCCCACGGCAAGCGGGGTGTCGCTCTCGATCAGGTATTGCCGGGTGATGCCGGCCAGGGTGTAGGGATTGCCCCCGCCCGGCGCGCTCAGTTTCTTGCCATTGGGCAGCGTCAGCGCCAGGTCCAGCAGGCGTGCGCGGCGGTTGCCGCTGTTTTCGACCAGCAGGCGCAAGGGCTTGCCGGCGCGCAGCTGATACTCCAGCTGGGCCTTGGGCGCGGCGGACGGTGCGATGAACACCGGCATGGAAATGCGGAATTTGAAATTGATGGTGGCTCCCTCGGTGGCGGCGGGGATTTCATCGATCAGCAGGCGATAAGCGATCTCGGTCGGCGCGGCCGGCTGTTTGGCCACCACCCGGATCACTTGCGAAGCACCGGGGGCGAGATTGAATACGGGAGGGCTGAGGATCAGATTCTGCGTGGGTTGCAGCTCATCCTTGCTGTCCGCCTGCTGCCAGTCATAGGCGCGCAGTTGCAGGGAGACATTGTGATTGTCGTTGTTGACGATCTTGATCACGCCGGCCGTGCGCGAGGATGACAGCTCCAGCACTACCGGAGCGATCTCGAAATTGGACGCGTGGGCTGCCTGCCACCCCACCGTACTTGCCAGGCAAGCCAGCGCCACTACGCGCACCAGCCGCCCCCCTATGGATGCTGATCTCGTCACGCTACGACATCTCCACTCTGGTTGTCAGATCGTTGTCAGTTTTTTGCTAGATTAAAACGAAATAGGTCAAAAAGTGTGAAGAAAGTTGCAAGCTAGCCACACAATGTGATCAACAATCAACAAAAAATTTGCTCATCAGTAACTTCGAGGCGCTGGCGCCAACGGTGCGGGCAAGAAAAATGGCGCGGCTCCGTGAAGAGTCCGCGCCATTGCGTTGGCCTGCCGGCGCTGCGCCGGCGTTCTCCGAATCAATAGGACAGGGTGATGGCCACCACGTCGCTGTAGCTGCCCGCGCGGGCGGTCTGGCCGCCAGGGATGTAGCCGTAGACCGGGATGTTCTGGTTGCTGCCGTTGCCCACGCCGGCCACCGTATCGCTGCCAGTGCTGTTGCCCCAGGAACGGGTACGCGCAGCATCCTGATACAGACCGTAGTTGAGGGTGTTGACGCCATCCGCAGTGCTCAGCTTGCGCGTGGCGACGTTGGCACCGCTGCCGGTACCGCCATCCAGGCTCACGGTATAGCTGGTGCCGTTGGAACAAGCCACGCCGATCTGCGCATTCTGCTGCAGAGCGCTGGCCGCATAGCTGCCGAAGGGCAGGGCGGCGCTCTGGACCACGCATTGCGAGGGTACGGTGGCGGAAATGTCGAGGTTGCCGGTGGAGGAAACAGCCAGTGCATCCAGATTGACGCAACTCAGGAGGCCGGCAGCCAGTAGCAGGGAATGTGAATTTCTCATCGAATACGCGCCGGCAGAGCTCAGGCCTAAGCCCGGAAAAAACGGGTAAATGTCGGAATCTATTATAGAATTAATTCGAATAAACAATAGGAAAATGCCGGATAGCTGGGCTTGATGTGCATCGCATGGCGCATTTGCGCAACAGCGTTTTCCACGAATTTGAAGATGTTGGTTCCATTTGCTGACAGAAAGAAAACAGTTGATATCGGATAGGCCGTATTCCGGTATCGGGACAGGCAGCAAGGAGACACTTCAGCCGCCCCCTCACCACCCTGGCGCAGACAGGTTGGCCGGGCAGCTGCGGGGGGGAATGGCCACGCCGCATCCAGGTGCGTGTGCATGCGCGGTTCCCGGCAACACACAGGATGAACACCCGAGCAGCCTGCCGCATGCGCGCTGTATTCGGGCGGGTGGTTGGGTAACCGGCTCTCAAGCCGCAAGCGTGACTGGCAGACCAATGAAACGTGAACCATGCCGATAACCAGACAAAGCGGACTGGCCCGCGCCAGCACCGGCATTTTCTTTCTGCTGGCCCTGTTGCTCTCACTGGGCGTGGCAGCTTTTTCGTACAAAAGCGTGCGTGACTTCGAGCGGCGCGCCGTCTGGCTGCAGCATAGCTATACCGTGCTCAACAAGCTGGAAGAAGCCAACTCCACCCTGCGTGACGCCGTGAGTACTTCGCGCGGTTACGCACTCTCGGGCGAGCAGGAATACCGCGCCAATTTCGAGGCTGGAGTGCGTCACGTCAACGCGCTGCTGCAGGATCTGCGCCGCCTGGTGAGCGATAACCCGCAGCAGGCCGGCTTGCTGAGCCAGACCGAAGACCTGGTGATGCAGCGCCTGACACTGTCGCGCCAGCTGATGGAACTGAGCCAGGAAGAAGGCCGTGCCCGTGTGCTGGAGGGCAAGGAACTGGGTGAGCGCATCCGCAACGGCTTTGAGCAGATGAAGGGCAACGAGAACGCATTGTTGGCCACGCGCTCACATGACACGGCCATGAGCGCCAATCTGACCATTTTCATGGTCATCAGCGGCAGCCTGCTCAGCATTGCCTTGCTGCTGCTGGTCTACCGCAAGCTGCGCAAGGAAATGTCGCGCCGGGTCGAGGCCCAGCAGCGCGCACAAGCTTATTCGGACGAGATCGAGGATCTCTACAACAACGCCCCCTGCGGCTATCACTCGGTCGACGAGACCGACAAGCGCATCATCAAGATCAACGACACCGAACTGAAATGGCTGGGCTACACGCGCGAACAGGTGGTGGGCCGCATGACCCAGGCCGACCTGCTGGCCCCGGCCAGCGCCGCGCGCTACGAGCGCGAGCTGCAACCCCAGTTCCTGCTCAGGCGCGAGATCAGCGGCATCGACCTCAATTTCCGCCGCGCCGATGGCAGCGAATTCACCGCGCTGGTCAATGCCACCGCCATTCCCAGCCGCGACAACAGCAAGCTCATCAGCCGCACCGTGATCTACGACATCTCCGAACGCAAGCGCGCCGAGGAAGAGATCGAGGCCCTCAATGCCGACCTGGAGCGCCAGGCCCAGCACCTGCACAACGTGAACAAGGAGCTGGAGAGTTTTTCCTATTCGGTCTCGCATGACTTGCGCGCGCCGCTGCGTGCCATCTCCGGCTATGCCATGATCCTCGAAGAGGACTACGCCCACGCCATCGACGAGAAAGGGCGCGAGCAGCTGCAGGTGATCCGCCGCAACGTGCGCAAGATGGATGCGCTGATCAACGACCTGCTCAAGCTGGCCAAGTCCACCACCGGTGAACTGACCTTGCAGCGCTTCTCGATGGACGAACTGGTGGCGCAGGTGGTCGCTGGTCTGCAGCAGGAAAACCCCGGGGTGATCTTCGACGTGCCGCGTCTGGAAGGTGCGGTCGCCAATCGCGGGCTGATCGCGCAAGTATGGGAAAACCTGCTGTCCAATGCAGTCAAGTTCAGCAGCAAGAGCGAGCAGCCGCGTGTGTGCGTGACCATGCAAGCCAATGCGGACGAATACGTCTATGGCATCCACGACAATGGCGTCGGCTTCGACATGCGCTATGCACACAAGCTGTTCGGCACTTTCCAGCGATTGCATCGTCAGGAGGAATACGCCGGCACCGGCATCGGCCTGGCACTGGTGCAGCGCATCGTGGTGCGCCATACCGGCCGGGTCTGGGCCGAGAGCAAGCCCAGGGAAGGGGCCAGCTTCTACTTCGCGTTGCCGCGCAAGGGCGTGCTGCCCAGCCTGGGCGAAGCGCGCCGATCGTCCGATGAGAATTGAACCGACCCAACCGTGAGCCTGAAGGAGAACAAGGTCCCATGAGCATTCCGCTACGCGTACTGTTCCTCGAAGACATGGAAGAAGATGCCGTGCTGATGGTGCGTGAGCTCAAGCGCGGCGGCTTCGATCCGACCTGGGAACGGGTCGACGACGAACAGGCCCTGCTGGCGGCGCTGCAGGCGCAGCGCTGGGACATCGTCATCTCGGATTACTCGATGCCGATGTTCTCCGGCGTCGAAGCCTTGAAGCTGGTCAAGGCCGACAATGACCAGACGCCCTTCATCATCGTCTCCGGCGTGATCGGCGAGCAGACGGCAGTGGAGGTGATGAAGGCGGGGGCTCAGGATTACTTCCTGAAAAGCGCCATCGCCCGCCTGCCGCACGCGGTCGACCGCGAACTGCGCGACGCCCAGGCGCGGCGCAAGCAGCGCGCCAGTGCCCAGGCCCTGCGCGAGATGCAGGCGCGCTTCAATGCCTTCATGAATGCGGCTCCCATGCCGACCTGGATCAAGGATGCGCAGCTGCGCTACAGCTACGTCAATCCGGCGCAGTCGGCTTTCTACGGCATGACCCCGCACGACATGGATGGCATGACCGATGCCGAGCTGATGACCACGGGCGGGGCCGAAGCCTCGCGCGAGTACGATCGCAAGGTGCTGGAAGAAAAGTGCGAGCTGCACACCCAGGAAACCGTATTCGACCACAACCACAATGCGCGCATTCTTGATGTGGTGCGTTTCCCGATCAGTGGCGAAGGCAAGGGCGACATGGTGGCCGGGTTGGCCATCGACGTCACCGAGCGCGAACAGTCACGGCGCGAACTGGAACTGGCGATCCAGCGCCAGCAACTGCTGTCCTCGCGCGTGATCGAGGTGCAGGAGCGCGAACGCCAGCACCTGGCGCGCGGCTTGCATGACGACGTGGGGCAGTCGCTCACCGCCCTGAAGATCAATCTGGAAACCATCAAGAAGACCGGCTCGCTGGAAGGCCCGTCACTGCAGAACGGCATCGACATCGTCACCGCCGTGCTGGCCCAGGTACGCAGCCTGTCGCTGGATCTGCGCCCGCCGCAGCTGGACAATCTGGGCCTGATTGCCGCCCTGCGTTCCTACGTGGAACAGAAGTCCAAGCTGGCCAACGTCAATGGCTGGTTCGAGAGCAGCGGGCATGATGAAGAATTGCACCACGACATCGAGAACACCGCCTTTCGCATCGTGCAGGAAGCCGTCACCAACATCCTGCGCCATGCGAAGTGCCAGAACATCTGGGTCAAGATCGACCGCCAGCAGGACCAGGTGTACCTGAGCATCCGCGATGACGGAAAAGGTTTTGACATCGAGCGTGCCCGCAGCAATGCCATTTCCGGTACCAGTTTCGGCCTGCTCAACATGGAAGAGCGGGCGGTGCTGGTAGGCGGTTCCATGGACATCACTTCGGCGCCCGGCGCAGGGACGGAAATCGTCATGCACCTGCCGGTCGCCCCCATCGTAAGGAGAATGTAAATGCTGACCCGAATCATGCTGGCCGACGATCACGCGCTGGTGCGCAGCGGCATCAAGGCACTGCTGACCGCCATGCCCGGTGTGGAGGTAGTGGGCGAGGCGTCCGACGGTGCCGAAGTCATCGAGATGATCCCCCAGCTGAAACCCGACCTGGTGCTGCTGGACATCGCCATGAAGGGCATGAACGGCCTGGAAGCGCTGCGCCGCCTGCGGGGCGAGTATCCGACCATTCGCTTCCTGATGCTGTCCATGTACGGCAGCGAGGAATACGTCATGCAGGCCTTGAATGCCGGCGCCAACGGCTACCTCTTCAAGGATTCGGCCGCCACCGAGCTGGAAAAAGCTCTGTATGAAGTAAAACATGGGCGCCAGTACCTGGATTCGCACATCTCGCGCGAAGCCCTCGATAATTATATGAAGCGTGTTGCACAAAACGGCACGCCGGTCGAAGTGCTCACCCCGCGCCAGCGCGAAATCCTGCAGTTGATTGCCGAAGGCAACAATACCAAGGAGATCGCCTACCAGTTGAACGTCAGCGCCAAGACCATCGAGACCCACCGGGCGCAGCTGATGGAGCGCCTGGACATCCGCGACGTGCCCGGCCTGGTGCGCTATGCGATTCGTACCGGCATTGCCACGCCGGACAAGTGACAAAAAACCTGAGTGAAGAGATCTTCACATTCAGGAAATTTCTGATTTTTTTTGAAAATGCCTGTGCAATAATCCCCTGACAGTACGGAGATCGGCGTCGGTACTGGTTTCAAGCAGACCGCCGAGGCTGGAACCAAGCCGCAGGGCAGTCGCAGCAGTGAAATTCACTGCAAGCAGCTGCCTCAGGGATGGACGGGGCAGGCGGCAGCAACGCGATTCAGGGTGGCCGGGATGTGGTCATCCAGACAAGAAGTGTTCCAGCTTGAAAATAATTGAAGAAAGCGATCCATCCATGGATATCGAGCAATATGACATCATCCTCGTCGACGACAGCCCGGAAGTGGCCGAGTTGACACGCCTGGCGCTGGGCAGCCGCAAGCTGGCTGACAAGCTGACCTGGTTTGCCGATGCGGAGCTGGCGGAGGAATTCTTTTTCCAGGGGGAATATGCGAGCCGCAAGGATCTGCATCCCTACCTGATCCTGCTGGACCTGAACCTGCCGCTGATGAGCGGCCACGATTTCCTCAAGATCATCAAGTCCAATGCCGCCACCTCGCACATTCCGGTGGTGATGTTCTCTTCTTCCGACGACCAGCGCGACATCAACCAGAGCTACGAACTCGGTGCCAATGGCTACGTGGTCAAATCCACGGATCCCAAGGAATTCATGGGCACGGTGGCCGATACCGGCATCTACTGGCGCAACCGCAATCGTCCGGCGCGCGGGGATGAGCCCGCTCCGTCCACGCCCTGAGAGCGACGCTACCCCAACGAAAAAGCGCGGCCAGGCCGCGCTTTTTTCATGTCCTCAGGTTCTGGACCAGAGCTGCGTTTCATCCCGGAAATTGCCGCAGCCCTTCCAGGTCATTGATGGTGATGCTGCCGTAGTCCACCTTCAGCAGGCCGGCCTTCTCCAGCACCTGCAAAGCCTGGTTGGCGCGCTGGCGCGAAGTGCCGGAGAGGTTGCCGACTTCTTCCTGCGAGATCTGCAGGTTCAGCCCGATGCCGGGATTCAGATAGGGATTGAAGAGCGCCGCCAGACAACGCGCCACCCGGGCATCCGGCTCCAGCATGCGGTCGTATTCCACCAGTGAAATGAACAGCGCCAGGCGCTCGTTCAATTGCGTCACGAGAAAGCGGTTGAAGGGAATGCTGTTGTCCAGCAGCCAGAGATAGGTGGCCTTGGGCATGTAGAGCAATTCACTTTCGCGCAGGGCCACCACGTCGTACTTACGCGGTTCGTCCTTGAGCAGCGAGCCTTCACCCAGCCAGCCGCCGTTGGCCATGCCGGCGAAGGAGACGGTCTTGCCTTCGGGCGAGACGCTGCTCATCTTCAGCAAGCCCTCGTGCACTCCGATCCAGTGCGCCACCGGATCGCCCTTGCGGCAGACGTAGCCCCCGGCCGGGATCTTGCGGCTGACCACCTCGGCCTCCACCCGGGCCAGCTGTTCTTCGGTCAGCGCCTGCGCCCAGATGCTCTTGGACAGCATGCGTCGAATTGATGTCTCCATGATGATGCGTCGCAATATCGAAAGTTTTGTCAATTGTCGGTGAGATGACATCCACTGGCAACCACTGCCTCTACTATCATCGCAAAAAAGGCCCAGGCAAAAGTCTGGCCAATCATAGAGACAGGACAGCTGGCATGCCCGACACAATGACTGCGGCAGTAAGAGCAGCGTAAGCCTGGCGGCACAGACTGATCCGACACCGGGTTCTTATCCTCATGCAATCGCATGAAGGAAACGAATCTTTCGAACCTGCACAAGAAGGTGGGAAATGGTGGAGACGAGACAAGACAAGGAAGCCGCGACCTTTCCGCGGCTGCTGTTGGCGCATGCCCAACGACGCCCCGAACGGGCGGCCTTCCGCGAGAAGGATCTGGGCATCTGGCAGACCACGACCTGGCGCCAGGTGGCCGACGAGGTGCGCAGCTTTGCCTGCGGCCTGGCGGCGCTGGGATTCAAGCGCGGCATGAGCCTGGCCATCATCGGCAACAACTGCCCGCGCCTGTACTGGGCCATGAGCGCCGCCCAGGCGCTGGGTGGCATGCCGGTGCCGCTGTATCAGGATGCCCCTGCGGCTGACATGGCCTACGTGCTGGCCGACGCCAACGTCGACTTCGTCATGGCCGAAGACCAGGAGCAGGTCGACAAGGTCTTCGAGATCAAGGAAAACCTGCCCCGCATCGCCCACGTCATCTATGACGATGAACGCGGCATGCGCAACTACCACCAGCCCGAGCTGCTGTCCTTCGCCCGCGTGCAGGAACTGGGCCACGCTTACGAGCGTGCGCATCCGGGTTACTTCGAGCAGGAGGTGGCGGCGGGTTCGCCCGATGACGTGGCCATCATCCTCTACACTTCCGGCACCACCGGCAAGCCCAAGGGCGTGTGCCACTCGCACCGCGCGATGATCACCACCGCCACCACGCTGGTGGAGTTCGATCATCTGGATGAGAACGACGACATCCTCTGCTATCTGCCGCTGGCCTGGGTCGGGGACTTCCTGTACTCCTTCGCCCAGCAGCACGTGGCCGGCTTCTGCCTCAATTGCCCGGAGTCACCCAATACGGTGATGACGGACCTGCGCGAGATCGGCCCGACGTATTACTTTGCGCCTCCGCGCGTGTACGAAAACATCCTCACGCAAGTGATGATCCGCATCGAGGACGCCGGCTGGATCAAGCGCAAGATGTTCCATGGTTTCATGAAAGTGGCGCGCCGGGTCGGCATGCGCATCCTTGATGGCAAGCCGGGCGTGTCACTGGCGGACCGCCTGCAATACGCCATCGGCGACTTGCTGGTCTATGGTCCGCTGAAGAACGTGCTGGGCATGTCGCGCCTGCGCGTGGCCTATACCGGCGGCGAGGCCATCGGGCCGGACCTGTTCGACTTCTATCGTTCGCTGGGCATCAACCTGAAGCAGCTCTATGGCATGACCGAGACCTGCGTGACGGTGTGCATGCAGCCCTCGGGCGACGTCAAGCTCGATAGCGTGGGCCGCCCCATGAAGGGAGTGGAAGTGCGCATCGATGCCAATGGCGAAGTACTGGTGCGCTCTCCGGGCCTGATGAAGGAATATTTCAAGCGGCCCGATGCCACCGCCGAAGCCATCGACCAGGACGGCTACTTCCACACGGGAGATGCAGGTTTCTTCGACAGCGACGGCCACCTGAAAATCATCGACCGCGCCAAGGATGTCGGCAAGATGGCCTGCGGCAGCATGTTCGCGCCCAAGTACATCGAGAACAAGCTGAAGTTCTTCCCCTTCATCAAGGAAGCGGTGACCTTCGGCAATGGCCGCGAACAATGCATGGCCTTCATCAACATCGACATGGATGCCGTGGGCAACTGGGCCGAGCGCCGCAATCTTCCTTACAGCGGCTATACCGACCTGGCCGCCAATCCGGCGGTCTACGACCTGGTGCGTGAATGCGTGGAAAAGGTCAATGCCGACCTGGTGGCCGATCCGCTGTTGGCCGATTCGCAGATTCATCGCTTCCTGATCCTGCACAAGGAACTCGATCCCGATGACGAGGAGCTGACCCGCACCCGCAAGGTCCGGCGCGGCTTCATCGCCGAAAAATATGCGGTCCTGATCGAGGCGCTCTATGCGGGCCATGCGTCGCAGTACATCGAGACCCAGGTCAAGTTCGAGGATGGCCGCCAGGGCATGATCTCGGCCGACCTCAGGATTGCCGACGCCAAAACCTTCAAGACGCTGCAAAGCGCCGCCTGAGCAGCACGCAGTCCCGTCCCGGCAGCCTCATCGCCGCCGGCTTGCAGCGTAGCCCGACCAGACCACTGCTGAATGAATCCGACCATGAAACGACACCTGTCTTCCGAAATCCTGCCCGCGGGCCTGCCGCCCGTGACCAGCCCCGATGACGAAGCCCCGGCGGTTGCCGCCAATGGCCGCCGAATCGGCGAGGTCATCCTCGACCTGCAGAACATTTCGCTGTCCTTCGGCGGGGTGAAGGCGCTCACCGATATTTCCTTCGATGTGCGCGAGCATGAGATCCGCGCCATCATCGGACCCAACGGCGCCGGCAAGAGCTCGATGATCAACGTCATCAATGGCGTCTACCATCCGCAGAAGGGCAGCATCCTCTATCGCGGCCAGCCGCGCCTGGGCATGCATCCCAGCAGCATCGCGCGCCAGGGCATCGCCCGGACCTTCCAGAACATCGCGCTATTCAAGGGCATGACCGTGCTGGACAACATCATGACCGGCCGCAACACCAAGATGCGCTCGGGGCTGTTTTCCAATGCGCTGTGGTGGGGCGCGGCCCGCAACGAGGAAATCGAACATCGGCGGAAAGTCGAAGAAGTGATCGATTTCCTTGAAATTCAGCACATCCGCAAAACCCCGGTGGGACGCCTGCCGTACGGCCTGCAAAAGCGCGTGGAACTGGCGCGCGCACTGGCGGCCGAGCCGCACATGCTGCTGCTGGACGAACCCATGGCCGGCATGAACGTGGAAGAAAAACAGGACATGTGCCGCTTCATCCTCGACGTCAATGACCAGTTCGGCACCACCATCGTGCTGATCGAACACGACATGGGCGTGGTCATGGATATCTCCGACCGCGTCGTGGTACTGGACTACGGCAAGAAGATCGGCGACGGCACGCCCGATGAGGTGATGAGCAATCCGGAAGTCATCAAGGCCTATCTCGGGACTTCCCACTGAATGTGAAAACAATATAAATAATAAAAATAATATGGACATGGCAGGCAAGGAGACGACATGCAATTCTTCCTCGAAGTCACCCTGAGCGGTTTGCTCTCGGGGCTGATGTATTCCCTGGTGGCGCTGGGTTTCGTACTGATCTACAAGGCATCCGGCGTCTTCAATTTCGCCCAGGGCGCGATGGTGTATTTCGCCGCGCTGGCGGTGGTGGGCCTGATGGAGAAGGGCATGCCGATGTGGGCGGCCATCATCGGCGCCTTCGTGGTGATGATCCTGGTGGGTCTGGCCACCGAGCGCTTCGTCTTGCGCAAGCTGGTCAACCAGCCGCCCATCACGCTCTTCATGGCTACCATCGGCCTGACCTTCTTCCTCGAAGGACTGGGCCCCTTGCTGTTCGGCAGCGAAGTGCGGCCCATCGACCTGGGCATCGTCGATGAACCGATCCAGTCGGTGATGGACAGCATCGGCATCGGCATTTCCAAATTCGATCTCTTCGCCTCCGGCATGGTGGTGGCGCTGGTGGCAGCGCTGGCGCTGTTCTTCCAGAAGACCAAGGTCGGCCGCGCCCTGCGGGCGGTGGCCGACGATCACCAGGCGGCGCTATCGCTGGGCATCCCGCTGCAGCACATCTGGGCCGTGGTGTGGGGCGTGGCCGGCTTCGTGGCGCTGATTGCAGGCTTGCTGTGGGGCTCACGCAATGGCGTGCAGTTCGCGCTGACCATGACGGCCCTGAAGGCACTGCCGGTGCTGATCCTCGGGGGCTTCACCTCGATTCCCGGGGCGATCGTGGGCGGGCTCATCATCGGTGCTTCCGAGAAACTGGCCGAGATCTACATCCCGCCGGTCATGCAGGATGCCTTCGGCGGCAACTTCGGCGGCATCGAAGGCTGGTTCCCTTACGTGTTCGCGCTGCTGTTCCTGCTGGTGCGGCCGGAGGGACTGTTTGGCGAGCGCCATATCGACCGCGTATGACAATCTGCTGATTCCAATGTTGGCGATATGTCGCCACAGGTGCCATGCAGGAACAAGGAGAACGCAATGCTGTACCGTGAAGCAGGACAATTCAAGACAAGCTACATCGCCGACAGCCAGATCTTCCCGATCCGCCAGGATCGCATCATCTTCACGCTCTTCATGGTGTTTGCCTTCGTGGGCGTGCCGCTGCTGGGCAGTGAGTACTGGTTCTCGGCCATCCTGGTGCCGTTCCTGGTGTTTGCGCTGGCCGCACTGGGCCTGAACGTGCTGACCGGTTACGCCGGCCAGCTCTCGCTGGGGTCGGCCGCCTTCATGGCCGTGGGCGCCTATGCGGCCTACAACTTCCAGTTGCGCGTCGAGGGTATTCCCATCGTTGCCACGCTGCTGCTTTCGGGGGCCTGTGCGGCCATGGTGGGCGTGCTCTTCGGGCTGCCCTCGCTGCGCATCAAGGGCTTCTACCTGGCCGTGGCCACGCTGGCAGCGCAGTTCTTCGTGGTGTGGGCACTGACCAAGTTTCCCTGGTTTTCCAACAATTCTTCGTCGGGCGTGATCAGCACGCCCAAGATCGATTTCTTCGGCATCGCCATCGACACCCCGGTGCGCAAATACCTCTTCGTGCTGGCCGTGGTGAGCGTGCTGGCGCTGGTGGCCAAGAACCTGGTGCGCTCTTCTACCGGCCGCGCCTGGATGGCCGTGCGCGACATGGACGTGGCCGCCGAAGTGATCGGCATTCCCCTGATGCGCACCAAGCTGACCGCCTTTGCTGTGAGTTCCTTCTACTGCGGCGTGGCCGGTGCCCTGTATGCCTTCTGCTACCTGGGCTCGGTGGAGCCGGACGGTTTCTCGCTGGACCTGTCCTTTCGCATCCTCTTCATGATCATCATCGGCGGCGTGGGCAGCATTCTTGGTTCCTTCCTGGGCTCGGCCTTCATCCTGCTGCTGCCGATCTTCCTGGACAACGCATTGCCGCCGCTGGCGTCACTGTTGCACCTGCCGTTCACCAATGCGACGGTCTCGCACATCCAGATGATGGTGTTCGGAGCCCTGATCATCTTCTTCCTGATCGCCGAGCCGCACGGCCTGGCGCGGCTGTGGCAGATCGCCAAGGAAAAACTGCGCTTGTGGCCGTTCCCGCACTGAGCGCCGCAAGGACCGGATTGAGGTAGGCGGAGACCGGAACACCGGCCTCCGATCAAAGTCGGCAACGACAACAACAAGGAGACGAGACCATGAAAACCATGAAGCATCTGCGGCAGTGGCTGCTGGCCACCGCCTGCGCCGCCAGCCTGCTGGCACCGGCGGCGCCGGTCCTGGCGCAGGCCAGCGACCAGTTCATCGCCATCCCCAGCTACCGGGTCGGGCCGTATGGCACCAATGGCCAGTCATATTACGGCGGCTATGTCGATTACCTCAATTACGTCAACCTGAAGGAAGGCGGCGTCAACGGCGTCAAGCTGTCCTGGGAAGAGTGCGAGACCGAGTACAACAACGCCAAGGGCGTGGAGTGCTACGAGCGCATGAAGAACAAGAACCAGGTCACGCACGGCACCGCCATCAACCCCATGGCCACCGGCATCTCCTATGCGCTCATCGACAAGACCGCCGAGGACAAGGTACCCCTGGTGATGATCGGCTACGGCCGTACCGATGCGGTGGATGGCTCGGTGTTCCCATATGCCTTCCCGCTGGTGACGACCTATCAGATGCAGGTCTCGGCCATCGTCAAGTACCTCACCGGCAAGAACAATGGTTCGCTGGCGGGCAAGAAGATCGTGTTCCTGTATCACGACTCGGCCTATGGCAAGGAACCCATCGTGGCGCTGCAGGCGGAGTCCTCCATCGGCAAGTTCAAGCTGGTGGAAATCCCGGTGGCCCACCCCGGCAACGAGCAGGGCGCACAGTGGCTGCGCATCCGCCAGGAGAACCCGGACTACGTGATCTTCTGGGGCTGGGGCGTGATGAACCAGACCGCATTGAAGGCCGCGCAGAAGGTCGGCTATCCGCGTGACAAGATCGTCGGTTCCTGGTGGGCCGGTTCGGAAGAAGACACCATCCCCGCCGGTGACGCCGCCAAAGGCTACCTGTCCGCCACCTGGAACGTGGCCGGCAAGGATGTGCCCGTGATCGCCGACATCGACAAGGTGGTCTATGGCGCGGGCAAGGGCAACATGCAGGACAAGAACAAGCTCGGCTCCATCCTCTACAACCGTGGCGTCTCGGCGGCCATTGCCACCGTGGAAGCGGTGCGCACGGCGCAGGACAAATACGGCAAGGGCAAGGTCATGAGCGGCGAGCAGGTGCGCTGGGGCTTCGAAAACCTCAACATCACCGATGCCCGTCTGAAGGCCTTGGGGGCGACCGGCCTGCTGCCTGAAATCAAGACCTCGTGCGACAACCATGAGGGCTCGGGCAAGGTCAAGATCCAGCAATGGGATGGCACGAAGTGGGTGCTGGTGTCGGACTGGATCGAGGGCAACAAGAACCTGATCCACCCGCTCTTCAAGGCCTCGGCCGCGAAATACGCAAAAGAAAAAGGCATCACTCCTGCCTGCATGAAGTAGGCGCTTGCGCCGGCGGCTCTGCACGTCTCCCACGGCCGCCGGTGCTTTTTTGGGAATGCGAACGACCATGAATGCCACACCGATTCAGACCAGTGCCGCGCCTTCCGCCGCTACGGCAGCGGTGGCCAAGGCGCTGGCCATCAACAACATCGAAGTGATCTATGACCACGTGATCCTGGTCCTGAAGGGCGTCTCGCTGGACGTGCCCGAAGGCAAGATCGTGGCGCTGCTCGGGGCCAATGGCGCCGGCAAGAGCACCACCCTGAAGGCCATCTCCAACCTGCTGCACGCCGAACGTGGCGACGTGACCAAGGGCAGCATCGAATTCCGTGGCGAGCGCGTGGACCGCATGACGCCCAATGACCTGGTCAAGCGCGGGGTGATCCAGGTGATGGAAGGACGGCATTGCTTCGGTCACCTGACGGTGGAAGAAAACCTGCTGACCGGTGCCTACACGCGCGGCATCAGCAACGCCGAAGTGAAGCACGAACTGGAAAAGATTTACGATTATTTCCCGCGCCTGAAGGTGCGGCGCAAATCGCAGTCCGGCTATACCTCGGGCGGTGAGCAGCAGATGACGGCCATTGGCCGCGCCATGATGGCCAAGCCTTCCATGATCCTGCTGGATGAACCCTCGATGGGGCTGGCGCCGCAGATCGTCGAAGAGATCTTCGAGATCGTCAAGGATTTGAACAGCAAGGAGAAAGTCTCCTTCCTGCTGGCCGAGCAGAACACCATGGTGGCGCTGCGCTATGCCGACTTCGGCTACATCCTCGAAAACGGCCGCGTGGTGATGGAAGGTGCGGCCAGCGAACTGGCTGATAACGAAGACGTGAAGGAGTTCTATCTGGGCGTCTCCGGTGGCGGCCGCAAGAATTTCCGCGACATGAAGTTCTATCGCCGCCGCAAGCGCTGGCTGGCGTAAGGGGAGGGCATCATGTCCGATCCGACACAGGTACTGGCCGAACTGGATGCGCTGGAGCGGCGCGATCCGCAACAGCGCGAGCAGGCACTGATGCGTGCCTTGCCGCAACTGGTGGCGCGCGCGCAAAGTGCGCCGGGCTGGGCGCGCATCCTCGCTGGCGTGGACGCGGCGGCGATCACCTCGCGCGCGGCGCTGGCGCAATTGCCGGTCACGCGCAAGTCCGACCTGAAGGAACTGCAGACCCGCGAGAGCCCCTTCGGCGGCTTGAACACGACCCCGGCGCGGCAGTTGCGGCGGCTGTTCGTGTCGCCCGGCCCGATCTTCGATCCCGAGGGGCAGGGGGCGGACTGGTGGCGTTTTGCCAGTCCCATGAAGGCGCTGGGATTGCAGGGCGGGCACATCCTACAGAACTGCTTCGCCTATCACTTCACGCCGGCGGCCTTCATGGTCGAGGGCGCGGCGGCACGGCTGGGCTGTGCGGTGATCCCGGCCGGCATCGGACAGACCGAATTGCAGGTCAATGCGATGGCGGCGCTGAAGCCCGATGCCTATGTCGGCACACCCTCGTTCCTGAAGATCATCATCGAGAAGGCGCGCGAGATGGGCGCGGATATCTCCAGCGTGCAGCGGGCGCTGGTCAGCGCCGAAGCACTGCCGCCTTCGCTGCGCAGCTGGTTCCATGAACACGGCGTGCCGCAGGTGCTGCAGCTGTATGCCTCGGCCGACATCGGCAACATCGCCTACGAGACCATGAGCGAAGGCGCGGTGCATCCCGGCATGGTGCTGGATGAATCCCTCATCCTGGAAATCGTGCGGCCCGGCACCGGCGATCCGGTAGCCGAGGGCGAGGTCGGCGAGGTGGTGGTGACGTCCTTCAATCCCGACTATCCGCTCATCCGCTTCGGGACCGGGGATCTGTCGGCGGTGGTGCAGGGCATCTCGCCCTGCGGGCGCACCAATACCCGCATCAAGGGCTGGATGGGGCGCGCCGACCAGACCACCAAGGTGCGCGGCATGTTCGTCCATCCCTCGCAGGTGGCGGACGTACTGCGCCGCCATGGCGATGTCTTGCGGGCGCGGCTGGTGGTGTCGGGCGAGATGGCCAATGACATCATGACCCTGCATTGCGAAGTGGGTGACCCGGAAGATCCGGCCATCGATGTCAATGCACTGGCCGGCAGCCTGCGCGAGGTGACCAAGCTGCGAGGGGAAGTGTTGCTGGTGGCGCCGGGGAGTTTGCCCAACGATGGCAAGGTCATTGAGGACGCCCGCAAATACGAATAGGTGAAGGAGCTTGCAGGGGATCGAACATGCCGGGCGATTTGCGCTTGTGCAGGTGAAGCTTCGCGCATAAAATCATCGGCGGAACATCAGTTCCAACGTCGCTCGGACGGTTCCGGGCGCTTACGTGAAAGACACCCATGACGCAATCCGCCGATTCGCGCGATCCCTCGCGCACGCCTGCCGTATCCTCTTCCCCTGCAACTTCCCCGGACGCCTTCCCGGTCAGCTTCCCGCGCATCGAACGGCTGCCGCCCTACGTCTTCAACATCACTGCCGAACTCAAGATGGCCGCCCGCCGCCGGGGCGAGGACATCATCGACATGTCCATGGGCAACCCGGATGGTCCCACGCCGCCGCACATCGTCGAGAAGCTGGTGGAAGTGGCGCAGCGGCCCGATACCCACGGTTATTCCTCCTCCAAGGGCATCCCGCGCCTGCGCCGGGCGATTGCGCACTGGTATCGCAGCCGCTACGAAGTCGACTTCGATCCCGACAGCGAAGCCATCGTCACCATCGGTTCCAAGGAAGGCCTGGCGCACCTGATGCTGGCCACCCTCGACAAGGGCGATATCGTGCTGGTGCCCAATCCCAGCTACCCCATCCACATCTATGGTGCGGTGATCGCCGGTGCCAACATCCGCTCGGTGCGCATGAGCCCGGGCGTGGACTTCTTCGACGAACTCGAACGCGCCGTGCGGGAGAGCTATCCCAAGCCCAAGATGATGATCCTGGGCTTCCCCTCCAATCCGACCGCGCAATGCGTGGAACTGGAATTCTTCGAGCGGGTGGTCAAGCTGGCGCGCGAGCACCAGATCCTGGTGGTGCATGACCTGGCCTATGCCGACATCACCTTCGATGGCTGGAAAGCGCCGTCCATCATGCAGGTGCCGGGTGCGCGGGAGGTCGCGGTGGAATTCTTCACGCTTTCCAAGAGCTACAACATGGCCGGCTGGCGCATCGGCTTCATGGTCGGCAATGCGCGCCTGGTGGCGGCGCTGGCGCGCATCAAGAGCTATCACGACTATGGCAGCTTCACCCCGGTGCAGGTGGCGGCCATTGCGGCGCTGGAAGGCGACCAGTCCTGCGTGGAGGAGATCCGCGCCAATTACGAAAAACGCCGCAACGTGCTGGTGAAGGGCCTGCATGAGGCGGGCTGGATGGTCGATGTGCCCAAGGCCTCGATGTATATCTGGGCGCGCATCCCGGAGCCGTATCGCCAGTTCGGGTCGCTCGAATTCTCGCGCATCCTGCTGGAGCAGGCCAAGGTCTGCGTCTCGCCCGGCATCGGCTTCGGCGAATATGGCGACGAGTACGTGCGCTTTGCCCTCATCGAGAATGAATCGCGCATCCGCCAGGCCATTCGCGGCATCAAGACCATGTTCAAGAACGCCAAGGGCGGTTGACGGGCACACGCCGGGCCGGTGTAAAGGCCGGAACTGCATCGGCCGGGCGCGTGTCATAGAACACTCTTCACCCCCTGACTGTTCTGTATGATGAAAAAAATAATATTCGCCAGCCTCATCGCGCTGGGAGCGTCGGCCGCCGTGCTGCCGGTTGCCCAGGCGCAAGTGTCCGTGAACATCAACATCGGCGCGCCGCCGCCGCCGCGCGCCGAACCACTGCCACCCCCGCGCCATGGATATGTCTGGGCGCCCGGCTTCTGGGATTGGGATGGCTACCGCCACATCTGGCGCGAAGGCCACTGGGTGCGCGAGCGTCCCGGCTATGTCTATGCGCAGCCGGTCTGGCGCCAGGGACCGCGCGGCTGGGAACTGGATCGCGGTGGCTGGCGCGGTGGCCCGCCGCCGGGACGGGGTCCGCGTCATGATGATTTCGATGACGACCATCGGGGGCCGGGACGCGGGCGCGACCGCGACTGCCCGCCGGGCCCTGCGCGCAAAGGCGAGTGCTGAGGCGCGGTGATTTTGATCTGCTCTGAATTGAAGTGATGAAACGAAATGGCCGCAACGTGAAGACGTTGCGGCCGTTGTCGTTGGCGGTTGCGCTGAGGCGGACGGGATCAGATCTTTTCCATCAGCGCCGAGACGGCAAAGGAGACGATGCCCGCCGTGATGCAGATGACCGCGAGGCGGTAGTGCGGAATCAGCTTGCCGATCCACGGCAACAGGAAATACAGGACGATGGCGATCAGGATGCTGGTCAGGAGTCTTTTCATTGTCTTGGCGGGAGGGTTGAACGCTGGGGCCTATGATAGTGCGATTTGACCTGCGATGGCGCATCAGCCGGGCGACAGGCCCTTCATGCCGGGCCGTGTCGGTGCCGGGGCGGCAGGCACCGGAGGCTTGACCGTGGCAGGGGCCGCCGGTGTCCCCGCCGTCGCGGGCGCGGCGGCGGGTAGAGGCGTCGCTCCTGGCGGCAGGTTTTCATCGACCTGCTCGTTCTGGCGGCCACCGCCGTGGGCATTGAAGAAGTTGATGACGGTGCGCGAGGTATCGAGGTTCTGCGAGGACTTGCCGCCATTGACGATGGGCACCACGCCACCCGGCCAGGCATGACCGCCACCCTTGACCTCGTAGAGCACCACGGCCTGCGGATCGCTCTTGCTAGCATAGGTGTACTGGCGGATGGTGGTGCCATCGTTGGCGGTATCGGGGATGTCGGCGACGGTCGGGCGCGGGTTGGCCCCATCGGCCTTGACGAAGGCTTCGATGCTGCGCGCCACCGAGATGCGCGGCAACTGCGAGACTTCCTGCTTGCCGATGCCGCCCAGGAAGGGAATGAAGGGATCATCGCTGCCATGGATATGCAGTAACGGCATGGGGGCCTTGACGGCCTCGGGCGGCACATCCAGCACCGCGCTGACCACCGCCACTGCCTTGAAGAGTTCAGGCGCTTCGGCGGCCATGCGATAGGCCATCATGCCGCCATTGGACACGCCCACCAGGTAGATGCGCTGGGGATCGGCCAGCCCATCCTTGACCAGCTTGTCGATCAGGGCGCGCAGGAAGGCCACATCATCCACCTTGTGCATCTGTGCGTAGCCGCAGCATCCGCCGGAATTCCAGGTACGGGCATCGATGGCCAGCCCGGTGCCGTTGGGGTAGACGATCATGTAGCCGGCTGCCTCGGCAATTTCGGTCAGCCCGGTAGCGCGCGCCATCAGCGAGCCGCTGGAACCGCTGGCGTGCAGTGCGACGATCAGCGGCTGCGGTTCACCGACGGCATTGCGTTCGGAAAAATAGGCGCGTGAGAGATTGCCGACGCGGATCGTCTTCAAGGAAAGATCGATCGCCTGCGCCGGCAGACTGGCCAGCAGCGGCTGTGCGCACAGTGCGCACAGCGCTGCCAGCAAGTGGCGGCGCAAGCGGCGGGTGCGATCAGGAGGGCGAGACGGAAAACGGTTCGTCATGGCAGGCAGGATGCGGTCGCGGGAATGGACGCCATGTTAACGTGCAGGCCACGGTGGCGCAAAGCGATTTACACCCTGCGCCCCGGACCTGGCCATCAACGCAGTACCGGTCAGCCGCGCGCCGGGATGTTGAGACCGCGCACCACGGCCGGACGGGCCACGAAGGCTTCCAGCGCACGGGCCACATGGGGGAAGTCCTGGAAGCCGACCAGCTCGGCCGCTTCGTAGAAGCCGATCAGATTGCGGATCCACGGGAAGGTGGCGATATCGGCGATGGAATACGCATCGCCAGCCAGCCACTGGCTCTGGCTCAGGCGCTTGTCCATCACGCCGAGCAGGCGTTTGGATTCGTTGACGTAGCGTTCGCGCGGACGTTTGTCTTCGTATTCCTTGCCGGCGAAGCGGTGGAAGAAACCGAGCTGGCCGAACATCGGACCGACGCCGCCCATCTGGAACATCACCCACTGGATCACCTGATAGCGCGCAGCGGGATCGGCCGGCAGGAACTGGCCGGTCTTCTCGGCCAGATAGAGCAGGATGGCCCCCGATTCGAACAGCGGCAGCGGCGCACCATTGGGACCGTTGGGGTCGATGATGGCAGGGATCTTGTTGTTCGGATTAAGCGACAGGAATTCCGGCGACAGCTGGTCATTGGTCTCGAAGCTGACCAGGTGAGCTTCGTAGGGCAGGCCGGTTTCTTCCAGCATGATCGAGACCTTCACGCCATTGGGCGTGGGCAGCGAATACAGCTGGATGCGGTCGGGATGTTGCGCCGGCCATTTTTGATTGATGGCGAAGGCGGACAAAGCGTGACTCATGAGGTCGGACTCCTAGGCAACGGATATGTGGAGATCGCGGTCCTGAGCGAATTTTTCGAAGGCCTCGACCGTCACCGGCCGGCAGAAGTAGTAGCCCTGGTAGGCATGGCAGCCGGCATCGGCCAGGAAGGAGCGCTGGGCATCGGTTTCCACGCCCTCGGCGATCACCCCCAGCCCCAGGCTCTGCGCCAGGTTGACGATGGTCTTGGCTATCGAGGCGTCGTTGGGATCGATCAGGACATCGCGCACGAAAGACTGGTCGATTTTAAGCTGATTCAGCGGCAGCCGCTTGAGGTAGGACAGCGAGGAGTAACCGGTGCCGAAATCGTCCAGCGAAAACTCCACGCCATAGGCTTTCAAGGCAAACATCTTCTGGATGATGTCTTCGACGTTGTCCACCAGCAGGCTCTCGGTCAGCTCCAGTTTCAGGCGGCGCGGATTGGCACCGGTACGGTCGATGATGTCCAGCACGGTCTGCACGAAATCATGCTCGCGCAATTGCGGCGCGCTGACGTTCACGGCGATGCTTAGCTCCGCCATGCGCGGCCGCTTGGCCCAGGTGGCCAGCTGCGTGCAGGCGGTCTCCAGCACCCAGTTGCCCAGCGAGAGGATCAGCCCGGTTTCTTCGGCCAGCGGAATGAAGTCGCCCGGCGGCACCATGCCCCGCTGCGGATGCTGCCAGCGCACCAGCACTTCGGCTCCCGTGACGCGGCCGCCTTCGACCACCTGCGGCTGGTAATGCAGCAGCAGTTGGTTGCCCTCGATGGCCTTGCGCAGGCCGGCTTCCAGGGTGGCGCGTTCCAGCACGGCGGTCTGCATGGCGGGATCGAAGAAGCGCAGTGCATTGCGGCCGGTTTCCTTGGCCTTGTACATGGCCAGGTCGGCCTGCTTCATGAGCTCATCCACCGAGGCCGCACGGCCCAGGAAGACGGTGGCGCCGATGCTGGCGGTGGTGCGGTATTCCACTTCGTCGAGCTGGTAGGTTTGGCCCAGTGCCGACAGGATTTTCTCGCCGATGGTGCGGGTCTGGGTCGCGGCTTCCTGCTGGGTGTCGTTGAGACCCTCCAGCACCACCACGAATTCGTCACCCCCCACGCGCGCCACTGTATCGTTTTCACGGACATTGGCCAGCAGGCGCTGTGCCACCTGCTTCAACAGGGTGTCGCCCTTTTCGTGGCCGACCGTGTCGTTGAGGGTCTTGAAGTGATCCAGGTCGATGAACAGCAAGGCGCCGCAGGTGCGCGTGCGCAGCGACAGCGCGATGGCCTGCTTGAGGCGGTCCAGCAGCAGGGTGCGGTTGGGCAGGCGGGTGAGAGCATCGAAGAAGGCCAGTTCGCGGATGCGCTCCTCGGCCAGCTTGCGGTCACTGATGTCGTGATGCGTGCTGACGTAGTGGGTGACCTGGTTGTCCTTGTTCTTGACGGCGGAGATGGTCAGCCATTCGGGGTAGACCTCGCCGTTCTTGCGGCGGTCCCAGATTTCGCCCTGCCATTTGCCGAAGCGCCGGACACTCTCGCGCATCTCCTGGAAGAAGGCCGGGCCGTGGCGGTCCGAGCGCAGCAGGTTGGGGTGCTTGCCGACGATTTCTTCGGCGGTATAGCCGGTGATTTCCGTGAAGGCCTTGTTCACGCGCAGGATCTTGCTGTTGGCGTCGGTGATGAGCATGCCTTCGCGCGAATCGAAGGCCACCGCCGAGATGCGCAGTTCGGCTTCAATCTGCTTGCGGTCGGTGATGTCGCGCGCGCTGGTGCGGAAGCCCGTGAAGCTGCCCTGGGCATCGGCAATCGGGGCCGACGACAGCGAGAGCCAGAACACCGTGCCATCCTTGCGTACGCAGCGGAATTCCACGTCTTCGCGCTTCTGGCCATCCATGCAGCGCGCCAGTTCGGCGCGGATGCGGCGCTCGTCATCCGGATGGACGATGCTGCCGATGAAGTCCGGCATGGAGAGGCATTCCTCCACGGTATAGCCGGTGTAGTCGCGCACCGCGTGATTGATCCAGCGCGGACGGCCATCCAGGCCCCACCAGACTTCCCAGTTGACGGTGCAATCGGCGATGGCGCGGAACTGCTCTTCGCTGGCGCGCAGCTCGACGGTCATCTTCTGCGCCAGGCGTACCGCGCGCTTGCGGCTGGACATCATCAGCCAGCCCAGCAGCGCCAGCGTGACGCTCATGGCGATGCCGGTGACGGCGATGAGCTGCTCGGCATTGCGCCCGAACTGGGCGGTGAAGGCATCGGTGGTGCTCATGGAGAGCGTCCAGTTGTGGTTGGCCACCACCAGGTATTCATCGGCCTGCAGGCGCGGGCGATGCATCGGGCCGCTGGCCAGCGGCGATTGGTAGAGCAGGGCTTGCGCTTCCTGGGTCACGCCGTCATAGAGGGTGAAGGCAATGGTGCGGCTGTTTTCGCCATACAGGCTGGCGATCACGTCGCTCATGCGAAAAACGGCATGCACCCAGCCGATCAGGCTGGCGCGGCGCTCGGCAATGGTGGACTGCGGTTTGCCGCGCTCGTACAGCGGCAGGTACATCATGAAGGCGGGTGCTGCCGGCCCTTCAGTACTCAGTTCAATCTTGCCTGAGACGGTCGCCATGCCGGAGTCGCGCGCTTTTTCCATGGCGGCGCGCCGCACCGGATCGGCCCACTGGTCATTGCCGAAGGCGATGCGGTTGCGGCCTACATAGGGCTCGCGCAGGATGGTCGGGGCATAGGCAGTGCGGCTGCCAATCGGACGGATCTTGTAATCGGCCACACCCTGGCGCGCCATGCGGGCCAGATGCGCGTCGAGCTGCGCAGCCGGTACCCATTCCTCGATGGCGATGGCCTGGATGCCGGAGAAATTGGCGTCCAGGTTGAGCGCGTCAACGTAATCGCGGAACTGGTTGCGGTCGATGTTGCCGGTGGCCGAGATCAGGCCCTGCACCCCATGCAGCATCTGTTCGTAGGACGCCATGCGCTGCTCGATGCGGCTGACCGTCTCGCGCAGCACTGAGGCGAACTGCGTGTGGACTTCCTTGGCGGCGGCTTCGCGCTCGTGGTCCCATGCGGTCCAGGTGACGCCCAATCCTGTGGCCAGGATGATGACGGGTAGCAGGATCTGGCGTATCCAGTTCACGGCTTGCTCTGGAATTCGACCATGGCCGCCGCCAGTTCCGGATTGAAGTACTTGCGGAAGATGCGCAGCACCGTGCCGTCTGCCAGCATGCCGTTGACCAGGGCGCGCCACTTCTCCAGCTCGGCCGGCGCAAGCGCCTTGCGCGACATGATCAGACCGTGCGGTACGGAAGGATCCTCGAAGCTGATGATGGTGGTGGCCTCGCGAATGCGTTTCTCTTCCACGACCGGGTAATCGAAGGGCTCCATGATCATGCCCTGGATGCGGTTCTGCAGCAGGGCTTCATAAAGCGGTTCCAGGCCACCGGCCAGGGTAACGCGATTGGCAGCCGTAAGCTGGTCCACCATGCGGTTGGCATTGCTGCTGTAGCGGAAGCCGCGGATGACGCCGAGCTGGAAACGATCATTGCGCGCGACGTCGGCCAACTGAGTGATGCCGGCATCCTTGCGCACCAGCAGGTAGTACTTGTTGCTGAAGTACCAGGCGAAGGCGGCGAACTTGTCGCGTTCCGGATTGGTAATGCCGGACAGGCTGAAATCGAGTGCCCCCGATTCGATCAGCTGCCAGATGCGCGCACGCGACATCAGGCTGACGTTGACCTTGCAGCCGCTGCGGCGGATCAGCTCATCGGCGAAATCCTTGTCGATGCCGGTATCGGTGGCCGCCGAGTAGAGCAGGCCGTGATCGTGCAGCGCCAGCGTGTACGGCCGCGAGCAATCGGGACCGGCAGCGTGGGAAGGGGAACAAGCCAGCAGGGCAGTGAAAAGCGTGGCCACATTCGCGCAGACACGCACTGCGCGATTGCGAAAGAGTCGACTGAAAATACTGCCCCCTATGTAGACGCCACCCTATGGACGAAGCAATACGAGCGTGGCGCGATCTTCGCGATCTCGCGCCCGACGCACTGCCGTGTCGTCCTTCCCTGAAATCACCGCATGAGAGCGGTGCCCTGTCCTGTAGTTTTGACTCTGCCGTCCGTGGAGACGGTGGTGTGATCACCAGCTCTGCTGACATGCTGGAGACGCCAGCAGAAACGGCACTGCACCAAATGCCGAGCGATGTTACCCGAGCAGATTCCATTGCGCAACAGAATGCATCCGCCGCTGCTGCGGCAGTCTGGATGCGGCCGCGCGCCATGTGCACGGGAGTGCAGAAAGGCACGGATGAGCTGACAGGAAAGCGGGGTGTCATGCACAAAAAAACCGGAGTTTCCGCCATGGAAACACCGGTCTTTCTGTGAGGATTTCGGGAGATCGGGAGATCAGGATGTCTGATGTCGGGATGACAGGGACATCGCTTGAAGCATTGCTCCGTTCAGATGAACATGCCGCCCGATACCTCCACACGCTGGGCGGTGATCCAGCCATTGTCCTCCCGCAGCAGCGAAGCGATTGCCGCGCCGATGTCATCCGGCACGCCGACCCGGCCCAGCGCGGTCTGGCCGGCGATGAAGGCGTTCAGTTCGGCGTTGTCACGCACGCGGCCACCGCCGAAATCGGTCTCGATGGCGCCCGGGGCCACGGTGTTGACGGCGATGCCACGCGCGCCGAATTCCTTGGCCATGTAGCGCGTCATCACTTCCACGCCGCCCTTCATGGCGGCATAGGCTGCATAGCCCGGCAGGGTGAAGCGGGCCAGCCCGCTGGAGATGTTGATGATGCGGCCACCATCGGCCAGCAGCGGCAGCAGCGCCTGGGTCAGGAAGAACGGCCCCTTGAGATGCACCTTGTAGAGCGCATCGAAGTCCGCTTCGCTGGTCTCGGCGATCGGGCCATAGATACCCATGCCGCCGTTGTTGACCAGATAGTTGAACTGGCGGACCTGCCAGACCCGGTACAGTGCATCGGACACTTGTTGTGCGAAGGCCGGCACACTTGCGCTGTCGGCCAAGTCCAGTTGCAGGGCCACCGCCGGTACACCGAGGGCTTCGATTTCTGACACCGTGGCATCGGCAGCAGTACGGTTGCCGACATATGTCAGGAGGATACCCACGCCTTCGCGGGCCAGGTGCAGGGCGGCGTTCTTGCCCAGGCCGCGGCTGCCGCCGGTGATCAGGGCGATGCGGGGAGTAGTGTTGCTGGAAGCGGTTGCTGCGTTCATGTGAGGCTCCTGAAGTCGTTGAGGAAAGCAATGCAGGGGATGTTGCAAGACCACGGAGCCCAGTATATTGAGAAGAAATTCCAGAATAAATTTCGGATTTACTATTAGACTTTTCAGAATTGAATAATAATCAGGCGGGCACATGAACCAGTTGGACACCCTCAAGATCTTCCAGCGCGTGGCCGAACTGGCCAGTTTCAGCGGTGCGGCGCGCCAGCTCGGCCTGCCCAATGCCAGCGTCTCGCTGGCGGTGCAGCAGCTGGAACAGATGCTGGGCACGCGCCTGCTCCAGCGCACCACGCGGCGCGTGCAGCTGACCGCCGATGGCGAAGCCTTCTACCGGCGCAGCCAGGATTTGCTGGATGAATTCGAATCCCTGCGCGGCATGTTCCGCGCGGGCGGGCAGCCCTTGAGCGGCAAGCTGCGGGTCGACATGTCCAGTGCCATGGCGCGCGAAGTGGTGCTGCCGGCCTTGCCGACTTTTTTGGCGCAGCATCCGCAACTGGAGATCGAGCTGTCAGCCAGCGACCGTCGTGTCGATCTGGTGGCAGAAGGTTTTGATTGCGTGCTGCGGACCGGCACGCTGGACGATTCCTCGCTGGTGGCGCGGCCCATCGGCCATCTGGTGCAGATCAACTGCGCCAGCGCCGCCTACCTGAAACGGCACGGCACACCGCGCAGCCTGGAGGATCTGGCCCATCACCAGCTGGTGCACTACCGCCAGGTGCTGGGCGGACGTTCACCGGGATGGGAGTGGTTCGACGGCACCCAGACCCGTACGCTGCCCATGGCCGGCAGCGTCACGGTCAACAGTACGGAGACCTATTACGCCGCTTGCCAGGCCGGCCTGGGCCTGATCCAGCTGCCGCTGGTGGGCGCGCAGAAACGCAAGATGCTCGACGGCGGCAAGCTGGTGGAAGTGTTGCCGCAATATCGTCCGGCACCCATGCCCATCAACCTGCTCTATGCCAGTCGGCGCCATGTACCGGCGCGGCTGGCGGAGTTCATGGACTGGCTGCATGCGCTGATCTTTCCGCTCACGCTGGAGGGGGGCCTCACACGCTGAGCCGCCCGCTCAGGCCAGCATGGTCTGTCCGACCGGATCGATGGTGACCGTGCCGCGTCCGATCTCGATGACGCGTCCGCCGACCTGGATTGCCCCATCCGCATTGACGGTCAGGCGCAGCCGCGAGGGTCGATCGACCGCCGCGCCCTGGTCGATGGCGTAGTGGGCGGGCAGGGTGGCGCCGGTGGCAATGAGCCAGCCGCCCAGATTGGCGCAGGCCGAGCCGGTGCCCGGATCTTCGGCCACTCCGCCGCCTTGCTTGGTGAAGAAGTAGCGGGCCAGCACCTGGCCTGGTGCATCCTCATCGAAGGCGAACACATAGGCCGTCTTGCGTCCCAGACTGCTCGCCGGCCAGCGCTCCAGCAGTCCGCTGTCGGGCCGGGCACGGCGCACCGCTGCGGGCGAGCGCAGGGGGATCAGGAACTGGTCGGCCCCGGTATCGACCCAGACCGGATCGGCGGCCAGGTCGCTTTCGTCCAGCGCCAGCAGGGCGGCCACTTCGGCACGCGAAAGCGGCGATGGCGCAGTGCGCGGGCCGCCGGGGCAGGGGGCGGTGAAGGTCCAGACATCCCCTTCGGCATGCACCGGGACCACGCCGGCCTTGAACTCCAGGCGCAGCGCGTCACCCGTTCCCAGCAGATCGCGCACCACCTGCGCCGTGCCCAGCGTGGGATGGCCCGCGAAGGGCATCTCGTAGCCGGTGGTGAAGATGCGCACCCGCGCATCGGCCACCGCCGAGGGCAGGATGAAGGTGGTTTCGGAGAGATTGAATTGCAGGGCCAGCGCCAGCATGGTGGCCTCATCCAGGCCGCGCGCATCCTCGAACACGCACAGGGGATTGCCGCCGAAGGTGGATTCGGCGAAGACGTTGAGCAGGCGGTAGGCGTAGGTGGCAGGCATGGAGGTCTCGCAGCAGGGTCAGAAAACTTCCGCATGGCGGAAGCAGGAAGGCCGATTGTAGCCATGGCCTTCACTGCGAGACAGGTACAGTTCAGTCTCCCACGCCAATACAGTCACGGCCCAACTGTTTGGCTCGGTACAGGCGGCGGTCGGCCTGTTCCAGGAAGGCGATGCGCTGGTCCATCGGCGAAGGCACGATGGTGGTCACGCCCTGGCTGATGGTGATGTGGGTCGAGATCTGCGACTTGGCGTGCGGGATGGCGGCCGCGTTGATGATTGCGCGGCAGCGCTGGGCCACTTGCAGGGCGGCCTTCTCGTCGCAATCCGGCAGGATCAGCACGAATTCCTCGCCGCCATAGCGGGCAAAGAAATCGCGGCTGCGGGTCGCGCTCTGGCTCAGCAGCTGGGCCACTTGCTTGAGGCATTCGTCACCCCGGATGTGGCCGTAATGGTCGTTGTACTGCTTGAAGTAATCGATGTCGAGCATGATCATCGACAGCGGCGCACGCGTGTTGACCGCATTGGCCCATTCCACTTCCAGCGCCGAATCGAACATGCGGCGATTGGCCACGTTGGTCAGGCCATCGCGATAGGACAGTGCCTCCAGCTCCTTCTGCAGCTCAACCAGGCGTGCCTCGGTCTTCTTGCGTTCGGTGATGTCGAACATGAAGCCGATCAGCGCATTGGGGCTGCCATCGGGATTGCGCACCACGTGCACCACATCGCGGATCCAGATGTGCTCGCCATCGCGGGTCAGGGCGCGGTAGTCGGCTTCGTGATCGGCACCGGCCTTGGATTGCGAGATGCAGAAGTTGACCACGGCTTCGCGGTCTTCCGCATGGATGCGCATGGCCCAGTCGTCGGCCGTCTTCCAGCTCTCCGGGGTCCAGCCCAGCAGCTGTTCGATCTGCGGGCCGATGTAGGCGAACTGCATGGTGCTCCAGTCGATCTTCCAGGGAATCGCCTTGGTTGATTCCAGCAGGGTTTTGTAGACGGCGCTGTCGGGTTCCATCTGTTCTTGGATCGAATTGCTCATGATTCCTGGTCGCGAGGTGGTGGTAACGGAGTTGTTGTCGGGAAATGCTGCTACAAGGCAGCACAAAAAATTTGCCGGCAAGCATAACGCGTCTTGCTGTCAGGGCGATGAAAAAATGCGCTCAAGCGTGCAGCTGTCCACTCACGTTTCCGCAGGGCAATCGCCGGGAATCGCTGCGCACCCTGCTCGCAGGATTATCGTTTTTCCTTATACCCCTATCCTCATTCGGTATTTCCGCCTTCCCCGCTCCTGCGGATAGACTTCAGTCACAGCAGTTTTCGAGACGGAGATTGTTGTGTGGACCGCTACCACGGTCGATGTGTCTGGCAGTGATGTGCCGTACCCGGTGCAGTAATGGCAGACGCTATCTGAAACAAAAATTTTGGAGACAAGCAATGCAATTCCGTTCGGCAGCTGAGCCTGCCGCAGCGGCGACGCCAACCGTAGAAGGCGTTCGCGACTGCGCACAGGCTGTGACCCCAGTGAGCGCTCACTCGCCGGTCCTCGACCAGACACCCGGCACTCCCGCGACAGACGGCTTGCATACCGTCACCGCACACTTGACTGACCGGACAGGTAACCGTACCGGTACAGTTTCAGACACTTCCGGACTGGCACCTGTCAGTCTGGACGACAAATACACCGCCACCGAAGGCGCCATCTATCTTTCCGGCATCCAGGCGCTGGTGCGCCTGCCGATGCTGCAGCAGATCCGCGACCGTGCGGCGGGCCTCAACACGGCCGGGTTCATTTCGGGCTATCGCGGCTCGCCCCTGGGCGGACTGGATGAAGCCCTCTGGCATGCCCAGCCGCACCTGGCCGCGCACCGCGTGAAGTTCCAGCCGGGCGTGAACGAAGACATGGCCGCCACCGCCGTCTGGGGCACGCAGCAGGTCAGGCTGATCGGTCCTTCCGACTATGACGGCGTCTATGCCATGTGGTACGGCAAGGGGCCCGGCGTGGACCGCTGCGGCGATGTGCTCAAGCACATGAACCACGCCGGCACCTCCGCCCAGGGCGGCGTGCTGCTGGTGGCCGGGGATGACCACGGCGCCTATTCCTCGACCCTGCCGCATCAGTCGGACCACATCTTCTCGGCATCGATGATCCCGATGCTCTATCCCTGCAACGTGCAGGAATACCTGGACCTGGGCCTGCATGGCTGGGCCATGTCGCGTTATTCCGGCTGCGTAGTGGGTTTCAAGGCGCTGGCAGACACGGTGGAATCGAGCGCTTCGGTGGATGCCGATCCTTTCCGCGTCGACATCCGTCTGCCGACCGATTTCGTCATGCCTGCGGGCGGACTCAATGCACGGCTGTCCACCGATACCTTGGGCGTGCAGGCGCGCAAGCAGGAAGCGCTGATGCAGGATTACAAGATATACGCCGCGCTGGCCTACGCCCGCGCCAACCGGCTCAACCGCGTGATGATCGACAGTCCTCGTGCGCGCCTTGGCATCATCGCTTCAGGCAAGTCGTATCTGGATGTGCTGGAAGCCTTGTCCGAACTGGGCATCGATGAAGCCTTTGCGGCCGAGATCGGGCTGCGTCTGTTCAAGGTCTCCATGCCCTGGCCGCTGGAGCCGGATGGCGTGCGCGAATTCGCACAGGGCCTCGATGAAATCCTGGTGGTGGAAGAAAAGCGCCAGATGGTCGAATACCAGTTGAAGGAACAGCTCTACAACTGGCGCGACGATGTCCGTCCGCGCGTGATCGGCAAGTTCGACGAGAAGGGCGAATGGGTGGCCCCGCGCGGCGAATGGCTGCTGACTTCCAAGGCCGATTTCTCGGTGGCGCAGATCGCCCGCGTGATCGCCGCACGCATTGCGCGCTTCCATACGAGTGACCTGATCAAGGCGCGCCTGGCCTTCCTCGATGCCAAGGATGCGGTGCTGACCAAGGCCGTCAACACGCCGCCGCGCCCGGCTTACTATTGCTCGGGCTGTCCGCACAACACCTCCACGCGCGTACCCGAGGGCAGCTTCGCGCTGGCCGGGATCGGCTGTCACGTCATGGCCACCGCCATCTATCCGGAATTCAACAAGCTGACCACGCACATGGGCGGCGAGGGCGCGCCCTGGATCGGGCAAGCGCCCTTCTCCAAGGTGCCGCACGTATTCGCCAACCTGGGCGATGGCACCTATTTCCATTCGGGTTATCTCGCCATTCGCGCCGCCGTGGCTGCACGGGTCAACATGACCTACAAGATCCTGTACAACGATGCCGTGGCCATGACCGGAGGACAGCCGGTGGACGGTACGGTCTCGGTGCCGATGATCGCGCAGCAGATGGCGGCAGAGGGCGTGCAGCGCATCGCGCTGGTCTCGGAGGACATCAGCCGTTACATCGACCGCAACGGTTTGCCGGCGGCGGTGAGCCTGCATGACCGCAAGGAGATGGATGCCGTGCAGCGCGAGCTGCGCGAGATTCCGGGTGTGAGCGTCATCATCTACGACCAGACCTGCGCCGCCGAAAAACGCCGCCGCCGCAAGAAGGGAGAATTCCCTGACCCCAACGAACGGCTCTTCATCAATGCGGCCGTATGCGAGGGCTGCGGCGATTGTGGGTTGCAGTCCAACTGCACCTCGATCCTGCCGCTGGAGACGGAGCTGGGCCGCAAGCGCGTCATCGACCAGTCTTCCTGCAACAAGGATTACTCCTGCGTGAAGGGCTTCTGCCCCAGCTTCGTCACCGTGACCGGCGGGCAGTTGAAGAAGTCGCGCACCGGCGTCCACAAGAAAGGCGCGGCCGACGATTTCGGCGCGCTGCCCGAACCGGCCATCCCGTCTTGCGAGACGCCGTTCAACATCCTCATCAACGGCATCGGCGGCACCGGGGTCATCACCATCGGCGCACTCATGGGCATGGCCGCGCATCTGGAAGGCAAGGGCGCGTCCGTGCTGGACATGACCGGCATGTCGCAGAAGAACGGTTCCGTGACCTCGCACGTGCGCATCGCTGCACGGCGCGACACCATCCGCGCGCAGCGCATCGCCACCGGGGAAGCTGACCTGGTGCTGGGATGCGACATGCTCACGGCGGGCGCTTTCGATGCCATTTCCAAGATGCGCCCCGGCCGCACGCGGGCGGTGGTCAACCTGCATCAGCAGCCGCCGGGCCAGTTCGCCAAAAATCCTGACTGGCAGTTTCCGTTCGAGGAGGTCAAGGCACTGATCCTGGAGTCGGTCGACCAGGAAGCCGACTTCATCGATGCCACACGCCTGGCCACGGCCCTGATGGGCGACGCCATCGCCACCAATCTCTTCATGCTGGGCTATGCCTGGCAGCGTGGTGAACTGCCCTTGAGCGAAGCCGCGCTGCTGCGTGCGATTGAACTCAATGGCGTGGCGGTCGAGGCCAATCAGAGCGCCTTCCGCTGGGGCCGCCGTGCCGCAGTCGACCTGCGCCGCGTGGAGCAGATTGCGGTGCCGGCCCAGCCGGTGGTGGTGCATCTGCCGCAGTCGCTGGACCAGCTGCTCAAGCGCCGGGTGGCCTTGCTGACCGAGTATCAGGATGCCTCCTATGCTGCCCAATTCACCGATGTGGTCGCGGCCGTGCGTGCCGCCGAAGCGCCGCTGGGCAGCGACAAGCTGACCCTGGCCGTCGCGCGCAATCTCTCGCGCCTGATGGCTTACAAGGATGAGTACGAGGTGGCGCGGCTCTACACCAACGGCCAGTTCCAGAAGGACCTGGCGCAGCAGTTCGAGGGCGATTTCACCCTCAGCTTCAACCTGGCACCGCCGATCTTTGCGCGCAAGGATGGACAGGGGCGATTGGTGAAGGCGCGCTATGGCAGCTGGATGATGACGGCCTTCAAGCTGCTGGCGCGCTGCAAAGGCTTGCGCGGCGGTGTCTTCGATTTCTTCGGGCGTACCGCAGAACGGCGCATGGAGCGGGCGCTCATCGTGCAATATCGCCAGATGGTGCTGGCGTTGCTGCCCGCATTGACGGCGGACAACCTGGCCGAGGCCATCGCCCTGGCGCAGTTGCCGGAGCAGGTGCGCGGCTTTGGCCATGTCAAGGAGCAGGCGGTACAGGCCATGCAGGGGCGGCAGGCGGAATTGCTGGCAGCGTTCGCGCAAGCAGGCAATAAGCCCGCCCCGAGTGCAACGCCGGCCGCGGCCTGACCGGTCCTGACAGCTTCGGCATCGAGATCCGCCAATGTCGCGCCGGTGACAACTGCCGGGCGTGAATTCCATTAAGCTAGGCGCCAAAGCGGGAGGCGCTTCGCCAACCCGCATTGCCTGGCAAGAACAACGAACAGGAGACAAGCATGGATTTTGAACTCAACGAAGACCAGTTGGCCTTCCAGCAAAGCGCGCGCGATTTCGCTGCGCGCGCCATGGCCCCCTTCGCCGCCAAGTGGGACGAGGAGGCGCACTTCCCGCTGGACGTCATCGCCAAGGCTGGCGAACTGGGCTTCTGCGGCCTCTACACCCCGGAAGAGGTGGGCGGCCTGGGCCTCTCGCGCCTGGATGCCACGGTGGTCTTCGAGGAGCTGGCGCGTGCTTGTACCTCGACGGCGGCCTATCTCACCATCCACAACATGGTCAGCTGGATGGTCGCCACCTGGGGCCATGCCGAACTGAAGGAAGAATGGTGCGAGCAACTGGCCGCCGGCCAGAAGATCGGCTCCTATTGCCTCACCGAGCCAGGCTCGGGATCGGATGCCGCCTCGCTCAAGACCACGGCGCGCCGGGTCGATGATTTTTACCTCATCAACGGTTCCAAGGCCTTCATCTCGGGCGCGGGCAGCACCGACCTGCTGGTGGTGATGGCCCGCACCGGCGGCCCCGGTGCGCGCGGCGTCTCGGCCATCGCGGTGCCGGGCGATACCCCGGGCATCAGCTACGGCAAGAAGGAAAGCAAGATGGGCTGGAACAGCCAGCCCACGCGCACCATCAGCTTCGACAACGTCAAGGTGCCGGTAGGCAACTTGCTGGGCGAGGAGGGCGAGGGCTTCGTCTTCGCCATGAAGGGGCTCGATGGCGGCCGCATCAACATCGCCACCTGCTCGGTGGGGGCGGCGCAGGCGGCGCTGGATGCGGCCCATGCCTACATGAAGGAACGCAAGCAGTTCGGCCGTCCGATTGCCGACTTCCAGGCCCTGCAATTCAAGCTGGCCGACATGCAGACCGAACTGGTGGCCGCGCGCCAGATGGTGCGGCTGGCGGCGGCCAAGCTGGATGCCGGCTCGCCCGAAGCCACCACCTATTGCGCCATGGCCAAGCGCCTGGCGACCGATCTGGGCTTCCGCGTCTGCAACGAGGCGCTGCAATTGCATGGCGGCTATGGCTACATCCGCGAATATCCGCTGGAACGCTATTTCCGCGACGTGCGGGTGCACCAGATCCTGGAAGGCACCAATGAAATCATGCGCGTCATCATCTCGCGCAACCTGCTCGGCCGCGACACGCTGGACGACATCCGCTGAACCCTCACGAGGAAACGCATGAGCACCTACACCAACCTGAAGCTGGAAAAATGCGGCCATACCGCCGTGCTGACCCTGTCCAATCCGCCGGCCAACACCTGGACCCGTGAAGCCCTGGCCGACCTCACGCGCCTGGTCAAGGACCTCAACGCCGACCGTGAGATCTACACCCTGGTCGTGACCGGCGAGGGCGAGAAATTCTTTTCCGCCGGCGCCGACCTCAAGCTCTTCGCCGATGGCGACAAGGCCATGGCGCGCGAGATGGCGCGCCGCTTCGGGGAAGCCTTCGAGACCTTGTCGGGCTTCCGGGGCGTTTCGATTGCGGCCATCAATGGCTACGCCATGGGCGGTGGCCTGGAGTGCGCCCTGGCTTGCGACATCCGCATCGCCGAAGAACAGGCCCAGATGGCCTTGCCGGAAGCCGCCGTGGGCTTGCTGCCCTGCGCGGGCGGTACGCAGAACCTGCCGTGGCTGGTCGGCGAAGGCTGGGCCAAGCGCATGATCCTGTGCGGCGAACGCGTCAATGCCGAGACCGCCTTGCGCATCGGTCTGGTGGAAGAGGTGGTGCCCAAGGGCCAGGCGCGCGAACGTGCGCTGGCGCTGGCCTTGCAGGCCGAGAAGCAGAGCCCGTCCTCTGTCGCGGCCAGCAAGCAGCTGATCCAGGGGGCGCGTCACAATCCGCTGGGCACCATCCTTCAAACCGAACGCGAACTCTTCGTCGATCTCTTCGATACCCAGGACCAGAAGGAGGGCGTCAATGCCTTCCTCGAAAAGCGCGCTCCGAGCTGGAAAAACGCCTGAACGTTTCGGCACAGGGCCTGACGTTTTCTGCACCATGACCTGTTTTTGACGCGGCAAATGCGGCGTCGGAGCTGGCGTGGTGCGATGGCCTTGGGCTAGAGTGGCAGCCTTGTCTTTGTGATCCATCCGATCCCGTCGAGGCTTTCCATGTCATCACGCATTGCCGCTTTTCTGTTCTCCCTGCTGACGCTGTCATGCCTGCCCGTTGCAGCAGGCGCTTCCGAACTGTCTGACAAATTGTCCCAGCCGGACCAGGTCCTGATCATGCGTCACGCACGTGCGCCGGGCATCGGCGATCCCGCAGGGTTCACGCTCAGTGACTGCGCCACGCAACGCAATCTCAACGATGAAGGCCGCGAACAGGCGCGCAAGATCGGCAACTGGCTGCGGCAGCAGGGCATCAGCCGCGCCATCGTCGCCAGCAGCCCATGGTGCCGCACCAAGGAGACCGCCAGCTTGCTAGGTTTCGGTACGCCCGAGGTGCAGGATGGCCTGGCCTCCTTCTTCAATGACGCGGCCCAGGGCGAGACCGCCAACCAGCGGCTGGAGCAGTACCTGCGCACGGCCTTGCCGGGCAAGGGCAGCCGGGCGCTGATCCTGGTCACGCATGACGTGAACATCGGACGCTGGACCGGTGAAAGCGTGGCCTCCGGCGAAATGGTGCTGGTGCGGGTCGATGCCAGCGGCAAGCCCGTATCGCACAAGGTCTACGCCCGGCCCGACTGATCCGCCGGTCTTCGCGAAGCACAACGGACGCCGCAGCGCTGCATGCCCTGCGGCGTTTTGTGTTAACGTGACCGGCTTCGTCGTCACGTCCGCCTGCGCCCATGTCCATCGTCTACCGTACCGACCTTCGCCTGACCGCCGATCAGTTCATCGACATTCTTTCCCGTACTTCGCTGGGCCCGCGCCGTCCGCTCGACGACCGCGAATGCATGGAGGCCATGGTCACCCATGCCAGCCTGACCGCGACCGCCTGGGATGGCGAACTGCTGGTCGGTGTGGCGCGCTGCGTCACCGATTTCGTCTATGCCTGCTACATGTCGGAGCTGGCCGTCGATGAACAGTACCAGCGCCGGGGCATCGGCAAGGAACTGATCCGCGCCGCCCGCAGCCGCCTCGGTCCACGCTGTCGCTTGCGTTTGCTGGCCGCCCCCGATGCCACCGACTACTACAGTCATATCGGTTTCGCCCACAGCCCCCGCTGCTGGGAGCTGACGCCCGGAAATGAACTTAAATAACGTTATAAATCATTTATAAAGAATTGCCATGATCGAGATTCAAGTCTATCGCCCGGAACACGCACAGGGCGTGGTCGAGGTCATCCTGCCCATCCAGCAGGAAGAGTTCGGTATTCCCATCACGCTGGAAGGGCAGCCCGACCTGAAGGATATTGCCGGTTTCTACCAGAAGGGCCACGGCAATTTCTGGGTGGCGGTTGATGTTGGCAAGGTGGTCGGCACCATTTCCCTGCTCGATATCGGCAACGCCCAGGTGGCGCTGCGCAAGATGTTCGTGGCGGCCAGCCATCGCGGCAAGGAGCACGGCACCGCCGCGCGCCTGCTGGAAGGGGCCATCGCCTGGGCGCGTGCGCAGGGCGTGCGCCAGATCTTCCTGGGCACTACGGACAAGTTTCTGGCCGCCCATCGCTTCTACGAGAAAAACGGTTTCCGGCTCATCGAGAAGAGCACGCTGCCGCCTGCCTTCCCGGTGATGGTGGTCGATACCCGCTTCTACGCACTGGATTGCTGAAGTGCTTGCGGCGTCACAGCCGGCGCTGGCTGTCGACCCCGAAATAGAACCATTCATTGCCCGGCAAGGCGCGCGGATTGGGGAAGACGATGTAGCCGTCGCCCGGGGCCAGCACTGCCTGGCCGTCGTGCCGGTGGCCGATCACTTCACCCTGCTGCACTCGGTCGAAGCTGGACCATTCACGGGTGAAGCGGTCCTCCGCATGTTCCATGTCGATCACGTCCACCAGGCGGATCAGCTGGATCTCCGCCACCGGCGGCTGCAGGGGCGCATCGATCATGCCGTGCAGCGCCAGCGTCTGCAGGATGGCGCGATAGGCGACTTCCGGCGCTTGCGGATCATCATGCTGGCCGCATTCCAGGGTCACGCCGTATAAGCCCTTGCTGCGCGCGTATTCGGTGGTGCCCACGCCATATTGCCGGTCCAGCAGGTCGGGCGAGACCGCATGGCCTTGCTGGCGGCGGCGTTCCACCCCGCGCACATAGGCCCCCATCCATCCTTCCACCACGCGCTGGCAGCCCAGGTGCGCCACCATGCGCGCTTCGGCGGCAGCATGCGCAAAGGGTTCGACGTCGCCGGCATTGTCTTCCGGGCCGAGCATGGCAAAGGGCATGCCGCCGGTATGGAAGGAATGCAGGTCGAGCAGGATCTCGTGTTCATCGATCCATGGGCAGAGCACGTTGCAGAGCTGGTCCTCGAAGTTGGCGGGGGCCGGATGCGGGCGCAGGTTGCGGTTCAGGTTGCGGTCACCCTGGCGTTGCTGTTTTTCATAGGCCAGCGGATTGGTCACCGGCACCAGCGTCAGCAGGCCGCGCTGCAGGCGCAGTTGCCCGCTGTCGAGTTCACGCTGCAGGCGGGTGATGGCCTGGGTGCCGCAGGTTTCATTGCCGTGCACGGCACCGAGGATCAGCAGGCGTGGGCCGGGCGTGAAGGCCGCATATTGCAGCCTGCGCAGGGAAGAAGGAAGGGAATCGGACGTCATCGGGTGGCATGTACAGGAAGCAGAAAGGGCAACGATACCCCGGTTCGGGCGGCGCTGCCAGGCGCCGCTGCCCGGAATCAGCGCAGCAGCTCCTGCCAGCCAGGCGTCATGGCAGTCGCCACGGCGTCATGCGGATGCAGGCTTTCGAAGTGCGACACGCGGACGGAGCAGGCAGCAAAGCGCGCTTCCAGTGCTTGCCGCAGTCGGCGCGCAGCATCTTCCACATACATCAGGTTGGCCCCATTGGCCAGCGCAAAGGCCTGCTCATCCGCGCGCCGCACGGCTGTCTGCACGGCCGTGCCCAGTGCGGCTTCGGCGGTATCGATCAATTCCAGCAGCGGAAACTGTGCGGCATCGCCGCTGACTGCGATATTCAGTTCGGCCTCACTACGCTGGCTGTGCGGCGTGGCCAGACTGGCGTGGCGCGCGAGCCAGCCCAGCGCGGCATCGCGGCCGATGGCCTGCTGCTGCGCGAAGTCGGCGGCAAAGGCATCCTGCAGGGCCTGTCGCGACAGGGCGGCCGAGCAGGGGCAGGTGGAGGAATAGGCGATGCGCACCTGCAAGCGGATCTCCAGCGTGGAATCGCGCAATTGCTCCGTCAGCGTGACCGGATAGCTTTTCCATCCAGCCAGCTCCGGCGTGACCAGCGCGGCCCGCTGCTGCAGCAAGGCGGCACGCGACTGGCAATCGGCATGGCTCTCGCGCATCTGGCGCAGCAGTTCATGCACGGCTGTGGGCGTGAGGCGCGATCTGCTTGCGAAGGCATCCAGCAGCAGGTACAGCCGCGACATGTGGATGCCCTTGGCCTGCGGATCAGGCAGGTCCACCGCCACTTCGGCGCTGGCCGGGAGTTGCATGCCGTCCGACAGCCGCAGCGGCAGGGCGATGCCGCACATGCCTACCCATTGCAGGGGCAAGGCGATGCTGGCGGGCTCGTCGCGGGCGACGTCGGGCAGGGGATTGCGCTTGCTGATGAGGGGCATGCAGCTCACTCCCAGCCGGGGAAGGGATCGGCCATGCGCGCCCAGCCCATCGGACCTTGCGCCATCTCGGCATCGGTCAGCAGGCAAGCTTCCAGTTTGGCTGTCAATGCGGCCTGATCCATGTCCATGCCGATGAGCACCAGTTCCTGGCGGGCATCGCCGACGTTGTCATCCCATTGTTCGAGGATGAAATCGATGGACTCCTGATCCTGCGGCCACTTCTCGCGCGGCACGGCGGCCCACCATTTGCCGGCCAGTCCGTGGCGGCAGACGGCACCGGCCTGCGACCACGACCCCGCATGCGCCGGGCGGGTGGCGAGCCAGAAGAAACCCTTGGAGCGCACCACGCCCGGCCATTCGCTGTTGACCAGATCGTGGAAGCGTTGCGGATGCATGGGACGGCGCGCGCGCCAGGCGAAGCTGGTAATGCCGTACTGTTCGGTCTCCGGGACGTGCTCGCCGCGCAGTTCCTGCAGCCAGCCGGGGGCCTGGCTGGCTTGTTCGAAATCGAACAGGCCGGTGTTGAGGACCTGGTCCAGCGCGACCTTGCCAAACTCCGATGTGACGATGCGCGCACGCGGATTGAGCTTGTGCAGGATGGCGTGCAGGCGCTCCAGGTCAAGCGGCGAGACCAGGTCCAGCTTGTTGAGCACGATCACGTCGCAGAACTCGATCTGCTCGATCAGCAGGTCGACCACGGTACGGCTGTCTTCCTCGCCCATGGATTCGCCGCGTTCCTGCAGGCTGTCCTGGGAGCTGTAGTCCTTCAGGAAATTGAAGGCGTCCACCACCGTGACCATGGTGTCCAGCCGCGCCACATCGGCCAGGCTGGCCCCCTCTTCATCGGTAAAAGTAAACGTCTCGGCCACCGGCAGCGGTTCGGAAATGCCGGTCGATTCAATCACCAGCTGGTCGAAACGGCGCTCGCGGGCCAGCTTGCGTACTTCCATCAACAGGTCTTCGCGCAGGGTGCAGCAGATGCAGCCATTGCTCATTTCCACCAGTTTTTCTTCGGTGCGCGAGAGGTCCGCGCCGCCATCACGCACCAGCGCGGCATCGATGTTGACCTCCGACATGTCATTGACGATCACCGCCACGCGCCGGCCTTCGCGGTTGTGCAGGATGTGGTTGAGCAGGGTGGTCTTGCCGGCACCGAGGAAACCGGAGAGCACCGTCACGGGAAGCCGGCGGTCGCCGGGCTGGCGTTGGAGGGAGGTCATGGCGAGTGTGAAATCAGCGTAAGAGTGGAGGAGCAATCGATGCCATCAGCGAAACTGATGACAGATTTTTCGAGATAAATGCAACTGAGTTGCGAATATCTCATAAATGCAACCGTGTTGCAAATAGTGGGTGCGGTGTCCACGCTTGTCACGCGTCTGAAAGAGGGGTTGCCAGTAGCCGTCCACGGGTAGGAAAGTCCGGCTTGTGCTAGCATGTCGCCTCGCAACAAGGAGGTTTCATCACATGTCCCAGATCTTCCCGTACAAGGGAAACGCCGTCATCCCGGAGATCAAGAAGCTCGACAACGGCAAATTCATGGCTTGCTTCGTGATTCACGAAGGCAAGGATGGCAGCGGCAAGCTGCGCTACCAGCGCAAGGCGCCCACCAATGAATTCGATACCGAAGACGAGGCGATCGCCTACATCCTCGATTTTTCGGGCGACTGGATCGACGAAAATCCCATGTGATCCCGCCGCGCGCCGTTACCACGGTGCCGCAGGTCACAGGGCAGGAAGAGCCGCACGGAGAGTGTTCCGTCGGCTCTTTTTCATTGGGGCTGCGACAAATTGCCACATTCGCAGGAACCGCCGTACGGCCTACAATCGCGAGCCTGTTTCCGTTTCCGGCGCTCCCCGCCCGCAGCCATGACCACCTCCTTCCAGCCCGCCGGCGATGGCACCGCCAACGCCGCCAGCACGACCGCTCGTACTGGCGATGCCCATCGCTCCGCCTTGCACGCGGTGCTGCTGCGCCTGCATTTCTACATCGGCCTGTTCGTTGGCCCCTTCATCCTGGTGGCGGCGCTGACCGGTACGCTGTACGTGCTCACCCCGCAGATCGAATCGCATCTTTACGCCTCGCAGCTCACCAACCAGAGCCGGGGCGAGGCCCGGCCGCTGGCCGAACAGGTGACAGCCGCGCAGGCCTTCCTGGGTCCGCAGGCGCGCCTGTTCGCGGTGCGCCCGGCCAAGGCGCAGGGATGGAATACCCGCGTGATGTTCACCCAGCCCGGCCTGGGCGACTCGGAAAGCCGGGCCATCTTCGTGGATCCGGTCAGCCTGCAGGTCAGGGGCGACCTGATCGTCTATGGCACCAGCGGCGTGCTGCCTTTGCGCACCACGCTGGATTACCTGCACCGCAACCTGATGCTGGGCGACGTCGGCCGCAACTACAGCGAGCTGGCCGCGTCCTGGCTGTGGCTGGGAGCCTTGGGCGGGGTGTGGCTGTGGTGGCGCACTCGCCAGCGCCGCGCTGCCAGTACGGTGCGTGCGCCGCGTCCCATGAACGCGCGCCGGCTGCATGCCCTCGTAGGGCTGTGGATCGTGTTGGGGCTGGTGTTTTTCTCGGCTACCGGCCTGACCTGGTCACGCTGGGCCGGTGAGCGCGTGAGCCAGATGCGCACGCAGCTGGGCTGGATCACGCCCTCGGTGTCGACGCAATTGCAGGCCGGTGCCCCGGCCATGTCCATGGGCGAACACGCCGATCACATGGGCGCACATGGCATGCAGATGCCCATGCCGGAGGCCAGCGATCCGGCCCGTTTCGACATGGTGCAGCAGATCGCCCGCGCTGGTGGCATCGACTCAGCCGAGATCGAGATCCGCCCGCCGCGCGCGGCCCAGCAGGCGTGGGTGGTGCGGGAGGTGGATCGCTCCTGGCCAACCCAGGTCGATACGGTGGCCATCGATGCCGACCGCATGGCCATTACCAGCCGTGCCGATTTCGCTGATTTTCCGCTGATTGCCAAGTTGATCCGCTGGGGCGTGGATGCGCACATGGGGGTGCTGTTCGGCGTGGCGAACCAGATCCTGATGGCCCTCTTCGGCGTGGCCCTCACCGGGCTCATCGTGCTGGGCTACGTGATGTGGTGGCGCCGCCGCCCGGCGGCGGGCGCCAGCCTGGCTCCGTTGACGCAGGCGGTGATGCGCCTGGCGCCCCTGCAACGCATGACGCTGGCTGTGCTGGCCCTGCTGCTGGGCTGGAGCCTGCCGCTGATGGGGGCCAGTTTGTTGCTGTTCCTGCTGGTGGATGTGATCCGTTATTCCCGCGCACGCCGCGCTACGGTCTGATCATTCACTGAGCAGGCCATCGGCGGTCTGCTCGAACCACTCGCTGCCGCGTTGCACGAAGGTCTGCGACGCGGCCAGCGCAAAACTCTTCACATCGGGCTTCCAGCCCAAGCGATGCACCACGATCTGGTGCGCCTCCACCTGCAAGACGTTGAAGGAATTGCTCTCGCCGCGCCCACGGGTGGAGGTGGCCGTGCCTGCCTGCACCACCAGCGCCGAATAACCGGGGATGTGATAGCGCCCGGCGCTGCTTACGGCCGAACTGGTATGCACGTGACCCGCCAGCAGCAGGTCGGCACCGCACAGCGCGAAGGCACGCATGGCCGGTACCGCCTGGCCGACCAGCCCGTGATGTTGCGGCCCGGGTGGCAGGTCGAAGGGATGATGGGTGACGATGATCTTGACCAGGTGATCGCCCACGCCGGCCAGTTCGCGCCGCGCGTGTTCGATCTGCCTGTCGTTCACGCGCCCATCCTGGATGGTCAGCGAGCGCGCGGTATTGATGCCGACCACGGCAATTTCCTCGTCCACGTACAGCGGCTGCAGATCGGCCGTGATGTGCCGCTTGTACTTGCGCAGCGGCTGCAGCAGGCGCGCCGCCACGTTGAAGAGCGGAACGTCATGATTGCCCGGCACCACCAGCTGGGGCTGCGGCAGCGCATTGAGAAACTCCCTGGCCTGCTTGAACTGGATGCTGCGCGCGCGTTGGGTGAGGTCGCCCGAAACGACCACCAGGTCCGGCTTGAGCTCGTGGACCTGGGCGATCAACGGTTCGATGATCTCCGGATCGGTGCGCCCGAAATGCAGGTCCGACAGATGGATGAGGGTACGCATCAGTTTTCCCCCAGCAGTTTGTCGAGCAGGCCGGGTTCGCTGGTGCTGGGCGCTTGCGGATCTGCGACCTGCGGCACGATCACCGTCAATGAGGCCGGACGGATGCGGTAGTGCAACGGAGTCTGCATCAGGTTGACTTCGCCATCGGTGGCCACGCGCATGCGCTTCTTGTGCGTCTCGATATGGATCTCGCTGCAGGTCAGTACATCGAAGTCATGCGCTTCACGCAGGCGGCCGAACAGTGCATGCAGGGCCAGTCGCAGCAGGCCCAGCCGGCCGGTGCGGTGGCACACGTACAGACTCAGCTGCCCGTCGGTGAGGGTGGAGCGCTTGCCGATGTCCAGGCCGCTCATGAGGTATTCGTTGTTGCCGATGAAGACGAAAGGCGTGCGCCGCCAGTGCTCCTTGCCATCGATGGACAGCCGCACGCGCAGGAACGGATAACGCCGCAGCGCGCCCATGGCGGCCCAGGTGAAGGCCAGCCATTTGCCGCGACCCAGGCGGGCCTGCTGCTTTTCACGTTCGCGCACGATGTCGGGATAGAGACCCAGGCTGGAATTGTTGATGAAGGGCGCGCCATTGACCTCACCGCTGTCGACCCGGAGCTTGCGCCCGGTGGCGATGTTGGCGATGGCCTCGTCCAGCGTCAGCGGGATGTTGAGGTCTTTGGCAAAGTGATTCAGCGTGCCCAGCGGCAACACGCCCAGCGCGCTCTCGCAGTGTGGATCGGCCAGCAGGGTCGAGGCCACGGCATTGACGCTGCCATCGCCGCCGCCCACGGCGACCACCGCGATCTTGTCGCGCACGGCATCGCGGGCGGCCTGCAGCATGTCTTCGCCGCTGCGCGCCAGACGCACCACGGCGTGCAGGCCGTGACGGGCGAACTCTTCGGTGATGTGGGCGGCCAGTTCCTCGGCGTGGCCGCCACCGGCACGGGCGTTGATGGCAGCCACCACGTCAGGGCGGCGTGCTGCGTCGGGGTGGCCATGGCTGGCGGGCAATTCCTGGGTCGTGTCTTGTTCTGTCATCCGCAGGCGAGTAAGAAGGTGGTTTCAGAGCCCGTTGGAGCGCGGATGCGCGTAATAGTGCCGCTGCCATGTGAAAACCACGGTCGTCCACAGCGCGAACCAGGCCGTGCCCAGCAGCATCGCACCCACTACGTCGCTCAGGAAATGCGCGCCCAGGTAGACCCGGCTGAAGGCGGTCAGCGCCACCAGCAGCAGGGCTGCGCCGATGACGGCGGCCTGCACGCCGCGCTCGCCGGTCTTCAGGCGCGTACCGATGGCGGCGGTCACCCCCGGCTGGTTGAGCAGGTAGGCGGCCAGCATGGCGTAGAGCAGGGTGGCGCCGATGGTGTGTCCGCTGGGAAAGCTGTAGCTGTGCAACACCAGGATGGGATCGTCAAAGCTGGGACGCAGGCGCGCAAAGATGTGCTTGAGCGTGAAATTGCACAGCATGCCGCCGGGCAGCACCAGCAGCAGGTCGGTGACCCAGGCCCAGCGCTGCTTACGGACCATGTGCCACAGCAGCAGTGTGCCCATGGCCAGCACGCCGATGGTCCCATGCAGATGCGTATAGCCGAGTACCAGTTCGGTCAGCGGCGAGAAGGCGTGCTGGTTGAACCAGTCCGCCAGTTGCTGATCCAGACGCGTGAGCGCGCCCTTGCTGCTGACTTCGTAGGCGATCAGCGCGAACAGCATCACCGTGGCCAGCGCGGCCATCAGGCCTGTGGTGAGCGGCAGTCCGAGGTGGTGGTCGCGTGCCATGCGGGCGCGCAGGAAACGCTGGAGGGAGGGAGAGGAAGAAGGGTGTCGTTCTGTCATCCGGCCATTCTAACCTCAGCCCCCCGTGCCCCGGCAAGGGGCTGGAGGGTACCGGTCTGGTCAGGCGCAGGGATCGTTGCCCAGCGCGATGGCACGCAGGGCAGGCAGGTCGCACAGTTCGACGTCGCGATGGTTGACCTCGATGACGCCGGTTTTCTTGAAATTGGTCAGCAGCCGGCTCACGGATTCCACGGCCAGGCCCAGGTAGTTGCCGATTTCCTCGCGCGTCATGCGCAGCTGGAAGCGGGTCGAGGAATAGCCACGGCTGGCGTAGCGCGAGGACAGGTTGAGCATGAAAGCCGCCATCTTCTGCTGCGCGGTCATGCTGCCCAGGGTCAGCATGACGCGTTGCTCGCGCGAAATTTCCAGGCTCATCATGCGATGGAACTGGCGCAGCAGCGTGGGCATGTCGCGGAACAATTCTTCCAGGCGCGTAAACGGAATCTCGCAGACTTCGCTGTCTTCCAGTGCCACCGCTTCGCACAGGTGGTGCCCGGCGCCGATGGCATCCATGCCCAGCAATTCGCCGGCCATCTGGAAACCGGTGATCTGCTGGCCTCCATTGGTATTGCCCTGGAAGGTCTTGAAATGGCCCAGGCGGATGGCATAGAGCATGTCGAACTTGTCGTTGAGGCGGTACAGGCTCTCATCGCGCTTGACCTTGCGGCGGCGGTTGATGACCTGTTCCAGCCGCTGCATGTCACCCTGGTCCAGCCCCATTGGCAGGCACAGCTGGTGCATGCTGCAGGCCGAGCAGCTGGCGCGCAAGGCGTGCAAGGTGAGCGGAGGTGGCGATTGAATGGGCGTGTGGGCAGGTAAGCTGGACATAAGCGTTGGATTTCCTCTGTGTTGTGGCGGCGTCGTCTGGCCAAGGCTTGGCGTGATGATATGTGATGCGCCACATTGTCATGCGGCCACGCTGCGATTTTTTCGTTACTTTTACCACAGTTCTCACCTGCAAAACGCATCGGCAGGCGTACCCATCAAAACTTTCATCGGAGCAAGCGGGAACTTGCTTTTCGGTTACGCCACCCTGTTGGCACCCGGCGGCCCGGACTATTTCACCAGTTTCAGGACCGCCCGGAACTGCGGATGCGCGCTGTGCTGCAGCCATTCGTAGGCCACCATCTCCAGCGTGACCGGGATGGCACCAGCGGCGCGCAGGCGCTCGAATGCCGCATCCCGGTCCAGCGGGCGGCGCGAGCCGCAGGCCTCCAGCAGGGGCAGCACCGTGTAGCCCTGTTGCAGCAGGGAAAGCGCAGTCTGCAGCACGCAGATGTGGGCTTCGCAACCGGCGACGATGAGCTGCCGTACGGCCGGTGGTATGACCGGCAGCAGGCCGTCCGCGCAGGCATCGAAATGCTGCTTGGAGAGCGTCTTGTCGCACAGGCGGGCAATATCCGGATGGTTGTGGCCGAGCTTGTCCGGCATCTGTTCGGTGGCGATGACCGGCACCCCGAGCAGGCCGGCGATGGCTGCCATGCGCACGGTCTGCGCCAGCACCGCCTGGCCCTCGTGGATGGCGGGCAAGAGTTTTTCCTGGGGATCGATCACCAGCAGGGCGGATTGATGAGCCTGGATCAGCATGGAAGTCCTGTCATGTGGGCTTGGCAGAAATTGAAGGTCTTGTGTCATTGACGCCAAGCGGGTGGGAATCCGACAATTTTTCCATCATTGACCCTTCGGAGCAAATCCATGCGCGCCTCCTTGTCCGCCGATTCCCATGGCGGTAGCCGCAATGCCGCCATCCTGGCCTTGTGCCAGGGCCTGTTCACCTGCGCCATCTCGATCGACCTGACCCTGACCGCGCTGACCGGGTGGCAACTGGCCCCCGACAAGGCGCTGGCGACCTTGCCGTTCGCCCTCATCACGGTGGCCGGTGCCGTGGTGACCTGGTTTGCGGCGTTCTTGATCCAGCGCCTGGGCCGGCGCTGGTCCTTCGTGCTGGGGGCAGCCAGTTGCTGTGTCGGCGGGCTGATCTCGGTGTGGTCGGTCTGGCATGGGCAGTTCTGGTTCTTCTGCGTCGGCACGGCGCTGGTCGGTGTATTTCAGGCATTTGCGCAGTATTACCGACTGGCTGCCGCCGATGCGGTCGCCGAAGCGGCCAAGAGCCGTGCCATTTCCACCGTGCTGGCCGGGGGCGTCATCGCCGCCCTGGTCGGCCCGGCCCTGGCGGCCTGGAGCAAGGATTGGTTCCCGGCGGCGCTGTTTGCCGGGGCCTATCTGGTGGTGGCGCTCATGGGGTTGTTGTCGGTGCTGGTACTGGTGCTGTTCTATCGGGATCAGGCCGAACCATCCAGCACGGCGCAGTCGCAATCCGACCTCGCACCCGCGCGCCCGCTATCGGCCATTGCACGTACGCCGGTCTTCATGGCCTCGGTCGCCAACAACGTGGCCGGGTCCATGGTGATGATGTTCATCATGACGGCCGCCCCCCTGGCGGCGGTGGCCTGCCATCACGGCATCGATGATGGCGCGGCCATCATCCAGTGGCACCTGATGGGCATGTACGCGCCCTCCTTCTTTGCAGGGCGCCTGATCCAGCGCTTCGGCCTGGGACCGGTGCTGCTGGCAGGGCTGGGCATGAATCTCGGCTGCGCCGTCATCGCCATGCTCTCAACCACGCTGCCTGCTTTCTACGTTGCCTTGCTGCTGCTGGGTGTGGGCTGGAATTTCATGTTCGTCGGTGGCACTACCTTGCTGGCGCAATCCTATACCCCTTCGGAACGCGCCAAGACCCAGGGTCTGGCCGAGCTGATGCGCTATGCCGCGACGGCTCTGGCCACGCTGGGTGCCGGTCCCTTGCTGGCCCGCTTCGGCTGGGAAACGCTCAATGCGGCCATCCTGCCGGTGCTGCTGGTGTCGGCGCTGGTCACGCTGCGCTGGATGTGGGCCCAGCGCACTGCGCGTACGGCGCTGGTGGCGGGCCTGCGCTAACATCGGAGCATGATTCCAATGAACCCCGTCCTTTCCGCGCAGGCCACGCAGGCCCCGCGCAATGTGGTGCTGCTGGCTTATGGCGGCATGAACCTGCTGGATCTTGCCGGCCCGATGCAGGTACTGGCGACCACCAACCGCCTGCAAGGCCGTGAAGTCTATCGCCTGCATGTGGCCTCGGCAGAGGGCGGCGCGGTGACCACCAGCGCCGGCCTGCCGGTGTTGACGCAAGCGCTGTCCGCGCTGGACGCGCTGCTGTGCGCTGGGGAACTGCACACCTTGATGTCCCCCGGCGGCAGCGTGGGAGACAGCTTCCGCATCGATCCCGCCCTGGTCGCGTGGATCCGCGAGGCCGCGCCGCTGGCCCGGCGCGTCTGTTCGGTCTGCACCGGTGCTTTCCACCTCGCCGAGGCGGGCGTGCTGGATGGCTTGCGGGTGACGACGCACTGGGATTCGGCCGAAGATTTGCAGCAGCGTTATCCCGCACTGGAAGTGGATGGCGAGCCCATCTACATCCGCCAGGGCCGCATCTGGACCTCGGCGGGTGTCACCGCCGGTATCGACCTGACACTGGCGCTGGTGGAACAGGATCTGGGGCACGGCGCTGCGATTGCGACGGCCCGCCAGTTGGTGATGTTCATCAAGCGTCCGGGCGGACAATCGCAATTCAGCACGCCGCTGGCTTCACAGGCCACCGGGGCGGGGCGGTTTGCCGAGCTGCATGCCTGGATCGCCGGCAATCTGGAAGCGGATCTGCGGGTCGAGAACCTGGCCCGCCAGGCCAACATGAGTCCGCGTACCTTCGCGCGGTTGTATGTGGCCGAGACCGGCCGCACGCCGGCGCGCACGGTCGAGCTGATGCGGCTGGAGGCGGCGCGCCGGGCGCTGGAAGAANCCCGGCTGCCGCTCAAGCGCATTGCCAGCCAGTCCGGCTACGGGGAAGAACAGAACCTGCGGCGGGTATTCCTGCGCCAGCTGGGGGTGAGCCCGGGGCAATACCGCGAGCGCTTCGCGGCCCAGTGATCTACTGCCGCACACCGCGCAGGAAACGTTCCTGGTGGTGTCGGACTCCCTCGCTGATGCGCTCCCAGGTGCGTGCAGGGAAGTCGTCCGGCAGTTCGCCTTCGGCCACCGCCAGGGCATGCTCGGCGCCTTGCACCAGCGCCAGCATCGCCTGCCACACCGGTTCGCCGCCGTGCTGCAAGGCCAGCTGCCGCCAGTGGCGGGCTTCGATGGTATGGAAGTGGCGATGCGGATTGCGTCCGCGCAGCAGCATGGCCGGACCGGCCTGCCGGGCGCGGAACTGGTTCGGCCCTGTGCCAAAGTAGGGCCACATCGACAGCACGTCATACAGCGGCGTCATCTCGTAACGGCCGCCCGCATGCAGGTGCAGCGAGAAATTCTTGGCATGGCCGTCGGTGGCCGCCAGCAGGAAGAAGGCCAGTTGCGCCAGCAGGAAATACGTCTTGTCGCCGCCCTGGCTGCTGGCATTGAGCAGGCCCAGGCACTGGTTCAGGCCGGGACCGCCCTGGCTCTCATACTTCATCGTCGGTGGCAGGCCGAAGGCCTGGCAGAAATCCTCCTGCGGCAGGCGGGCGATCCAGCCCTCCTTCATCCTGACGCGGTCGAAACGCTCCACCGCCAGCACCGTATGACGCCCGAAATGTTCCACCCGCGCCGGGGCCACCGGCAGACCCATCGCTGCCAGGATGCGGGAGCACAGCCATTCGTTGTAGACCGAGTCGCCCGCATCGACCCGCTGCATCACGCCGCCGATCAGGCCCAGCGGCAGCTTGATGATGTGGGTGGTCGGCGTGGCCCCCAGAGGACGGCACCACTTGCCGCGATGCCAGGTCAGAGCGGTCTTTTCCTGTGCACCTGCGATCGAGATGCGCAGCGCATCTTCCTGGGCGCTGGCCGGGGGCGAAGACAAGGGCAGGGCATACAGCAGTTGTTCGAGCATCGCCTCATCCAGACGCTCGCAGTGGATGCTGCGCCAGCCTTGCGGTTCCTGGTCCGGTGGCAACAGTTGCAGCGCGCCGACGCAGTCGCGTCCCAGGGCCTGCAAGAGGTCGAAGACTTCGGTGGAGGGCAGGCGATAACGTTGCCGCAGCCGTTCGCGGATATCGGCGTTGTCTGGGAGCAGGTTGTCGAAATAGTTGCGCACGCTGTCGCCGCGCAGCTCGCCCGAGGCGGTCAGCGGCAGGGACAGCGACAAGGGACGAAAATGCGACGAGCGCACCCACGTGGGCGCATAGCGGAAGCGGTGTACCTGGCGTTCCACGCTCCAGGTACCGACCAGCTCACCGTTCATCCAGGCATGCAGCATTACCAGGAGCCCTGTTTGCGTGAGGGGATGTAGACAGCCCCCGCTTCCCCGGCCGCATGGACCGGCTTGTCTGCCGCGTGGACATGCAGCTTGAGACCGGCCCCCAGTGTCGACAGGAGCAACAGCATCTGCTCCACGCTGACGGCACCCGGATTGGCTTCGATCTCGGCAATGCGCGCCTGGCTGATGCCGATGCGCTCGCCCAGTTGCGCCTGGGTCATGTGCCGCTGCTTGCGCAAGGCCCGCAGATGCTCGCGCAACTGGATGGAGAGGCTGATGGGAAAATCGTTGGCCATGGAGCTTTCCTCAAGACAAGGATGCAGCCGCAACGGTGCGCATGGCGGATGGCCAGGCTGTGCGGCTGTTGAGGAAAATATAGGGCAAGACCGATAAAATTACAATATAAGAAATATCTTGTTTTTGGTTTTTATCGTTTAAATCCTATAAATCAACATTATCAGCTTTGGCTTGTATTCATGTCTGCGTCGGGTCGCCTGGGGCCAAGGCCGTCAATGCCGCCAGCGAATCCAGCCACCACGACAGGGCCGGGCCAGCCGGATGGTCCGGTTTGTAAACGCACTGGATCGGCAGTTCCGCTCCTTGCGGCGGATGGTGGATGGTGCTGATGCTGACCAGCCGGCCGCGGTCCAGGTCATTCTTGACCACGTGCAGCGGCATGTTGCCCCAGCCCATGCCGGCACGCAGCAGGGCGTGCTTGGTGCCGAGATCGCTCATGCGCCAGGTCAGCCGCGAGTGCACCGAAAAATCCTGGCGCGCGGTGAGTTCGCTGCGGTCCGACAGCACCAGCTGGGTTTGCTGCTGCAGGAGTTTTTCGGAAATCCTTCCTTTCACCTTGGCCAGCGGATGGTCGGGTGCCACCACGGCCACCAGCTGCACGCTGGGCAGCGTGATGCGCAGCAGGTTGGGCGGTGTGGTCGGCAGTGTCCCCAGGATGCCCAGCATGGAGCGTCCGTCAATGACGCGCTCGGCCACCGCCCCCAGTGCTTCCACCTCCAGTCGTACGGTCACCGCCGGGAAGGCGACGCGAAAGCGCTGCAGGAGGTCCACCAGACAATCGGTAGGAAAGAACACATCCACCGCCAGCGAGACTTCCAGCTCCTGCCCGCGGGCATAGGAATTGGCCCGCACCTGCAGCGAATCCACGTGATCCAGCACCTGGCGGGCATCGGCCAGCAGGGCCACGCCGGGGCTGGTCAGCTGTGGCCGGTAGCCGCTGCGGTCGAACAGCAGCACGCCCAGCTGGTCTTCCAGCGTGGCGATGGCATAGCTGACGGCCGACTGCGCCCGCGACAGCTTGCGCGCGGCGGCCAGGAAGCTGCCGCTGTCGGCCACCTGCACGAAATCCCGCAACTGATCCAGCGACAGACGCTCAATATTCATAGGACCCTCAAGCTACGATGAAATAAGGAAGTGCCAACTATATCTAAAATTTAGATCATGATTATAAAAAGATAATCAGTTTTAGCCGAAGGCGAACTTGCCTATTCTGTCGTCACTGGCTGCAGCGAATGCATCACCGGGCAGAGCACAGCGCGAGAGCCGGTCAGAGATTGGCGTCAGGCAATAACAAGATTCAAGGCAACACGGCATCACCATTCAAACATCGTCGTTCACCCAACATCAGAGAGGCTTACCATGATTACCAACTTCACCACTTTCCGTATTGGCCGCGTCCTGCTGGCTTCCTTGTTCGTCATTTCGGGCATTTTCAAGATCGTCGGCTTTGCCGGCACGGTCGGCTACTTCGGCAGCCTGGGCCTGCCGGTACCGACCCTGGCCGTGCTGGTCACCATCCTGGTCGAAGTCGGCGGCGGCTTGCTGCTGATGACCGGCCGTGGCGTGCGTCCGGTGTCGCTGGTGATTGCGCTCTTCACCGTCGGCGCAACCCTGTCGGCCCACCATTTCTGGACGCTCGAGGGCGCTGCTGCCCAAGGCCAGATGATTCACTTCCTCAAGAACGTGGCCCTGATCGGTGCACTGCTGCTGGTGTCCTCGATCGACCCGCAAGCCCAGCCGGAAGAAAGCCGTTGAGCCTGATGGCCGCCCGTTCCAACCATCGACCATGATTCACCGGCCCGCACCCACGACGTGCGGGCCTCTTCAGGAGAGACAAGCATGAGCACCCCCTACACCCGTCAAATCGAACGCCTGGTCAACGGCATCCCTACCCAGGATGGCGCCGGCGTGAGCCTCACCCGCGTGCTGACCCACGACCTGCAGCGCCGCCTGGACCCGTTCCTGATGCTGGATGCCTTCCACTCGGACGAGCCCAGCGATTACCTGGCCGGTTTCCCCGACCACCCGCACCGCGGCTTCGAAACCGTGACCTACATGCTGGCCGGCCGCATGCGCCACCGGGACAATGCCGGTAACGAAGGCTTGCTGGAACCGGGCGGCATGCAATGGATGACGGCCGGCCGTGGCCTGGTGCACTCGGAGTTGCCGGAACAGGAAAACGGCCTCATGAGCGGCTTCCAGCTGTGGGTGAACCTGGCGGGCAAGGACAAGATGACCGATCCCGGCTATCAGGACATCCCCTCGGCAGGTATCCCCGAGACCGAGCCGCAAGCGGGCGTGAAGGTCCGCGTCTTGGCCGGGACCGCCTTCGGCGTGGCTGGCGCCATCAGCCGCGAGACAACCGAGCCGTTGTATCTGGACCTGAAGCTGGAAGCCGGCGTGACGCTGGACCTGCCGATCCCGGCCACGCACAATGCCTTCCTCTACGTGTATGAAGGCAAGCTGGCCGTAGGTGTGGCAGGCAGCGAGACCCGTGCCGCCGAGGCTGGTCGCATGGCGGTGCTGTCCAACGTGGCGGGCGCCGCCGGTGTGACGGTGCGTGCCGAGCAGGCCAGCCGCTTCCTGCTGATTGCCGGCAAGCCCTTGAATGAGCCGATTGCCCAGTGGGGCCCGTTCGTGATGAATACCCGCGAACAGGTGGAAGCCGCCATCGACGATTTCCGCGCCGGTCGTTTCTGAACCCTTGATTCATCCGAACCCCAGCAGGCGGGCAGCCAGGTGCGCCCGCCGCCACAGGAGAGCACCATGAGCAACATTCTTCACCAGATCCACGGCTTGACCCGCGACATCGGTTTCCCGGTCCGGCGCCTGCTGCCGGCGGCGGCTGCACGCACGGTCGGTCCCTTCGTCTTTTTCGATCATATGGGGCCGGTTGAATTCGATGCCGGCACCACCGAAGGCGATGTCCGCCCGCATCCCCACATCGGCCTCGCCACCGTGACTTACCTGTTCTCGGGCGCCATGATGCACCGTGACAGCCTGGGCGTGGTCCAGCGCATCACCCCGGGGGCGGTCAACTGGATGGCCTCGGGACGCGGCATCGTCCACTCCGAGCGCATCCCCGACGATATCCGCGAGCAGAAAGTGCCGGTGCATGGCCTGCAGATGTGGGTGGCCCTGCCGGCCGAGCAGGAAGACAGCGACCCGCTGTTCCGTCATTACGCCTCGGAAGACATGCCTGAGGCGCAAATCGGCGGTGCGCGTCTGCATGTGCTGGCGGGTTCGGCGTTCGGCGTGAGTTCGCCGGTGGCCACGGCCAGCCCGACGCTGTATGTGGCGGGCAGCACCACGCAAGGGGCCGAGCTGGAGATTGCCGCGGACGTACAGGAACGCGCGGTCTACGTGGTCCGTGGTGACGTGACGCTGGACGGCGAGCGTATGGAGCCGGGTACGCTGGCCATTCTGGCACCGGGTGCGGCAGTGGCGCTCAAGGCCGTGGGAGAAACGGTCTTCATGATCCTGGGCGGCGCACCGCTGGATGGTCCGCGCTTCGTGTGGTGGAATTTCGTGGCGACCTCGCGCGAGAAGATCGAAGCGGCCAAGCTGGCGTGGAATGGACGTGACAAGAACGTGTTCCCGGATATTCCCGGCGAGACCGAATGGATTCCGCTGCCGGCGCATTGATACGCCGTGATCCAAAAAGAAAACTGTCTGTCGCCCTGGCTGCGACAGGCAGTTTTTTGTCCGATCAAAGGTAGGCCGGATTGACGGCCAGGATATCCTTCGCACACGCCAAGGCTGCTTCGCATTGCGATTGCACGACGCTCGCCACGCGCTGCGTCATGCGCGGGTTTCCTCCCTGCGCCAGCACCTCGTGGCAGATGTCCGGCAATTTTTTCAGGCTGTGCGTGGCCAGCTCCTTGAGCGCATTGACGACCAGCCTCGGTGCAAGGGCGCACTCATGCGCCATCAAGGCCCAGTCGAAAGCACGAATGGTGCGCGGATCAAAATTGTCGCCCACCGCCATCGCCAGTTGGTCGGCCACCTGAGCGTCAATGAGCGCCAATCCCGACACCATGTCATAAGCTGGCGCCAGGACCAGCCGATTGGCATCGCTGAAGAAACTCAGGTTCTTGGCGTGCGCATCGGTATTGCCGATCAATACCTGGAAGATGAGCCAGCGCAGGAAGGCAAGCTTGGCGGGGCCGGTCGAGTGCATCAGGTCACGGTCACCTAGCAAGCGGAAGAAGCGTTTGAGCGAGGCGCCATCGCGTATCTCCTTGACGTCATCGCCATCGCCAAAGGGGCGTTCGTATTTGAAGTCGACCGGAAGTCCCAGGGCTTGACAGCCGTCTATGCATTGCCGGCGCAAGACTTGCGTGCCGTCGGCCTGCGCTGCTTGCATGTCCCCCCGGGCGGGGACACGATCAAATCGCTCAACCACCAGTACCGGCTCCGGTACGTGCGCCAGTCTCACCGCAGCCGCGCTGACGCCCACCGCGTCTGCCAGCAGCATGCACATCAGTTCGTTGGTGGTCATGCCCGCGAGCTGCCGGCTGACCGGCTCCGGCTTGAGGATGTGGGTGGAGGACTGTTGCAGCGTTTCCGGCAGAAACCACGCATCGCCCTGCTGGAGGACGGCCAGTTTGTCCTGATAACCGGCGATGGACAGCCTGACCCGGCCATCCCATACCGTGAAAGGATGCTCTGGCCGGGCCCGGATGCGCTGCGAGAGTTCCTCCGATGACAGCCGCCTGGCTTGCCGCTCGTGCTTGTCGTGGGGCGTAACGGCGTTGGCGGTGAAGACCAGCGCGCCCGCCGACTCGCGGCCGAGTGCATGCAGCAGACCCGCCAGGTTTGCCTTGGAGAGATGGTAATTGGCCACAGCGTCGTCCAGCGCCTTTCCTTCCGGAAGCAGGTTCTGGAAGAAATTGCGCACCTCCATGCTGTGACGTTCCCTGCTTTCTGCCTCGGGACGAATCAGGGGAAGGGCCGGCGACAGGGCATGGCCGGATTGCGTCCAGTCATCGTCGTAGCGCAAGGAAAACAGGTTCTCATCGGTGTGGTGCCAAAGCTCGCCGACCCGCACTCCACCCATCCAGATGTTGAGGAACATGCTCATCGATGCCACGCCGGGAACAAGCGCGGGAGTTCTTTCTCCGCAGTGTGTCGTTCCTCTGCCGAGACCGAGAAGAACGAAACGCCCAGGCAATCCGCCACATCAAGCATCTTGCCGATGCTTACCGTCGGCTTGCCCGATTCAATGTCACTCAGGGTTTGGATGGACACGTTCGCCAGTGCGCAAACGTCGGCAATTCGCATTCCGGCTGCTTTACGTGCGGCCCGGATGGCGGCGCCGAAACCTGCTGCTTCGTTGATCTTTCCAAAATATTCTGGCTTTGCCATATGCCCTCCGTATTCTGCTATAGAAGAATAGCAGGTTTCTCCAGGGCTGAATTAACTCAATATTCTATCAAAATAGAATTTTTTATTGCGGTGGAACGTATTTCGGGAAAACGAGTGACAAATTCTGCTATGGCAGAATATTTTGTGCGGATTTTGGAGAATAAGCCATGCAAGATGATCGAATTGCTACCGACCACCTGAAAACAAAACCGCCTGCGGCATTCCAGCGACAGGCGGTTAGTGATCGGCCGTTGCAGCCGTTCATGCGCTGACAAATCAGATCAGCCCGATGATGCGCCCCATCTCGGTGATGTAGGGACTGTCTTTGAGCACCTGGTTTTCCAGGCTGTCGGCGGCGCGGCGCAGGGAGTGCCAGGTATCGCCGACCTGTCCCGCATGCGGCTGCGGTTCGCTCAGGTGCTGGCGCAGACGGGCGATGTCTTCGCGCAGCTGGTCGGCTTCGGTGCTGCCAGCGGGCAGTTTCTGCAATTCCGCCTCGAACTGGCCGACCATGTCCAGCAGGCGCTGGTGGTCGAACGCTGGGGTTTGCATGGGCTCGCTCATGGATTCTCCTTCGGTGATGGACCGGCTCCATCATAGGCGCATCACGCCCGGGCCGGCAAAAAAAAGGCGCCGGGGTTTGCCCGGCATCAAGTTCTTCTGTTTGGGTACGGTTGCCAGGCACAAGTTCCGGCAGCGCCGTGTACAGGCCATGCTTTGTTACACTGGCGTCTGTTTTTGCGCGGCGCTTCCTGTGCCACGCTCGCTGATCCCCTGATTCATGACCTCACACGACGACACTTCCGCTTTCATCACCTGGACCACCGGTGCCACTTCACAGCAACTGCGCTGGCATTCCGAGGCCGGCAATCCGCCCCCCAAGCGCGTCGTCGAGGCGGACGACCAGATGGCTGCCGATGCCGCCTACAAGCTGGCCTGCGAGGGTACCGGCCTGCTCTGGCGCGGCGACTTCCAGAATGCACGCCAGCTGCTGCAAGCCTTGGGCCGACGTGTGGACCGCGCCCGCGAGCGCGCCCAGGCCAAGAGCAAATTCAAAGCGGCCACCGCCGAGAGCCCGGCGCAAGCCTTCCATCATCATCGCCAGATGCAGGCGCAGCGCGCGCGCATTCTGGGCATGCTGCTCATTCCCGTCGATCCCGCTTTCGTGGTGCCGCTGCGCCGAGCGCCCGACGTGCAGGCCGCCTGCCGCGAAGCCTATGCGCCGACGCTGCAGGGCACATCCTTTGCGGTCTCGCTGCGCGAGCTGCAGGGCCTGATCGGTGCGCATGAGTGGCGCAAGAAGGGCGTCGAGATCGGCGCACTGGGTAGCCGCATCCATCCGTGGTATGGCGTCTTCTCGCCGGTGCGTGGCGAGTACGTGGACCTGGTGGCCAAGGCCCCGCTGCCCTCGACCGAACTGGCCTTCGATATCGGCGTGGGCAGTGGCGTGCTCTCCGCCGTGCTGGCCCGGCGCGGCGTGCGCAAGATCATCGCCACCGACATGGACCCGCGCGCACTGGACTGCGCACGCGAGAACCTGCAAGGGCTGGGGGTCCTGCCGCAGGTCGAATTGCAGGAGGCCGATCTGTTCCCGGCAGGCCGCGCGCCGCTGATCGTCTGCAATCCGCCCTGGCTGCCGGCGCGTCCCAGTTCTCCGATTGAACACGCGGTCTATGACCCGGACAGCCGCATGCTGCTGGGCTTCCTGAAGGGACTGGCCGATCACCTGACCCCGCAGGGCGAAGGCTGGCTGATCCTGTCCGACTTCGCCGAACACCTGGGTTTGCGCGCCCCGGGCATGCTGGCCGAGGCGATTGCCCAGGCCGGGTTGGAAGTGGTGGCACGGCACGACATCAAGCCGCGCCACGGCAAGGCAGTCGATCGCGATGATCCTCTGCATGCGGCGCGCAGCAAGGAAACCACCAGCCTGTATCGCCTGCGCGCCCGCGCCTGAACCCACCTGATGCCAGCAAGGAGACACCATCCATGAACATGATCCGATGCCTGCCGCTGCTGTTGGGTGTGCTGCTCCTGCCGGCCACGGCCCAGGTCACCACCCGCGATCTGGGCGGCCATTACGGTCCGCAGCAAGGGGTACCCGTTCCGGTACCGGTCCCTATCCCGGTACCGGATGCGCTGAACCGCAACCCGCAGCTCAGCGAACCCATCACCACCTCCGGCAACAGCTGCGCCTGCCAGGTGGCCGAGACCAGCGGCAGCGCCTGCATGATCTTCCTGCGCACCAATGCGGCCGACTGGATCGCCCGCAATGCGCCGCAGACGCCGTTGCGCTCGTCGGCCAGCGGACGTTACTACGATGCCTCCTTCGCGCTCGCGGCCAGCGCCTGCGCGGCACGCAAGGTGACGCCCGGCAGTGTGAAGGTACATTGGCTGGATCGCCGCAATGCGATCCTGGAATGGAAATAGGGCGCTGATTCGCGCTCAGCGCCTCAGGCCGGCTCCTGCCAGGCCGGGAAATCCAGCAGGACCGCAAAATGCCCGTCGGGCAGGTAGGCAAAGCGCATCTCGCCCTCATGCGCGCGCATGACTTCCTCCACGATGGACAAGCCCAGGCTCGCCCCCATGCGGTTCTCGCCGCGCGGGGCGAAGGGCTTGCGCAATCTCTCCCAATCCGCGGCAGCAATCCCCGGCCCGTCATCGATGAAGCTCAGGCGATGGCGCTGGCCATCGCTGTCCAGCCTTACGTGCAACAGCCCCGGCGCGCCGTATTGCAGGGCGTTGTCGAGGATGTTCTTGATGGCCTCCCCCAGCGCAATCGGATCGCCCTGGATCAAACAGGGCAGGGGCGGCACATCCAGCGCCAGGTCGTGCGGCGTGCGCGCGCGATTGGACAGCACTTCGGTCATCTGCGAGCGCACCAGGTCGGCCAGATCGATGCGTTCCTGCAGCCGGCTGTCATTGCGATGCTGGACCATGGCGTGATTGATGAGCTGGTTCACCAGCGCGCCCAGGTGGCGCGTGCGTTCGCGCAGCAGCGCAAGGTGGCGTTGGCGCTTCTCTTCGCTGGGCTCGGTAGCCAGCAGTTCCATCTGCGCCACCAGGGCGGTGACGGGCGTGCGCAACTGATGCGCGGCATCGCCGATCACGCGGCGCATGGTGGCGCGGTGGACCACCAGCCTTTCCATGAAGGCATTGATGGCCGAGACCAGCGCATGCGTCTCGGCAGGCACGGTTAACGACAGGGGTGAAAGATCGTTCAGGTCCCGCTCACGGATGGCCGCCTCGATGCGCTTGAGCGGCGCCAGTGCCTGGTACAGGGTGAACATTGCTGCCAAAATCGTCAGCGCGCTCATGGCCACGATCACCACCAGTGCCTTGCCGCCCAGGCTCTGCGCAAAGGACATGCGCGCGTTGTTGGTCTGCGCCAGCACGATCACGGCCCAAGGATGGGCGCTGTCGACCGGCATGCGCCGCCCGATGATGGCCATGCGCACCGGCGTGCCCAGATAATCGCCATCGCGCAACAGCGGGCCTTGTTCCAGCTCGTTCCAGGGAATCTCCGGACGGAATTCGGCATCGCCCGCGATCACCCGTCCGCGCGGATCGAAGACCGCATAGATCGCGTGGTCCCCGGTGCCCAGCATCGACAGCGCCGCCAGCGGCACATCGACATTGACCTCGCCATGGTCGTACCAGGTGTTTTCGGCGATCTGCAAGGCACTGCCGGCCAGGATGCGGTCATAGGCCTGGCGTGCGGCCAGCTGGGTCGAGATCCAGATGGCGATGAGCAGCACGGCGGCACTCACCAGCAGCACCGCGCCTACGCGCACCACCAGCCGCGTGTAGAGCGAGCGTCCGGCGACGACGTGCGGCGAACGGCCCAGCATCAGTGCAGGGCAGCGGCCGGGGTGGACGCGGAAGCTTCACCGGCGGCCGGGGCGTGCAACACCAGCTGATAGCCGAGCCCACGCAGGGTGCGGATTTCAAAGGCGGCAGCGGCCAGTTTCTTGCGCAGGCGCGCCACGTATTGCTCGACCGTGTTGGCGTTGGGGGTGTCGTCGACGGTGAAGAGGCGATCCATCAGCTCATCTTTGTTGAAGATGCGCCCCGGCCGTGCCGCGATGATTTCCAGCAGCGTCACCTCGCGCCGGGTCAGCTCGATGGGCTGGCCGTCCAGCGTGGCGGTGCGGCTCTTGCGGTCGATGCACAGGTTGGCACAGTGCAGCAGGTTGGTCGATTCGCCGCCGCTCCGGCGCAGGAGCACGCGGATGCGCGCGTCCAGCTCGCGGAAGTCGAAGGGCTTGACCAGGTAATCGTCCGCGCCCAGGTCGAGTGCGCGCACGCGCTCTTCGATCTCGCCGCAGGCGGTGAGCATGAGCACCGGCGTGTGCTGGCCGCGGGCGCGCAATTGCTCCAGCAGGGAGAAGCCATCGGTCTGCGGCAGCATCACGTCCAGGATCAGCAGGTCGAAGGCCTCGCCCAGGCGGCGCGCGGCGTGGCCGCCGTGGCTTTCCCATTCGACGGTGTGGCCGATGCGGGCCAGATGGGAAACGATGGCTTCGGCCACGTCGGCGGTGTCTTCGACCAGCAGGATGCGCATGGGATCTCCAGTGTTGTTTTCCGATGCCGCAGCTGTTGGACGCTGCTTGGGCAGGTCGTCATTGTATGTCCGAACCGCTCACGAAAAGAAGACGTCAGGATTTAGTCAGATTCGTTACAGCTTGGCGGCCTAGCATCCGTTCCAGCATCAATAATTCTTATAAATCATTTGGAGACTGGCATGAGCGACCCTGCCCAAGCTGCGGCTATCCTCGACCCATCGCGTCCGTTGTTGGAAATCGACCGCGTTACCTTGCAATACAAGACCACCGATTCACTGGTCACCGCTACCCAGAACGTCAGTTTCAACGTCCATCCGGGCGACCGCTACATCCTGCTGGGCCCTTCGGGCTGCGGCAAATCGACGCTGTTGAAGGCCATCGGCGGCTACCTGCAGCCGACCTCGGGGGCGATTCGTCTCAAGGGACGGGAAGTGCATGAGCCCGGTCCGGACCGCATGATGGTGTTCCAGGAATTCGACCAGCTGCTGCCCTGGAAGACGGTGCGCCAGAACGTGGAGTTCGCACTGCACGCCAGTGGCCGCCTGCAAGGCAAGGCCGCCGCCGAACGCGCCGAGTACTACATCAGCAAGGTTGGCCTGGCCAAGTTCATCGACAGCTATCCGCACATGCTCTCCGGCGGCATGAAGCAGCGCGTTTCGATTGCCCGTGGCATGGCCATGGAGCCGGACGTGCTGCTCATGGACGAACCCTTCGCCGCGCTGGATGCACTGACCCGCCGCAAGATGCAGGACGAACTGCTGCGCCTGTGGGACGACACCCAGTTCACGGTGCTCTTCGTGACCCACTCGATCGAAGAAGCGATCCGCGTGGGCACCCGCATTCTGCTGCTCACCCCGCACCCGGGCCAGGTCCGCGCCGAACTCAACAGCATCGATCCGGGCCAGCTGGGAACGGCTGCCCAGGCCGAACTGGAAACCCGCATCAACGACATGCTGTTCGCCCATCACTGAGCCGCGCCGGAGACCTCATCATGCAAACCAATCTGCCCTTCGTCCGCCCGGAAATCCTGGTGGACCCCAATCCCAATGCCTCTGCCGAAGTGCAGCGGCCGCTGTCGGCCTTCGAGTCCCTGTATCGCATGGGCTGGCTGCGCAAGACCGTGATCCTGCTGGTACTGGCCCTGATCTGGGAAGTCTATGGCCGCTGGCTGGACAATGCCTTGCTGTTCCCGAGCTTCAGCGAGACGGTGCAAGCCTTCCTCTCCGGCATCGGCAGCGGCGTGCTGCTGCAGCGTGCGGCGGTATCGATGCAGACGCTGCTGGTCGGCTATGGCCTGGGCATCCTGCTGGCCGGGCTGCTGACGACGGTGGCCATCAGCTCGCGCATCGGCAATGACCTGCTGGAAACGCTGACCTCGATGTTCAATCCGCTGCCTGCCATTGCGCTGTTGCCGCTGGCGCTGATCTGGTTCGGTCTCGGTACCGGCAGCATCATCTTCGTGCTGGTGCATTCGGTGCTGTGGGCGGTGGCGCTCAATACCCATGGCGGCTTCCGGGCGGTGTCCAACACGCTGCGCATGGTCGGCCAGAACTATGGATTGCGCCGCTTCTCGCTGGTGAAATCGATCCTGATCCCGGCCGCTTTCCCCAGCATCCTGACCGGCCTCAAGGTGGGCTGGGCCTTCGCCTGGCGTACGCTGATCGCGGCCGAGCTGGTCTTCGGCGTGTCCTCGGGTGCGGGCGGGCTGGGCTGGTACATCTTCGAAAACCGCAACCAGCTGGAAACGGCCAATGTCTTCTCGGGCCTGTTCTTCGTGATCATCATCGGCCTGGTGGTGGAGAACCTGATCTTCGCCCAGATCGAGAAGCGCACCATCCGCCGCTGGGGCATGCAGCACTGAGCTGCCGGTCTGCCGGACCTTGTCTCCATACAAGGTCCGCGCAAGCCATACATCAACACGCAACGATCCATACAAGACCGATAAACTGACGACCTTCAGGAGACAAGCATGCAACGACGTACCTTTACCAGCCTCATGATGGCCAGCGCCCTGGCGCTGTCCGCCGTATCCGGCACCGCTCGCGCCGAAGCGCAGGAAGTGCGCATCTCGCACGGCTATGGCCTGCTGTACCTGCCGCTGATGGTGATCCGCGACCAGAACCTGGTGGAAAAGCACGCCAAGGCCATGGGCCTGGGCGAGGTCAAGACCAAGTGGGTGCTGCTCGACGGCGGCAACGTCATCAATGACGCCATGCTGGCCGGCAACCTCGACATCGCCGGCACTGGCGCGCCGGGTTTCGTGACGCTGTGGTCCAAGGCGCATGGCATTCCGCGTTCGGAAGTGGTGGGACTGGGCGCACTGTCGACTTCGCCGCTCTGGCTCAATACCAACAACCCCAACGTCAAGTCGCTGAAAGACTTCACGCCCAAGGACAAGATCGCCATCCCCGGCATCAAGACCTCGTTGTCGGCCGTGTTGTTGCAGATGGCTGCCGCCAAGACATTCGGCATCGAGAACTATGCCAAGCTGGATCCGCTGACGGTGAGCCTGTCGCACCCGGAAGCCATGGCTTCGCTGATCTCGGGCAAGACCGAGATCACGGCGCACTTCACCTCGCCGCCGTTCTCCTACCAGGAAGCCAAGGCCCCGGGCATCACCCGTGTGTTGAATTCCACCGACGTGCTCGGCCACATTACGATTGACGTGGTCTTTGCGCTGAAGTCCTTCACCGACAAGAATCCCAAGCTGACCCAGGCTTTCATGGCCGCGCAGGAAGAGGCCAATGCCTACATCGCCAAGAACCGCAAGGGCGCAGCCGAGATCTTCCTGCGCGTCTCCAAGCTGAAGCTGCCGCAGGAAGAAGTGGAGCAGATGCTGGCGGACCCGGGCACCGAGTTCACGAGCACCCCGGTGGACATCATGCAATACGTGATCTTCATGGGCAAAGCCGGCACCATCAAGACCAAGCCGGCGGTGTGGCATGAGATGTTCGTGCCGGCCTTCAAGGAACGCAAAGGCAGCTGAGCGTAAGGAGGCACAGCCTGCGTGACAGGCTGTGCCTGTCGTATCATGGCGGTTTTGTCTCTCCTGCCGTTTCCATGCGTGAGAATACCGCCGTCCACTGGATCGTCGATGAAGACCGTCTCTTCACCGACATGGCCGATTCACCCGACAATCCCTGCACTGCCTGTGGTGGCTGCTGCGCGCATTTCCGGGTGTCGTTCTATTGCGGCGAACTCAGCGATGGATTGGGCGGGGTGGTGCCGGTGGAACTCACCAGCAAGGTCAACGACACGCTGGCCTGCATGAAAGGCACGGAAAACGGCCATGGCCGCTGCATCGCGCTGGTCGGGGAGCTGGGCAAGCCGGGCGTGGGATGCCGCATCTACCCGCAGCGGCCCAGCACCTGCCGTGAATTCTCTCCCTGGGAGCCCGACGGGCAACCCAATCCCGCCTGCCAGCAACGACGCGCAGCTCTGGGCCTGCCCGCGCTGGCTGCCTTGCCGCCGGAGCAGGCGGCACCCCTCGCCACCGCCTGAGGCTCAGTCGCCCGCTGCCTCGCCGCACAGGGCGGCCAGCGCATCGCCCAGCGATTCGGGCCGTCCCTCGAACAGTCTTTGCAGCGCTTGCGGATCGGCCAGCAACGCATACAGCGCACTGCGCGCAGCATAGTCGGTCGCCATGCGGACTGCCGCCAGGATGTAGTCGTCCAGCGTGGCGGCAATGGTCCAGTCGGGAAGTCCGATACGGCGGAACAGCCCCTCATCGATGTGTTCGAAAACCTCCGGCCCGGTCTTGCAGACGCCCGGCAGTCCTACCGTGAAGGCATCGATGATCCCATTCGTATTGCCGAAGGGCAGGGGCGACAGGAACATGTCGCACTGGTTGAAGAGCGACAGGTACTGCTGGTAAGGCTGGTGCGGATAGACCTGCGCGCTCGGAACGTAGCGCAGGATCAGCCGTTGCAGCTGCGGATAGAGCAGCCCTTGTGCCTGCCCCACCAGGAAATGCAGCCGCACCTCGCGCGCCGCGCCGTCCGGCACTTGCGCCGACAATTCCACGATGCGCTGGCAGGCCATCAGGAAGCGCGGATTCAGTTTCATGGTGGTGGCGGCCACGGCCACGTTCACGACCGGCTGATTGCGCCGCTGCAATTGCGGCACGATGAAGGGCACGGCCGAGGGCCGGTAGGGTTGTCCGTCGGCAGGCAGGCGCAGCAGTTGCTCGCTGAAGCAGGCCGGGTCGCCGATGAAATCCTCTTCCACGCTGATGTAGTCGATGCGCCGCGAGCAGGTGGTCGCAGGATGCCCGAGCGCCGCCACCTGCAAGGGCGCCACGCGCAGATTGGCGGCGAACATGGTGATGGGGAACATGCCCACGCTGGGCATGTAGAACACCCGCGGCCGGCGCGCCGTGGCAATCTCGCGCAGCGTCTGCAGGCTGGCCATCAGATTGCCCGGCTGCGCCAGCGTGATGAATTCATCGAAGACGGCACGGCCCAGTTCGTCGGTATTGGCCGCGTAGCCCAGGGCCACCACGTGGAAATGACGGCGCGCCGCTTCCAGAGTCTTGGAGTGGGTGCGATAGATCGAATGCCCGCCCGAAAACCATTCCAGCAAGACCAGCATCACCGGCTTGCCATTGACGCGTGCATCGCCGGTCTGCGAGAGGTCGTCCAGCCCTTCGGCATCCAGCTTCCTGCGCAGCAGCTGGTTGATTGCGCCCTTGATGCGATGGCGCTGCGGCAGGTCGGCGTAGCTGCAGTGCATGTAGACATCATGCAGGACGGCCACTGGCAGCCCGTCCAGCGATTCCAGCTCGGGCAGCCGGTCAGGCAGCCACTGCAGCAGCGCTTCACGCTTGGAGTGCGCCGCCGGCGTACCGAGAAAACGCGGTGACATCAGCGCCAGGAAGAGGGCGGCGGCCAGCGGCTTGTTTTGCGCCCACAGGGCTTCCACATCCAGTGCCAACTCCGACTCGGGCGAATACAGCAGACAGAATTTCACCAGGTCCAGCGGCTTGACCTCAAACACCTGGGCCTGTGGCCCGCCGAAATTGAGCGAGCGCAGGATGTGGTCGGCATTGATGAAGTGGCTGGCACCGAAGAGGGCCGCCAGCCAGCGCTGGAAGTGGATCAGTTGACCGAAGCCGTTGGGGCTCAGGTGAAAGCCGGGATCCGACAGCAGGGCCGAGATGGCACCGGTGATGCGGGTCAGCGTGTGCTGTTCCAGTTCTGCCTGGGTTACGGCCGGGGAGACCTGCAGCGAAAACTTGCCGGCCAGCTGGCCATACTGGCGGTCGATCAGTTGCAGCAGGCGCACCAGTTCCCGTGCCGCAGGTTCCTGCTGGCGCGCGTAACAGAGGTACTCGAAGTTTTCCAGGGAGAAAATGTCGTCTTGGCTGGCCGTCATTGTGTTCTCGTTGTCGGGCTTGGGCTGCCGGCATTGTGCCGTCTCTCCGGGTTCACTGCCAGTGCTTTGGAGCCTGTTCCCATGCAATCTGCGAGATGCGTTGCCCCCGGAAGCCTAGTGCTGAGCCGGAGGCTCCTGCGCGGGCTGCGCAAAGATCAGGCCCGGCGCCAGCGGAGAACGATACAAGCGCGGCGCTCCGTGGGCCGCGTCCGGAATTACCTGCTGCGGATGGTGTATCGGGATCTGCCATTGCCCGGCCAGAAACTGTTCATAGTCCCGGTACGCCAGTTGCCGCGCCAGCCGCGTCGGTCCCTGCAGCGCTGCGCCGCAGGAGCGGTCGAGGAAGCGATGCTGCGGATCGACATCGCGCCCGCCCACCAGATAGCGCACGTCACGAGCCGCATAGCGCGCCCATAGCTGGCGCGCCTCCAGATGCTGCTGCACCAGGTAAGCGGGAGGCTCGACGAGACCGTAACGGTAGTGGTCGTAATGCGGGCAGGACGCCGCTGCCGGTACCGCGAATGCACCTCCCTGCGGACGTTCCGGGCTCACGTAGAGATAGGACGAAGGACTGGAAATGATGTAGCGCACCTGAATCCCGGCGGATTGCAAGGTCTCCGCGACCGGATTGAGCAAGGCGTAGCGCTGCATCAGCTGGGCCCCGGCGGAATGGCCGATCAGGACGATCTCGCGCAGGTCGGGAAAGCGCCGGGGTTCTGCCAGCCAGCGCACCAGGTCATCCAGTGCCGCGAAGCTGCTGATCCCCGTGACGCCTCGAATGGAGGCTGCTCCTTGCATCCAGCCGTTGCCGGCCCAGATCGGCATCCCCGGCAAGAGACCGGCATCCTTGCGGGCCATGAAGTTGGGTGCCAGCAGCAGTGTATTGCCTGAAGTCAACGCTGCCTGCTGCAGCAGGTGTTCACCGAGGGCAAAGTAGTCAACCGCATTGCGCTTGACCCCGTGCACGATGATGACGGCGCGCTCGACATGGCTGGGGAGATCGTTCAGATCAGCGTTGGCATAGACAGCCATGGTGTAGGGCGTGCTGCCCAGCGAGAGCGCCTGACGCGCCTGGCTGGTGGCGGCCGGGGTGGACGATGAGGACTGGGCTGCAGCTGGCAACGCCCACAAGGCGGCGATGAGCAGGGCAGAAAATCGGACTAAACGGACTAAACGGACTAAGCGGACCATCGGCGTGCCATAGGTTCAAGTGCAGGCTTGCATGCGAATGCATATGTGCAGAATATACCTCGTTGCGGCATGGCCGGTCGTGCATGCCTCTCGTTTTATCGTACCGGCGGATGGCGATCAGTGCCGGGTCCGTGCCTGCAGCATGGCCGACGGCGTCTGCCCGAACAGCTTCTTGTAATCGCAGGAGAACTGGCTGAAATTGGCAAAGCCCCAGGCGGCAGCGATGTCGCCGATGCTGCCCACGGCCTGGCTGCCATCACCTTCGCACAGGGCGCGGCGCACGCCGTTCAGGCGCAGCGACCGCAGATAGCTCATGGGACTGATGCCCAGTACATCCTCAAAGCAGTATTGCAGCGTACGGCGGCTGACATGGACCGCTTCACACAGCATGGGCACGGTCACCGGACTGTCCTGATGCGCCATGGCGAACTCGCGCGCATCGTTGACGATGCGGCGGCGGCGCAGGAAGCTGGCCCCTGCCTCAGCCTCGATCTCGCCTTCATCGAGCATCGCCAGCAGCGCCACCAGCACCGCTTCCTGGCGCAGCTGCAGGGCGGCGTGCGCTTGCGCACCGCTGGCCTGTCCGGCCAGGGTCAGCAGGGCAGCGATCTGCTGGCGGCACTCCTCCAGCCCCTGGTGATCGACTTTCAGCAACTCTGCCTGGCCCAGACGTTTCCAGTCCAGCGCGGCCATGCAGCCCAGGCGTGCCGCGCTGGACTGCAGGGCATCGCGCTGGACCACGATGCCATAGATCTCGTGTGCATCCGGCGTGACCAGTTCGAATTCGCAGGCACCGGGCCGCGTCATCACCACATCCTCGCCGACTTGGCGGCCGTTGATGCGCATGCCACTGGTGCGCACCTCGATGCCGAACCAGAAGGCGTCCGGCCACACCTGGCAGGACTGCCGTACCGCGCGGCTGCTGGCCTCGCGGAAGATCTGCAGGCCGCTGCTCTGCCATTCCTGCAGCACGCCTTCGAAAGCGCCGCAGGTGATCTGGTCGTAGCGTTGCTCCCAGTCGGTCAGGTTATGCGCATGCTCATCCACGTCGCGCGCAACGGCGGTGCGCAATGCCCGCTGGCTGTGCGTGGCAGATGTGTCAGCTTGGGACAGTGCGAGAGAGGGCATGGACAGGCTCCTTGATCGACCGGGCGGCGGGCAGGCCGCGCAGTTTTGCCGAATTTCGATAACGCTGCCGAAATCGCCGTTGCTATATTGCGTCGGCAGGGCAGCGCATTGCGCGAAATCAAGCAAGCGCCATGCCCGCCCGTCCTTTCACAGGGGCCGCCATGCAGCGGTTCCGCCTTCGCGCCAAAGGGAGAATCCGATGAATGCAAGCTCTTCAGGGCAGGGGCACACGCTCAAGCCCGTCCTGTCCACCCTGCAGCTCTGGGCCATTGCGGTCGGGCTGGTGATTTCCGGCGAATACTTCGGCTGGAGCTATGGCTGGGCCAGCGCCGGCACGCTGGGCTTCACCGTCACGGCGCTGTTCATCGCGGCCATGTATGCCACCTTCATCTTCAGCTTCACTGAACTCACCACCTCGATTCCCCATGCGGGCGGGCCGTTTGCCTACAGCAAGCGCGCCTTCGGGCCGGTCGGCGGCTATCTGGCCGGGGCCGCCACGCTGATTGAATTCGTCTTTGCGCCACCGGCCATCGCACTGGCCATCGGCGCCTACCTGAATGTGCAGTTCCCCAATATCGATCCCAAGCTGGCGGCACTGGGGGCGTATCTCGTGTTCATGACGCTCAACATCGTCGGCGTGCAGATCGCGGCGACCTTTGAATTGTTCGTCACGCTGCTGGCGATCTTCGAGCTGCTGGTCTTCATGGGCGTGGTGGCACCGGGCTTCTCGCTGGCCAATTTCACCAAGGGCGGCTGGTCCGGCAGTGATGGCTTCAGCATGGCGGCCGTACCGGGCATGTTCGCGGCGATCCCGTTTGCGATCTGGTTCTTCCTGGCCATCGAAGGCGTGGCCATGGCGGCTGAAGAGGCCAAGGACCCCAAGCGGTCCATTCCCATCGCCTACATCACCGGCATCCTCACGCTGGTGGTGCTGGCCATCGGCGTGATGCTCTTTGCCGGTGGCGCAGGCGACTGGACCAAGCTGGCCAACATCAACGACCCGCTGCCGCAGGCCATGAAGCTGATCGTCGGCGACAACAGCAACTGGCTGCACATGCTGGTATGGCTGGGCCTGTTCGGATTGGTGGCGTCCTTCCACGGCATCATCCTGGGCTACTCGCGCCAGATCTTTGCGCTGGCCCGCGAGGGCTACCTGCCGGCGTATTTCGCCCGCGTCCATCCACGTTTCAAGACGCCGCACCGCGCCATCCTGGCCGGCGGGGTGGTGGGGATCGCCGCCATCTACAGCGATGAACTCATCAAGATCGGCGGCCAGACGCTCACGGCCAACATCGTCACCATGTCGGTGTTCGGCGCCATCCTGATGTACATCCTGTCGATGCTCTCGCTGTTCCGCCTGCGCCGCGCCGAGGCAGGCCTGGAGCGGCCTTTCCGCGCACCGCTGTATCCGTACTTCCCGGCCTTCGCGCTCTTCGGTGCGGTGGTGTGCATGGCCACCATGATCTATTACAACCCGCTGATCTTCGGCATCTTCATTGCCTTGCTGGCACTGGGCTATGCGTGGTTCCTGGCGACGGCACGCCAGCGCGCCGAAGGGGCGGCGGCGGTTGCAGAATTCTGAACGATATAAAACTTTTATACCAATAACTCCACACCGATAATTCGACTGGGCGATCATGAACAACAATCACAAACCGACGACCGACATTGCCGCACCCGCCCTCAAGCGCCGTGGCTTCCTGGGCGGCCTGCTGGCTGCCGCAGCGGGTGGCGCACTGGCCACCATCGCCACGCCCGGCCAGGCGGCCGCCCGCGCTGAAGTCGCGCTGGACCGTGCCAAATGGGCGGCCCGCAATCACGAGATGGTGGCGCAGATGATCGCCGAGCATGGCAAGCTGGCACCGGGCTACCAGAGCGGAAAGCGGCCCTATGCCGTGTTCGACTGGGACAACACCAGCATCATGAATGACTGCGAAGAGGCGCTGCTGATGTACCAGATCAATACGCTGTCTTTCAAGCTGACACCAAACGAGTTCGCGGCCATCACCCGTCAGAATGTGCCACCGGGTCCGTTCAGCAAGGACTTCAAGAATGCGGCAGGCAACATCGTGGATCTGGAAGCGATCTGCGCTGATCTCGATGCGGATTATGCGTTCCTGTACGCCAACTACAAGGGCATGGCCGGCAGCAAGAGCCTGGAAGAAATCACCGCCACGCCGGAGTTCCAGGACTTCCGTACCAAGCTCTACTACCTCTATGAAGCCGTCAACGATACCCATGGCGTAGCCGTCGGTTATCCGTGGGTGATCTATTTCTTCGCCAACATGAGCGTGGCTGAAGTGAGTGCGCTGGCCGAAGCCTCCAACGATGCGGCCCTGGGCGCGGCGCTGACCAAGGTCAAGTACACCAGCCCGGCAGACCGCGCGGGCAAGGCGGGCGTGGTGAGCGTGTCGCACTTCCATGGCATCCGCCTGTGCACCGAAATCGCCACCTTGATGGACACCCTGCGCCGCAATGGCATCGACGTCTATGTCTGTACCGCCTCGCTGGAAGATGTGGTGGCCGTGTTTGCGACGCACCCCAAGTATGGCTACCACGTTACTCGTGAGAACGTCATCGGCCTGCGCCTGGAGCGCAGCGGGCAGAGTTTCCGCAATGCCTATCTGAAGGAGTGGCCGCTGACCTGGGGGCCGGGCAAGACGGTCGCCATCAAGCAGGTGCTGGTGGCGCAAAAGGGGTATGGTCCGCTGTTCGTGGCGGGCGACAGCGATGGCGATTACGATATGCTGCGTGACTTCCCCGAGACCCGTTATGGCCTCATCGTCAATCGCATGAAGAACGGCAAGATAGGTGAGCTGTCCAAACTCGCGGCTGACCAGATCAGTGCCGCCAAGCCGCGTTTCCTGCTGCAGGGACGCCAGGAGTCGACCGGCAACTGGCTGCCGGCCGAAACCAGCATCAAATACGGCAAGACCGCACCGCAACTGCTGACCAGCTGATCGGACAGCAGCGGGGCATGACGCACCGCTGCCTCAGCGGGCAGCGGTGACCAAGGAGGAGCATCATCATGGCCGAACACCGTTTCCGGCACAGTGTGGGTAGCGCCAGCTACGTGTTTCGTGATCTCAAGGAAGTGATGGCCAAGGCCAGCCCGGCGCGGTCCGGCGATCTGCTGGCCGGTGTGGCGGCGGGCAGCGCCGAGGAGCGTGCCATTGCGCAGATGGCGCTGGCGAACCTGCCGCTGAAGACTTTTCTCGACGAGCCGCTGATCCCTTACGAAGAGGATGAAGTCACCCGGTTGATCCTCGACAGTCACGATCGCGCCGCCTTTGCCCCGATCGCGCACCTCACGGTGGGCGATTTCCGCAACTGGCTGCTGGCCGATGACACCGACAGCACGGTGCTGGCCGCCGTGGCACCCGGTGTGACGCCGGAGATGGCGGCGGCCGTCTCCAAGATCATGCGCAACCAGGACCTGATCCTGGTGGCCAAGAAGTGCCGCGTGGTCACCGCCTTTCGCAATACCATCGGCTTGCCCGGCCGCTTGTCCACCCGCCTGCAGCCCAATCACCCCACGGATGACGCCAGCGGCATCGCCGCCAGCATGCTCGATGGCCTGATGTATGGCAACGGCGATGCGGTCATCGGCATCAATCCCGCCACCGACAACGTACCGCAGGTGGTCAAGCTGGTCGGCATGATGGCCGATGTGATCGCGCGTTACGAGATCCCTACGCAATCCTGCGTGCTCACCCACGTCACCAACACGATTGCCGCCATCGAGCGCGGTGCGCCGGTGGATCTGGTATTCCAGTCGATTGCAGGGACCGAGGCGGCCAATCGCGGCTTCGGTATCGACCTGGCCATCCTGGGCGAGGCGCGTGAGGCTGCGCTGTCGCTCAAGCGCGGCACGGTGGGCGACAACGTGATGTATTTCGAAACCGGGCAGGGCAGTGCGCTGTCGGCCAATGCGCATCACGGCATCGACCAGCAGACCTGCGAGGCGCGCGCGTATGCCGTGGCCCGCGCCTTCAAGCCGCTGCTGGTCAATACGGTGGTGGGCTTCATCGGGCCGGAATACCTGTATGACGGCAAGCAGATCATCCGCGCCGGACTGGAAGACCATTTCTGCGCCAAGCTGCTGGGCCTGCCCATGGGTTGCGACGTCTGCTACACCAACCATGCCGAAGCGGACCAGAACGACATGGATGTGCTGCTGACCTTGCTGGGCGTGGCGGGCTGTACCTTCGTCATGGGCATCCCCGGTTCGGATGACATCATGTTGAATTACCAGACCACCTCCTTCCACGATGCGCTGTATGCGCGGCGGGTACTGGGTTCGCGGCCGGCGCCGGAGTTCGAGGCGTGGCTGCACAGGATGCAGATCTTCAATGCGGGCGGCGAGGAGCAGGCATTCCGCCTGCATGCCGACATGCCACCCGGGTTCCGCGAAACCTTGTTGCGCCTTCAATGATCATGGACGACAAAGAAGCCATTTCACCGCAAGGTGCAGAAAACGTCAGCCCCGGTGCAGAAAACGTCACGGCCAATCCGTGGGAGGCATTGCGCCGCTTCACTGCTGCGCGCATCGCCCTGGGACGCAGTGGCGTAAGCCTGCCGACCGCGCCGCAACTGGCTTTTCAGCTGGCGCACGCGCAGGCGCGCGATGCCGTGCACCTGCCGCTGGATGTGGCTGCGCTCAAGGATCAATTGCAGCAGCAAGGACTCTGCGCAGCCGAAGAGGTGATCGATGTGCAAAGCGCGGCAGCGGACCGGCTGGTGTACCTGCAGCGGCCGGACTTCGGGCGCAGGCTGTCGGAAGCATCGCGCCAGCAATTGCTTGAGCGTTTCGGCACCGCGCCGCAACGGCGCTTCGATGTGGGCTTCGTGATCGCCGATGGCTTGTCGGCGCTGGCCATCGTGCGCAATGCCGCGCCTTTCCTGGCGGAGGTGATGCAGCGTATTGCGCCGGAAGGATGGTCGATGGCACCGCCCGTGATCGTGCAGCAGGGACGGGTGGCGGTGGCCGATGAAATCGGGGAGTTGTTGGGCGTGAAGCTGGTGGTGATCCTGATCGGCGAACGTCCGGGGCTGAGTTCGCCGGACAGCATGGGTCTCTATCTGACCTGGATGCCCTCGCGCGGACTCACCGACGCCAGCCGCAATTGCATCTCCAATGTGCGGCCGGAAGGTTTGCCCTATCCGGAAGCCGCCTACAAGCTGCATTACCTGATGGCGCAGGCGCACCAGCGTGCCCTGTCCGGCGTGGCCTTGAAGGATGAGACGGCCAGCGAGGGTGAGGAACTGGATGTGCGGCGCAACTTTTTGCTCGGTGACGCTTGATGAAGAGATCGCGCATTGCAGCCCGCTGATGCCCCACTCACCGTTCGTCCTGAGTAGCGGCCATGCCGCGTATCGAAGGCGCGCCGTCCTTGCGCCTTCGATACGCCGCACGCGTGCGGCTACTCAATCCGAACGGTAGAGAGTACATCGGCAGGCCTCATCGACCCGATGCCTATAAAACGAAAAGGCCGCGAACTTTCATTCGCGGCCTTTCCTTTTTTGCGCGGGGGAGGGCGATGCATCCACCCTCCCTGAAGCATCGACGCTTTACACCGATTCCAGCGCCTGGTTCAGCGTGGCGCTCGGACGCATCACGGCGAAGGTCTTTTCACGATCCGGCAGGTAGTAGCCGCCGATGTCGACTTCCTTGCCCTGCACCGAGTTCAGTTCTTCGACGATCTTCTGCTCGTTGTCGGACAGTGCCTTGGCCAGCGGGGCGAACTGCTTGGCCAGTTCGGCGTCGTCCTTCTGTGCGGCCAGTTCCTGGGCCCAGTACATGGCCAGGTAGAAGTGGCTGCCACGGTTGTCCAGCTCACCGGTCTTGGGCGAAGGCGACTTGTTGTTGTCCAGCAGCTTGCCGGTGGCAGCGTCCAGGGTCTTGGCCAGGATCTTGGCGCGGGCGTTGCCGGTCTTGATGCCCACGTCTTCGATGGAGACGGCCAAGGCAAGGAATTCACCCAGCGAATCCCAGCGCAGGTGGTTTTCACCGACCAGCTGCTGCACGTGCTTGGGGGCCGAGCCGCCGGCACCGGTTTCGAACATGCCGCCACCGGCCATCAGCGGGACGATCGACAGCATCTTGGCCGAGGTGCCCAGTTCCATGATGGGGAACAGGTCGGTCAGGTAGTCGCGCAGGATGTTGCCGGTCACCGAGATGGTGTCCAGGCCGCGGATGACGCGTTCCAGGGTGTAACGCATGGCGCGCACTTGCGACATGATCTGGATGTCGGCACCGGTCAGGTCGTGATCCTTCAGGTAGGTGTTGACCTTCTTGATCAGTTCGGCTTCGTGCGGACGGTACGGGTCCAGCCAGAACACGGCCGGCATGCCGGACAGGCGAGCGCGGGTCACGGCCAGCTTGACCCAGTCACGCACGGCGGCGTCCTTGACCTGGCACATGCGCCAGATGTCGCCTTCTTCCACGTTCTGCTCCAGCAGCACCTGGCCATCCAGGGTGACGATGCGCGCCACGCCGGCTTGGGCGATTTCGAAGGTCTTGTCGTGCGAACCGTATTCTTCTGCCTTCTGGGCCATCAGGCCGACGTTGGGCACGGTGCCCATGGTGGTCGGGTCGAAGGCGCCGTTGGTCTTGCAGAAGTTGATGATTTCCTGATAGATGCGGGCGAAGGTCGATTCCGGCAGCAGGGCCTTGGTGTCTTCGGTCTTGCCAGCGGCGTTCCACATCTTGCCGCCAGCGCGGATCATGGCCGGCATGGAGGCATCGACGATCACGTCGTTGGGGGCGTGCAGGTTGGTGATGCCCTTGGCGGAGTCCACCATGGCCAGGCGCGGACGCTTGGCTTCATCGGCCTTCAGGTCGGCCAGCACTTCGGCCTTCTTGTCTTCGGGCAGGGTGTTGATCTTTTCGTAGACGCCGGACATGCCGTTGTTCGGGTTCACGCCGATCTCGGCGAACAGCTTGGCATGCTTGGTGAAGGTGTCCTTGTAGTAGGTACGCACGGCGTGACCGAAGACGATCGGGTGCGAGACCTTCATCATGGTGGCCTTGACGTGCACCGACAGCAGCAGGTCGGTGTCGAAGGCGTCCTGCATCTGTTCTTCGTAGTAGGCACAGAGTGCCTGCTTGCTCATGAACATGCTGTCGATGATTTCACCGGCTTGCAGCGAGATCTTCGGCTTCAGGACGATGGTTTCGCCGGACTTGGTGACCAGGTCCATCTTGACGTCCACGGCCTTGTCCAGGGTCAGGCTCTTTTCGCCGGCGTAGAAGTCGCCGCCGTGCATGTGCGCCACGTGGGTACGCGAGGCCATGGACCACTTGGCCATCGAGTGCGGGTGCTTGCGGGCATAGTTCTTGACGGCGTTGGGTGCGCGGCGGTCGGAGTTGCCTTCGCGCAGGACCGGGTTCACGGCGCTGCCGGTGACCTTGGCGTAGCGCTTCTGCAGGGCCTTTTCTTCTTCGGTGCTCGGGTTTTCCGGATAGTCGGGCAACTTGTAGCCGCGTGCTTGCAGTTCGCGGATGGCCGCTTGCAGCTGCAGGATCGAGGCGCTGATGTTGGGCAGCTTGATGATGTTGGCGTCGGGGCTCTGGGTCAGGGCGCCCAGTGCGGCCAGGTTGTCGGGGACTTTCTGTTCATCGGTGAGGTACTCCGGGAATTCAGCCAGGATACGCGCAGCCACCGAGATATCGCTTTCGACGACGTCGATGCCGGCCGCGGCGGTGAACTTCTTGACGATGGGCAAGAGCGAGTGGGTCGCCAGATAGGGTGCCTCGTCGGTCAGCGTATAGATGATGGTCGGGTTGCCAGTAGTCACGATGATGTCCTTGCGTTGGTGTGTTGATGTGCTTTGGTGCGATCCCCGCAGCGCCGGATGGACCGCCCTGGCTCTGTCGGCCTGGGCTGGCGCCACCTCCTTGTCGGCTGTGCTGCGCGGAAATTCGTCTCCCGGGGCGGCATGGCTGGCGTACTGCTGCCAGAAGGCCGCGGCAAAAAACAGCGGTAGTTTACTCCTAAGCGGGGCGAAATGCTTCAACTCTTATATAAGACTTGAAGAAATTTTTGCTTTTCGAAGGATTGCTGCCCCGTTCTCAATCCCTTGGCATGACTCTGCTATTGTCGTGGACACACTTTTTGTTCGTGTCCGGCAAAATGCCGTACAATTCATTTCATGGGAAAACGCATGACGCCAGCTGTCGCCACTGCTCGACTGGAAGCCCGGATCAGCCCGGAGCTTCAGCAATTGCTCAAACGTGCCGCCGAGATTGAAGGACGCACCTTGACCGACTTTGTCATCGCTGCCGTCCAGGACGCGGCGCAGAAGGCGGTCGAGCAGGCCGAAGTCATCCGTTTGTCCTTGCAGGACCAACAGCGCTTTGCCGAGGCGCTTCTGGCTCCCCCACCACCTTCGGCAGCATTGCAGCGCGCCATGGCGCGCCATGACAAGCTGCTGCGCAGCGAAGAATGACGCGCCCGCCGTTGCTCGTGACGGCGCTCGATCCCGCCCTTCACGACCTTGGCCGCTTTGACTGCGGCACGCCTGCCTTGAACCGCTATTTGCGCGAACTGGTGACACAGGATATCCGGCGCCGCGTGGCTGCCTGCTTTGTCGCAGTGGACGACGAACAGCGGGTGGCCGGCTATTACACGCTGGCCAGCGCCAGCGTGCCGCTGGCGGGCCTGTCCGATGAGCTGCGCCGCAAGCTGCCGCGCTATGGTGCCATTCCCGCCATCCGTGTCGGACGTCTTGCGGTCGACCGGGAATTCAAGGGCCGGGGCCTCGGTGGCGCTTTGCTGGTCAATGCATTGCGCCGGGCCGTCGCGGCGGAGATACCGGGCGCGGTCCTCGTGGTTGATGCCAAGGACCCGCAAGCGTCAGCCTTTTATCGGCATCACGGTTTCATCGCCCTGCAGGATGCACCGCTCACGCTGTTCTTGCCCCTCGCGTCAGTGCGTTAAGCAAGCGGCAATTCTCCAGCACGCCATAAAAAAAGGGCCGCATTTCTGCGGCCCATCCCAATAGCTAGTACAAGAACCTGTCTCAGGCCGTCACTGCCTGCCGTGCCGCCTTGTTGCGATACAGGATCAGGGTGGCGATCAGCCCGCACACTGCAGCCGTGCTCATCCAGAGGCCAGGTGCTGCCTTGTCGTGGGTCATTTCGATCAGGCCAGTCGCAATGGCCGGCGTGAAGCCGCCGAAGACGGCGGTAGCCAGGCTGTAGGCCAGCGAGAAGCCTACGGTGCGCACCTCGGCTGGCATCACTTCCGTCAGGGCCACCACCATCGCGCCGTTGTAGCTGGCGTACAGGAAGGACAGCCACAGTTCCACCATCAGCATCTTGGCGAAGCTGGCGTCATGCACCAGCCAGTTCACGGCCGGGTAGGCGGTCAGGATGGTCAGGACGGTGAAGGTCACCAGGATCGGGCGACGGCCAATGCGGTCCGACAGCGCGCCCATGATGGGCAGCCAGATGAAGTTGGACAGGCCCACGCACAAGGTCACGATCAGGCTCGCTTCGGTGGAGAGCTTCAGCACGTTCTTGCCGAAGGTCGGGGTGTACACCGTGATCAGGTAGAACGACACGGTGGTCATCGACACCAGCATCATGCCGGCAATGACCAGCTTCCAGTTCTCGATCATGGAACGGAAGATCTGGCCTGTGCTCGGACGATGCTTGCGGCGCATGAACTCTTCGGTTTCCTGCAGCGAGCGGCGGATCACGAACAGCACCGGCACGATCAGGCAGCCGATGAAGAACGGCACGCGCCAGCCCCAGTCACCGACCTGGGCCGGGGTGAGCGTCGTCGAGAGCATGTAGCCGATGGCGGCCGCCACGATGATGGCCACCTGCTGGCTGGCCGACTGCCAGCTCACATAGAAACCCTTGTTGCCGGGCGTGGCCATTTCGGCCAGGTAGACCGACACGCCGCCCAGTTCCACACCGGCCGAGAAGCCTTGCAGCAGGCGGCCGACCAGCACCAGCACCGGGGCCAGCACGCCGATGGTGGCGTAGGAGGGCACGAAGGCGATGAGCATCGTGCCCAGGGCCATTAGCGCCAGAGTCACGATCAGGCCCTGGCGGCGGCCGACGCGGTCGACGTAGGCACCCAGGATGATGGCACCCAGCGGGCGCATCAGGAAGCCGGCACCGAAGGTCATGAAGGTCAGCATCAGCGAGGCGAACTCGTTGTCGCTGGGGAAGAAGGCCTTCGAGATGTGGGTTGCGTAGAAACCGAACAGGAAGAAATCGAACATTTCCATGAAGTTGCCGCTGGTCACGCGCAGCACGGTGGAAAACTTCGATTGCGAAGAAGTGGATGTCGTCATGATATGTGCCTCGTTATCTGTTGGGCGGACCGTGTTGATTCCGGTCTTGCGCCTGTCTCGTACTGCCATGCGGCAGCTTGTGTCAGGATCTTTTTTTGTGGGGACAGCTATTGCGCCGCCGATTCTATGCCCGAAAGTGATCCATGGGACCCACTTGCGGCGCTGCGCAAGCAAATATCGGTTTTTTCGATAGCTGGATGAAAGCTTCAGCGCGCATTTCCATCGCAAAAAGCTGTTCGCACGACAAGCTGCGGTGTATCAAGGCGATCCGAAGTGAATTATGGTGCAATGCGGCATTGCGCATGACTTCACGCCGCACTGCTCATCCATGAAAGGTTCCTATGAAAACCGCCGTCTTCAGCGCCCGCCGCTACGACCAGACCCTGCTCACGCGCGCCAATACCGCGTCCGGCGCTGCGCATGAACTGGTGTTCCTGCAAGACCGTCTCGATCTCGATACGGCACAGCTGGCCAGCGGCTGCCAGGCCGTGGCGGCCTTCGTCAATGACGACCTGAGTGCGGCCGTGCTGGAACGACTGGCCACGCTCGGGGTGCGTTTCGTCACCACACGCTCCACCGGCTTCAATCACATCGATACCCAAGCCGCACGGCGGTTGGGTATCACGGTGGCGCGCGTGGCCGATTATTCACCTTACTCGGTGGCCGAGTTCGCCGTGGGCCTGCTGCTGGCGGTGAACCGAAAAATCGCGCGCGCCAGCATGCGCACGCGCGAAGGCAATTTCGAACTGGAAGGATTGATGGGCTTCGACCTGCACGGCAAGACCGTGGGCGTGATCGGTACCGGCAAGATCGGCGCGCTGTTCGCCCGCATCATGGCCGGATTCGGCTGCACCGTGCTGGGCAGCGACGTGCATCACAATCCGGACTTCGAGGCCCTGGGCGGACGCTATGTGCGCCGCGAAGAGCTATTCGCCGCCAGTGACGTGATTTCGCTGCATTGTCCGCTCACCGAAGCCACGCGCTATCTGGTCAATGCCGAGACCTTGGCCCTCGCCAAGCCCGGCTGCATCCTGGTCAACACCAGCCGCGGCGGGCTGGTCGATACCGAAGCCGCGATTGCCGCCTTGAAGAGCGGCCAACTGCGCGGCCTGGCCATCGATGTCTATGAACAGGAGGCCAGCCTGTTCTTCCAGGACCTGTCCTCGACCATCATCACCGACGACGTGATCCAGCGCCTGGTGTCTTTTCCCAATGTGATCGTCACCGGCCACCAGGCCTTCTTCACCGAGGAAGCCATCGGCCAGATCATGCAGACCACCATCGCCAACCTGAATGATTTCGCCGCGGGCAAGCAACTGGGCGAGCGTCTGGTGGCCTGATCAGCTCGCATGGCGGCCGGTGTCGAACAGCGAGCCGAGCTGCTCGCCGATGCGCGGGCGCAGGTGTTCATGCACGCGCTGGATGATGTGTTCGGCATCGTCCGCGCCATAGGTCTGCGCCAGCTGCCGATGCATGTCGAAATGCAGGTAGAGCAGTCCGCGCAGACTCTGGAAAGCAGTCGGATGGGTCTGGCCGCAGACCTGCTCGTTGTTGTCCATGACCTGGTTCAGTACGCCCGGATCGAACAGGCGTACCTGGCAGATCACGGCGCAGCGGACGATCTCCAGGTCCAGTGCTTCCAGTTCCTGAGTCAGTTCATCGGGAGTGTGGCGCTCGGCGCTCAGCTTTTCGCTCATGGCGGTCTTTCGGAGGAGGAGGGGAGTCCTCAGGATAGCATTTGCTGCAGCGCGGAAAACTTGTCGAAGATCAATCTTTCAGGGATTGCCAGCGCGAGGCAGGTAAATTTTGCAAAGAGCTTCACGCTGCTGCAGCATGGCGCTCAGACGGAACAAAAGGACGATGGCGGATCGCCCGCCATCGCCCCTTCAGCGCGCCTTTCGGCCAGACAGGATCACTCCAGCGCCGCAGCCGGACCGAAGAATTCATATCGGCTCTGAGCCGCCGGTACACCCAGCGCGCCCAGCGCACGCTTGATGGCTTTCATGAACGGCTTGGGGCCGACGAAGTAGGCGTCCACGTCCCGCGTTTGCGGTAGCCATTGCTGCAGCAGAGCCGCATCGATGAAGCCGGTGGCGTAGGGGGCCGGATCGCCTGCGCGCGCCCGTTCATAGCAGAAATGCGCCCGCAGTTGCGGGTGTTGCGCCGCCAGTTCTTCCACCTGACGGCGGAAAGCATGCACGCCGCCATGGCGCGCCGCATGGATGAAATGCACCGGGCGACCGGTCGGCAGCGCCGCTGCCAGCATGGTCATCATCGGCGTAATGCCAACGCCGCCGCTGATGAGCACCAGCGGCTTGTCACTGGCCGTGAGCGTGAAGTCGCCGGCCGGCGGGAACAGTTCCACCACCGCGCCCACATGGATCTCGTCGTGCAGATGGCGCGAGACCTTGCCCTCGGCTTCACGCTTGACGCTGATGCGGTATTGCAGCGGCTGCCCCTGCTGGCGCAGCGGGGCCGACAGCGAATACTGGCGGCGCTGTTCCAGCCCGTCCACCACCATGCGCAGGCCGATGTACTGGCCCGGCTCAAAGTCCAGCAGCGCGCCGCCATCCTCGGGCATGAAGTAGAAGGAGGTGATCTCCTCGCTCTCGGCCACCTTGCGCGTGACCACGAAATTGCGCGCACCGCGCCAGCCGCCTGGCGCGGCGGCCTTGGCGTCATATTGCTGGCGTTCGGCGCCGATGAGGATGTCGGCCAGTTGGCCATAGGCGGCAGCCCAGGCATCGATGACGGCGTCGGTGGCGATCTCCGCGCCCAGCACTTCACGGATGGCACGCAGCAGGCAGTCGCCGACCATCGGGTAGTGCTCGGGCTGCACCTGCACGGCGACGTGCTTGTTGATGATCTGCGCGGCCAGCGGGCCCATTTCTTCCAGGCGATCGATATGCCGCGCGTACATCAGCACGCCATTGGCCAGCGCACGCGGCTGGTCGCCGCTGGCCTGGTGGGCGCGATTGAAGAGGGGATGAACCTGTGGGTAGTCGCGCATGAGCATCTTGTAGAAGTGCGTGGTCAGCGCCTCGCCGCCCGATTCGAGCAGGGGGACGGTGGATTTGACGATGGCGAGTTGGGCATCGGTAAGCATGCTGGACCTTTCTGTTGGAAGAGGTGGTGGAAGTGCCGGAATGTCCGGGACCCTCTTCCTATTACAAAAGACGTGCCACTTTCGAATGCCAATAAAATCAGGAACTTGCGAGCGGTTGGTGTATTTATGACCTGTGTCATAATGACCGATCATTCTTCCTTTGGGAGTCAATATGACCTCAAAAGTCCTGCTCGATGCCTTGCTCCCGCTGGTGGCCGACCTGTCGCGCCAGATTGATGACCGCGAGCGCTATCGCCGCCTGCTGCAGACCTTGCGCACGCTGTTCCCCTGCGATGCTGCAGCCTTGCTGCGACTGGAGGGCGAGCTGCTGGTGCCGCTGGCCATCGACGGACTTTCCAGCGATACCTTGGGCCGCCGTTTCCGCATCGCCGACCATCCGCGCTTCGGCGTGCTGCTGGCCAATCTCGGGCCGACACGCTTTCCTGCCGACTCAAGCCTGCCTGATCCCTACGATGGCCTGGTCAATGGCTTGAATGACGCCCATTCCGGCGCGCTGGAAGTGCACGATTGCATGGGCTGTGCGCTCTCGGTCAATGGCCGCCCATGGGGCTTGGTCACGCTGGATGCGTTGGGTGCAGGGCGCTTCGACGGCGTCGACATGGCCTCGCTGCAGGCTTTTGCGGCGCTGGCGGCTGCCACCGTCCACGTGGCCGAACGCATCGACGACCTGGCCGCCGCCGGCGAACGGGCGCGCCAGCGCGCCGAAGCCTATCGGCTGGGGCTGGAGGAGAGCCAGGGCAAGCGCGAACTGATCGGCCAGAGTCCGGCGCAGCAACAGCTGCTGGACGAGATCCGCATGGCCGCGCCCAGCGACATGACGGTGCTGGTCACCGGCGAAACCGGCACCGGCAAGGAACTGGTGGCGCATGCCCTGCATGCAGCCTCCCCCCGTGCGCACAAGCCCATGATCAGCCTGAACTGCGCAGCTTTGCCCGATACGCTGGTCGAAAGTGAATTGTTCGGCCACGTGCGCGGGGCTTTCTCGGGAGCGGTTGCAGACCGTCGCGGGAAGTTCGAGATGGCCGATGGCGGCACGTTGTTTCTGGATGAGGTCGGCGAGCTGCCGCTGGCGGTGCAGGCCAAGCTGTTGCGGGTGCTGCAGAGCGGGCAGTTGCAGCGGGTCGGTTCAGACCGCGAGCACCGCGTGGACGTGCGCCTGATCGCTGCTACCAACCGGGACCTGGCCGAGGAAGTGAAGCGCGGCCATTTCCGCGCGGATTTCTATCACCGGCTGTCGGTGTTCCCGATCCGCGTGCCACCGCTGCGCGAGCGCGGGCGCGATGTGGTGCTGCTGGCCGGATATTTCCTCGAGCAGAACCGGGCGCGCCTGGGCTTGTCCAGTCTGCGCCTGGCAGCCGATGCGCAGCGCGCACTGCTGGACTACGCCTGGCCCGGCAACATCCGCGAACTGGAACACCTGATCGGGCGCAGCGCCCTGCGCGCCCTGGCATCGCAGCCAAAACGATCCGCCATCCTGACGCTGGATGCGGCGGCGCTGGAGTTGGGACATTCCGCCCGCCCGCTTGCCTCGCCTGACACTGCGGCCAACGCACAAGCCGAACCCGCGCAGCCGGGCGAAGGCCTGCGCGCAGCCGTCGAGCGCTTCGAGCGCAAGCTGGTCAGTGACTGTCTCGAACGCCATGGCGGCAACCTGGCCGCGACGGCGCGGGAGCTGGGGGTGGACCGGGCCAACCTGAACCGGCTGGCCAGGCGTCTCGGACTGCGTTGAGCCAAGGGGAGGGTGGTTTACGGTCGATATGAAGAAAAAGAAGAGAAAACGGCCGGAATCCGTCAGGGCAGGCTGCCCATCATGATTCCGGCCGTGGCGGTGTGAAGCCTTGTGTCAAAAAGCCAGAGCGGGGAACAGCCTCAGGCGTCTTGACGCTCCACATCCAGTTCTGCCAACTGGCCGCGAATGCGGATGGCCGTCAGGTTGCGGGCGGCAGCGGCATCGTCGTTGACGTGTTGCAGGTCTTCGGGCGGTGCGCTGATGACCTTCACAGGTGCGCCTGCGGGTGCAGTGACGGTAACGCCGGGGTTGAGTTGCGACATGATGATCTCCAAGGGATGAAAATCTCGTGCAGGCCCGCCGGAACGGATCTTGGCGGGCAGGGCAGCTATACGTTATATGAACGTTTTAGCAAGCCAGATGATGCAATATTAGCCGGTTTGGTTGCGCTGCAACAGGTATTGGGGAGCTTAAATTTTTGTAGGAAGACACGCACTGTTGAAGACCGGCAATCCTTGTTTTCCGGCAATGGCAGGGCGGCTCCGGGCAAATTTGCTGCGGAGCAAAAACGAGCTGATCTGATCGGTCGTCTGTCGTGCGCGGGATGGCTTTCCCGCCTGCTGTCCTACGCAAGCTGCTGGCGTTGGCCGATGCCGTCCGCCCAATGGGCCGGCTAGCCTATGGGTTCGCCTCATCGTCCGATGAGCCCATCCCCCTCAGGAAGGAGTCCCCATGACCGAACGCAAGCAAGACAATTCCAACACTTACAAGATCATCGAAGTCGTCGGCAGCTCGCCCAACGGCACGGATGAAGCGATCCGCAATGCCCTTGCCGACGTGGCCAAGACCGTCAAGAACGTGGACTGGTTCGAGGTCACGCAATGCCGGGGCCATGTGGAAAATGGCAGCATCGGCCATTTCCAGGTGGGCTTGAAGATCGGTTTCCGCGTCGAATCCTGAGCGATCAAGGCCGATGCCATGGATGAGGGATACAGGCAGGCAATGCGCATCGCCACCGGATAGCGATGTTCAATTTGCGCCTGCGGCATCGGCTCGCTAAGCTGAAAACTCTTCGCACCCGGCGCCCTGAACCCTCGATCCAGGGCGTTTCAATGACGGCACCTTGAGCCGCTTTCTCCCGTAAATCATTTAGCCATGCAGGTAGCTCATCTGGCAGTGCAGCGTGGCGAGCTCTTCCGTGATTGAAGAGCGCAAGCCGGCTGTGCGATGCCGGCTTGTTGCTTTATGGTGATCGTCGATGCATTGAGGCGTGGGCTTTTTCGCCGCGCTGCAACAGTAGGATTCATCCTACGCCATCTCAGGCCGCTGTCCGATAGTGAGCGGATCTGCCGATCCGTATAACGTAATCATCGGCGCTCAAAAGACTGTCCAGTCCAACACAACAACAAGGACGTGTTTTCGCCCCGGCCCCCGGATCAAGCCACGGCCAGGACGAAGACCTATGCGATGCGACGAGCCAAGGGTGCTTTCCATCTCAGGTGCTTTCACACATTAGGGGTCCATCTTGCAAGCTCGAGTTCTGTTAGTCAGCTCAGAGGCCGTACCGCTCGTCAAGACCGGTGGCCTGGCCGACGTGATTACCGCGCTGGCCGTATCGCTGCGCAAAGTCGGCATCGATGCCAGCATCCTCATGCCCGCCTATCCGGAGGCGGTCCGCAATCTCGGCGACACGGTGCAGATCGGCCTGAAGCACGGCCTGCCCGGCGGTGCCGGCCGGATTCTGCGCGGCACCATCCCCGGTACCGACGTGCCGGCGCTGCTGCTGGATACGGCGCGTTTCCGCCAGCGCGGTGCCAATCCTTACGTCGATACCGACGGCGTCGAGTTCAGCGACAACGCGCTGTGCTTCGCCGATCTGTCGCACGCTGCTGTGGCCATCTGCGCCGGTGAAACCAGCCTGCCGGTGCCGCACGTGGTGCACGCCAACGACTGGCACGCCGGCCTGATTCCCTGCCTGCTGAAGCTGCGCGGGCTGGATCACATCGGTACCATGCTGACCATTCACAATCTGGCTTTCCAGGGCAATTTCGCGCTGGAGTCGGCCGAGCAGATCGGTATTCCCCAGCATCTGCTGACCGGCGATGGCGTCGAATACTGGGGCAAGCTGTCCTTCCTCAAGGCCGGCATTCGTTTCTCCGATTGCGTCTCCACCGTCAGCAAGAACTACGCGGAAGAGATCATGACCCCGCGCTTCGGCTGCGGCATGGACGGCATTCTTTCCTTCCGCAAGCTGGATCTGCGCGCCATTCCCAATGCCATCGATGCTGAACTGTGGAATCCGGCGGATGATCCGCTCATCGCCCGCAACTTCAGCATCGGCAACATGAAGGGCAAGGCTGCCTGCAAGCGCGACCTGCAAAAGCTCTTCGGTTTGCCAGTGGATCCCTTCGCACCTGTCATGGGCCTGGGCTCGCGCATCTCGCACCAGAAGATGGCCGATGTCGTCATCGAAGCGCTGCCCGGCATCATGGAGCGCCATCCGCGCCTGCAGGTGGTGATCCTGGGTTGTGGTGATCACGACTACGAAGCCGCTTTCCTCGATCTGGCCGAGCGTTATCGCGGCCGCATCGCGGTCCACATCGGCTATGACGAGCGCCGCGCGCACGCCCTGCATGCGGGCAGCGACATGTTGCTGCACCCGACTCGCTTCGAACCTTTCGGCCTTACTCCCCTGTATGCCATGCGCTACGGTGCCATCCCCATCGGCTCGCGCGTCGGTGGCCTGGTCGACACCGTGTGCGATGCCGACCGCGATCCACAGCGCGCCACCGGCGTCCTGTTCGAAGGCGAGAGCGCCGCCGACATGCAGCACGCCGTGGCGCGTGCCTTCGCACTGTACAACGACACCGAGCGCTGGCAGAGCGTGCAGCGCAATGCCATGAGCATCGACTGCGATTGGGCCGGCCCGACCCGCGCCTATATCGACGCCTATGCGCACGTGGCCGACATGGCGGTGCGTCCGTTGTTCGCGCCACGCCCGTTGTCGGTGGAACGTCCCGCTATCCAGGCGCATGCCCATCCGGAGCGCATGGTGAGCCCGGCCGCCGCCATTGCTGCGGCACTGGCCGGCGTGGTCGGCGTACCCGCGGCCGTGGCGGCTGCCTGAGCGACGAGGCGCCGGGGCGATTGCTCCAGCGTTGCGCCCCTTGTGATTCTGTTTTGATCCTTACCCGGTCCGCATGGACCAGGCAGGGAGAGTGTTTGCCGGCGCGCCGCCCTCAGCGCGCCGGTTTTTGATTCCGCTGTTTTGATTCCGCTGTTTTGCGATGTTTCGATCAACCCCGATAACAACAACAGGAGTGTGCATGTCCGGCATGTCTGTCACGGCATATAGGGCGTCCACGACGCCCCAGGAAGAGACTTCCGACGCCAGCTCGGCCGCCCCCGGTTCCGCTTCGGCGCAGCCGCCGTCTTCTTCTCATTCCTCTCATCCCCCTGAATTCCCGGAACAAACCGCCTTGTCCCTTTCCCTTGAAGAGCAGGGCCTGCTCGAAGCCTTGCTGGCCGGTCGCCTGACGCAGCCCTTCGGTCTGCTCGGCCCGCGCTATGCCAGCCAGTCCAGTGGCGTTTCTGCCATACGCGCCTTCCATCCCGGGGCCGCGGCGGTACGTGTGCGATGCCGGCACAGCGGCGCGCTGCTGGGTGAGTTGCAGCAGTTCGAGCTGCATGGCCAGCCCAGCGGCTTCTTCAGTGGCGTGGCCACTGGTCTCGACCAGCGTCGCCATCAAGTGCCTTATGTGCTTGAAGTGGATTGGCTGATCCCGGACGGCAGCCGCAGCGTGCAAAGCACGGAAGACCCCTATGCCTTCGGCCTCCTGCTCGGCGAGCTCGACCTGCACCTGTTGCGCGAAGGCCGCCATCGCCAGCTGGCTGATTGCCTGGGCGCACGTCCGATGGACATCGACGGCGTGCCCGGGACGCGCTTCGCGGTGTGGGCACCGAATGCCGAGCGTGTCTCGGTGGTCGGCGATTTCAACCAGTGGGACGGCCGCCGCCACGTCATGCGCCTGCGCCATGAATCCGGCGTGTGGGAACTGTTCATCCCGCGCATCGGTCCCGGCGATGTCTACAAGTACGAAATCCTGGGCCGCGATGGTGCCTTGCTGCCGCTCAAGGCCGACCCCGTCGCGCGCGCTACCGAACCCCCGCCGGCCACCGCGTCGGTCGTGGCTGATGCCCGTCCTTACCTGTGGCAAGACCAGCAGTGGATGGCCGAGCGTGCACAGCGCCAGTCGCTGTCGGCACCGATGTCCATCTATGAGCTGCATCCTGCGTCGTGGCGGCGTATCCCCGAACAGGCGCACCGCAACCTCAGTTGGGATGAGCTGGCCGATGAGCTGATCCCCTATGTGGTCGGCATGGGCTTCACCCATATCGAACTGATGCCGGTGATGGAACACCCCTTCGGCGGTTCCTGGGGCTACCAGCCCATCAGCATGTTTGCCCCCAGTGCCCGCTTCGGCAAACCGGAGCGCTTTGCGGCCTTCGTCGACCGTTGCCACCAGGCCGGTATCGGCGTGTTGCTGGATTGGGTGCCGGCGCATTTCCCCAGCGACCAGCATGGCCTGGCGCAATTCGACGGTACCGCGCTGTATGAGCACGCCGATCCGCGCGAAGGTTTCCATCAGGACTGGAATACGCTGATCTTCAACCTCGGCCGCAATGAAGTGCGCGGCTTCCTGATAGCCAGCGCCCTAGAATGGATAGAACACTTCCACGTTGACGGCCTGCGTGTGGATGCGGTCGCGTCGATGCTGTATCGCGACTACAGCCGCAAGTCCGGCGAATGGGTGCCCAACATCCACGGCGGCCGCGAGAACCTGGAGGCCGTGGCCTTCCTGCGTGAACTCAATACCGTGGTGGCGCAGCGCTGCCCCGGTGTGCTGATGATCGCCGAGGAATCGACCTCCTGGCCCGGCGTGACCTCCGAGGTCAGCAACGAGGCCGACCATCACGGCCTGGGTTTCAGCTACAAGTGGAACATGGGCTGGATGAACGACACCCTGCGCTACATGCAGCATGACCCGCTGTTCCGTCGCTATCACCATCACGACATGACATTCGGTTTGCTATATGGATTCTCGGAAAACTTCATCTTGCCGATATCGCACGATGAGGTGGTCCATGGCAAGCGCGCGCTGCTCAACAAGATGCCCGGCGACGAATGGCGTCGCTTCGCCAACGTCCGTGCGTATTATGGATTCATGTGGACGCATCCCGGCAAGAAGCTGCTGTTCATGGGCAGCGAGTTCGGCCAGCCTGACGAGTTCGACCATGACAAGTCCCCCTACTGGCACCTGCTCAACGAACACGGCGACCATCCTGCCGGCCATCGCCAGTTGCGCCAGCTGGTCAGCGACCTGAACCATCTGTATCGCAGCGAGCCCGCCTTGCACCAGCGCGACTGCCGCGCCGACGGTTTCTCCTGGGCGGTGGGCGACGACAGCGTCAACAGCGTGCTGGCGTATTTCCGCTATGCCGATGAGGGTCCGCCAGTGCTGATCGTGGTCAACCTGACCCCGGTGCCGCGCACCCATTACCGTATCGGCGTGCCACCGATTGCGCCCGGCCATCATGGCGTCTGGCGCGAAGTGCTCAATACCGATGCTGCCGTCTATGGCGGCAGCAACAGCGGCAACATGGGCCAGGTGCAAGTGCAGGATTTCGGCTGGCATGGCCACCCGACTTCCATCGAACTGAACCTGCCCCCGCTGTCCACCCTGATCCTGCGTAGAGAGTCCTGATAATGAGCGTCGCCTTTCCTGATCGCCTGATGCCAGGCTTGCCTTACCCCCTCGGTGCCACCTCCGACGGCCTGGGGGTCAATTTTGCGGTGTTCTCGGCCAATGCCACCCGCATGGACCTCTGCCTGTTCGACCCCTCCGGCAAGCGCGAACTCAAGCGCATCACGCTGCCCGAATGTACCGATGAAGTGTGGCACGGCTACCTGCCCGGTGCCGCGCCCGGCCTGGTCTATGGTTTCCGTGCCCACGGTCCTTACGAGCCGACCAAGGGCCATCGCTTCAATCCCAACAAGCTGCTGCTGGATCCGTATGCCAAGCGCCTGGTCGGCCAGGTGCGCTGGACCGATGCGCTCTATGGCTATCGCCTGCACTCGGCACGTGCCGACCTGTCTTTCGATCGTCGCGACAGTGCCGCCGCCATGCCCAAGGCCATGGTCACCGATGATGCCTTCGTGTGGGAACATGATCGCCTGCCGCAGGTGCCATGGAACAAGACGGTGATCTACGAGGCCCACGTCAAGGGCATTTCCAAGATGCGCGAGGATCTGCTGCCGCATGAGCGCGGCACCTTCGCCGCCTTGTCCGATCCGGCCTTCATCGATCACCTGCTGCGCCTGGGCGTCACCACCCTGGAACTGATGCCGGTGCACGCCTTCCTGCAGGACAGCTTCCTGATCGAACGCGGCCTCTCCAACTACTGGGGCTACAGCACGCTGTCGTATTTCGCACCGGAGCCGTCCTACATGTCCATGGGAGATCCCAACGAATTGCGCATGGCAGTGCGCCGCCTGCACAGCGCCGGCATCGAGGTGATTCTCGACGTGGTGTACAACCACACCAGCTGCGGCAGCGAACTCGGACCCACGCTGTCTTTCCGTGGCCTCGACAATGCCAGCTACTTCCGTCTGCTGCCGGGGCAGGAGCGCTATCACATCAACGATACCGGCTGCGGTAATACGCTCAATCTGTCGCATCCACGTGTATTGCAGATGGTGATGGATTCGCTGCGCTACTGGGCGCAGTCCTTCCATATCGACGGCTTCCGTTTCGATCTGGGTTCCACGTTGGGACGCGAGCCGCATGGCTTCGATCCGGGTTCGGGCTTCTTCGACGCGCTGCTGCAGGACCCGGTCCTGTCCAAGCTCAAGCTGATCTCCGAACCTTGGGATATCGGCCCCGGCGGCTACCAGCTCGGCAATCATCCGGCGCGCTTCGGCGAGTGGAATGACAAATTCCGCGACGACATGCGCAAGTTCTGGAAGGGCGATGAAGCCATGCGCGGCGGCTTTGCCCAGCGCATGATGGGCTCGGCCGAACTGTTCGAGCACAATCGCCGCAAGCCCTGGGCGACGGTCAACTTCATCGCTTCGCACGATGGTTTTACGCTGCGCGATCTGGTCAGCTACAACGGCAAGCACAACGACGCCAATGGCGAGAACAACAACGACGGCCACAACGACAACGCCAGCTACAACTGGGGCGCTGAAGGCGAGACCGATGATCCGGCCATCCAGGCCACCCGCGCCTGTGTGCAGCGCTCCATGCTGGCCTCCACGCTGCTGGCGCAGGGTACGCCGATGCTGCTGGCCGGTGACGAGTTCAATCGCAGCCAGGGCGGCAACAACAATGCCTATTGCCAGGACAACGACATTTCCTGGATCAACTGGGAACAGGCCCGCTCGCCAGAGGGGGCCGCGCTGACCGCCTTCGTCGGCCGCGTGACGGCGATCCGGCGCGACTTCGACGTCCTGCGTGCGAGTTACTTCCTGCATGGCAACCAGATGGTGGCCGATGGCTTGCCGGATGTGGCCTGGTTCGATGAATCGGCGCAACCGGTCACCAGCGAAGACTGGAACAACCCGGTGGCGCGCGCCATTACCCTGCAACTGGCGGGCAAGCGGCTGGAGCCCCACAAACAGCTGAGCTCACGCTTGTACGACGCCGCCAACGTGGGCGCGGACGGGCCGGGCGAGGCGCAGGAAGTGCCGCCCGATGTGCTGATGATCTTCGTCAATGCCGGTCACGAGCCCATCGAATTCAGCTTCCCGCGCACCGAGGGCGAGTACTTCCTGCTGCTCGACTGCGCCCAGCCGACCGGCATGCCGGAAGGCGAGGGCGGCCAGGTCAAGGTCGACGGCAGCGCCTCCGTGCAGGTCCAGGCGCACACCCTGCAGGTGTTTGCCAACCGGCCCTTGCATCTGTCTTCGGCCATCTATCCGCTGGCCGCCAATGAATGGATCAAACGCAACGAATGGGGAGAACGCGCATGAGCGCCCGCTTTTCCGTGAAGCTGCCGTTCGGCGCGCAGGTCACCGCGCCCGGCCAGGTGCGCTTCCGCGTCTGGGCACCCGGTGCCGACGCGGTCGCGGTGGACATCACCGGCCGTGGCCGCCTGCCCATGAGCGCCGAGGATGCGGCCTCCCCAGCGTGGTACGTGCTCGAGACCGAGTGTGATCCGGGCACCCTGTATCGCTATGTGTTCCAGACCCGCGAGCAGGGCGAAGTGAGCGCACCGGACCCGGCCTCGCGCGGCCAGGCCGGCGATGTCTTCGATCCCAGCGTGGTGGTCGATCCGGAAGCCTTCCTCTGGCAGCACACAAACTGGCAGGGGCGTCCGTGGGAAGAGACCGTGCTGTACGAATTGCATCCGGGCGCAATGGGCGGCTTTGCCGGCATCCAGCAGCGCCTGGCCGAACTGGCCGAGCTGGGCATCACCGCCATCGAACTGATGCCGGTGGCCGAATTCCCCGGGGCCCACAACTGGGGCTACGACGGCGTGCTGCCGTTCGCGCCCGATGCCAGCTATGGCACGCCGGACCAGCTCAAGGCGCTGATCGATACTGCGCACGGACTGGGCATGATGGTGTTCCTCGACGTGGTCTACAACCACTTCGGGCCGGATGGCAACTACCTGCACAGCTATGCGCCGGATTTCTTCCGCCATGACATGAATACCCTGTGGGGTGCCACCATCGATTTCCGCCGGCCGGAAGTGGCGGACTTCTTTACCCAGAACGCGCTGTACTGGCTGCAGGAATATCGTTTCGACGGCCTGCGCCTGGATGCCGTGCACGCCATCTGCGAGCCCGACTGGCTGGTGGCGCTGGGTCAGCGCGTCCGTGCCGAGATCGGCAATGAACGCCATGTGCATCTGGTGCTGGAGCATGACGGCAACGCCGCGCATCTGCTGGGCTATACCGCTGCCGTCGAGGCCGAGGCGGAAGTGGCCGAGATCGGCCAGGTGCGCGAGCGCTCCAGCCATGTCTACGATGCGCAGTGGAATGATGACGCCCATCACGTCCTGCACGTGCTGCTGACCGGCGAGGACAGCGGCTACTACAGCGCCTATGCCGAGGCCCCCGCCGAGAAACTGGCGCGCTGCCTGCAACAGGGCTTCGTCTATCAGGGCGAGGTTTCGCCGTATTCCGGTGAGCCGCGTGGCGAGCCCAGTGCGGACCTGCCGCCCACGGCCTTCGTCAATTTCCTGCAGAACCACGACCAGATCGGCAATCGCGCCTTCGGTGAGCGCCTGACCGTGCTGGCCCATCCGCTGGCCTTGCACGCCGCACAGGCCCTGATCCTGCTGGCACCGCAGGTGCCGATGCTGTTCATGGGCGAGGAATTCTGCGCGGTGCAGCCTTTCCTGTATTTCACCAGCCATCGCGACGAGGAACTGGTGAAGGCAGTGCGGGAAGGGCGCCGACGCGAGTTCGCGCGCTTCCCGCAATTTGCCGATCCCAAGCTGCTGGAGCAGATTCCCGATCCCAACAGTTTTTCCACCTTCGTGTCCTCCATTCCGGAGCCCGGTCCGGCACCCGGTTCGGCGGCTTGCCTGCGGCGCGTTGCCGAACTGCTGCACATCCGCAAGCTGCACATCGTGCCTTACCTGCGTGGAGCCAAGTCGCTGGAGGCGCGCGCCATCGGTCCCAAGGCCGTGCACGCGCGCTGGCAACTGGCCAATGGCAGCGTCCTCAACATCACGGTCAATCTCGACGAAGCGCCGCTGCAGGAAGCCCTGGACGATCTGGCCCAGTCGGCCGGAGCCGACGTGCTCTTCGACAGTGGCGGCGCACTGGAGGCGCTGGCCGCCGGCAGCTTCCCGGGCCATGCCATCCTGGCACTGCGCGAACCTCCGGCCGCCGCCGAGGCCGGGAGCGCAGCATGAACGCCGCCCTGCGCCAGCCGGCTACGACAGCGGCCCCCGAACTCATTGCCCCGGTGAGTGCGTCCTCGTCTGAAAACGATTTATATCGTTTGGCAGAACGTGCCGGCATTGCGGTCCACTGGATCGACGCTTACGACCAGCCGCAGGTCGTCGCCGATGAGGCTTTGCAGGCGATCCTGGAAGCGCTGGGCCTGCCCTGCGCTACGGCCAGCGACTGCCGTGACAGCCTGGCGCAGCTCGACCGCGAGCATGCGGTAGGCTATCTGCCTCCGCTGTTGACGGGCGTACAGCATCAGCCGGTTGCACTGCCTGCACATTCGCGCTTGCATGGACTGTCCTGCCGCGTGGAGCTGGACAACGGCGCCCGCCTGACCCTGCTGATCTCCTCCGATCTGAACGCGCCGCCGACCTTGCCGCCCATTGATGTCCCCGGCTATCACCGCCTGCTGGTGGCAGGTCACATCCTGACGCTGGCCATCGCACCGCCGCGTTGCTACACCATTGCCGATGCACTGGCCGAGCAGGGCCGCGAGCGCTGCTGGGCGCTGGCTGCGCAGGTCTATGGCTTGCGCAGCGACAGCCTCAAGGAAGCGCGCAAGGTCTATGGCGACGGCGGCATCGGCCACTTCGGCGCGCTGGCCGAGCTGGCACCGCTGGCCGCGCACTATGGTGCTGCCGCGCTGGCGATGTCGCCGGTGCATGCCATGTTTGCCGCCGATCCCGGCCGCAGCAGCCCGTATTCGCCGTCCAGCCGTCTGTTCCTCAATCCGTTTCTGATCGATCCGGCCGGCATTCTCGGTGCTGATGCCCAGGCCCAGGTGCTGGCCGAGGGCGGTTCGGAAATGATTGCCGCACATGAACGCCTGCAACAAGCCAACCTGATCGACTGGGCGCGCGCCGGTGCGCATCGCATGACGCTGCTGCGCCGGCTTCATGCGCTGTTCCGCACCGAACATGCCGGCGATGCCACGCAGCAGGCCGCCTTCGCCGCCTTCCAGCTCGAAGGCGGTGCCGCACTGCGCGCCCATGCCTTGTTCGAAGCCTACAGCCACCACCTGAGCAGCCAGGGTGTCGCCGGTTGCTGCGACTGGCGGCAATGGGGCGAGGCTGGCCGCCATCCCGATACGCCCGAGATGCAAGCCTTTGCGGCCGAGCATGCGGGCGAGATCGATTTTCACCTGTTCCTGCAATGGCAGGCCGCACGCCAGCTGGCAGAGGCCCAGCACAGCGCTCGGGTGGCGGGCATGGCCATTGGTCTCATCGCCGATCTGGCCGTCGGTGCCGACAATGGCGGCAGCCAGGCCTGGAGCCATCAGGACGAGATCGCCGCCGGCCTGACCGTCGGCGCGCCACCGGATCGGCTGGCCCCGCAGGGCCAGAACTGGGGGCTGGGCGCGTTTTCGCCACTGGCCCTGCGCCGCACCGGCTATCGTGCTTACCTGTCCATGCTGCGTGCCACCTTCGCGCAGGGCGGCGGGGTCCGCATCGACCACGTGCTCGGCTTGAACCGCCTGTGGCTGGTGCCGCAGGGGAGAGAGGCCGATGCCGGGGCCTATGTATCCTTCCCCCAGCAGGACATGCTGCGCCTGATCGCGCTGGAGTCCTGGCGCTATCGGACCATCGTTATCGGCGAGGACCTGGGCACCGTGCCGCCCGGCTTCGATACCGTGCTGGATGAGGCGGGTGTTTCCGGTATACGCGTGCTCTGGTTCCAGCGTGAGAAGACGAGTTTCCTGCCACCCTCGGACTGGTCGCGTCAGGCCATTGCCGTGACGACCACCCACGACCTGCCGACCGTGGCCGGTTGGTGGTCCGGTGCCGACCTGGCCTGGCGCGAGCGTCTGGGGCAACTGGAAGAAGGCTTGCCGGCCGCCCGCGAGCAGCGCCGCGACGATCGCAGCCAGCTCTGGCAAGGACTGGTGCAGCAGGGCTGCGCGAGCGGTCCGTTGCCCGAGGTTGCCCCGGCCGCCAAGGAAGGCGACGAGGAGTCCGCCTTGCCCGTTGCGCTGGACGACTGTGCCATGGTGGTCGATGCCGCACTGGATTACGTCGCCGCCACGCCTGCCTCGCTGGCCGTGGTGCCGGTGGAAGACATCCTCGGCCTGACCCAGCAACCCAATCTGCCCGGCATGACCGAGCCCCACCCCAACTGGCGTCGCCGTTTGCCGGAAGACACGCCGCAACTGTTTTCCGCCTACGCCGCCAAGGCCAGGCTGGAGCGCCTGCGCCGCGTGCGAGGCGGCACCGCCAAGGAGATTTGATGCCAGACCCTTCCGTATCGCCAGACCCTGCGGCGCACAGCAGCATCCCGCGCGCCACCGCGCGGCTGCAGCTGCACCGTGATTTCCGTTTCGAGCAGGCGGCCGCGACGGTGGACTACCACCACCGCCTGGGCATCAGCCACTTCTATCTTTCGCCCATCCTGGTGGCGCGCCCCGGTTCCACCCATGGCTATGATGTGGTGGATGCCACTCGCATCAATCCCGAACTGGGGGGCGAAGCCGGACTGCGCCAGTTGCACCAGCGCTTGCACGCACAGGGCATGGGCATCGTGGTCGACATCGTGCCCAACCACATGGCCGTGGGCCATCACAATGCGTGGTGGCAGGACGTGCTGCGCTGGGGCCGCCACAGCCGCCACGCCGAATGGTTCGACATCCATTGGGACAGCCCCGATCCGGCCCTGAGCGGCAAGGTCCTGCTGCCTTTCCTGGGACAACCCTACGCGGAAGCGCTGGAGGCGGGCGAGCTGGTGTTGCGCTTTGACGCCGAGCACGGCGAACTGCAGATTGTGCATCACGACAATGTGTTCCCGCTTGCGCCCACGGATTACGCCGCCGTACTGGAGACGGCAGGCAGTCCGCGACTCAAGGATGTGATCGCTGCCTTTGCCGCCATCGATCCCGCGCAGGAGGACAAGGATGGCCGCGCCGATTCTGCCCGCGCGCAATTGCGCGCCCTGGCCGCCGATCCCGAGGCGCTGGCCGACATCGATGCCGCGCTCGCTGCGTTCTCGGCCAGCCAGCCGCATGGCCGCAGTGCCATGCATCAATTGCTGGAGCGTCAGCACTATCGTCTGGCGTACTGGCGCAATGCCGCCGATGAGATCAACTGGCGGCGCTTCTTCGAAGTGAGCGAACTGGTGGGCATGCGCGTGGAGCGCGAAGACGTCTTCGAGGCCATGCATGCCGAGATCTTCCGGCTGTATGCCGAGGGCATCATCGATGGCCTGCGGCTGGACCATATCGATGGCCTGACCGATCCCGCCACCTATTGCCTGCGTTTGCGCGAGCGCCTGCGGACGCTGCGGCCCGGCCACGAACCCTATCTGATCGCGGAGAAGATTCTGGCCGGCGACGAAAGCCTGCCACCCGGCTGGCAACTCGACGGCACCACCGGTTACGAGTTCATGGACCAGTGCGCGGCGGTGCTGCACGATGGCGAGGGCGAGCCGGTGCTGGACGAACTCTGGCGCGACATCGTCGGCGAATTGCCGGTGACGGCCGATCAGCTGCAGAGCCATGGTCCGGGCGAGTTGTGCCATTTCCCGACCATCGTGCAGGAGGCGCGGCGCAGCTTCCTGGTACGCAATTTTGCTGCGGAATTCAATGCCCTGACGCTGTGCCTGCACCAGCTGGCGCGCAGCGCCACGCAGACGCGCGACCTGACGCTCATGTCCATTCGCCGTGCAGTGGCCGAGCTGCTGGTGCATTTCCCGGTCTACCGTACCTACGCCAACGAGCAGGGCATGCCGGCCGGGGAGCGCGAGCTGCTGGCCGCTACCGTGCAGAAGGCCGAGTCCACGCTGCATGCGGCCGACCATGCCACGCTGCATGTGGTGGAAGGCTGGCTGGGCGGGGACCTGTTGCTGGACAGCCGCGATGCGCATCGCCGCGCCCTGCAGCTGCGTGCCATTGCGCGATTCCAGCAACTGACGCCACCGCTGACGGCCAAGTCGATGGAGGACACGGCCTTCTATCGCTTTGGCCGACTGCTCTCGCGCAATGAAGTCGGTGCCGAGCCGGCCCATCTGTCACTGTCGGTGTCGCACTTCCACCGGCTCGCGGCCAGACGCGCCGAGCAGACGCCGGGCAGCCTGCTGGCCACCGGCACCCACGATCACAAGCGCGGGGAGGATGCCCGCATGCGGCTGGCCGCGCTCTCCGAAATTGCCGAGGAATGGTCCACGGTGCTGCGTCACTGGCACCAATTGAACGCGCCCATCGTGGCGGCGACGGCGGGCCAGCAGGGCGGCATCGATGCAGTCGATGAATGCATGCTGTACCAGACATTGGTCGGTGCCTGGCCCGACGGCATGCGTGCCGGTGACGATGACCTGAGTGCACTGGGCGAGCTGGCCGAGCGCGTGATCGCCTGGCAACGCAAGGCCTTGCGCGAAGCCAAGCGCCGCAGCGACTGGGTGGTGCCGCAGACTGACTACGAGGCGGCCTGCGAGCGCTTTACGCGCGCGCTGCTGTGTGATCCGGGACTCGATCCGCGCCATCATCCTTTCCTCACCGAGCTGGAAGATTTCGTGCGCCGGCTGGCACCGCTGGGCACGGTCAACAGCCTGTCGCAGACCATGCTCAAGCTGACCTCGCCGGGCGTACCGGATTTCTACCAGGGCAGCGAGCTGTGGGATTTGAGCATGGTCGATCCCGACAATCGTCGTCCGGTGGATTTCGCCTTGCGTGAACGGCGTCTGGCCGATGCCGTCAGCCGGCCGGTGTCGCTGCGCGACTGGCAGAGCGGCAGCGCCAAGCAGCAATTGATTCACGCGGTGCTGCAGTACCGGCGCGATCATGCGCTCTTGTTTGCGCAGGGTGCTTATGTTCCGTTGACTACCCACGGCAAGCTGGCGCGGCACGTGATCGCCTTTGCCCGGCTATTGCCGGTGCAGGAAGGGGGCGAGCACGCGCTTGAGGCAACATTGGTGATCTGCACGCGCCTGGCCGGTCATCTGCTGTCCTTCGAGGGACGCCGCGAAGAGGCTTTGCCGCTGGTCTCCGCCGAGTCCTGGGGCGATACGCGCATCGCCATTCCGCAGGTCCTGTCGCATGCTGGCGGCGGCATGCGGCGTTGGCGCAGCGTGCTCACCAGTGGCCAGGGTGAGCTGGAGGAGTGCGCCATGCCTGATGGCGAACGCGGCGGCAGCATTGTGGTGGCTGACATTCTGGGCAGCCTGCCGGTGGAATTGCTGGCGTTGCGTGAGAATTGAGCCGTAGCGTGAAGAGCCCCCGAACAACCGATTGTTCGGGGGCTCTGAGTTTCAAGCATGGCGCTGTGCTTGTGTGCGTCGTCACGCATGACTTCCTCTTTTCCTACATGGAAATGTTCCGCCGTCCGATGTCGTGCATTTGTCTCCGGCCACTACCATGATGCGATACCGGCATCTCCGCCGGCCCCGCCATGTTGTACAAGGAGTTTGCGCATGACCAAGTTGCCCGCCGCCGATCTGCAGCTGCCGCTGTTCACCTATGGCCAGCGCCAGTCGCTGACCGAGAAGAGCGCCTGGATCGCCCTGCAGGAACACCATCAATACAGTGCCCGCCATTTCCGGCTGGAGCGTCTCTTCGCTGCCGATGACAAACGCGGTGAAAAACTGGTGGCCGAAGCCGCCGGCATCTATCTCGACTATTCCAAAAACCTGGTCACCACCGAGACCATGACCCTCCTGATGAACCTGGCGCGCCAGTGCGACCTGCAGGATCGCATCGAGGCCATGTTCCGCGGTGACCGCATCAATGCCACCGAGCAGCGCTCGGTCTTGCACACGGCCCTGCGCATGCCTGCCGACGCCCGCCTGGTGGTCGAAGGCGAGGACGTGATCGCATCGGTGCAAGAGGTGCTCTCCCGCATGGAGGCCTTCGCCGAACAGGTCCGCAGCGGGGCATGGACAGGCCACACCGGCCGTCGCATTCGCCACGTCGTCAACATCGGCATCGGCGGCTCCGACCTCGGGCCGATGATGGCGTACGAGGCATTGCGTCCCTATGCGCAACCGGACCTGTCTCTTCACTTCCTCTCGGACGTGGACGGTGCCGCGCTGCTGGAAACCGTGCGCCACCTGCCCGCCGAGGAGACGCTCTTCATCGTTTGTTCCAAAACCTTCACCACGCTCGAAACCACCACCAATGCGCGCGCGGCGCGCGACTGGCTGGTGCGGCAATTGGGCGAGGAAGCAGCGGTGGCGCGTCATTTCGTCGGGGTCACCACCAACATCGAGGAGGCCAGCCGCTTCGGCATCGATCCGCAGAACATGTTCGGTTTCTGGGATTGGGTCGGCGGACGATATTCCATGACCAGTGCCATCGGCCTGTCCACCATGATCGCGATCGGGCCTGAACATTTCCGCGAGATGCTGGCCGGCTTCCATGCCATGGATGAACACTTCCGTACAGCCCCACTGGAAGCCAATGTGCCGGCCATCCTCGGCATGCTCACCGTTTGGTACACCAATTTCTTCGGTGCCACGAGTCAGGCGGTGCTGCCTTACAGCCAATACCTGAAGCGCCTGCCAGCCTACCTGCAGCAGCTGACCATGGAGAGCAACGGCAAGCAGGTGAACCTGCAGGGCGATGCCGTGGACTACCAGACTTCGCCGGTTTACTGGGGTGACAATGGCATCAACGGCCAGCATTCTTTCTACCAGTTGCTGCACCAGGGCACGCAGATGATTCCCTGTGATTTCATCGGCTTCTGCCAGCCGGTGGAAGCACTTGGCGACCACCATGCGCTGCTGATGGCCAACATGTTTGCCCAGGCTGAGGCGCTGGCCTTCGGCAAGAATGCGCAGCGGGTGCGGGAAGAGGGCACGCCGGAATCCTTGACGCCGCATCGCGTCTTCCCTGGCAACCGTCCCAGCAACAGCATGCTGGTCGAGCGGCTCACGCCCCACAGCCTGGGCACGCTGGTGGCCTTGTACGAGCACAGCGTCTTTACTCAGGGCGTGATCTGGAACATCGATTCTTTCGATCAGTGGGGCGTCGAGCTGGGCAAGCAGCTGGCCAAGCGCACCGCGCGCCAGCTGCTCGACCCGGCCGAACCGCTGCACCATGACAGTTCCACCAACGCCCTGATTCGCCGTTATCGCAGCGCCTGGTCCGATCAGAACGATTGAGCCGCGCTGCCCGCCCTTGCGCAGGAGAGACCATGAGCACTATCATCGCCGCCCGTTTCGATTTGCAGGAAGACGCCACGCATGCGGTCTCGGTGCTGGAAGAGGCCGGCTTTGCACGAGAGCGGATCAGCAGTTTTTTCGTCAACCCGGCGGGCCAGCATGACCGCTTTGCGGTCGGCGGCGATCGCGACAAATCACCCGGTGCTGAAGATACCGACCGCGGTGCCGCCGTCGGTGTTGCAGCGGGTGCCGGTGCGGGAGCGGCTGCCGGTCTGGCCACCGCACCCGTAACGGGCCCGCTCGGTGCGGCCCTGGGCGG